>Ga0160439_1000031_pt1 | contig 165477 bp, 165 predicted proteins | sample HID1975M_E0MG_FD_108201 | JGI IMG/M metagenome (GOLD analysis project Ga0160439, IMG submission 108201) | Enriched soil microbial communities from UW Madison campus, WI, USA - HID1975M_E0 MG | ecosystem: Environmental > Terrestrial > Soil > Unclassified | place: USA: Madison, Wisconsin...
ATAACGCCATGTCCAACACTCCATATACCCTCGCTTGTCAAAGCCAGGGACGAGTTCAACATGGGTCAATTCCCAGTGGAAATTTACGCCCTACCCGGGTCACTTCTCAGTGGAAATCAACAGAGCGATCTTTGCCCAGGCTGTGCAACTTCTGGGCGTGAATGTGCAGAGCGCGACCCGCATTGCCGGCGGCGACCTCTCCTTCGTTGCCCGTCTGACCCTGGCTGAGGGCTACAGCATCATCGCCAAGAGAGGTAGCAGGGTCCGCGAGGAAGCCCTGATGCTCGAGGCAATGCGAGCGACGGGTGTGAGTATTCCGCAGGTGCTTGGGGTCGAGGATACTATTCTCCTGATGGAGGAATTGCCGACAGGCGGGCGCCTCGCCCGCAGCTGGGCACATCTTGCCGAAACGCTCGACCGTCTCCACGCGTCATCTCAAATGGCCTATGGGTGGGACCGGGATTACGGCTTTGGTGAGTTGTTGATCGAAAATGGCCCGGCCAGCAACTGGGTCGATTTCTGGGCAGACCGGCGGCTGCGCTGCCATATCCCCTATCTGAGCAGCCACCTGGCACAAAGGATCGAAAGGCTCGCAGATCGGCTTGGCGATCATATTTCACAGAACCCGACGCCATCCCTGCTCCATGGTGATCTTTGGGGCGGCAACATCTTGATCTATCAGGACGAGATCAGCGGGCTGATCGACCCCGCATGCTATCATGGAGATCGGGAGGTCGACCTTGCCATGCTGAGCCTGTTCGATCAGCCACCCCCGATTTTCTACGAGGCATGTGGTCTTGACCAGGGCTGGGAAGCGCGCCAGCCTGTCTATCGGCTCTGGCCCCTTCTGGTTCATCTTCGCCTGTTCGGCGGCAGCTATCATCAGCAGACTGGTGCCTGTCTCGAACAGATCGGCTACTGAGGGCGCCAGGGCATGCTGTGTTGGGTAGCCACGAACGCAACCCCTGCTCTCAATCAGCCGTCAGCGCTCCGGAGGGCCTGTCAGGCCAGCCTTTCAGCCATCCTTTGCTGCCGACATTTGGTCGAATTTCTGATCCGGTTGAGCTGTCACGACTGCGCGACCATTCTTACCCTTGCCCTGCCAACGCGCCCTCCATGCCCGACGTCGCGGGTCGCCTACCCTGATTACGGTTTCGGAGCCTCGCATCTGCGCAAAGGCCTGGCGGATGGGTTCCTCCTTATCCGCCGCGATCGGGCAGATGATCACGGGAAGCGATCGAGCGCCATTGCCAAGCAGGCGAACAAGAGCGCTTCTTTCGCCCCCGCTCAATCGATCTATCCCGAAGAGAGCGACCAGGCGCGGCTCTTTGTCTGTAAGAAGGGAATGTTGCTCGGGGGTAATGGTCTGGCCGAGATCGCCCCGGAGATAGGCAATGCCCAGTTGCTGGGCGATGGGCCGCAACTGCTCGGTGTCACGTCCCGGCGGCGCCAGCAAAATGATTGGCTTTGGCTGCGCCGTGGATGCGCTCCATAGGCGTTTCGCTTGAGCGGCGAGATCGAATTGCGATGGGTGTGGCAACATAGCGGCTCGCTGCGGAAAAGTGATCCCACTGATGCCGGACGAAAGGATGGTCAAGTCGATTACATCCGCCACCGCCGCTAGGCGGCATGCGCAAGGTTGGGTCAGTCCATGTCGGTGCCCAGAGGGTTCCCTGAAGACGCGGCCAGCCCGTTGCAATCCATTTCGACCGAGGCGCCTGCTCTTGCGCAATGGTGGGCAGCCAGTGTGATGCCGACCAAGGTTCCGACCCGGCAGTTGCTCCCAACAGGCATGAAAATTCCTGCGACATGGTTCGATAAAGCGTCGCGTCTATTTCCTCCAACCTCACGATCGAGACCGTTGACGCGGAAATATAGGCATATTTTCTGCCTTTGTTCTTGCGATGCACATGCTATCATTATGCAAATAGAATAAAATCCGGTCGCCGATTCGTTCTGGAGTTGGCAGATATGGGGAATGCTGCATTTGGCCGGTTGATGGCAATTTGGGAGGGGACGGCCCAATTGATGCTATCGACATGCGGCAATCAGACCAGCGGCGATTGTCCAGCGTCCCAAAATAGCAGTTGTTCCGGACAGCTCAAGTCGGCCCGCGCTCATCCGCAAACGAGCCCGCATCCACCCCGCATTATCAGGAACGGACCAACCATGGCTTCATGCAAGGCTGCGCTGTTAATTTCGTTCCTCATGCTGGACGGCTGTGCGGCGCTCGGCGGAGCACCTGCCCCGATCATTCCTGTCAAGGACAGTGTCGGTCTTGTGAGCGCCTACAAGCTCGATGAGGCCATTAAGGCCTTCCGAGCGGCTGATGATGCGAGCCGGGGCGATATGACGCCACAGGAATATCGTGACATGGTCGTTGCGGTTTATCTCGCGGCGATCGATGCACGCTATCTTGAATTCCGTCGAGCGGTCTCGAGCCAGGGTCGCGGTGGAGCTCTGGGCGCCGACCTTGCTGTCCTGGGCCTGACTACCGGCGCGACGGTCATCAATGGCGCCGCGACCGAACTGTCAGCCGCCGCAGCAGCCGTTGCCGGTGGCAAGGCAGTGGTCGACAAGAATGTCTATTTCGACAAGGCCCTGCCGGCCCTGCTCGCCGCGATGGATGCGGAGAGGGCAAAGGCAAGAACCCAGATCGTCCTCAACCTTCGCAAGGACGCAAATGCCTATCCGTTGGAAACGGCCTTTGGCGATATCGCGGCCTACGAATCTGCGGCATCACTCGATCGCGCCGTGGATGTCATTACAACCAACGCGTCCGAGCAACGCGCCACTGAGCGGCAGCGTTATGAAAATGCGGTCAGCGCGTGTGACGGCGAGGAGGATGTTGTGACGCAGCGCCAGCGCATCATGAAATTCGTGAGCAGCCTTGTAACCGTCGGAAATGTTGCTGGCCTTGACAGCATGGCAAAACTGATGGGGCTTGCAGGCGGCAGCGATGCCACCACGCTTCGCACCGCGATCAGACGCGACATTATCGCCAATTATTGCTCGACCAAGAAGCTGGACGATCTCATCGTTGCCATCGCTGCACAATCATGGGGGAGTAGCATCTGATGGGAGAAGTTATCCGCTACAAGGGCGCGCTGACACTGATCGGCCTTCAGACGAAAATGCGCAACGATGAGGCTCTCGAGCTCAGGCTTACAGCGATCGATGAGGATGGCAGCGATACGATCGTCTCCTATGAGGACGGCAGCGTAGCGAGCCGCTCCCTGCAACTCTTCCTGGATCCAGGTAGTAATCTGGAGCCGCCTGCCGGCTCCGTCCTCATATGCCGAGGCATGGCCAGGATCACGGGTTCTGCACAAAAGATTGCCGTATTCCGGAAGGGCTGACCGTCGGCTTCTTGGGGGGGGCTGCTCCTCTTTTCGATGTAGGCGACAGCAGATGTCAGCAACCAGGAGGTGGCAATGGCTTCAAAGGATCGAAAATTGGAAGGGAAGACCTGGCGCTCAGAGTTCAGATCGAACCCGGCCATCGCCGTTTCGATCCTTAGCCTGTGCGCTGCTACGTATTTGGGTTTGCAAAATTATCGTCTCAACGCCGAAACGCGCAGCGCTGAGACATTGGGCATCCTGGATGGCCAATATTATGGCGTGGATCTCCATATCTATTGTGACAGGTACAAAAACGCGCTTCCCGGCTCGTCGGGAGGCCAGCCGGCCAACGGGGAAATGGAGGCCGTGCACGACGTGGGCGAACAGACTGAGACAGACCGCTACGACATTCATGCCGGCTATGTGCAGAATGCGATCTGGAACGAGGCTGAATCCCGGCTGAAAAGCTATTGCGGTAAGGTCCGGTGGTATGATTCAAACGAGAGTGACCGCCCCGACGCCACGCCTATAACGCAGGCCACGCTCGTATTTCTGGAGGTCGAGAATAACAGCGGCCTTTACAATATTTCGCCGACAGCCCGGGTGGATTCCATGCCTGCAAGCGGCGAAGCGCCAATCTGGGCCTATGCACATCGCGCTGGCAAGGCCGAGGATATCCCGCTTGGACCGATTGCCAAGGGCAATCCCGTGCGACTGCCGGTAGCGATCGTGACGAAGCGCGTTCCATCCTGGGGACAGGTTGCCGTGCCCAGGGAATTCATGTGGACGAGTCCCATAACCAACGAGACGAAGCGGCTCCCATTAGGGTTCATCGTCGACGGACGCTCGTGGCGATCAATCCGGGAAGGCGTCACCGGCTCGGGCGCACCGGTGAACTAAGTTGCACTGCGATCCTGGGTTCAGGAATTTCCGCCATCGGCCCCGCCAGCTATGTGATGCCCATTCCACCGCCAGCGATCCTCATTTCGCCCAGTTGCGAACAACCTCCTCTGCAAGGAGCAGGAGCCGCTCCAGTTCGCGGTCGATGATACGGGCGATAGGTACCTGCCCCCTGGGCGGGGGCGAGAGCAGCTTTGCAATTTGCGCGGCTGCCTCATCGCGCTGCAGCCATTCGAGAATGATGACACCATCCCGCGAATCCATCGTGGCAAGCTCATCATAATCGCGCATTTCGATATGCTTTACGGCGCCAGGGTCGAGCGGCACGTTCATCGTCCTCACTGCCGTTGCCAGGCTAGCCCCGGCTTTAGCCAGCAAAGCTCGATCCTGTGTCGCCGCCGCAGCGATCTGCCCCAGTGCGTAAAGCAATCGCTCGGGAAGCGAGCGATGAACGATCAATATTCTCTCGAGCTCGCCTGGATCGCGTGCCGCAAGAAGCAATTTGACCAGCGAGGCGCGAACAGCCTCGATGTTGCCGGCGATTGCCTCGAAATGATGTGAGACCTGCGGAGGCAGTTGCGTCCAGTGCTGGGCACGCAGGCGGGTGATACTCTGCCTGGCCAATTCGATATCCATGAGCGCCAGCAGGCTCAGTTCCGCAGCGAAAGCATTGAGCGCGACGTCCCTGCGCGAGGATGCTGGCATGGTGCGGAGATCTCTGTTTCCGGCGACGAGCGTTTGAACAGCATGGAGATCCTCTTCGATAAGCCGAAGGCCGGCTTCATCCTGACGGGTGCCGCATGCACCAAGATACAGGGCATACATTCGCGCCGTTGCTTCGGAGCGATCCCATTCCTGCGCCTGTGCGGCGAAAAAGCGATCAAGAGCCTCCCACCGTTCCAACAGGCAAGCCTCGCCATGGAGGATAGCACCCGCTTTAATCAGCGCCTGCAAATCCTCGCCCAGGAACCGGACTGCCTCAAGGGCACGTTCGGCCACGATCCTGCGCTCCAGATCGTCATCCTTCTGCAACGCATCGGCCGCAAGCTTGAGATGGTGGGCAATTCCGCAGCCAATAGCGCTGGCGATATATTCTAGGGCATCGGCCTCTGCGCCCCATAATTGCGCGGCCAATTGCGCCACCGCATTGCGTTTGCCGACACGACCCGTGACGCGCTCAAAGGGGATCCTGTCAATTCTCGTTCGATACAGTCGAAGCGCCGGCGCTGATCTTGCCATGAGAAAGACGGGCTCAATCATGTCTTTCCCCCACTGGTCACGATCAGCCTGCGCAACGAAAAAACGGGAATAAACAAGAAACTCAGGCCCCAATGTCTCATGAGCTCCGATCATGATCGGTCGTCTGACCGAGAATTTCCCGCTTGGCGCAGACCCGATGGAGAAGGTTGGGAGCAGGTCCACAGGCCACCAGAGCGTGTCCAGCAAGGAACCGCGCAGTTCCTCCCGATCCCGGTCGGCCAGTTCGCCGCTGACCCCAAGCAATTCGAGCGCAGGCTCCCCCTCTCCTTTGCAGGCGGCCCGAACAGCCTCAATATCAAGGCGAAGTTTGTCGTCATCGTCGGCGAGCAGAAGATCAAAGCCTTTTGCCCATGGCCCCCTGTTGGAGTTGGACAAAAGGGCAGGCTCAACGCAGACGCGTCCATCCATCTGCATGACGAAACAAGGCATCACGCGTTTTGGTAGTTGTGCCACAAGCAATGCGAGCCGTCGCTGGTCCTCTTCGTGCCAATGCTCGAGATGCGTGATCGCGATGGGATAGACGCCGCCTCCGTGCCTAAACAATCGACGGCGAGCCCATCCAAGCCAGGCGCGATCCTCCAGCGCCTGTCGCCAGGCCTGGATCGGCGTTCCAAACCGTTCGGTGAGTTTCTCCCAGACATCCTTGACTGGTGCGAGGGAAAAAATCGCATTGGACAGCATGGCAAGCCATTGAAGCGGACTGGAGCGGATCTCCAATACACGGGGCATGCGTAGATTGAGCAGCATGATCAGGCCGGTCATGCCCATCAGCACAGCAGCGCCCAGAGTGAGCCAGTTGACCATGCTGGCACCAAGCCAGTCCCTTGCGACAGTCCATTGCCGGCCAAGCCAGAGGGGGGCCAGCAGGCCGGTCACCAGCGGCAGCGAAAGCAGCAGCCAGACTTCAGGAAGGCGCACGATACAGCCGGCGCGATCAACCCACCGGCGTTGGCTCAGTAGTTCTTCCTCAAACAGCCCGGTGACCGGTCTGTGCCCGCCTGGGAGGTTGCGGGCACCATGGTCGAATTGCTGCAATGCATGGATGGGATAGGCTCGGGTCCAGCGAGATTTCCTGGCAGGACTTCCTGCTGCCTGCTGGACGATATCGGCGACGCGTTCCACTGCAGCCTCATCGGCGGATACGAGCGCAAACCATTCCGGCTGCGGTCGCAAGCCGCCCTCGAGGCCCGCCTTCATTTCTCGCAGGCTCAATCCAACCTCGGCCAGTGCATCGCGACCAGCTGTTGGAACCGGATCTATATGATAGTCCCCGCCATGATGGTGCAATCGATAATGACGATGCCGCGCGGAGACATCGCCATCCCCTGGGGGCCGGGCAGTTCGGCTTCGCTGTCCAATCAGGTCGGCAAGACAGTTCAGGCACCCGGCAGGAGTCATGAAGCCGCTGATCAGATTCATGTCGCTCTGGGACAACCCATGCTCGGGCAAGTCGTCCCAATGGGGCAACTCTTTGCAGGCTGGATCACCCCCAGCTTGTTCCTCAGGCGAGGAGGGCTCGTCGCAGCCGGTCTGGATGACGGACTGAAAATCGACGGCGTTGCCCTTCATTTGGTTCCCGGAAAGGATCGGGGCTTGCGACGAGAGCAGGGTGATGCCGCTCTTGTCATTATCGTAGCAGCTATTCCTGACGATCGCCGCACGCGAGGGAGCGGACATATTCCAGGTCGCCCGCTGCATGACGATGCCGTGATGCCCGTTTCTCCAGCAGCGGTTCCGTGCGATTTCGCCCGCGTCCGACGAGATAAGATTGATGCCGCCCTGTCCATTATGGTGGCATAGATTGCGCGCGATATTGTCTGCGCGCGAGGGAATATCAGGATGTCCTTCAGACCTGAAGAGGCCGATACCCTGAAAGACGTTTGCCGAGCAGACATTGCCGTCGATTTCGGACGCTTCGCAGGAGTGAAGGCCGATACCATTGAGGTGATTGCGACTGCACCAATTGTCGATGATGGCCGCATGGGAGGAGATATCGCCCGTGTCCTCCCCGCGGAACAGGTCGATGCCGCTCTGTTGATTGCTCCAGCATCGGTTGCGATCGATCTGATCGCTTCGAGAAGAGATGAGGCCGATACCACTGCCCCCGTTTCGAAAGGCCTGGTTACCGGTCACGATAGCGCGCGATGGAATCCTGGCCGGCCCCGCCTCCATTTCCAGCGCGATCCCGAACCGACTGTTGTCGCTGCAGCGATTACCGGCGATCCGCCCACTCTGGCTTGATCGCAGCAGGATACCGCTTGCAGCGTTACCGACGCAGGTATTCGCCTCGATCCGAGCCTGTGATCCCGTCGAGGAAAAATCCTCCAGGGAAGCCAACAATATGCCGTGCTCGACATTCTTCGAGCAGCGATTGCGTTCGAGAACGTCCGCATGGAGCGACAGCAGTGCAATCCCGCTCGTCCCGTTCTGCTCGCAGATATTGTCGGCCACGACAGCGTGGCCCTCCCCCGGCCGGGCATCGCGCTTCACTTCCAGAACGATGCCATAGCCCTGATTGCCAGATGCGACATTGTTCGCCAGCAATTCGCCGTCTGCGCCGACCACGGCAATTCCGCTTCGATCGTTCCCGCCGCATTGGTTGCCGGTCATGGGCGCGCTGGCGGCAAGGTCAGGCGTCGCTCCCGCGCGATCCAGAACTATGCCATGGGCGCGATTATCGTCACAATGATTATCCGTGACACCCTCGCTGCGTGAAGACAGGAGGGCAATCCCTGACCACCCGTTCGCCGAACAATGATTGGACGCGATAGCGGCTATCGAGGGCAATGCGTCCGCTTGCGGAAAGGGTTCGAGATTGATCCCATAATGGCCGTTGGCGGTACAGCGATTATGGTCGATCAGCTCTGCAACTGACGAGAAAAGAATGATGCCGCAATCGCCATTACGCTCGCATAGATTGTCCGAAACGATGGCATTCGAGGCCTGATCCGGAAAGTTCGGTTTGGCTTCCAGGACGATGCCGTGGGTCATGTTGTCGGAGCACTGGTTTCCGGCAATCTGCGGGCTTCTGGAAGCAAGGAGAACGATGCCGCTCTGTGCGTTGGCCAGACACCGGTTGGCCGTGAGGGGCGCGATAGCGATCTCGTCCGGCGCGATGGGAGCACGATCCAGTACGATGCCATGCCCCTTGTTGTGAGCGCAGTCATTGTCGTGAACGCTATCGCTGCGCGATGAGAATAGGGCGATCCCCGAACGGCCGTTATCCGAGCAATGGTTGGCGGAAATGATCGCCTCGGAGGGCGTGGCAGGCTGATCGGGATGGGGCTCCAGATCGATCCCGTGATTACCGTTCTCGATGCAGCGATTGTTGTCGATACGTTCGGCCTGTGCCGACAAAAGGAGAATTCCGCATTCCTGATTGCGTTCGCAAATATTATGCGAAATCGGGCCAAGAGAGGGAGCTGTTTCCGCGTCCACCTTCCCTTCGATGGCAATTCCGTGCGACATGTTGTCCGCAACGGTATTTGCCGAAATCCCGCCGCTTTGCGCGCCGAGCAGCAGGATGCCTGCCCTGCGATTTCCGATACAGCGATTGGACAGGATATTCGCCCGGGCCGGGAGGTCCGGACGGTCGGGAGACCGGTCCAGCGCGATGCCATGATCGTTATTGTCGAGGCAGTCATTGTCGCTGATCTCAGGACAGATGGATGAGAAGACGATGATTCCACTGCCTTCCCTGCTCCCCGATACATGATTGCCGCGGATGGTGGCGTGGGATGGCAATTGCCCGCCCTCGGAATGTTCGATCAGGACGATCCCGCCATATTGGCTGCCGGTGCAGCGATTTCCTTCGATGCGATCGGATCTGCCCGAGAGCAATCGAATGCCGATCTGGTGACCTTCACAGACATTATTCACTATGTCGGCCTGCGCAGTAAGGGCGTGAGCTCTCGCGTCATTCTGCAGCTGGATGCCACACAGGCCCTGCCCTGCCACGCGGTTGCCCTCAACAGTTGTTTCCTCGCACCCGATCAAAAGGATACCGATTTCGCCATTGTCGTTGCATTCGTTGTTCGTGAGCGTTGCACGCGGCGCGACGTTCATGCTGCGCTCGCAGCGGATGAGAAGGATACCACGCACACTATTGGAGTTGCAGCGATTGTCGGCGATCAGTTCGGCCCAGGCGGAGATAATGCGGATGCCGACATCCCCATTTCCGCTGCAGTCGTTTTCACGCAAAGTCGCCTTTGCCACGGGACCGGATGGATCATGACCGTCATGCAGCTCCATTCCTGCGCTGGCACTCGCGGTACAGCTGTTTCGCACGACCAGTCCCTGCGATCCGAAAAGCCGGATGCCGATGGCGCCGCCGCGAACGCGATTGTCCGCCAGCTCGACCTGCTCGCAGGATTTTACCAGCAGGCCGGCGCCATCAGTTCGGTCAATCCTGATATTGCAACCAACAATGCGCCCGCGCGTGACATGCCTCATGGCAATGGCGGCAACACCATTCCTGGTGAGCCCCGGAGGCGTATAAGACATCGCGATCGAGCCCCCGAAGCTCTGGCCCTCAAGGATCTTGGGTGGAGGGACCGACAAGCGGGAGGCCTCAACCTCGACCACCAGTCCGACCAAGGCTATGTCCTCACCGCCCGTCGCCTGGATTGCGGCGTCTTCGCCATGATATCGCAAAATGGCCTGCTGGCAGCCCTCGAGAGTGACACCACTCGCGACAATCAGTGTCTCACGACCTTGATATAGCCCCGCATCGAGCCTCACGAAATCGCCTGGCCGTGCCATATCGAGAGCAGCCGCGACGCCCGCCCAACCTTGTTGAGCATCTACCTCATATACCGTCACCTTATCACCCCCATTGATAAGTTGGCGCGCCCTTTCAAGTAAAATGCATGCCGTTACTATCGGGATCAAGGCGTCGATCTCGGTTTTCCGGAAATATATTGCCGATCAGGATGACGATGGACGTCATGCACTTGAATTCACGTAGTTTTCATGCTTCGGACACTGCAATGATATCGCAGATTTGTGGCAGGCCGGCTCAGGGAAGGCTCCCTGCAACCGGCGCTGCAATGTGGTCGCTCCGGGCAAGCAAACCGGATTACGTCTGCGACCGGGAGAGATGTGGCGAGAGTTTTTGCCGACCTACTGTACGGATCCCCATCGCAAGATCATGTCCATATGCGCTGCCACGCCCTGCCAGGTCGCGACGCCAAGCCTATCCCCCTCAAGGACGAGTTCACCAATTCGCCGGGCGACATGAAGCGGGGCCTCGCTCCCATATCGCTTCAGGAGCATCATGGCGGCGCCCAGCATCACCTGCTCCTCGGTCATGCCGGCTCGATGCGCTCGACGTCGATAATGTCAAATTCTGACCGTCGACCCACGATATGGACCCTCTGACCGAGCAGATGCTGGAACCGGAGGCTGATATCCAGACGCCAGACCCCGCCATCTGCCATGCGCAGGAAAGGGTGGAGCCCCTCCCCCTGGAGCATGCCGACAAGATCCATTGGCGCGCCTCGCGGCATGTCAGCCGGCCTTGGCAGGAGGCACGGCCGGCTGCTCGAAGACCCAATTGAGATAAGCCGCGATCCGCACGCCTGCGCGCCCCAGGCGATCATCCAGTTCCTCTCGATGCTGATAGGCATAGACCCAGCTAATGGCGGGATCGGCGGGATAGATGGTCTTGCGCAGCGATATGCTCTCATGGAGCCAGGTTGTGGGCCTGATGTCGCTCCAGGAAATCACTTGCTGGGGCGTGATCGCGCGGGAAAGCCAATGGGCATATTCGGAATAGGAGAGCGAGCGCTGCTCGATCATGCCGGAATCCCAGACCGAGTGAAGATTGCTGGTACGGCCAAACCAAGTCACCTTGAAATCATTGCCACCGCGGTCATTGCCCCCGCCGGCATGCAAGGGCTGATGAAGGTCGCCGATGATGTGCACGATGAACCGCAGTGCGAGCCTCTTGTCCTCAAGGGATGCCCTGGTGTCGCGCAATGTGGCCGTGAAGCGCGTGAGTGCGGTCATGGCATCACCCTCGGCCGGCGCGTCGGAGGCCTTATAGTCATCACCTTCCCGCACCGTCACATAATGCCAGGGACTGGCCTTTTTCTGCCAGAAGTCGGCCGGGTCGGATTTCATGTCATCGGGCCATGTCGCGCCTTGCGCCAGATCCTCGCTGCCCAGCAGGATCCCGACATTGGCGCGCGCAAGGCCACTGAGATTTTCGTCGGCGATGGCACCGGTGATCCGGTGACCGATGGGACCCCAGGCCTGGGCGGGAGAGGTCATCAGAAGCGACAGGGTGACTAGGGAGAGGATACGCATGCCCGCCTTCTGGCGAAGTTTCCTTGCGCTGAAAAGCCGGCGGTCAGAAATTGCAGGGCGCATAGCATGAAACCCGGCGTCCATCGGGCGCCGGGTTTCGATGGTAACACCAGGGCATGCGCCAGTTCAGCCGGGCTCGTCCATGTGTCGCACAAGCAGCTTCATGGCCGCCGCCAGATTGGCTTCAACCGCGCACACATCCTCACCGATCCTGAAACCTATCTCATTGTAGCTCAGGCCATCCATCGCGTGGAGGAGATAGACGATCCGCTGCAGGCGGGGGAGAGCCGCAAGCGCCTTGCGGAAAGCGGCCTGCCTTCCCGTATCGATCCCCCCGGTCACGCCACATTCTCCGTCCCGGAGGGGTCAGCGAACGCCAGAATGAATTCGGCGGCCTTGCTGGCCTGGCTTGCGGCCCGGAAGATCGCCTTGCTATCCTCCTTGAGGACTGCCAGCCAGGCGCCGACATAATCCGCATGCCGCACCGTGGGGGTGATCCCGAGCTCGGCGCACAGGAAAGCGCTGCACATTTCGGCGCAAAGCTCCTCGCGCGCATAAGCGGAACGCTCGTCGCAATGTGGCAATCGGTCGAGGCGGGAATGATGCCCGCTCCAATGGCCAAGCTCGTGCAATACGGTGCGATACCAGTTGATCGGCTCATAATAGACGGCCGGCTCTGGAACGCGGATATAATCCTCGCGCGGCGCATAGAAGGCCTGATCGCCGCCGACGCGGATTTCGGCGCCCGTCGCCTCGATGAGGGCAATGGCCTCGGGGATGATCTCGGGCTCGTTGCGGGGCACCGGGCACTTGCTGTGGTCGCGGGGCAAGCCCTCGCATTGTTCGACATTGAAGACCGTGAAGCGCTTGAGAAAGGCGATTTGTCGAACATCCCCGTCGCTCCCTTCGCTCCCTGCCGGTGCCTTGGGGGTAAAGCGATCGGCGTAGCAGATGGTGGTGCCGCCCTCGCCCCGACGGACATTGCCGCCGAGCGCCTGTGCCTGCCGATAGGTCAGCCAGCGCTGCGACCCATAGCCCTCTGTAATGAGGCGATCCCACAGGATCAGTACGTTGATCCCCGAATAACGCCGCCCGGTCCCTGCATTGCGCGGAAGCCCTATAGCCGCATTGGCATCATGCCAGGGCTGCACCCATGGCAGGCGCCCTTCCTCGAGCTGCGCGATGATGCGGTCGGTGACGTCGGTATAAAGGCTCGACCGCGAGCCATGATCGGTACCCATGTCCTTCACTCCTGCCTGACAGCACCTGCCGCCGGAAAGGCGGGGTGGGCGGCAAGGCGTGGACCGGCAGGCCCGCCACAGATGTCGGGCTGCATCCGCAAGGACCGGAACGCAGAGGAGGAGCCGGGGCACAGCCGGCTTGCAGCGCGACATGGAGGGCCTAAAGGGGAACGCCGCCCACCCCGCCATGCCGGAGGCACAAATTCTAACGCCATCGCGCCGCGATGCCCGACTGGCATCCAGAGGATGCCGCGTCAGCGATCGTTTCCCGAAAGGGCCGCGACTGGTATCGCGCAGGCACGGTGACGCGCAGCGGCATAGAGCGCGATCGGCCGGAGGCCGTGACGCCCCATCCTCTTCCCCCTTGCCATTTCTGTCGTCGATCCAGCCTCGCATGGTCGCAGGCCGAGCGGACCAGATGACAGCCCTGCCTCACCTCCAGGAGCCGTCCTCGGCCTGGCGCCCAGCTCCTGTCCCTTGCCAGATGCCCTCCACGGAGCGATAAGATGAGCCGGCGGGCAGGCCTGTTTCGAGCAAGGAATGGCCCTATGCCCAAAATGACCCAACGCGAACGACTGGCCGAGCTCGAAGCGCGGCAATGCAAGCTTGATGAAGAGATAGAAGCAACGCGCCAGGCCCTGCGCGACAGATATGCTGTACTGGTGCGGAACCTGCCCGTAGAGCAGCTGAGCGAAGCCGGTTTCCAGCGCCTCCTGACAGAGATATTGAGGGTCGGTGGCGACGTGGCGCTGGCGGCGTTGAAGGGTCTCGAGGCAGGCGACAGCATCGCGCCGCGCACGCAGCGCCGGACCAGGCCCTCCAGGGTACAGATGCCGCAGACCTAGGCCGGCAGGAAATCCGGCCCGGTCAGCAAGGGCCGGCCGGCCCCGCCCCGCCCCCCGCCCCCGCCATTGCGTGAAAAGAAAGGGCTATAACGATGCCACATGCGAGAGAGGCGAGCGCAGAAACGGCATTATCAAGCCTCCCCCTCCCCAAATTACTGATAAAAGCCCCATTCTCTGAGAAAAATCAGAGCGAAATGACGGGCGCGGCATAAGTAAGATTACCAATTCACATGCAGCCAAAGTCAGTATTGCGGCGCCATGGCTTCGGGATATTTGCGGCAGTAGCGGCAATGACCATGATCTGGCGCTGTATTTGCGATATCATGATTCGCCATCTTGGGAGGGTGACATGCGCAAAGTGGACGTGGCGCTGATCTTTGCCGATATTCTTGCATGCCGTACGACACCGGATAGGGGGACGGCGGCATGACAACCGCACCCCGGACATCCCAGGCACCTTGCGCCTCGCCGCCCCTGGAATGCGACCTTGTCATGAAGGGCGGCGTGACGAGCGGCATCATCTATCCTGCTGCTATCGCGGCGATTGCCCAAACCTATCGGCTTCGTTCGATCGGCGGCACATCGGCCGGCGCCATCGGCGCCGCAGCTGCCGCTGCAATGGAATTCGGGCGCCGGTCAGGGCGCAATCCTCAGGCTGACCGGGTCATGGCCACCCTCGCAAAGGAGCTGGGCGCGCCCGTCGATGGTGAACCGCTGCTCCTGCGGCTGTTCGAGCCCGACCAGGATACTGCGCGCCTGTTTCGCCTGGGCCTTGACCTCGCCTCGGCGCCCGAAGGGAAACGTCGAGGCAAGTTCGTTCGCATCCTTCTTGGCCGGGCTTTCATGGAGGGCATTGCTTTCGCGGCAATCGCGATCGCGTTGCTCTGCTGGGCCTCTCCGGTAGCGCTCCTTTCGGTCGAGACGCTGGTGCGCCTTTGCCTGTTTCTCAGCCTCGTTCCCCTGATGACGGCAGTCAGGGCCGGCCAGCGCTGGCTGCCGCGGATCAGGGCGGATCTCGAAGCCGTTGCCGACAATGGGTTCGGCTTCTGCTCGGGCACCGCGCAATATCGCCATCGAAGCCCGCGGTGGCGCTGGCCATGGCGCAAGGCGCCGGCCGCAACTGTTTCGCCCTCTTTGGCCCAATGGCTGCATGGGCAGTTCCAGCTGCTCGCTGGCCTGCCCGAGGATGAGGTGCTGACATTTGGCGATCTTTGGGCGGCACAATTTCGGGTCGCCGCGCTCCACCGCGACAAGGCACTGGACGCAGCGATGACCTCCGCGGCCGAGCATGCGCAACAGCATCGGGCCGCGCTGCAGCAAGGCAATGGTGCCGAGGCGTCCGACGCGCCCGAGGAACAGTCGATACCGCTTGATCTTATCCCTCGCGATATCGAGCTGGCGCTTGTCGCATCGGATATCAACCGGGCCCAATCGGTCCAGTTGCCGTTCATGCGGCGGGATGATCGCCTCTACGCGCGCAAGAGCGATCTCGCCGCGCTGTTTCCCGATCCGATCGTCGACTGGATGATCGCCAAGGCCCGCAAAGGCCCCGATATCGACAATGAACTTCAACGTGTGATCACGGATCCGGGCGAGAGGGCTGATTATATCCGCCTTCCCCTCCCCCAGGATCTGCCCGTCCTTTTCGGAGTCCGGGCCTCCTTGAGCTTTCCCTTTCTGTTTCGCGCGGTCCGTCTCTATCTCATCCGCCCCTTCGGCGATGGCTCTGGCAAGACGCAGCTCGATGAAATCTGGCTTGCCGATGGCGGGATCACGTCCAATTTCCCGATCCATCTGTTCGACGCGCCCATTCCGGGGCGACCGACCTTCTGCCTCAATCTTCTCTACCATGATGACGAGTTCGCTCCGGAGGTGGTGCGCAGGCCCAGGAGCGCTGAGGACGGCGCCGAAGCGGAACCGGAGGAAGGGGCAGGACTGGCCATGAGCTCGGATAGGGACACGGCCAATGCCGAGGGCCTTGTCTACATGTTACGGACAAACAAGGGACGGCTGTCGGCCTATACGCGCTTCAGGCCGGGTGATGGTCTGGGGCGTCTTTTGCGCTTTGGTGGCCGGATCGTGACGACCGCACGACAATGGGGCGACAACCAGCTCATCGACGTGCCGGGCTACCGGGATCGGATCGTGCATATCCGCATGCAAACCGACGAGGGCGGGTTCAATTTCAACATGGACGAGCCCAAGATCGAGGGGCTTCAGGAACGCGGCGAACTTGCCGGCAAGATGATCGCAGCGCGCTTTCATCCGGAAACCCGGCTTGATCCGTTCCATCCCGATCAGATACTGGAGCTCAACTGGGCCAATCACCGCTTCGTGCGGTTTCGGATGTTCCTTGCGGGGCTTGAGGTGGCCGCCTCCCGTTTCAAGACCGGCTGGGACAAGGATCGTGCGCGCGCGGAACTTCCCGGTGCGGATCCGGCCCATGTCACACCCAGTGTCGAGCAGATGGCGGAAGAGGTTCGGGCCTCGGCATCGCCCTTCGACAGCAAGGTCGGCTATCCCTTCAGCAACAATCAGCAGGCCGATCTCGCGCTCGACATGGTGAAGGCAATGGAAGCCCTCCATGCGCTTGCCACCGACCCGGCCTGGCGCGGCATCGACTTCGTCAAGGGCAAGCGCACCAGCCCGACGCCGAAGTCGATGCTCAAATTGCGGCCGTCCAATGACAGCGATCCGCTCGCGCAGCGACCCTGACCGAGCAGCGCACATGACCTGGAGCGTGACATGCCCAAGCTTCCACGCTGGCTAGGCGGCCCGAGGAAGAAGGCTTCGGGGCTCGAATTGCACCAGGACAGCCGCTCGGCCTGGGACGCGCTTTGCCGCATCGGCGGGATCGAGCGGGATGAACGCGACTTCGAGCTGGAGGAAGCGCTCCGCCTGCAGCTTGATCCCGCCGCGATCTCCTTCGACCAGGCCCTCTCCACTGCCACCACCGACGAACTGGTGCAGGCGCTCATGTCGGCGGCGGCCCCCTTTGCCGCGATGTTTCAGGATATTTTGGCCTACTTCAGAAGGGCCGGCGCCAATCAGGGCAACGCCCATTGGCGGATCGCAATCGGTCAGCACATGCCGGACCTCAAGGAGTTCGAGGAGTTTCTCGAGATCTGGGGCATGGTCGAGACGAGCCTTCATGTCCCGGCGATAGACGTAACCGCCAAACGCGCACTCCGCGATGCGATGGTGCAATCGACCGGCGTCTATGGTCGCCCCGGAGAAAGCGGCATCGCGGAGGTCGATGCCTGGCTCGTACAATATCGTGGCGGCTATTTCCCCGCCTTTCCCTCGGCGCTTCAACCCGGCCTTTTCCCGCCCGCCATCGCCGACGCCGCAACGATTGCCCAGGTGACGCTCGCACGGATGCGGGATCTATGGCCTGATCGTTCGGCCATGATGGAGGCCTATGGCGAGTATCTGCCGGGCACCCATGTTCGGGCTATCGGCTACGAGGCGAGCGATGCCTTTCATCCCGGGACGATCGCGCAGGATGAGACGGATTATTGGCTCGGCTCTGCGATCCAGCATCTTGCCCGCCTGCGCGGGGTCGACCGTGACAGCCTTTCAGACGTGAATGCCGCGCTCGAAAGGGCCTATGCGGACCTCCTCTTGCGCGCCTTTCGCTTCGAGACGCAGGCCGCGCGCCTCCAGCGCCTTCTCTCGCTGCCGGTCTGGCGCCAGCGCCATGAAGTCTATGCTATCTGGATCTGCACGGAAATCGTCGAGGCCCTGGCAGAGCATGAGGTCGAGTTGCACCATGAGGAGCGCAAGCTCCTCTTTGCCTTCCGCAAGACATTGCTAGCGACGGTCCGAACGTCGCGGCCGCCCATGCACCTCTTTGCCGAGCGCCGCATTCCGCTCGCAAACCCGGCAGGAAAAAAGCGCAAGGGCCATGTCCAGCCCGACTATAGCCTGTGGAGCGATGATGGCACCGACATCTGCCGGCTGGTGGTCGAGGTGAAGCATTATCGCAAGGCAAAGCAACGCGACTTCAACGCCGTCCTGCTTGATTATGCCCGCGCCCATCCAGGCGCGCAGGTGGCCCTGGTGAATTATGGCCCGCTTGGCCCGGTTCCCGATCTTGGCGACCGGCAGATCATGTCTCGCTGCCGGCAGATCGGCGAGCTCACCCCCATGAACGTCGGTCAGAGGGACCAATTCCGGAAGCTCGTCCTCGAAATTGTCGGGCCACCTGTCTGGCCCGAGCTTCTGGTTCTCGACATCTCGGAAACGATGGCGCGCTTTTACGCGGGCGCGGGCTTCTGGCCCTGGTTCATACCCAACTGGGTCACCCCTGCGAAAATGGCGAGGAAAATGGTGGTTCTGGCGGACAATGAGGTGAGAGCCTGGGAAACCCCCTTCTGGACAAGCAAGAGCGTGCACGCAGCGCCGATGGATCAGGAGCGCGACCTCGCCGGCGTCCTCCTCTCCCTGCACACGCGTGCCATGGAGTTTATCGTCGTGACGGATCGGACGGGACTTGAAGCCTTGCTGGTCTTTCCCGAGCATCGCGCTTCGCGTCTGCCGACCAATCCCGAGCTCTGGCTCGTGCGTATCGCGAGCGACAGCATCTAGGCGGCCTGATCGCGCGGCCGAGCGCCAGGCGGCCGCGCCCTTGGACCACAAGCCCGCTTGGATTTTCGCCAATATTGGCTAAGGCTGGTCTTTGCCCGCGCGCATGCGGGCCGAGGCGTCGAAACCTCGCACCACTAGAGCCGGTCGTATGCTCCTTACGACCGGGTGGCGGACGCGTATGTCCAGGCCACCCGGCTAAAGGCGCCTGCGCTCGTCTAGTGGCGAGTTTCGAACACCCGGTTCCAAGGGGCCGCACGCCTTGATCTTCATGACCAAGGCGTGCCGCCGGCTTGACCCAGGGGATATGATCAATGACGGAGACCGACCGCACAGGCGAGAAACGCGCGGCTGCCCTGGCCCTCATGGAGCAGGCCCTGGAGATGCTGGAAGATATCGAGGAGCATCTTGGCGCCATGCGTCTCCAGCACGCGATCGACATTGTTCGCGATCCGGCGAAGGAATGAGACAGGTCCGAAAAAATCGCGGCGCCAGCGAGCAGTCCGACGCAATCTCCATCAGCTGGCGCGATCGGCATCCCGCTCGGCCATCGCGTCGAAAATAGCCGTCAGCGCCTCGCAAGCCCTGGCCGTCAGCCGGATATAGATGCGCCGTCCATCGGTGGCATCCGCCTCGCGATAGACCAGCCCCTGCGCCACCATCGCCTTGATGCAGCGCAAGGCCGTGGTGGGTGGCACATTGGCAGCGCTCGCAAGGCTCGAGATCGCGATATCTTTCGAGAGGTGCCGCGACAGATACAGATCCAGTAGCATGTCCCAGACCGGATCGGCGGACAGCGCAAAGCCAATATGTCGCCCGATGAGCTGGCGGTTTCCAATCTGCCTCAAGCAGATTTCGACATGCCGGCGTGTCCGGCCCTCAGGGTCGGGCTCATCCATCGCCACGCCTCCCAGCGAGCCTGGTGATTGCGGGCATATGGCCCCCACCCGTCCGGCGCGCGCCCACGGCAAGAATTATCACCAAAATGGCGAAAAATTCGCTGGGCTCCGGCACGCGCATATATCGACCTCCCCGTGAAAACTGTCACAATTATGTCATGGACGTGCTCGCGAACCATTCCCCGAAAAGGGGGGATGCAGCACGGCATGTGACGGCAAGGAGAATGCTTCGGGAAGGTCTCAACACCATATTACAGGGGTAGATTTATGCAGATGTCACCACGCATGCTCGCATTCATGGAAGGGTGCGCCGCCATCAATGATGAAGCGGCCCTTCGCGCAATATTGCAGGAGATGACCCGGGAATTGGGGTTCAAGCAATATGCTCTCCTTCATCATGTGGATCTGGCGCGACCGCCCGCGCATTCGATCAACGTGATGAACTATGAGGAAGCGTGGCTCGAGCGGATCGTGCGAAATCGCTATTTCCACGACGATCCCATTCTTGCTGCGAGCAATCGCCGCCTGACGGGCTTTGGATGGCGCGAGGTGCCCGACATCATCAGGCTCAGCCGACGGCAACGAAAGATCCTGCAGGAAGCGCGCCTCCATGGGCTGCTCGACGGATTTACGGTGCCTGTCCAGGTCGCGGGAGAATATCGGGGAACCTGTTCGTTCGGGAGCGACCAGCCTGTCGACCTCACCCATCATGTCGCGGGCTATGCGCAGCTCGTGGCGGTCTTCTGTTTCGAGGCGGCGCGCCGGATCGCCCAGCAGCAAGAAGGTACGCACGCCCCGATACCGCAGCTGACCCAACGCCAGCTGGACTGTCTCGTCATCGCTGGATCGGGCAAGACGAACTGGGAAATCTCCCGCATCCTGGGGGTGTCGGAGGACACGGTCCGCAAGCACATCATGGATGCAATGCGCCGCTATGATGTGAGCAAGCGAACGCTGCTGATCGTGCGGGCGCTGTTCGACGGCTATCTGAGCTATCGGGAATTGCTGCGAAGGCAATAATCCCCCCCTTTGGGGTAATAGCGCGACATCCCAGCCTGCCGCATCCTGCTTGTCGCTCAAGCAGGAGGAAGATGATGTTGACCATGGAAAATGGGGTGTCGTCGCGCGTGCCCGACGCATTGCTCGCCGACATGTATCGGGACAGGAAGCGGGTGTTCATAGATCTGCTTGGCTGGGATCTCCCGGCCCTCGAGGGCCAATATGAAATCGACCAGTTCGATGGCCCCGACACGCTCTACCTCATCGCAGGCGATGAGGCGGACAGCCACCTGGGCTCGATCCGCCTTCTTCCGACAAACAAGCCGACGGTAATCGGTGGCTATTTCGGGCATCTGTGCGATGGTGGGCCGCCGGCTTGCGCGAATATCTGGGAGCTCTCGCGCCTGTGCCTCTCGCCAAGAATTCCCGCGAGCCAGCGGCGGCAGATCCGCAATCGATTGCTGACGGCGAGCGTGCTCTTCGCGCGTGCCAACAGGATCACCCATTTCTGCTGCGTTACCCATGGCTGGTACATTCCCGAGGTGCTCTCCTATGGCTGGCAATGCCGCCCGCTTGGCGTCCCCCAAATTGATCCAAGCGGCATGGTCGGGGCTCTGGAAATCCGCCTGGATGACACGACGGCGGCGCTGATGGCGGCCGCAGGCTGCTGGGACGAGACACCTGTCCAGCGCGCGTGGGACATGTCCGTCAGCAGGGGGGATCTCCAGTGAAACAGGAAGCCGTCACCCACCCCGCCCGGGCGCATGCCGAGGCGCTCCACGAGAATGGCTATTGCCTGATCCGGGAGGCTGCGCCGCTCGCTCTGGTCGACGCGCTGGCTCGGGACCTTCACGAGGATTTCCTGCGCACACCGGCCTCGTCGGGCGCCTTCTATGGCGAGCGGACAGTGCGTTTCGGTGCGATCCTGTCGCGCTCGGTCCATGCCGCGCCAATCGTGCAGCATTCGCTCATCCAGGCCATTGCCGAGACCATTCTGGGTCCATGGTGCGACAGCATCCAGCTCAATCTCACCCAGGCGATCGAGATCGGATCGGGCGCCGAGCAACAGGTCCCGCATCGGGACCAGGATATGTGGCCGGCGAGCCGCATGATGCCGGCAGGACATGGCGTTGAGTATCTGCTCAACGTCATGTGGCCCTTTACGCCCTATCGCCCCGAAAACGGATCGACATTGCTCTGGCCCGGCAGCCATCGCAGATGCAGCGAGGATCTGATCGACCCGCGCGAGGCCATATCACTCGACATCGACCCGGGCTCCGCCCTGCTCTTCCTGGGCTCGACCCTTCATGCCGGCGGCGCCAACCGGACGCTCGCGCCTCGAAGGGGCATGATCGTGAGCTATTCGCTTGGCTGGCTCAAACCCTATGAACTCCAGACACTGGCCTATCCTCCCGAAACAGCGCGACACTTTCCGCCCGATCTCGCCCGGCTTGTCGGCTATCAGATCCATCGCCCCAATCTTGGCAATGTCGAGGGACGCTGCCCCTCCTTTCTCCTGGGCGATGACCGGAGCGGCGGCGCGATCGATGCGCTTGCCGATGCCCAGCTGGAACTGATCAGGGCCTATCGCGCGCAAAATTGCCCCGCCCCACCCTGACCGGCGGCAATTCGGGTCGACGCGCTGGCGGTTAGCGGGCATGAGCATGCCACCTCAATCCAGGGAGAGAAATGGCATGAACAACAGCGAACTGATCGAGACCGTCGCTGCGGCGCAGGGCGCGTCCAAGGCTGATGTAAAGAAAGTGCTTGACGGCTTTGTCGAGGCGATCGCAGCGGCAGCTGCCAGGGGCGAGGAAGTCTCGATCAACGGCTTTGGCAAGTTCAAGGTCAAGGAAACGGCCGCTCGAGAGGGCCGCAACCCGCGCACCGGCGATCCGATGACGATCGCGGCTGCTCGCAAGCTTGGCTTCACGCCCGCCAAGGCGATCAAGGACAAGCTCAACGGCTGAGGGCGATTGCGCCCGGTGGACGCACCGGGCGCAACGACCTCCTTATGTGCCCGAGGACTGGCGCGCCGAGCTGCTCTCGCTATACCGCCGCCCATTCGCCAACGCGATGACGCTGCCCATTTCTTGACATGACAGAGCGATCATGCAGATTGCGCAGGCGGGTCGAACTGCCGACGGCGACCCGTGATATTTTTCGTCAGGCATTAATCGCACCCGTCCATGATGGCCGGGTGGCCGCACCGGATGACAGCACAGCCTGAGGGCTGGGCGAACGGCGGCATCAGCATGAACGATCATGGTCCGGTTCACCGGATGGTCGATGTTGGCCGATTGCTGTCCCACATGCATTTTCGTGCTGTTTCAACGCCTGCCCACAGGTCTGCCTGCCGAAAGGTGCGCGCATGACGGGCGAGACACTGGAAGATCCGCCGCGCAGACGTCCTCTGTCGCGGGCGTCCATCGAGCAATTATTTCGTCATGAATCCGCGAGACTGACGCGCTTCTTCGCTCGCAACACCCGGTGCCCGTCTCAGGCACAGGACCTCACCCAGGACGTGTTCGTTCGGCTTTCCCGTGCCGAGGTGGAAGGCGATCCCCTGCCCTATCTGCAGCGGATCGCCAGCAACCTGCTGATCAGCTGGTCGCGGCACGAAAGCCGATGGCGAAAGCTCGTTGCCGATGGCGCATTTGATGAGGCGATCCATCGCGCATCGCCGCCCGAACAATTGCTTGCAATCGAGGCTGAGGATGTGAGGCGACAATATCAGCAGGTCATCGACCGACTGCCCGAGAAGACGAGGCGCATCTATCTCATGCATCGGCTCGAAGGGCTCACCTATGTGGAAATTTCCCATGAGATGGATCTCAGTGTGAAGAGCATCGAATATCATATCGCCAGCGCGCTCAGGGCCCTTGTTCGAGGAGTGGACCAGGCATGACCGACGAAACCCACGATGGTGCGATGAGCACGGGCAACATATTCTATGATGAGGCGGCGGACTGGTTCGCCAGGATGCGCGGGCCGGACGCGGATCTGCACCGGGCGGCGTTCGAAGCCTGGCTCGAGCGGGGCGCGCTCCATCGCGCCGCCTATAATCGCGTGGCCGAGATATTCACCGACAGCTGCCGTTTCGTGGGCGCGGAGCCCAAGACCCCGGCGCGTACGTCGCGGCTTGCGGCGAGCGTCCGGCGTTCAGTCGGGGCGGTTCTGGTCGCTATTGTGGTGGCCCTGTCGGTGGCCATGTCCTTCCATCTCTACAATCGGCCTGCCGAAGGCATCAAAGAGGCGGAGCCCCAGGGGCAGCTACATCATTCCTATGCCAGCGCCGTCGGTGAAATACGCAGGGTCAGCTTGCCTGATGGCTCGAGGGTCCTCCTTGATACCGACAGCCTGGTGTCGCTGGTCTATACCGGCAAGGAACGGCGCCTGCGTCTCGTGCGCGGGCGCGCACGATTTGAGGTTGCCCATGAAGCGCGGCCGTTCAGGGTTGCGGCAGGCGATGGCACCATCACGGCCCATGGGACGATCTTCGACGTCCGGCTCGCGCCAACCGGCAAGGCGAGTGTCATATTATTGCGCGGCGCGATCGATGTCTCAACGCGGCACGGCACAGACGCCCAACGCCAGTGGCTCCGCCCGGGCCAGTCGACATCCTATCAGGCAGGTTTTGCCGAGGACCGCCCTGTCAGCGTCGTTCCCTCCAGCAGCTGGACGCAGGCGAAAGGCGATTTTCATGACATATCCCTCGACGACCTCGTCGCGGAAGCCAACCGCTATACCCAGATTCCGATCGTGATCGACGATCCGCAAATCGGCGCGCTGCGCGTGTCGGGCGTCATGTCCCTTCGAGACAGTGACAAGCTGAGCACGCGGATAGCCGCTCTATTCCGGCTCAGGCGGACGCTCGAGCCCGATCGGATCAGGCTGTCACGCTAGGCGGCGTGGACGAACGTGGTTCTCACAATGGACCGCGATGGGTGGGAACCAAATGGGCAGCTGTCAGGACGCGGCCTCAGGACGGTGACCGCCCACGTCGAAAGCGTCTTCCTTGTCCATCACGCAGATCAAGCGCCCACTCGCCGCAAGAGCAGATCTCCAGCTTCGAAATCGACGCTTCAAACCATCTGCCGAGTAAGGTTCACTGGCGTTGCGGCGATCAGCGACCTTCGTCGGAAATGCGCCCATCGGGAGATATCCAGAGGCCATCGGACAGATAGCTATCCGAATGTCCATCGCCTCCAATCGCCGTGTAAAGACGGTCCTGACCGGAGCGGAACGGTACATCGCTGGCGCTGCTGCCTTTCCAATATTTGTCCTTCCTGATCGAGAATGGGTTCTCGATCAGCCGCTGTTCGTCCGCTCCCCGGGACTTCCTCAAGATCTGGCGTTCCGGGTCCACTAGATCGGCCAGGCGAAAAGGGTCGACTATGGCGGCATCTATCGCGGATCGGTCGAAGCCCATATTTTCCAAATGCCCGGCCAATCGATATCGCGCGCTCAGGACCTCCTGTGCGGAAGGAACAAAATCTGTAGCCAGGTGGCGAATGATCTTGTCGCCGGCGCCATCGAACCTGACCACACCTTCCCTGGAGAGGTCGAAGGTACATGTCATTCCTCGAAAGGTCTGCAATCCGCTCAGAACCGCGAGAACTCTTGAGATCGCGACGTTCCTGGGCCAGTTCTCACGTTCAAAAAGGGGCGACTTGCCGTCCTGGCCATCGATGACGATCCAGGATCGGTGGTGCGCGGAAGCGAACAATATGGTGCCCGATAGCATATCGGGCCAGGCTGCCGCCAACGTCAATGCGCAATCCCTCACATGCGCATATCGCTGCTCGGTCCATGAACGAAGCTCACGGACGATGGGCTGTCCCTGATGATATTGGAGTGCTGCAGAAGCAAGTATATCGAAACTGGTAGCGGTTCCCAGACTGTTGCCAACTTTATCAACCCATTGGGCCGTTTCCTTCACGCCGAATGTTCTGAGCACAGTGACAGAAGCCGCCACGACCTCCTGACCCGCTCCGCCGTTTGCAAAGCCCTCGATCATCAGCGGATTGCGAAATCCATCCGGCAACGTCGTGATCATCCCCTGATCGCCATCATGAAATTCGATACCGAAATGACAGTTTATATGATGGATCGTCTCCAAATCCGATTCCCTGACCCGTCTCTCGACTTCGGTTTCGAAATCCTTCCTTTGCCCCGCAATGCGTGCCCCAGTCGCCGTTCCTCTCACGCTCCGTTCGTGGACATCATATTCGGGTTCGAAGATCGTCTGGAATGGCCCCCCCGCAAAGCTCGCCAATATCCCGTTCTGAAGCACCAGCGCCCACGTCTCGCCACCGCGAGGATTCCCGCTTTCGAACGACCTGTCACGTACCAGCAGGCCGATCCAGGGCGCATGAGCCAGGTAGGTCTTGAACAGTTCCACGGTATCGGAAACGGAGAAATTCCTGTCGGAGGTGATCTTCAATATCGAATCGAACAAGATCCTTTCATGCGTCACCCCGCTATCGATGTGGCTCCCCAGGCGCTTCTGAACGGAGGTGGCGAGTGCAGAGATTTCCTTGCACACGGCGAAAATGGCGTCTTCGGTCACGTGTTCCATACCTCGCTCAGGGAACCCAATCTGGATTTTTAGCGCTGACTGTGAAGCTGAAACCACGGCAAACCACAAGTCTGGGCGGGAAGGAGCAAAAGGATTGGCGACCGTACCGTCGCCACCATTCGTGGTGGCGCGACCGAATGCGTCGATAATCTGAGCGCCCCGGAGGGCCGTCCAACTTTTCGTCCACGCCACGCCCGGCAAAGGGATACAGATTGCCCCGTAACAGCGGAAGGGCCTGTTTCTCTAGACCAACGCCCTCGATCATATCATGCGCTTTCTGCGCATGCGGTCCCTGCATGCCTGCATCCCGCAGCAGGCTCGGTCTGCGCGCCGCAGATGGTCGCGCGCGCCGGGCGGCAAAAGAAATTCCGGCGGCGGTTTAGGGTGCGCCACCCCTGAGGCGTGGATGGGGCACGGCGCGCGAAAAGGACCAGGGCGCGCCCCAGGGGGCTCCATGTACATTCACGAAAAATGCCTGATTACCCTGCTTGCATCGGCAAGCCTCACCGGACTTGCCGCGCCGCGACAGGCTGTTGCGCAGGAAAGCGCTCAAACCGAGTTCGCGATCGCATCGCAGCCTATGGAGGCAGCGCTCCGCCAGATTGCAGCGGCGAGCGGTAGCGAAATCCTGTTTGATCCGACCGATGTCAGGCCGCTGGTCGCGCCGGCGCTAAACGGCCGGATGACGGCCAAGCAGGCCGTGTCCCGGATCATCGCCAATAACGGGCTCGAGCTCGAGCAGGTGGCAGGCAGCATCGTCATCCGCAAGGCGAGGCCCGATCATGGCTCGCCTGCCCAGCCCTCCGCCGAAGGGATCGTCGTCACGGGCTCCCGCATCGCTGGCGCGGTTCCCTCCGGATCACTTATCACGGTGACGCGCGAACAGATGCGCGACGCAGGCCAGTACCAACTGGGCGATGTCGTTCGGTCCATTCCCCAGAATTTCAATGGCGGCCAAAATCCCGGAGTGCTCTCGGGAAGCACCAATGCGAGCGATGCCAACGTCAATTCAGCGACCGCCGTCAATCTGCGCGGCCTTGGAGCCGACGCGACCCTGACCCTTCTCAACGGCAAGCGCCTTGCCTATGACAGTTCCGCCGAGGCCATCGATATTTCCGCGATCCCGATGGCAGCCGTGTCCCGCGTCGAGGTGCTGACCGAGGGGGCTTCGGCGATCTATGGTTCCGACGCGGTGGCCGGCGTGGTCAACGTGCTCCTCAAACGCGATTTTGATGGCGTCGATGCGACCGCCCGCCTTGGCGGCTCAACGGACGGCGGTAATGTCGACCAGCAATATTCCATCGTCGCAGGGCAGCGCTGGGACAAGGGCGGCATCATGCTGGCTGGCGATGTCGGCCGCAACACAGCGATCTATGCGGGCCAACGGAGCTATACGCAGGACCTCAACCGCAGCACCACGCTCCTGCCCGCACAAAAACATCAAAGCCTGATGCTGACCGCGCATCAGGCGCTCGCGCCGGATGTCCGCTTCGACATCGACGCCCTGTACAATCACCGGACATCCCTTTTCGCCATGGCCTTGTACAAGGATCAGGACTATCGCCAGTCGGGCTTTCCAACCCGATCGCGCCTCACCTCGTTCGTGGTGTCGCCACGGCTTGAATGGACCATGGCGCCGGGCTGGTCGCTCTCTCTCATGGGCAGCTATGGCGAGGACAACAGCTTCGCGGTGACCGACTATAATAATGCCGGCACGCTCATCTATAGCAGCGAAGTTCATTACAAGAACCGGATTGCCCTGGGAGAGATGGGCCTTGGGGCAAGGCTCTTCTCGCTTCCCGGCGGGGACGCAAAGATCGCGCTCGGTGCCGGCTTTCGGCATAATGGCCTGGATTCCGCGTCGCGAACGGTGACCGCGACCACGACGACGGCAGGCACGACCTTCGACGAGACGCGCAAGGCCCGCTATGCCTTTATCGAGGCCAATCTGCCTTTATTCTCGCCGCAAAATGCCGTGAGCGGCATTGAGCGCCTCGCGCTGACGGCTGCGCTGCGTCACGAGCGCTATCGATCGATCGGCGATGTGACCACCCCCAAGCTCGGCATTGTCTATGCCCCCATGGACGGGATCACCACGCGAGCCAGCTGGGGCAAATCCTTCAAGGCCCCGACATTCCGCCAGCTCTACCTGGTCCAGAGAGCGGCGCTGGATCTTCCAAGCTATTATGGGGCGAGCGGATATCCGGCAGGAAGCACCATATTGCAACTGAGCGGCGGAAATCCGGATCTGAAGCCCGAAAGGGCCGAGACCTGGTCTGCAGGGCTTACACTTGCGCCCCGCTTCGCGCCCGGGCTGACGCTCGACCTCAGCTATTTCCACACCAACTACAAGGACAGGATCGTCACGCCGATGTCGAGCCGTACCGGCGCGCTCTCCAATCCGGCCTATAGTTCCATCATAGTCACCGATCCCACGGTGGATGAGGTCGAAGCTGCGGTTGCCACGGCCTCGACCGCGCTTACGAATTCCACCGGACGGCCGTTCGATCCGAACAATGTCGTTGCCATTATCGACAATCGGAGCCGCAACGCGTCCCGCCAGGAAATTGAGGGCGTCGACGCGACCCTGAGCTACAGCATCCGGACATCATCGGCCGGATCCATCCGGTTGTCGGGCAACCTTTCCTATCTCAAGAGCGAGCAGCAGCTCCTGCCCGGCCAGGATCCCGTCACCCTCGCCGGCACGATCTTTCGACCGCCCAACTGGCGTGGGCGCGGCGGCGCCGTCTGGCAGGTGTCGAGCATCACCCTTGGCGGATTCGTCAATTATACCGGTCGGCTCAAGGATGAGCGCTATGCCGCCACGCAGACGCTCGATCCCATGACGACGTTCGATGCGAATTTTCGGTTCGAGCCAAAGTCTGCGACATTGCCCGGCTTCAGCATCGCGCTGTCGGCCCTCAACATCTTCAACGAAAAGCCGGAGCGGATCAGGACGGCGGCATCCTATGTCCCGGCGTTCGACTCCACCAACTATTCGTCGATCGGCCGCTATGTGGGCCTCACCCTGGAGAAAAGCTGGTGAGCCTCCTTCTTCCCATATTGGCTATGGCCAGCTCTTCGATTGTTGGCTGTGCAAACAAGGCCCCATCCCGGCCCGTCACAAGCGCAGGGACATTTGTCACGGCAGCGGACCTGGTCCGCCTGCGTGATATTGGCGATCCGACATACAGGCAGGATGCGCCTGGGCTCTCGATTTCGCCGGATGGACGAAAGATAGCCTTCCAGCTTCGAGAGGCGGATCCGGTCACCAACAGCTATTGCCTATCGATCCTGGTGATCGACGCGGACGGGAGCGGACATCTCAAACTGGTCGACACCGGGGGTGAACTCATTCGCCACGAGGATCCCCAATGGGGCCTTGGCCCCTATCCGTCCGGCAATCCCGTTACCATCACGCCACTCTGGTCCAGCGATGGGAACCGCCTTGCCTTTCTGAAACGGGTCAACGGGCAAGATGAAGCCTGGATCGCCGACCTCCTGACCGGGGAGACAAGGCGCTTGTCGTCCGGCCCGGACAATGTGGTCGCGATCGCCTGGTCCGCTCCGGGCCGCCTCCTCGTGACCTATGAGCCACTGCAGGTGCTTGAGGAACAGCGGTCTCAGGAAGGTCTGAGCGGCTACCGGCTGGATGATCGCTTTGTCCCCGTCCAAAGCAACCGCCCTTTTTTCCAGGCGCCACTCCCGCGTCGCACCGAAACGGTCCTTGTCCACGAACGGGGGCGAGAATTAGCCCGTCCCGGCGGCCCTGCGCCCAAGGGCCCGGCACAAACATGGTCTTTCGTCCCGGGGGATGACAGCCAGTATGTCCAGAATATCGCCGAGATCGCCGCGCGGGCCGGGATCGACGCCCGCTGCGCACTCGCGATCTGCCAGGGCAGGATCCTCAAAAGCTGGGTCAGTACGGATAGAAAGCGCCTCATGTTCCTGCGGCGGACAGGGCGGGCCGACAGCGACATGGCACTATTGACCTGGACGATCGGCACAGACGATATTGCCGAGCAGTTCCGGACCCCGGGGCTCTTGCTCGGTTGCGAGGCGGTCGGACCCGACCTCATCTGTGCCAATGAGGAAGCCACGCTTCCCCGGCGGATCGTCCGCCTGAAGCTCCCGACCGGCGCCTTGCAGATGGTCTATGACCCCAATCCCGAATTCGCCCGCTTCCGCCTTGGCAAGGTCCGCCGGCTTTTCTGGACCAATGAGCGCGGGATCGAGACGTGGGGCGACCTCGTCCTTCCGCCCCTTGCGGAGCCTGGGGCAAAGCCGCCCCTCATAGTAACCAGCTATCGGAGCCGGGGCTTCCTGCGTGGTGGGACGGGCGACGAATTTCCCATCCAGCCCCTCGCCGCCAGAGGCTATGCGGTCCTGAGCTTCGAGGAGCCGCGTGACCTTGCCTCCTTCACCAGCGCGCGCGACAGTGCCGAGATCGGCGCTATCAACCGGAAGGACTGGGCAAACAGGAAAAGCATTCAATCGTCGCTCGAGGCTGGCATCAGGGCCGTCGAGGCGCTGGGTATCAGCGATCCCGCGCGGCGTGGGATTACAGGGCTTAGCGAAGGGGCGACCATCCTCTGGTGGTCGCTGATCAACTCGGACCTGTTCCAGGCCGCGTCGGTCAGTTCGTGCTGCGAGGAACCGATCAGTTCGATGGCCTTGCTGGGCGAAAGGGGCGCCCGCTATTTCGAAGCGGCAGGCTATCCTTCGCCCACGAGCGATGATCGGGCTTTCTGGTCCAGCATGTCCGTAAGCCGGAACGCCGAACGAATTGCCGCACCCATCCTCTTCCAGCTTGCCGACGCGGAATTTCGGCATTCCCTGGTCACGATCCGCGCATTGCGATCCCATGCCAGGCCGCTCGATGCCTATGTCTTTCCAGGCGAGGAGCACATCAAATGGCAGCCGGCCCATCGGCTCGCCGCCTATGAGCGCAACATTGCCTGGTTCGATTTCTGGCTGAAGGGCATCGCGCCGCCCGACAAGGGACTTGCGGCACGCTGGGCCGCCCAGCGCGCCAATGCGAACCGGAAAGGAGGGCCAAAAATAGAGCAAGAAAAAGCCAACTGAAAATGACAATCAGCGCGCTGGTCCACCGGACCAATGCCGGCACCAGGCCTCCACATCCGCCAGTTGCAGGAGGCGCAGGCCGATTGAGCTTCCCTGCGTCATGAGATTATCCAAAGCCTTCGAGGTCGCATAAACGTCCAATATCTGCTGCTCGGCGAGAAGGCCGCCGAGCAGCAGATCCCTCAATCGCCCGATATTGGCCATGAGCAGCTGCGTCGAGAAGCTCATCGGACCCGGCTTCGCCCTGCGATCCAGGATCGTCTGCGGCAAACGGCCCTCGAAGGCGTCACGCGCCAGAGATCGATTACGACCACCACGGACCCACTCCCAGGTCGGAATGGACAGGCAGAACTCCATCATAGGCTGGGAGATGAGCGGGTTCATGACCGGTGGCCCATCCGCGTCGAACACACTCTCGATACTCTCCTGCACCCGCAGGATCATGGCGACATGATAGGCCTTGCCCGGCCCAACTCCATGGGGACATTCCAGCCATGGGTGACGAGGCCTTTCCACCTCGGCGCCATCTGCAAGCAGGTCCATCCTGACCGGCCAGTCATAATGGACGGGGCGACGCAGCCGACGCGCAACCCCAGCCATCGCCTCGCCTAGGGAACAGCCGGTGAGATCGCAGATATTCTCGAACGTCGCCAATATTTCCAGCAACGGCCTGCGTGCCTTGAGCGCATCGACAATCGCATTGGCCGATTGGGTCGAACAGAAAATCTGATCTCCACCGCTTCCGGTCAGAATGATATCATTGCCCTGCTCTTCGGCCGCAACGCGGGCGGCGCGCGCCATCTCCTGGAACAGGGGGCGCCGCCTGGGGCGCGGAAGGTGCGGGGCTGCGCACAGACCGAGATCGACCTGCGAAGGATCAAGTTCATGTTCGCGAAGCGGCATATCGAGCGCAGCCGCAAGGCATTTTGCGTGCTGTCGTTCATCACCCGCCGGATCCTGGGTGTAGGTGGTCAGGCAGTCGGCATCGATCCCTCGCTCCCGCAACGCGGCAAGGACGATGGAGGAGTCGAGCCCACCCGACATGAACATGAGCGGTCGTCGCTGCCCGTCGGCCAGCCCCGTAATGACCTGAAATAAAGCCTGTCTCAGTTGAGCGGCGAGGTCCGTCCGCCTGGTCGCGCCCATGGGACCGACATGATCCCATGGAGACCAGAAGCCGCTCTCTTCGAGCAAGCCATCACGCCAACGCAGCTGCATGCCCGGGCGCAGGTCGCGGATGCCGACCAGGCAAGTCTCCGCCGAATGGAAGCCTGCGGTCGCAATGTCGGCTCGCACCCTGCTCCAGAGGATCGAGAACTCGCTCGCCAAAAGCCTGACTTCGTTGCTGATCAGGAGGCCGCCATCCATCTCTTTGTAATAGCCAGACAATGCCCCGGATGGATCCCTGGCGACCAGGGGGACGCCCATCGCGTCGACGACAAGGGCAACATAGCTTCCCCAAAATCGCTCTGCCAGGTTCGTCGCTACTTGTGTTGCCGAAAGCGCAGGCTCGCGGACAATTTCTTCCGGTTTCAGGGACCCATCTGCCTTTGGATGAAGTGCCCCAAGCACCACGCCCCGCTCGAAAGGCAGGCGAATGAACGGCATGGCTTCATCGACGCGGATGGCGACCTCGCGACTTTCAAAGATGAGGCGCATATCCCTGGAGGCCTCACGGCAATCTCCCCCCGCCTCCGATCCTATCGCCACGAGATAGCGCGGCCGGGTCATGCGATGCCGACCGGGGTGAAGAGCGCGACATGATCATGATAGTCGTCGAGCACGGTAACCCCGCGCTGAAGCCAGCAATGGGCTTCGAAGGGCATCAACCGGACGCCAAAGATAAGGGCAGCCCCCAAGCCTGCCCGTTCAAGCCGGCGCCTGATGATCAGGGCCTGGGCGAGGCACCGATCCTTCGTTCCAAAGACCTTGGCTGCGCTGCGCGCGCCTTCCACGATCCGCGCCACCTCGCCCTTCTCTCTTCCGAGCCTTTCGTGAAGGAGATGGGCTTTGGAGGGGCCGAGAAGGAGATCGAGCGGGAGGCGCCGGAGACTGGCGCGGATGACGAGGCGGTCGACCAGCGCGACGGGGGAAAGTGCCTGCCAGCTATAGGCTGCCGGGGTCGGCAACAGCGTGTCCTGCGCCTTGGGAACCTTCACGCAACCGAGCGCCGAGCGCTCGGCGACGTCCCGGATAATACCGGCTTCCAGCAGCGCTGAGGCATCGACATCACACCCTTGCGTGGCCGCCGCAAGCAGCATGGCGTTCAACCGGCCTGGAAGACAGAAATAGCGGTCTTCCTTGCGATCGAGAAAGACAGCACGACCCGCGTTGATGCCGTAGGATAAGCCCTCTTTCAGAATATATCCCACATCGCCCTCCTGCGGGAAAAGGGGCGCGCTTGCGCGCGCCCCTTCCGCTCATTCGTCCGTGAGCCCCATGGAGCCCAGAGCCTGGATGGTGAGATTGTCCTCGGAGACCCCCAGGGGACCGCGGGTCAGGACCGAGACCTCGCCGAGGTCGATGATGTCGGCGTCGCCGACACTGTGTTCGTCGCGCATATTTTCACTCCTCATATCCACCGCGCAAATGCGGCACAGAGAAGATAGGCTGGACCTGCATGTACCTCTCAGTTGATAATCAGCCATTCCGGCGAAAGATCAGATCGTCGCCTTGATCCTCATCAATATTCATGCGGCGTTACAGCCGGATAATCATTCGTCCTGTTCACCGAACTGATAATCTATCATCGCCATCATGCGACGATGATGGGCCAGAATCTGTCGCCGGAGACGTGCAAGATCGCCCTGGAGAGCAAGGGCATGAAAGGTCATGCACTCTCTTCGGCTGGATCTGCTGATGCGGCACTGAACAAGCCGGATCCGCCTCAGTCGTTCACCCGCGTTGCGCCCCCAGGCGATGATCGCCTTGTTCCGCGTCGCCGCGAAGAGATGCGCGAGCACATTTTCAAGGCAGATGACAGCCATCTCCGCGCTGACGTCGCCCTCCTGTCGATACGGATCCGCAAAGACCGTCCCGTCGATGCGCCATCTCTGAATGCCGATCACCAGCAGCTTTTGCGAGAGGTCGAGCATATCGAGGAACATCGTCCTGCTGTCTGGAACGACATGGAAACCTGCAGGGGCGATCACGACCATCCCCTCGCCGGCCAGACGGTAAAGCGCTTCTCGGACCGGCGTAATGCTGGCGGCATGTTCCCGCGCGATCCGCGTCGCGACGAGCTTTTGACCCGGCAAGACATCGCCCGAGAGGATGCTGCCCCTGATGCTGCGATAGACGCGCTCGTGCGTGGCGGCATCGGCCTGGTTCATCGCTTCACACAGCGTCGGAGCGGTGACTTGGCCACCAGCGGGGCGTGAGCTTCTGCTTCATGCGGGAGATATTCCGCTCGGCGATCAGGTCTATGCACTGCCGCTCAAGCTCATTGAGATCGCCATAGGTGAGCTCCCGGGGAAACTCCATTTGCTGACCGCAAAACAGCAGGGGCAGGAAGATATGGCCCGTCGAAAGCTCGAGATACTGGGCGCAGGTGACATGGTCATCGAGGCGGGAGCTGGGGTTTCCCGCCTCGATTTCTCGCAGCCAGCGCATGCTGATCCCGATCTCGCGCGCGAATTGCGCCTGCGTGATACCGTTGCGCCGGCGGGCCTGTTCTATGCGGCGTCCAGAAAGCTCCTTGACGAAATTGAGGACCGGGCTGGACGGCAATGCAGTCGCTCGTTCTGGTGACATTTTCAGCACCTTCCAGAGGATAGGCGCGCCACAGCATCCCTTCGACTCGACAATAGGAAAGACCCGGGTCGCTGCAACGACAACAATCGCCGATCCGGCGAAAAGTCGCCGATCCCAGGATCAGGAATTCGCAACCATCCGATCGTTCGAATGAACCAAAATCATGCCGACATTTCTGAAATCGGCAATGAAGTGCCGAATGGGCACTATATTTCCCTTTAGGCAATTTACCGCTCAATCGGCAGCCTATTGCCGGATCGGCACTATAATGCCCGCGCCATTGCGGCATGAACTTGAAATCGGCATCCCCAAGTCATCGGAACGCGGAACCCCAGCGAAAGCAGCAGGTCCCGTTCCGGCATCAGGGTCTCCATCCGACTATGGGAGGTGCACATGATCACTATCTTGATGACGTCTGTGCTGGCAGCGCTCGCCGCGCCGCAGGCGGATCATCCGGGCCATTATGTCGCAGGCACCAGCAAATCGGACAGCCGATGCGACAATCCCGTCCAGGAAATCCTCGGCATCGATGACGGGTTCATGATCCACCTCAAAGCCAGATGCCTCGACCATTGGTCGGTGGGGACGGATCGGCATCTGCCGCTGGGCGCGGGGACGAGCCTGCCGCTTCGTCCCCGGGCGATCGAACTGCTCTGGCGCAAGGGAAGCAATCATGCGCAGTAACAGCCCCAGCGGCTTTCCTCACCTTGCGGCCGGGCTCCTCGCATGCCTTAGCGCCATCGGGCCCGCAGCCGGAGCGGACCAACCTCTCGCCGCTGAGGCGGAGAAGGCGCAGCAACAGCTCAAGCAGAGCTTTTCCAATCTTTCATTCGAGGATTTCGCCCTCGCACCGGTCCATGGACCGCTCTACCAGGCAAATGCCGGGGGCCGGATCGTCTATTACGCCCCCGAGAGCGAACATCTGCTCTTTGCGGCCATCTTCGATCGCAATGGCGTCAACCTGACCGCCCTCGCGCAGGACAGTGCGGTTCGGGAAAGGCTCGATGCCATCGACCAATCCCAGGCACTCGTCCTTGGGCCCGCCGATGCTCCGCAGGTCCTCGAATTCACCGACCCCGACTGCCCCTATTGTCGCGCCCTTGACCGCTTCTGGTCGAGCAAGGCGGCCGAAGGCAAACCGGTCCGAAGGATCATCTTCTTCGTCAGCAGCATTCATCCCACCGCGGCGTCGAAGGCCGAGCATATATTGTGCGCGCGCGACCGCACCGCGGCGTTCAGGGCGATTTATGAGGGCGCGGCTCCCGCAGCTCTGGAGCAATGTGCCGCCGGCCATGCCCAGCTTGCCGCTCATGACGCCGTCGTCAAGGCGGTCGGCCTTTCGGGTACACCCACGATCATTCTCGACGGCAAGCGCCTTTCGGGCTTCCAGCAGGGCGAGATCGAGGCCTGGCTGACAGAGCGGCAGGTTCCGCGCGTGGCCCACAAATAGGATTGGAGGCTTGGCGCCAGGCGGGTCCCCGGACCGCCTTGGCCCGCCCCGATCCCAGGACCGGAAAGCAGACGCAAAAAGCGCCTCTCGCGATCTGGAAGAACGATGAAAATGACGCTGCCTTCACGGGCCGACCCGCAGCGTCTCGGGCCGATGGCGACGCGTGTTGCAGCCGGCCTGCACAAGCAGGGACGGCACCATATGAAGGAGGCAAGCTCATGAAGATGCAATTGGGAAAACGGGCGGCGTCGGCCGCGGACCATGGTGTGGCGCTCATGCTCCTGGCCGTCATCGCCAGCGCGGCCCACGCCTTTTCCGCACCGGCGCAAGGCGATCTTGGTTACGATATCTACGATATTGTCGTGAACCAGGGGGTGAAGGGGCCGCTCGGTTTCGTGGGCGGGGTCGCTGCCTTTCTCTTCGGCGTTTCGCGGCTCTTCTCGAATATCATGATCGGCATCCCCACGATCGTGGCGGCGGTCTGCCTCATCAAGGCGGATTCGATCCTCCAGACCTTCGGCATGACCATCTGACACAAGCCTGACGAGGCCCGCCCGTACCAAAATCCGGGCCGGCAATACGCAACCGGAGCCGATGGTCGGTTCCCGGAACGATGCCCTGCGGGGTGTCGTGAAGCAGGAGGAGAAGGGACATGGACGAGCGTCTGCCCCAATATCTTCACCGCCCCGTCCAGATACTCTGGTTCGGCTCGGATGAATTCATATTGGTGATGGCCACCATCTTCGTCGCGATCATCGTGGGCGGGGTGATCGGCTGGACGCTCATCGGCTCCCTTCTCCTTTTCATCCCCTGGAAGCGGACGAAGCCGAGGGGTTTCATTCCCCATCTGGCCTGGCGCTGGGGCCTCCTGCGCTTCTCGCATTATCCGGGTCCCACGCAGACCCGCTTCTTCGAATGAGGGAGCTAGACCCATGCTCTTTTCCAGACAGAAAGCCGGACAAGCTACCGACCCGCTCATGGGCAAGCCATCCAGCTGGGGCATCCACCGCTATCTCCAGGGCTCCTCCAATCTATTCGAGGAAAACCGGCTGCTCAAATTCGCGGTCATGGGCCTGTTCGGCGTGACCAGCGTGCTAGGCATCGTGATCTACAGCTCGAACCAGAACGAGCGGACCATCGTCATCCCCTTTGGCGCGTCGGGCGATCTCTATGTGACGGGCAACAAGCCATCCTCCGCCTATCTGCGCACCATCACCCGCAACATCGTCGCCCTCTCGGGCACCTATTCGGCCTATTCGGCAGATCGGCAGTTCCAGGAACTGCTGACCCTCGCCCATCCGACCGCCTATAACGGGCTGCGAGATAGCCTGAACGGCATCTTGGACGAGCTTGCCAATAATCCGACGCTATCGATTGCGACCTACATCCGGGCCGATCAGCCGGTCGTCTTCACCGACCGCGAGATCGCCGTTCCTGTCGAAAAGGTCCGCGTCATCGGCGGCGTGATCCGCAAGTTCCGGGGCACGCTGCGCATCCGCTTCGCGCTGGACAATGGCCGCTTCTGGCTGACCGCTCTTACCGAGGAAAATTTCAATGCTGAACGCTGAAGCTTTCGGCGCGCTCGCCATTGTTCTTGGCTTGGCGGGCATGCACATGGTCGCCGCGGCCCAGTCGCAGCCCCTTGCTGCGCTGCCCGACCAGACCAGCATGCTGCGCCTCTCCAACCGCGACATCAATCATCTGATATGCGTCGGTGGTGACATCGAGGACGTCAAATCCTCGGCGGAAAAGGCGATCGCCGTCGAACGGGCCGGGGCCGACGCCTGGATCAAATTCCTCGTCAAGGAGACGGACGATCAGGGCCAGATCACGCGCAGCTATGTGACCGCCCCGTCGGAATTCTTCGTCTCCTGCAACGGCGCCATCTATCCGCTCTATGCCGAGCCCGCCGATATCCCGGCGCAAACCGTCACGCTGGTTCCCGGCGCTCATCAACGCGCCCAGGCCAACACGGAACTTCTTGGTCCCCTCGTCGAAGAGGAGCGCGCGGTATCGATCACCCTGTCGCTGCTTGCAGACCGGCTGCCGGCCAGCTTCGCCGAGACGGCCCCGCGGGCCGGACCGATTGCGATCGCCACGCTGCCCTATCTCATCATCGCCGAGCGTAAGGCCGTCCAGATCGATGGCGCTGGCCTCTCGGCGTCCGAATATGGGGTCACGGCAAAGCAGCCCGTCCATCTCGACGAGCGGTCGTTCCTGCGCTCCGAACTGGGCTCGACCATCTTCGCCCTCACGCTCGACCGGTCCGACCTCAAGGCCGGCGAGAGTGCGCGCCTCATTGTCGTTCGCCGGGGAGAGCGGCCATGATCGACAGAGGAAGGCCGGGATATGTCGATCTGACCGCCAGGTCCGATGACGGCCGCACCCCCAAGCCGGAAGCCGATGTTGACCGTGCGCAGGACGGCGCAAAGACGCGCGGCGCACCGCTGATGGATTTCAAGACACATTGGTCCGTGCTCAGCGCAACCCAGAAGCTGCGCTGCAAGCAGGCGGGTGTCGCCGCCGGCATCGCGATCCTTGGCTACGGCCTCTACACCGCGAGCCGCGGGTCGAGCCAGCCTACCGAACTACCGCCCAGCGCCTCCAAGCTCGACATGGGCGCGGGCCTGCGCGGTGACAGCCTCGAACTCAAGATGCGCGGCGACCTCAAGAAGATCCTGGATGGCCAATCGCTGCTTGGCGACCGGATCAGCGCGATCGAGGAGGGCAAGATATCCCCCGTCGATGCGACTGGACGCGAAGGCGTGGAATCGGGCGATCTGCCCCCAGCCTTCCCCGGCACCGAGATACCTGACTATCCGCCGACCAGCGGACAGAGCGCGCAATCGGGTCCAGAGCAAAGCGATATGGCGCCCCCGCCCACGGCGCCTTCTGCGCCACCTCCACCGCCGCAGGAGAAGCTTGTGGGCTCGATCGGCAGCGCAACCAGCGCGAGCGCCATAATGGCGACCGATGGCACAGGGGCAGCCGCACCCAAAAAAAAAGCCCGCACGATCTATTTACCGCCTGGTTTCATGAAGGCGCGGCTTCTGACCGGGATCGACGCGCTGGCGAGCCGGGATGCGACCAGCAATCCCGAACCGCTGATCGCTAGGGTGCAGGCGCCTGCGGTCCTTCCCAATGACGTCAAGGCGAACCTCGCCGGCTGCTTCGTCATCGGCAATGCGACCGGTAGTCTCGCCAAGGAGCGGGTCGAGGTCCAACTGGTCTCGCTCTCCTGCGTCGACTTCGATGAGCGATCAGTGGTCGACCAGCCCATCAAGGGCTTCTTCGTCGATACAGACGGCAAGAAGGGCTTGTCCGGCAAGGTCGTCACCAGAGCCGGCGCGGCGCTCGCCCGTTCCTTCATCGCCGGCACCGTCAGTGGCTTTTCGCAATCGATGGAATCGAGCTTCGGCGATGTGTCGACCTCGGCGCTCGGCAATGTCCGCACGCTCGATGCGGGCGAGGCAGCCAAGTCCGGGATTGCCGGCGGCCTTGGCAAATCCTCCGAAAAATTGACCGATTTCTACCTCGATCTCGCGCGCCAGGCCGGCCCTATTGTCGAGGTTGGCGCCGCCAAGGACGTCGTCGTGGTGATCCAGGAGGGCGTCTCCCTCGAAATCAAGCCGAGCGCGGGATCGAAATTCTGATGCCCGGCGCGCCCCCCATAGAGGAGCCAATGCTCATGCCGTCTCCAAGCAAACGCCAATCCATAACCAGTAAGGCATGGATGATCCCCGCCCTCGCCACCCTCTCGGGCTGCGCAAGCATCGGATCGCTGATGTCGCCCTATTCGGAGAAATTCTCCTGCAAGAATAGCGACCATGGCCAGTGCATCCATCCCGACAAGGCCTATGCCGATGCGGTTGCGGATCGTCCCTCCCGCTCGGACCCGGCTGTCACCAACGACAAGGCGCTGCTGAAGGCACAGGGCCAGGCGGCATCGGCATCGGCATCGAACCCACCTCCGCGCGGCATCAAGGCAAGGAAGGCCGCTCTCCCAACCGCCTATCAAGGCTATCGCGACAGCGTCTATCGCGAGCTGCAGGGGCTGATCGACGCGCCGGTGACGCCAATGCTTCGGCCTTCCCGCGCGGTCCGCACGCTGATCCTTCCCTATGCCGACAGGGCGCGGCCCGATCGGCTTTACATGCCACGGTACGTCTATTCGCTGCTCGACAAGCCCCAATGGGTGATCGGAGACTATCTGGTCGATCCGGTCTCTTTGGCAGCCAAGTCCCCGATCCTGAAGCAGGTGCGCGAGCGTCCGTCGGACGAGCCTCAAGCGCCAGAAAGCGTGAAGCCATGAGGGCGCCTGGCTCCCGCACCGGCGGCGGCATGACCTTTGGCCGGTTGCGCCAGAGCGTCGCGCGCGACGCCTATTCCGATTTCCTGCCCATGGTCGCCTGGGACGACAATGAGGAAGCCTTTCTCTGTATCGACGATGGCTGGGGCTATGCCTGGGAGCTGGTGCCTGCCGCCTATATGTTCGCCCATGTCCATGGCGCGCTCCAGGGGCTGCTCAACATTCATTTCCCGCCTGGCACTGTCGTCCAGCTTCACGCCTTTGCCGATCCGCTGATCGACGATGCGCTCGACGCTTTTCTCGACATGAAGACACGCGATGATCCGCTGATCCAGGCCTCCGCTCAGCAGACCTATGACTATCTGCAAAAAGGGCGTCATGGCCTCGATGCGCTCCATGGCATCCCGATCCGCAATTTTCGCAGCTTCCTGTCGATCAAAACCCGCACGCCCATGGGCCATGACATGCGGCGGCAGATCGAGGAGCAGCTTGCCAAGCTCGGCATCAAGCGCATGGCGCCCGAGCAGCTGGTCGCCTTCTACCGCCGGATCTTCAACGGCGTTCATCTGGCCACGCCCGGCGTCTTCGCGCGAGGCGAGGAAGGGATCGCGGCGCGGCCGGTCCGCAAGCAGATCATCGACGCCGGCCCGGACCTGCTGTTTGAAGGACCGGAAGTCTTTCTCGGCAATCAGGTAGGGCGCTGCCTGACGCCCAAGTCGCCGGCGCGCCGCGTGACCGCCGAGCGCGCCAATCGGCTTACCGGCGGTATGCGGGGATCATCGGAGGATAGCGACCAGATTGGCGGCCCGTTCCTCTACACGCTCAACATCCTCTTCGATCACAGCGCTTTTGAAATCCACAAACGCGCCCAGATCCTCTCCGCGCAGAAGGCGGCAGGCTCCTTCGCGGTCGAGGTCGGCAAGCAGATCGAGGAGATTGGCTGGGTTCTCGATGAAGCGGGCAACAGCAAGTTCGTCTCGGTCATACCGACCGTCTGGCTGTTCGGCGAGACCCGCGCCCAGGCCCGTGAGATGGCGGCGCGCGCCAAGCGGCTCTGGGAAAGCGAGCCCCTGCCCTTCATGATGCAGGAGGAAAGCTATCTCAATCCGGTCCTGCTGGCGATGAGCCTGCCCTTTGGCCTTTATCCCGAAGGCCGCACGATGAAGCTGCTCGAACGCGACCTGCGCATGCCGGTGAAAGCCGCGGTGCTGATGGCGCCCGTCCAGACCGACTTTCGCGGCGGCGGGCGCCCGGCGCTTCTCTACACGGGTCGCAAGGGTCAGCTCGTCACGCTCGATCTCTTCGACGCCCGCATCAACAATTATAATTTCATCGTCTCAGCCGAAAGCGGGGCGGGGAAAAGCTTCCTTCTCAACAATCTCTGCCAGCAATATTACGCCTCACAGGCACTCATCCGCATCATTGATATCGGCGGGAGCTATCGCAAGCTCTGCACCCTCTGCTCCGGGCGTTATATCGACATTGGCGAGGAGCATCTGGTCCTCAATCCCTTCGACATGGGTCTCGCTATCGACGGCGACGATCGGCAGTCGGCGATCGCCATGGCGGTCGCAATCGTTGCCGAAATGGCCAATGCAGCCACCCGCAAGGGCGTCTCCGCCTCGCAGTGGAATTTGATCAAGTCGGCCGTCCAGTGGACGATCGACACGGGGCGGGCCACCACCGGCATCGACGCGGTGCGCGAATGGCTGGGCGCCTATCCCGCCCATGTAAGCACCCATCTCGACCGGGTCGATCATCTCGCGCCGGTAGCGCGCGAGCTTGCGTTCAACCTCAGAGATTTCGCGAGCGACGGCGCCTATGGCCATTATTTCAACGGCCCCTCGACCCTCGACATATCGAGCGACGAGTTCGTCGTGCTGGAGCTGGAACGGCTGAAGAACATGCCGGACCTGTTCAACGTGATCGTGATGGTTGTCGTGAACGCGGTCACGCAGGAATTGTATCTTTCGGGCCGTGACCGCCCGCGCTTTGTCCTGTGCGATGAAGCCGCCCAGTTCATGAGCAAGAGCGACGGGCAGGATCTGTCCCGCCTCGCCGAAGCCTTCGGCCAGGGCTACAGGCGCGCGCGCAAATATCAGGGCAGCTTCGGCATCGTCCTCCAGTCGATGAACGACCTGCTGCTATTTGGCGGCACCGGACAGGTAATCCTGGAAAATGCCGCGACCCGGTTCCTCCTTCAGGGATCGACCTATGACAAGGCGGTCGAAAACAAGATCCTCGATTATTCGGGCTTTGTCCTCGACCTCCTGAAATCGGTCCGCAACAACAAGCCCAATTATAGCGAGGTCTTCATCGACTCGCCGTTGGGTCTCGGCATCGCGCGGCTTGTTGTCGATCCCTTCTCCTACTGGATCAACACGTCAGCGCCCCAGGAGGTGGCGGCATTCGAGCGGCTTCTCGCGCGCGGCGCATCACCGCTGGAGGCGGTGTGCCAACTGGCCGGCATCGAGCCCGATCATGTTCTGGGTCCGCGCTTCAACCCAAAGGAGGCGGCACAATGAAACGCAGCCCAATCAACGGCCACCAGTTGGCGCTGCCGCTCGAACAGCGCGAGGCGATCGAGCGCGAGATCGAAGCACGGGTCGCGCAGCGCCTGAAGCGGGACGCCTGGCTCTGGCGCTGTCGACTGGTCACGATCGAGACGATCATGATGGCGACCCTTATCGTCGCTGCCGGAATCTTGCTCGGGAAAACGCCGTTCGCGATTTTTCGCGCCGCGGTGATGGTCGCGGCCGCCTGCTTCGGGAGCGGCATGATCCTGCTCGGCCTCTCGATCGGCGCCGCCTACGGCCGGACTGCCATCGCAGAGCGCTATCGTCGGTGGCGGTCATGAGCGGCATTTTCTCCGCTAGCCCGTCTACGGGCCCGGCGCGGCTCATGATCGGTGGTCTTCTCCAGTCGATCCTCGCCTGCCTGCTATTCCTCACCGCACCCGATCCGTCGGCCGCGATGCTGCGGGGCGCCGCAGGCATGCTGATGGTGACCGCAATCGGCGCCTTCCTGTTCGCAATCAAAGCCGAGCAACCGGACCGCCCTCCCTTCTGGAGGCGGTCCCATGGCTGAAACCTCCCGCTGCTCCAGAATGGTCGCGCTTCACCTCGCGGTCGCTGCTGCCACGCCGCTTTGCCCGGCACAGGCCGGCACCGCGACGATCGGCCGGACCTGGCCGATCGCCGAGCCCGATGCCATGGCGGAGATCGAGGCGCGGGCGGCGAAACAGCCGAAAGACATGGCCAGGAATTTCGGGCCGCGGAGCGCCTGGTCGGCCATGCAGGCTGCGTCTCTGGGCATCACGACACAGGCCCGCACCCGCAGCGTCGTTCCCTTCTACACCCTCGATTTCGACATCAAGCTGCCCGATGGCACCATGCTTTATCCCAAGGGCTACACGTTCAACCCGCTGACCTATGTGTCGTTGCCCCAGCGCCTGGTCATCGTTCATCCGCGCGATCTCGGCTGGGCGATCCGTGTCGCGCGATCCGCCGATTTCATTCTGCTGACCGCCGGCGACGCGCTCGCGCTGGGCGAAAAGGTCGGCCGACCGCTGTTCATCCTGGAGGAACGCGTGAAGGGACGGCTCGGCCTGACCGTCGCTCCGGTCATCGTCGCCCAGGCCAAGCAGCGCCTGCTTCTCCAGGAAATCGTCCCAACCACAGGCCAAAGGGGGGAGGCGCAGTGACGCGGGCAACCCTCACGCCTTCAGAAACGCCGGCTTCAGTGCGCAGCAAGAAGCGTGTCGAGGCTCGCCAAGGGCAGAAACATCCGATTGGCCTGCGCCGCCAACGGCGCAAATCCGTATCGCTGATAAAGAGCACGGCGGCGCTCGACCTGCTCAGGGTTCCCGCAATCGAGAATGTCGAGCATGGCGACGGCAATTCCAAGCTCGCGGCCCACGCGCCAGATGCGTTTCAGGGCGTCGACAAGAAGGTCGCCGCCATATCCCTGTCCCTGGAATCGGGCATCAACGCCGATCATCGCGATGAATGCCGCAGGGATTTGCCCGTGGCCAGGTCGGGTGCGACCGTAGCGCGACGGAAGATCCTGATAGTCGACCGCATGCGCATTGAGGGCATAATAGCCGATCAGGCGATCGTCAGTATCTGTCAGGACGAAAACACGCAGATTTCCGGCCTGCGTCAGCTTGTTTGCTGTCTTGCGCAGGAAATTATCAACCTGGTCAACACCGCTTGCAAAGGCCGCGCGATCGTGGCGCACGGGATCGAGCGGTACGATCCGCAGTGCAGGCCGCGAAGTTTTGCCGCTCACTGGCTGGAGATCGTCCGATGATGGCGATCAAAAGCCGCGCGGAGCGCGGGTGTCGCAGGCGTCGGATTGTCGAGCGCCTCAAAAAATGCCGCGACATCTTCGGCTTGAAGCGATGTGCGTTCATGCGTGGAGATCGTGTCGATCGCAGCCCGATAGGCGGCATTGATGGTAAAGACGGAGTCATCGACGCCCAACAAGGCCGCTGCCCGCTGGATTGCCGCCTTGATATGGGGCTTGGTGCGAAAATTCATTCGCTCGGTGCTCCGCTCGTCGATCGAGCTGATCCTGTCTTCAAACGGGGGCACGCACCTGCTCCATTGCTAAAAATCGCCAGGTCTATGTACGTTGCATTGACGTACAAATCAATGGTCAGTCGTCTACGCCTGATCCTGACGATGGCAGCGACGCTCGGCCTCCTTGTCGCAGGAACGATGCCGACCTCCGCTCACGCCTCGAAATGCGAGGCAGGAACGATTTTCAATCCCATCACCAAGGTCCGCTGGACCTGCATCTTCCCGATCACGATCGGCGGCGTGAAGATCGGCAGCTTCGACAAGCTCGACAAGGCACTGGACGCCCAGTCGGCGAGCAAGCCCCTATGCGCGTGTCGCAAGGGGGCGAGCTTCTGGTTCGGGGTCAAGGTCAGCTTCTGGTCCCCCAACCGGATGGTCGATGTGGTGACGGAGCCAGGCTGCATGATGGCGCTGGGCGCTGATCTCATGCCGACAGGCGGCAGGCTGCAAGGCAGCCAAAGTGGAATTGCCGACGGCACGAACAGCCAAAAGATGTTCGCGCAGATGCATTATTACATCGCGCCGGTCTGGAAGATGCTCGACATGTTCACGGACCTGCCCTGCATCGAGGATGACGGGTTCGATGTGGCGCTCATCACCGAAGTGCTGCCGACCTGGCAGTCGGGCACGCTGGGCGCGATCATCCAGCCTGAGGGCATATTGTTCGGCAATCCCGCCGCCGGCCTTGCCTGCATGGCGGACAGCGCCGCGGCAGCTGCGGGCAAGGTCATCGATCCGCTCTTCTGGTGCATGGGCTCCTGGGGCTCGACCTATCCGGTCGCTGGAGACATCCATTTTGGCGATAGCGTCGAGGCCTGGGCGGGGCTTGCCGCGCGCGGGACATTCATGATGGGGCGCCTTGGCGCCCTTACCATCTCGTCGGCCGATGGCTGTTCATTCAAAGCGCAGCCCATCTGGACCAAGAGCCGATACAAGCTCCAGATGATGGAGCCGGTGAAGGGCGGCAAGTGCGTCAATATCGGCCGCCCCGGGGCGCTCTGGTCATCGGCCAAGCATGCGCCTGCCAGGGACAATGCCCAATTCATGCTGTTTGAAAAGGTGATCTGCTGCGCCGGGATATCGACGCCATGACCAGTTCACCCACAAGATGCACCGCGCGCGGCCGACAGGTCTCCCGGTCTGCCCGCCACAGCCCCCAAGGCCGGCAGGACGCGCATGGTGCCGGAGCGGCGCCGACGCCCCCAGACGGCGTCGCTCCACCCACAAGTCCTGACGCCGCCGGCGCAGCCGTTCCCGCCATGAACCAGGGCATCCCCTCTCCTCGCCCGACGCTCACGGCCGCGCTGACTATTTTCGAGGGACAGGCCGCCTTCCGCCTTCGATCCGGCGCTCTCTTCCGGCTCCGGCGCGGCGGCCGGACCACCGATAGGGAGTGGAGATGAGCGCGAAATCCCCCCTCGCTATCGCCGCGCTCGGTGCGCTGCTGCTGTTCCAGATGGCTGCCATGGCGCAGGTCACGGAAGCAAGCGTCAAGGACCGCGCCAGGAGCGCTGCGACCGCCTCGCGCGCCCGCACGAGTTCCAGCGATGCCCTGCAAGCCAACTATGTGACGCCGGGCCTTGGCGGCCAGACCATCTCGACGGTCGATGGGAAGACCGGCTTTACGGCAAGTCTGAGCTGCCAGAAGACATCGACGCTGCTGGAACTGCTGGTGCAACCGGGAAGTAGCGGCGACCTGACCCAGGTCCGCATCTCCCATGATCGCGATTTTGACGGCAACTTCGACAGCCAGACTCTGCTGCCGGTGCCGGTGTCAGGGATCTGCACCAATGGCGTCATTGCCTGCAATCCCGGCACCTGGGAGGGCTGCCGTTACTATGGCTGGGCGGTCGATAGCGCACGCACCATCAACCTCTCGCAAACCCAGATGACGAGCCTCTCTGGCTGCTATTGCATCAACAATAGTTGCGGGACCAACCTTGCCTGGGGGAATATCGCCGAGGTGCTGAAGGATCTGGGCGGCGGTGTGGTCGGAGCTCTCACCACCGCCGACCCGCGCATCGGTATTTCCCAGGCGCAGGTCGAGGGGACGGTGATCCGCTACACCGGCGCGCAGACCACGTCCTGCACGACCAGCCCTTCGGTCGAGCAGACCAGATATCGCGGCATCCCTGAAACGCTGGCGAGCGATGCGCATGTCGTCGCTGATGCGAGTTCCGTCTTTCAGGCAGTGAAGGCGTCGCCCGCCGGGACCGGCAAGGTCGAGCAGATCACTTCCTGCACCATCACGCGCGAGATATCGTCGAGCGAGACCGACATCGACTCCGTCATCAGGCGGACGGCCGGCGGCTATGCGACCAATCAGACCGGCGCGGAGCAGGTGAGCTTCCTGATGGGGTCGCCCAGCGACAACAGCCTCAAAGGCGGCTCCTGCACCCTTTTCGATTTCAGGATGACCCTTGATGTGGTCGACGCCGACCGGCTGAAGGCGGTCAGGCTGGCGCGCTATTTTGCCGATGACTGGGCGCAGCTGCGGATGGACGGGGAACTCATCGCCTCGGGGCCCTCGACCTGGACCGGCACCGGCCTGCCTCCAGGCAAATGCGATCGAAAGGCCACATTCGATATCCGCCCGACACTCGACATCACCTCCTATATGACGCCCGGCCCTCATGAAATCTGGCTGCGGGTCGCGGTGGGCGACGAAGGCGAGGCCTTTGCGCAGATCGAGGCTGATCTTGATCTCTCCTGCCGGACGACCGAACGGCTCGTGGATCTCTGCTCCAGCCTCGCGACCCAAAGCCATTGCACGCTCCGCGACGAAAGCGTCGACGATGTCGTCACCTTCAAAAATGGCGTCGGCACGGGTCTATCGCCGCTGCCTCAGACCCGGACTGTGGGGGCAGGTGCTTGCGCCATGACCGTCACCCGCGACTTCTTCGAACGGAACCGGCGCTATAGCTGCACGGTGGATACGGGTAGCCAGACGGCGCCGGACCTCAGTCGCGCAGCCTATATCATAGATCGTTCAATCGAGACGGTTCTGAGCGACCGGATCAAAACGGCCGACGGCAGCTATCAGGACACATCCCGAAGCTTCTCGATGCCCGCCCAGGAAGCCGTCGCCGCCTGCGAGCCGATCTGCAAGACGCGCAAGGCGAGGACCAACAGCGACGCAGCGCCCGATGGCGTGGTGGGCGAGCTTCAGACCTCGGATCAAGCCTGGGACAGCTATTTTCATGTCTGCTCGGCCGACAATGTCTGCCCGGCAGGCGAAGGCGAGGAAATCGTCTCGGCCTGCGGTTGCCTGGATGATTTTCCCGAAGCCGTTACGATGATGCAAACGGTGCGGCTCGCGGGCGCCGACCTGGTCTGCACTGCAGGCGCGCGATGAGGGCGCCCAAATCTCTTATTGCCTGGGCAACGCTGCTGCTGGCGACCTGCGGCCAGCCCCAGCTCGCCCATGCCCAGCACTGGCTTTGCGCCGCCGATCTCAACGGCAATGGCGATGCGGCCGATGACGGCGAGATCGCAAGTTGCACGGCAAGCGCAGGCGGCGATTATCTCTGTCCGATCGGCCGGACCGCCTGTATCATGGACACTGCGAGCGGCTATGCCTGCCCCCTCGGGAGCCAATATGCCTGCCTCTCTGCCGACGGCGTGTCAGCCCCGAGCTGCTCACCCCACAGCTGCATAGATACCGGCGCCAACCCGATCGAGGAGGAAGTCCTGGTAGAGGATCCCGGCACCGCCGCAGACGGCGAGGTCGATGCCGACGGCAATTGCCTTGGCACCATCGAGATATTCGGCGGGCGCAAACTGCGATGCCGCCCCGCTGGCCTCAGCGTCACCTTCCAGAATTGCTGCAAGGACCAGGACAAGATCCTGAAGGATGGCATGGGGTCGTCGGTCGGTTCGATCGGGACAAAGATCGCCGTTGCCAAGGGCGTGTTCACCGGCATGAAGACCGCCTACACCGCCTTCAAGGCGGGCGCGACTGCCTCCCAGGCCGCGAGCGCCGGCGCCAATGCGCTCATCGTTGGGATCGACCCAACCTCGATCGCCATCAGTCTCGCCATCAATTTCATGATGGAGGTGCTGCTCCAGGGCTGTGATCAACAGGACATGGAGGCCGGGATGCTGCGAGGCTCGGGCATGTGCCATGAGGTCGGCACATACTGCTCCTCCAAGATCCTCGGGATCTGCGTCCAGAAGGCGAAAAGCCAATGCTGCTTCAACAGCAAGCTCGGCCGCATCATCCAGGAGCAGGGCCGACCGCAATTGAAGGCGTTCGCCAGTGGCTGGGGGGACGTCAAGTCACCGAACTGCCGCGGCTTCACTGCGCAGGAGTTCCAGGCTCTCGACTTCAGCAAGATGGACCTGAGCGAATATTATACCGAGATCGAGGCCCGCTCGGCCGATCTCATCCAATCCGACATGGAGGAGCGCGTCGATGCCTATCTCAGTGCCGTCCAGAATTAGGCTGGTCACATCCGTGACACTGGCTGCCGGGTGGTCGTTCGCGGTCGCACATAGCGCGCCGCAAATGACGCACCCCAAGGCGAAAGTGGCTTCGAATGCCGAGGGTAAGAAGGCCATGGAAGCCTTGGCGGACGCCCAAGCACGGGCGCAAAGGGACGCCAACACAGACACGCCGATCCCCTCCCCCCACATCCCCGCGCCATCCCCGCTATTGCGCAAACGCGCGTTCGACGCTCTTCGCTCGCACAAATCCGATCCACGCCTTGAGGAACGGGCCCGCGCAGCGAGAGACGCGGGTGAAGCCCAGCTTGCGCGGGACCGCGAGGCGATGAGCAAGCGGCTGGCGGAGGCTCTGGGGCTCGAAGCGCCATCGACGATGGCGGTGGCCCAAGCCGTCACGCCGTCGGCACCAGGCGGATGGGTGCCGGTTCTCTTCGTTTCATCGTCGATGCCGGTCGTCACCTTAAGAACCTATGCCGGCCAGCTTGAACGGGCGCATGGCGTGCTGGCTTTCCGCGGTATGCCCGGTGGACTCAGCAAGGTCGGCCCCATGGCGAAGCTCTCGGCGCAGATACTCCGGCTCGATCCGGGCTGCGAGGGGCCGGCCTGCGCGATGCGCGATGTCCAGCTCATCGTCGACCCCATCCTGTTCCGTCAGCATGGTGTGGCCCGTGTGCCTGCGCTCGGGATGCTGCCGGGTGATCCGACCAAGCCCTATTGCGAGCGGGAGGAGGATGGACCCGCATCGGTGAGGTCGAGCCACCTCGTCTATGGCGACGCGGCGCTCTCCGGGATGCTCGAAACCTATGCCCGCCTGGGCGGAAAAGAGGAGGTCCGCGATGCTGAGACTCGCCTGGAACGCCGGTAAGTTCGTATGGCCCAAGGTCCGCGATCTTCCGCGGAACGCGGCTGCCGCCCTGCAATCGACTGACCCCGGCCAGCCCTTCGTCCAGAGCCGGCTCGCCAGGGCGATCCTTATCGTCGGAGCCATTGCCTTGTTCGTCTGGTGGGCGCTTCCCCAGTTTATCTGGGTGCGCAGTCCCTCGATCGACGCCTGGGCGGTCCGAAAGGTCGGCGGCCCAATCGAGCGACATGACCTCGTGATGTTCGAGCTTCGCCATCCGCTCGCAGGGCCCCAGCCGGTCAAAGTCACCAAATATGCGCTCTGCCTGCCGGGCGATTATCTCGCGGCCTACACGATGCATAGCGACCGCTTCCCCAGGCGTCTCGAAGCCGCCTTCTTCTGCAACGGCTCCCTTATCGGCGTCAGCAAGCCCTATGGCCATGCCGGGCAGCGCCTGAACTATTTCCGCTGGGAGAACGGCCCCGTACCCGAAGGCCGCGCCTATATCGGCTCCTCCTACAAGGATGGGTTCGACAGCCGATACTTCGGGCTGGTGCCGATCTCGGCTCTGACGCGCATGGAGCGGGTGCTGTGAGATCGTGCACCCTTTCAACGCTGGCTTTCGTCGCCGCCCTCATCAGCCCGACGGCTGGCATGTGCGAAACCTCCCCTTCCGCCACCACCAGCATCCGCCAGGGCTATTGGTGGTATGAAGCGCCGCCTGCGCCGGCAGAGGCCGAGCAGGAGGAGGCGATCGGAAAGCCGACTATTCCGCCGATGGCGCAGCTTGCCAAATGGTCGCCGCCCCGCATCCGCAAACTGATCGAGGCCCAGCGTGATTATGCCGCGACGGTGCTGACGGTCGAGGCGGTCTCCGATTTCTGGCGCCTGCAGGACTTTGCGCGGCGCAAGGCCCGCGCCTTCGCCGGCGTGACGCAAATCGCGATGCTCACCCACCCGGAACTCAATGCCAAATCGGCCAATCCCATGGTCGGCGACGCGCGCGCGGCGCTGGGTGCGGAAAAGGAAGCCGCCTGCCGGGCCTATCTCCGCGCCAATGCCCGCGGCTACGCGCTTGTCATGTTCAGCCGGACGAGCTGCGGCTATTGCCGGGTGCAATGGCCGATAGCCCAGCGGTTTCAGGAAGAATTTGGCTGGCAGGTGATCCGCCAGGATCTCGATACCCATCCTGAGCTGGGTCAACGCTTCGGCGTCGAGGTGACTCCGACCATCATGGTCATCAAGCGCGACAGCCAACAGCGGATGGTGATCGCGAGCGGAGTCGAGGCCTATCCCAATCTTTCGGCCATGGCCTATCAGGCGGTGCGGCTATTGAACGGCGACATCCGGCCCGAGCAGTTCATGACGGGCGCAGGCGAGGAAGGTGGCTTCTTCGACGCGCTCGCCAATGGTCCGGTTTCCGCCAGCGCGGCTGAGGATGCGTCAGGCACCACCGAACAACGGGCTGACCGGTAATGAGCGCGCCCTTTCCTTTCAACTCCACTCAATGGGTTGAGCGCATATCCCACTCAGTCGGGATGGGCGGCGTTCTGCCCTGTGGCCTGCAGAAGCCTCACGGCCTTTTTGTCAAAGCTCATGAAGACATCGGCGCCCAGCCACTGGCCATCATGCGCGATGACGCCATCGGCAAAGTCGCCACCAGCATCGAGCAGGGCCAGGCCAGCTTCTGCCGCTCCACGATCCATGACGACGTTGCCGGCGTTCAGCAGCAGCCGGACAGAATTCGCGATCTCCGCAGAGTTCAATTTGTAGCCGACCTTGAGAACCCAGCAGAACTCGCAAAGCGCGGACAGCGGCACAGCGACCAGTTCCGCGCTCGACACGAGCTTACGAGCAATTGGTCCCTGTTTCGCATCATCCTGCGTGGCCGCGCGAACCAGAATGTTGGTGTCCGCCGTGACCTTCACAGCTCTCCGGCCCAGCCTTTGCCGATGATCTCGTTCATTTCCTCGATCGAAAGAGACTGCTGCCCTTCCCGCTTCAGCGATCCGCAGAAATCGGCAATGCTTCCCGAAGGCCGCTCGGCCCGGATTCGGATTTCGCCGCCCGGCATCTTGTCGATGCTGAGCTTGTCGCCGGGATGGATGCCAAGATGCTGGAGCAAATCCTTCTTGAGCGTGATCTGCCCTCTGGTGGTGACGGTGAGCGCGTTCATCCGGGTGGTCCTTTCCATTCGCCATGTAATGGAAACTTCCATTACATTCAAGCTGAGAGCGACTGTGGCCCTGTTGCTCCTCGCACTGCTGGCCATTCCCGCGCACGTGTCTGCCGCCAGAAATGACAGGGTGAAGGCTGAGCGGGCGGCGATCCATCCTGTCACGCAAGCCCGCGAATTAAACGCCTGGCTCGCGCGGGTTCCGCGCACTCGGGAATTTCCATCGGATCTGGACGCGACATTGCGGGCTGAGGGCAGGACTTTTGTGATTGAGATGAGTTCGGCGCCCGGCTGCCTCCCCTGCGGAGACCTTTGGGCGCGACTTCTCCGCTTCGGCCGCGCCTATGGCTGGCAGGTTCGCACCATCCCTTCGAGCGAGGCGCTTCTGCGCTCGGGCCGGCTCGGGCTTCCATGGGTCGGGCACCCGGTCCTTTGGGTGCGGCCGGCAAATGATCCGGTCCGGCTCGTGCCAGCAGCAATCGGCACCGATCATGACGAGAATCTTCGGCGAAACGTCTATCTGGCCACGAAGGTGCTGACCGGCGTCCGACCGGAAATCGGCCTTCGCGCCATGTCGAAATATACCGGCATCGTCGCGCCCAGCGGCGCAGCCACCACCTCACCCCAGCACAAAGGGGGCTGACCATGGCGGGTCTCAGCCCTCTTCCCCACAGACAAGGATACCGGCCATGGCACCTATCTCTCGCCAATCCCTGATCTGCTTCGCAGCGCTCGGCGTCACATTGACCGCGCCGACCGCTCATGCTCAGGGCTGGGCGGAAAGCTGGTTCGACAATGTGACCTATACGAGCCCCGGCAGTTTCGAAGACCAGACCCGCGGCTATGTCACGGCCGGCGGTATGTCCGGCCGGGTCGACGTTCACAATGACTATCTGATGAGCCTGACGCTTCCCAAGGTGAAAGCCGGCTGCGGCGGCATCGACATGTTCTTAGGAGGGATGTCGTTCCTCGATCCCGACTATCTCGTCCAGAAGCTCGAGAGCATCCTCCAGGCCGCGCCCGCGGTAGCGTTTCAGTATCTGCTCGAAACGCTCGATGAAAAAATGGGCAATATCATCAGCAAGATGGAGGCGGCGACCAATTATCTCAATTCCATCCAGGTGAATGACTGCCGCCTCTCGAACCGCATAGTCCAGATCGCCAAGGGCGACGACAATATGTCGGGGATCATCGAGGAGATGACCGGCTATCGGTCCGTGAAGCAGGGCTTTTCCAAAAGCTACCAGCAGAGCCGGGAAAAGATCGAGTCCAACGCCAACAATCCGACCGAGGATCTGAAGGACGCGCTTTCGAACTGCCCGCCGGAGGTCACCGACATCTTCCGGACAGGATCGCTTCTCTCCCATGCTGCGGCGCGCGTAGGCGCGAGCGGCTGGGTCGGCGTCATGCGGGCGCGAGTGGGCGACGTCTACATGCGCTGGGCCGAGAATGACAAAGTCCCCCTCTTCTCCGCGATCCCCCCCTGCCCTGCGCAAGACACCGACGCGCCCGACGATTTCCTGACCGGCAAGGTCCAGACCCGCGCTCTCAATATCCCGGCGACCTCGTCCGACTGCTCGCAGGACGCGGGCAAAGGCGCGCTAGCCCTCTCGCGTGAACGGCTGGAAGCGATTGCGACAAAGATCCGGACGAAAGCGGCTCTCACGACCGAGGAGCGCCAGTTCGTCGCCAATGTCCGAACGCTCCCCGTCTATAGGATGCTCGAATGGGGCGTGCGGCAGGGCGTCATCGACTCCGTCATCGCCGACACCGACGAACTGGTCGCGCTCACCCTCGCCTATCAGATGCTGAACGATCTCACCCGGACGATCGATTTTGCGCTCACCAATGCGGAGCGCGGCGCCACCACGGCGGGCGCGGCTGACAGCAGCAACTCGAATGTGTGCCAGACCCGGATCCTCACCAAAGGGATGGAGCAGCTGCGGGATCTGCGCGAAGAGGTGCTGCGCCAACGCGCGCAGATGCGGCAGTCCTATCTCGCGGCTCTCAACCAGGCGAACCTCTCCGCCAACTATGCGGGGCTCCTGCGCCAGCGCGACCAGGATGCACGCAACGCCGCCGGCGTGGCCGCCAGCCGCAATCGCTGAAGGGAAAGGCTGACCCATGCGTAACCCGATGCGCCCCGCCCGTGTGTCCCGCCTGACCAGCACGCTGGCGGTGGCCCTTGCCGCCCTCCCCTCGCCAGCGCTGGCGTTGGAGGCCAGCTATCATAGCTATGACGGCTTTGAAGAAACGGTCGACGCCTTCCGGCTCGTCTCGATGATCTTCGCCGATCCTCGCTATGAAACGCTGGTGATGATCATGGCGATCGCGGGCATTGCGCTCGGCGCCGTGCTCGCCAGCATCAGGGGCCAGGGCATGGGGCTTGTCGCCTTCGGCTTTCAGATCTTGATGGGCGTCGGCTTGTTTGTCGGGTTCGTGGCGACGACGGGCACGGTCCATGTCTACGATAGGGTGCGCAACGCCTATCAGGCAGTGGGCGACGTCCCCAATCTGCTGGTTCTGGTCGCTGGCACCACCAACCTCATCGAGCGATCCCTCGCTGAGACGATCGATGATAACACGCTCGATCCCGCCGCAAAGCTGGAGTTCGGCGCGGGAGGTCATGCCTTCAACCTCTTCTTCAATGCCGCCTCGTCTCGCGGCCCCATGACCGACAACTTCCTCGACGCAACCCTTAAAGACTATGTCCGCCAATGCTATCCGGTCGCGCGAGTGTCCCCCGCTTATGGGGTCGATGACGACATGCTGTTCCGCACTGCGAACGATCTTCCGGCCGCCTTCGCGGCCATGGCCGGGCCGGCGACCTTCTCGACGGTCTATACTGCGGCCAATAAGGCAGGCGAGACTAGGAGTTGCGCCGACGCCTGGGGGCATATCTCGGCCCGCCTCGCCGAGCCCACCCTGTTCGACGACTATGTCCGCCAAAGCTGCATTCGCACCGGGTTTAACGTCGATGATGCCACGCAACTTGCGCGCTGCAAGGGCCAGCTGGGCGAGATGGGCGATATGATGATGGGGACGCCGCTCTCCCTTCAGGCCTTCATGACCGACGTGATGCTGGGCACGACCGTCGGCGACGTATTGTTCGAGGATTCTCCGGCAACCGCTGCCAGGGTCATGGCGAATCGAGCCGTCATCTCCAACGGGCTTGCAACCATGTCTGCCGCCAATGAATGGATGCCCACGATCCGGGCGACGATCTTCGGCATCATGCTTTTCATGGTGCCGGTCGCGCTGCTGTTCGTCCTGACCCCGATCAACTTGCGCGTCCTGAGCTATGCACTTGGCCTCTTCGTGTTCGTGGCGCTCTGGGGCGTCATCGACGCCGGCATCTATCAGCTGACCCTGGGCCGGGCGATGGATGTCCTCGCTGAAATGCGCGCCAATCATGTCGCGGCCAATGCCTGGATGCTGGCGCCCTCATCCGCGATGAAGGCGCTGGCCATCTTCGGCACTTTCCGAACGGCGGCGGCTGGTCTCGCTGGCGCCTTCGTGTTCACCGTGTTCCGCTTCTCGGGCAACATGTTCAGCTCGCTGACCGGCGCCTCCCAGGGCATCCACACGCAAGCCGCTGGTGCGTCGGCACCCATTGCGACCAGCGAGGGCTATACCTCCGCGCTCGAAGCCCAGGGATCTGCCATGGGCACGGCGCACCGCAAGGCGGCGACCTCCAGCTTCGGTGACTTTGGCGAGCGGACCTCCTTCGCGGCCTCCCGCTCCTTCGGTGAGGCTGGAACGATCATCGGCGAAGGCAGCCCGACGACGCCCGGCCAGAGCGCGCTCAGCCTGGGGGGCCTTGAAGCACAGCGCCAATTGGGCGGCTTTGACCCGGGGTTCGCCAAAGGCGATCTCACCAGCCCGGAAGCCGCAAAGGCCGTGCGCGCCAACGCCACCACCTCGGCGATCCACCAATTTGCGGAAAAGGATGCGCTTAGATCGCTCGGCACCCGCTATTTCGGCGAAGGACAGTCGGGCGAGCGCGCCTTTGCCGCTTTCGCCCAGACAATGGTCCAGTGGAAGGCGTTTGGTGACAATCGCGCCTATGCGATGATGCATCAGGCTGCTTCCCGCCACTATGAGCGCGGCGGTTACAGCGCGCCGGACGCTGAACTCAAGGCCACCAGCATCATCGCCGAGGCGGCGAGCGATCCGACATTCGGCAAATTGATCGCTAATGCCTGGGATCAGGAGCTGATGCTGCGGAACGATCTCACCGGTGCGCAGGTCCAGGTCGGCGCCATGGAAGGACGGCGCGACTTCGCCGGCCAGGATGTCGCTCCTTTCGAGCGCTCCAATGTCGCAACGGAACAGGGTCACCGCACCGGCGGCAATCAGGGTCAGCGCGACGCATCAGCCATGCTTGGCCTCTCGGTGCAGGAAACCAGCCGCCGCATCGCTTTCATCAATGCGCTTTCCGGTGAAGCGCGCTCCTCCGCGATAACCCAGCTTTCCCGCGCGACCGGCCGCAACGAAGCCCAGGTCGAAAAGGCTCTCGCCACCTTCTCGGCGGCGACGCAGTTGGGAACTGCCGACGGCACGACTGCCGAGGCTGCGCGGGAAGGCACGAGCGTCTACGGTCGCACCCGGGAGGCGGCCGGTTACGATTTTGCGGAACGTGCAGGCAAGCTCGACGCTCAGCGTGAGGTCGGTCATGACGGCACACGCGCCGCGGCGCGCATCGGTGAGCAGCGCCGTCAGTCGGATAATTTCGGCTTCGCCGAGGGCGCACAGGCCGCTGGCACTTCCGTCCGCGGTGCTGCGAACCTCGATGCCTTCATCAAGACCCTCAGCCAAACTGCCGGAAACCAGGTCGACAGAGCCGAAGGCGGCGCGGAGGGCATAGCCGATCGGGCACGGAACGATCGCCTCACCCGCATCGTCGATGCCGAACGCCTCACACGGATGCAGGGCTTGCTCCGCGCCAACGGCATCACCATGCCCAAACGGCAGCTTGCTATGGACCAGAATGGCGATCTCAGCTTGAACCTGACGCCTGAGACCGCCGCCCAGATGTGGCGGGCCGGCCTCATCAACGAGAGCCAGCTTGGCGCCGTCGCGAATGGCGGCCATGCCCGCTTCAGCTTTGCAGGGAACGACCTTCTGGTCTCGTCGAGCGCGGGATTTCTGCAAAGCGCGCGCAGCGACACAAGCACGCGGTTCGAGGCGGGCAAGCAGGCCGGCCCGGATACGATCGAGCATTTCCTGGGCGGTGGCCAGGAAGGCCATGACATGATGGCGAGATGGCTGAAAGGCGGGTTCGAGATGGACCGTCATGGCCTATGGCGTTTGAAGCCGCAGGTGGCGGATACGCTACAGCGGGATGTTCAGGCTTTCATATCCCAATCGGGATGGAGCAGGACGCTCAGCCGTAGCGCAACCCACGAGACCTCGAACAACATCACGGTCGGAGGAGAAATCGGTGGTCAATCAAACGAGTTTGGAAATGGGCAGGCCCGAGGCGGTAAATCGCAAGGAAGTGTGGAATCGGGTCGCGCTGGCTTCCACCTTACTGGGCAATCTTCGGACACTGGGTCAGGAGCAATGAGTGCCACCGCGAACATCGACATACTAAACTATGATGTTCGCTCATCGCTAGCCGACGCTGAAAGGTCTGCGGCGCGTTCTTCAAAGCCGGAAGATGCCTTCACTCGGGAATTGGGTGAAAGAATATTGGGAGTTGATGGCCTGCGAAATCGCTACTTGAGAGATGCTGATGCGGGTCGCGGTATCTGGCATGCCTCGGCACCAATCACCTCTGCTGAGCAAGCGCAAATCCTAAAGAATGGGCGTCATTCCGGTGATATCAGCGGAAGTTGGATCGATGGTGATCCAACATTCAAGGAACGCTAACATTTTGCGCATTGCTATAGCCTGTCTCGGCGATGTCGATGCCAATACCACATTGGGTTTGCGGGATCGTTTGGATCGATGAGCTGACGTCGACGCCGCCGTTCCCAGTAATCTTCTTCAACTGGCGTCATCACGCCGAATCTATATTTCGAGGCGGCCCGAAAATAGCCGAAGCCGAGAACACCGATGAATAGGAAGGGGTTGAGGACCAGCGCCATCGTGAGCGTGGCGATACTCTCATGAGAACGCAAAAGGTCGTGAGGAAGAAGGTAACCGAGCAGCAGCGCGAAGAGGATAAGCCCAATCCAGAGCTTGGCGTACCACGGTCGCCAGAACCAATCGCGAATTCTCGGCCGGTCTAGCGGCTCCAGGTTCGTGGCTTTGTCTGTTTCATCCATGGTTCGCTGCCTCACGCAGACATTGGCAGATTTCCGCCTGTTCCGCGCAACGAGATGTCGCCGATATGGCGCATTCTCCTTGCAAGTGATAGCATAATCGGCAAAGTGATATCAATCGGCTTAAGCTAAGAGGAGGCGGTCGTGCCATCGGTGACTGTCAGGAACTTACCAGATGAGGTTCATCGAGCAATCCGCGCGCGTGCAGTCACCCATGGAAGAAGTACGGAGGCGGAAATCCGCGACATCTTGGAGCAAGCCGTAAAGCCGTCCCACCGCCTTCGCATGGGGGATGCCCTTGCCCGGATCGGCCGCGACGCAGGTTTGACCGACGCTGACGGAGATTGGCTTACCCAGAAGCGTGAACCGGCCGCCCCAATGAGCTTTGATTGATGGTCGTGCTGGACACTAACGTCGTTTCGGAGGCGATGAGGCCATCGGCGGCCCCTGCGGTAATCGACTGGCTCAATCGCCAGCCTGCCGAGACGCTCTTTCTGACCAGCGTGACCCTCGCTGAACTGTTGTTCGGCATCTCAGCGTTGCCGGAATGCAAACGCAAGCATGCTCTCGCTTCCACATTGGACGGTCTCCTCGAACTGTTCGGCGAACGAATCCTGCCGTTCGAGACCAAGGCTGCGCAAAGTTACGCGGCCCTCGCCTCCCATGCCCGCGCGGTCGGCAAAGGCTTTCAAACTTCAGACGGCTACATTGCCGCGATTGCAAAGGCGACCGGCTTCTCCGTGGCGACCCGCGATACCGCGCCCTTCGACGCGGTTGGCGTTGCCGTAATCAACCCATGGATTTCACGTTGACGGCACCGAGTATGCGAACAAGCCTTGATCACCTTCCAGCTTCGAAGCAGCGCGAACTAGAGCGCGTGGTGCAGATCATCTTCGAGGAATTCGGGGATGCCAATAATCTGGCTACCGGCAAGCGCAAAGCGGGCCGCATTCACAAGATCATTCTTTACGGCAGCTACGCGCGCGGTGGCTGGGTGGACGAACCACACACCGCCAAGGGCTACAAGTCCGACTACGACCTGCTCATCATCGTCAACCAGAAGGAACTCACCGGCCGGGTCCAATATTGGGAGAAGACCGATGAGCGGCTGATGCGCGAGTTGGCCATCACACAGACGCTGAAGACCCCAGCGAATTTCATCGTACATACCTTGCAAGAGGTGAATGACGGTCTTGCTCATGGGCGTTATTTCTTCATGGATATCGCCAGTGAGGGGATCGCCCTTTATCAGGCCGACGAGAGCGAACTTCACAAGCCGAGGCCGAAAACGCCAGCGCAAGCGCTGGCTATGGCAAAGGAATATTTTGAGGAGTGGATGCCGAGCGCGTCAGATTTCTATGATGGATTTCAGGACGCGATTGCCCGAGGCAAACCGAAGAAGGCTGTCTTTGATCTTCACCAAGCCGCCGAACGAATGTACCACGCAGCGCTTCTAGTCAGCACTTTTTATACGCCACATGTGCACAATCTGGGCTTCTTGCGAACCCAAGCCGAGAGGCTAGATTTCCGCCTGTTTAACGTATGGCCGCGCGGCACACGGGCCGAGCGGGCGATGTTCGAAAAGCTGAAGGATGCATACGTGAAGGCGCGCTATTCCAAACATTATTCCATCGGTGAGGAAGAACTGACTTGGCTTGGAAGCAAAGTCGAGGAATTGGGCCGGGTAGTCCATATCGTGTGCAGTGAGAAAATCGCGGAACTGGAGGCCAATGTCGCGACCTAAAGGCGCCAGAGCGCCATGATTGGACTGGCGGATTTTCGGCTGACCATGGGACTTTCGCGACGGTCGGCTTCGGAGCGCCGGATCGTCGATTGCGGACATTTAGCAGACGTGCATGCGCGGGACTGAGATGGCCTTGTCGTCATTTGATCCGCGTGAACAGAAGCTTTCGGACCTCTAACGCGGTATGCGGCACCGTGCCTTGTCCGCGTCAGATCGCGTCCGCCATTGGGCAGGTATCAAGGCGTTCTCGTCGCGCCAGTTCGCTGCCTGCCTGACGTTGACGACATCGCCCCAGGTGCTGCGATTGGCAGCTACTAGGATCATCAGCAGACCGGCACACGCTAATTTCCATCGGCGCCTTGCAACCTCAGACGACAATTCCATATTGTGCAGTGCAGCATAATAAGCCGCATAGCATCTGATGGCCTAGCTCGTTGAGGAGATTTTCGCATGACGAGATTATCCGCCACAATCGCCCGACTGGCAGCAATGCGAGCGACTCATCTAACCCAAGCCGATGCCGTTGGACAAAGCCGCTTGGCGGACCTTCATATAGTTGGTGCCAATCCCGGCGAATTAAACGCTAGAAGCTATGTGCCTGAGCGCCTGGCCGAGAATCCGGCGCTCGTTGTCGTTTTGCATGGCTGCACCCAAAGTGCCGGAGGCTATGATCGGGGCTCAGGCTGGTCCCAGTTGGCCGACGAGCATGGTTTTCTGCTTCTTTTTCCGGAGCAGCAGCGCGCTAACAACCCCAATCTGTGTTTCAACTGGTTCTCTGCGACCGACAATGCCCGCGGTCGTGGCGAAGCGCTGTCCATCCGCCAAATGATCATGACGATGGTTGACGCATATGATGTCGATCCGTCACGCATATTCGTGACCGGCCTTTCCGCAGGTGGCGCGATGACCTCCGTCATGCTGGCCAGCTATCCGGAATTGTTCGCCGGCGGTGCGATCATCGCTGGTCTGCCGCACGGGTCAGCATCCAACATTCCGCAGGCACTCGAAGCCATGCGAGGCGCGGGAGCATATGACGCCAGGGAACTGGGCGATCGCGTCCGTCGCGCGTCGGACCATGAAGGTCCGTGGCCCAGCATTTCGATATGGCATGGCAGCGCCGACGCGACGGTCAGCAGCACCAATGCGGACGCTATTCTTGCCCAATGGCTGTCGGTCCACAACCTTGAGCCGACACCGAGCGCTTGCGAACAGATAGCCGGCCACCGTCATCAGCTATGGCGCGATGGAACCAGACGGGTGCTAATCGAGGATTACCGCATTTCCAATATGGGCCACGGTACGCCACTGGCCACGACTGGCCCGGAGGCTTGCGGAGCGGTGATGCCGCATATGCTGGAGGCTGGTATCTCGTCGACACGCCGGATCGCAGCGTCATGGGGTTTGCTGGAAGCCGAGAAGGCGCGTACTTCTGCGCAATCGGTACGAAAAAATCCGGACGCCGCATCCCATGGGCCGGCACCAAGGATAGGCCGTTTGGAACCGTTGCCGTCCGAACCTGCGCGCCCGATATTATCCGGGAAGGCCGGCGTCGAAAAAATAATCCCCGATGCTCTGCGCGCCGCCGGTCTTATGCGGTGAAGGCAGTTCAGTCCTCGCGGTGCGCTCGACCGATCCGGTAGGGGCCGCTGCGTGATGGCATGCTTTTTCCCTTCCAACTCAGTTCGATCAGCCCATCGTCCACCATCTGATCGATCGCGGCGTGAACGACCGGCATTACCGCACGCCAGGCCTGTCCCGTAGGGTCGGCGCCGGCTTTGCTGGCGATTGCTTTTGCCACTTCGCTTGGACAGATTGTCGCCTGGTCCGAACGGCGGTCGAGCAGTTCCAAGGCAGCGGTGCGCGCATCGTGTGAACGGGCCGGCATGTCGCCGTGGGTCATGACAGAATTATAGCCCGATTTCTTCGAGCGCCGAGGCAACCTCGGGATCGATTGTGTGATCGGATTTGGGCGTGAGGCGGTTTAGCGCCGTACGCAGACGCTGTTGCGCGACTTTCAACGTCTTGTACCGCACCTCACGCGTGGCATTGGTGCGCCACGATCGGCTTTCTCCCAACAATGTTGCCCATTTTGCTTCTTCTGCCGCCAGGATCGACAGCGCCAGCCGCAGACCATCCCGCCGGCCATGCGCGTAATTTTGTTCCATGGTCATCCCTCAGCAATTTGCCTATCGTGTATAGGTAAAGTGCATCTCGTATCTTTGGTCAACGCAGCTCATGGGGCCTTCGGTCCGGCCAACTATCGCACTGACGCAAGTTAATTTCCGATTCTAGAAAGGGTCTTTCCCGACCATTGGTCGTTCAGATCCCGAGACAGCCGCGTCTGGCGGCGGGTCCATAGTGAGGATGTCCCATGACCGAACTCAGCCATGACATTTCAACGCTCAACAGCCTGATCGCTACCACGCTCGATAGCGTCGAAGGCTATACGGAAGCTGCAAAAAATACGGAAAATTCTGGCTTTGTGACACTGTTCAACGGCCTTGCCGGTGAACGCCGCCAGCTGGTTTCACAGCTCCAGCAGCACGTTTCCTCTCTGGGCGGTGAACCCGAGGATGACGGCACCATCCTGGCAGGCGCGCATCGCGTTTTCCTCAATCTCAAATCCGTCGTTACCGGCCATGATGACAAGGCGATCATCAACGAGGTCGAGGCCGGCGAAGATCATATCAAGGCCAAATATGAAGATGCGCTCGAAGATCGGGAGCTCTCGTCCGCTGTGCAGACGCTCGTCGCTTCAGCCTACACGTCGGTCAAGGCGGGCCATGACGAAATTCGCGACATCAAGCATTCGATGGAACGTTGAATGCGTGGCGGCGGGGCAACCCGCCGCCTTCGATGCCTAGAATGCCGATGACCGCCGGGCGCCTGAAAGTTCAGCGGCATTAGCTGCCCGGCGCAGGATGATGCGATTGTCCGTCATGGCGATGAGGCCCATTTTCGCAAAGGCATCGAGCCACCCTGTCATAGGCCAGAATTGCCAGCGATCGCGAAAAAGCTGCGCGTTACGCACGATGTCCTCCAGATGCTGGAGTGGAGGGTCAAATACCTCATGATGCTGGTGAAAAGCGCCAGCGCCGCCTTTGAACAGGAGTGGAATGCCGGCTTCCCGCGCCCGGAAACCAAAGTCCGTATCTTCCGCGCCATAGCCATCAAAGGCTTCATCAAAACCCCTTAGATCATTGAACCGATGCCGACGGATGCCGAAAACCAATGACCAGAAGAGCCCGGCATTGGCCTCTTCCCGAATGCCTTTCGCCGGGAATGCGCGGATGGGATGGGATTTGGCTGATAGCTTGAGATGATCTTCTTCCCACCCCTCACGAGCGTCTGTTGGCCCCAGATATAAGGCTTCCGCGCAGATCAGCGCGTCGGCGCGTTCAAGCCGATCATCCATTTCCCCTAAAAGATGGCGCATCGGAATGCAGTCCACGTCCAGGAAGAGAAGATGCTCGCCCATTGCTGCGTGCGCGGCAGCGTTGCGAGCAGCGGCGAGCGGCAGGCCGGTTCGCTCCAGCGTAACCAGGCGAACCGGGAATGGAGCTTCAGGTGCGATCAGGGCAGGCGTGCTGCCCATATCGACAATGACCAGTTCATCAGGAAAAACGAAGCTGCGCCTCAACCCTTCCACCAGTTCGGCAAGATGGCCCTCCCGGTTCTTGACGATGGTCAGAACGCTGATGCTCACAGGGCACGCCGCCACAGATCGAGACGATAGCGTGGCCGTCGGTAAGCGGTGACCACCGTCATCGCGTTGGTCAGTGATCCAGACAGCTTGGCGACCGCGTCGTCACCGCTTTGTGGATAGTCGGTGTCTTCGGTAAAATGCACGAGCAGGAGGTCACCGCCAACAAGGAGATGCGCTTCCAGCCACTCGGCCGCACGACCAATGTCCATATCGTCCCAATAATATGCGACCTCGGACAGGACTATCAATTCGAACTGCCCGGAGGGTGCCGTTCGAGGAAAAGCCATTTGCTCGAATGTGACGTGATCGAGATGGGCCGTGCGCTGTTTAGCGGCTGCCAGCGCGGTTTCGCTCACGTCGATGGACAGCAGGGCTTTGCATAAGGCGCTGAGTTTCAAGGTCAGCATTCCTTTGGCGCAACCCACTTCAAAGCCGCTGGCGTAGTTCCGGCTGCCAAGTGCCGCTATGCTGTCTTCGAATTTCGCCTGCTCGTAAGAGCTGCTTTCCAGATCCCACGGATCGCTCGTCCCGCTAAACATGCGCTCGAAATAATCCGGGTCTAGGGTCGTTCGATGTCGTTTCATGGGCGCCTCCTGACGTAAAGAAGGTCGTGCGGCGCCATCGACCGCTTGTCTCTAGGCAGACGAAAGCCAAGGCCGTGCGAGGCGGTAAGCTGGCTGCGGTGGGCTGCAAGGGCGTTGCGCCTGATGCCCGGCGACATGGACGGCGTGATAAGCGTCTTGTACGTTCGGCTACTAGGTGCTTCACCCCAGACGCAATATTCAGCGACGGTGATCCGGCCTCGCGACCTGATCCTGACAGCATGAGCCAAGCCAGCTGCCGCAATATGGTCGCAATGCGGCTCGTGAGGGGCAGTCGTCGCCAGGACATCTACGCGTAGTCGTCCGCACAACGCAGCAAGTTTGCGGTAACTTCTGCCGAAAAGCACCGAACCTGGGACTTCAGGCGTTGCGTCTTTCCATCCAAGGCATAAGGGCGCTTTGAGTTGTAAGCCTGCAAGGCGCCGCAATGCCTGCCGGCCCTCGCGCTGACGGGTAGCGACGATCGAGCTTGCTTTCCCATCTTTAAGCGGATGCGACCCCGACCCATCGGTCAGATAGACAAGACCAGCGAATTTTCCTACTTTGGCCATATGGGCGATGAGTGCGCCCGTACCCAGCGTTTCATCGTCAGGGTGCGGGGCAATGACGAGCCAGCGAAGGGCACGCCATGGCCTTGCGGTCAGGGGATGTGCGCCGCTGCGCCCCATCACCATAGGATATCTCCGCTGCCCCAGGCATCATGATCGAGCCATGCGATCGCTGCCTGATCCTTTGCATAATCTGGTCCGGCCTGTCTCAAATAGACGCTCAGATCCCGGATGATCTTGTCGATACGTTGCCCATCGATGGCGCTGCGCGTGCCGATGATCCGGCTTGCCAATTCCATAACGTCGAGCGCTGCCCGTTCGACGACGCCACGGGTCATTCGGGCGAACGCCGGGCCATCCTCGTCACCCGCCGCTGCGCGGGTGGCGCATTCGCGAACCCACAGATAAGCAGATCGCGCCGCAACGACCGCATCGGCGAATTTGGCACGCTGCAACGGATCTTCGCGGGCTGCTGTCGTCATGGCGGCGCGTGTCTCGGTTAACAGCGCCTCGACACCGCCGAGCTGGACAGCGGTAAAACGCCACGCACCAGTCGTGAAGTCTGGCTCCAGATCATAGTCGCCGCCGTTTCCCAGAAGGGCGTCGGGTCCAACGGACACGCCACTTAAGTCGTAGGTCCCGCTTCCTGTCGCACGCATGCCGCGCATGCGCCATTGCGACAGGTCCGTTCGCGCGGCTTCATCCGCCGGAACGATGACAAGCTGCCTTGGACCACCCGATGGTTGCGCCGTGATGATCGCATGGGTCAGCCCGCCCGCGCCGGTCGCAAAGGATTTGGCACCTTCCAGGGTCCAGTCGTTGTTTGCGCCGCCGAGGCGCACTCCTGGCGGTGGTTCGGTCGCCCAGACGCCGAACAGCGCACCATCGTGCAATTGCTGGTGCAGGACCGCGCACTGAACAGCCGTGCCAAACCAGTCGAACAGCAAAAGCGCGTTGAGATGCCCTTCATACAGCCGCCCGACGCTAAGGTCGGCACGTCCGATGATGCGCAGGACAGACATCATGGCCATATATTGAGACTGACGGTCGGGAAAGATATCGCCGCCGGCACTGATCGGCGCGAATGGGTGCAGCAATCCGGCTTCCCGCAGCAGCTTCACGCTCTCGATTGGAAATACCGGAGCGGCATCATAGCGTGTGCCAAGGTTACCGAGAGGCTCTGCGATGGCTTGCGCCCGCTGCGCCGGCGTGTTGCTCTCTATCGTCTTTACATCAGCGATGCTCATGCGGCCTCCTCCTGCCCAGGGCAGGTGGCGCCCGCTACCATGTCGAGCCATTCGGCAGCCCTGCGCGCGCCATTGGGATCGTGCAGCTTTTGCCGGGCCTCTGGCGACAATGCCAGCGTATCGCGTATCAGCTGTTGCCACCGCTCAGGCTGGGGCCAACTATCAAAAACCAGAGCCGCGCCGACTTCCCCCAGCCGTTGCGCCGTCGTGCGTTGCTCGTCATAAGGCCGGTCCTGGGCTATGCAGACGAAAGGGCGATCGGCGGCAAGCACGCTACCCACCAATCCATCGCCGGCTGCCCCAACCACCAGGGTCGCGCGCGCAATCTCACGATCGGAATCCTGCACCCAGCCAAGGATGGCAAGGTTCGAGGGAGGATCATGCGGCATCGAGCATGGTCCGATCACCCGCCAATGCCATTGCGGACAGCATCGGGCGGCCTGTGCGAAAGCTTCGCCATCGCCTGACTGACCTCCGCGACCTACGACGATCAGGATAGTGGGATCGGCATTTCTCGTAGGGGTTGGGCGGCCTGTTGTGATGCCGGGAAGATAGCGCGTCTTTTTTCGCACCCATGTCGGGGTGGAGGTCGCGTCCAGATCCTGATGAAAGGGTGCCATCAACGCCGTAGCACCCTGGAATGCGGCCAGATGGGGCCGGTCGGTCCGATCGCCGTTAAGCCGGACATAGACAATCGGGACAGAGGCCAGACGCGCCACCATGGCGATTTCAACAGACACATCGACAACCATGAGGGCGGGCCTATGAATGTCGATCCACTGTGCGATCGTCGCGATCCGCGAACGGATGCCTTCATGATCCAGCGGAGCATAGTGCAGGCTGTCGGGTCGGCAATAAGATCCATCTGCGCCATCGAACGCACCGGTGTCGAGGCGATCATCGTCAAGGTCGATACCCAGTGAACCTATCCCTGTCCCAAGAAGGACGACACGGCCAGCTGACGCATTGGCGATGGCGCGCGCGCGGGCCAAATGCCCGGCACCGTGATGATGGACATAATAGCCGATCGGCCGGAGGCTCATCGTCTGGCCTTCAGTTGCATATCGTGTGGCATGGGCGGAAGGCACGCCTCATGGTGCGCGATGTTCGCACCGCCATCGGCACGCTGGCGCATGGATTTGCGCCATGTCGCACGCTCGATCCAATGGTCGAAGGCTGGCGCCATGGGTGGGTTCTTCGACTCTGCTGCCTTGAACAGGGCACGCATTCCCACTGCCATGCCACCTTCGGCGCGCCCATCGGTTCTGGGTGAAACACGAACATAGACATCGGCAGGATGCGCCAGCCTGCCACCCATGGCGACGGCCGCCTGGACCAGCGCGCGATCTTCCCCGGTCAGAAGGAGTGGAACGCCGCCACAAGCGAGATACAAGTTTGCTCGAATGGCGAGGGATGCGCCAGTATGATCGCCGTGCCGCGGCGCCGGGTCCCATATAAGAGGATCGATGCGATCCTCGATCTCCCGCACTTTCGACCAATAATCATCCCATGCCCGCCGCAACTCGGTTACCGATGGCGGCAAAGGCTCATTCTCTTCGTCGATAACGATCTTTCCACCGACCAGATCAGCGCCTCGCCCGAAGGCCGCCACAATGTTGCTCAGCCAATCGACAGGCGGGCGTACGTCCGCATCCGTGCTGACGAGAATTCCTGCCTCAAGGCTGGAAAGGGACCGAAGCCCTTCTGTCATGGCTAATCGCCGCGCAGATCCTGCATGCGCCAAAGCCGCCGGGAATTCGGCCACCACGGCCCGGATATCTAGCCGGCCGGCATGACGCGTTCGTGCTTCGCCAATCCTCTCCAGGCTGTCGTCCGTCGTATTGTTTACGGCGATCGAGACGCAGATGATTCCCGGCCATGACTGCGCGGCGATGGCTTCCAACAATGTAGCAATCCGCTCACCTTCATTGCGCGCCGGGACACACACGCACAGAGAAACCGGCGAAGTGCCGAACTCCGGTGAGGCAAGGCGGGGTGCCGGTTCAGCCATGTAACGGGGCTTCCATCACAGTCTTGGATTGTTGAGTGAGCGCAGCCGGCATCAAATCCTCGCGCGTTTCGCCCACCAGACGCAACCGAGCGTCACCGCCCGCGACAAGCCTGCGATAGAGAGCTTCATAGGCATCAATCATGCGAGCAGCGTCGCAGACTTGCTCGGCGCGACGACGGCATGCGTGGCGATCAAGGGTCAGGGCGGCCAAGGTCGACTGCGCCAGCGATTGGACGTCGTCGGGAACTGCCAGCACGCCGCAAGAATGATCCAGAATATCGGGTATCGCACCACGGGCAAAAGCGGCGACGGGCACACCGCAGGCGAGCGCCTCGGCGACTACCAGTCCGTAAGGTTCGTCCCAGAGAGGCGTGCACATGAAAGCGCGCGCGCCGGCTACCAACTTTGCAAGCCTTCCATGCGCGAGATGGCCGACATGGATGGCGTCGGCACCCAGACGCGGTGCAATCTTTTCTCGAAAATAGACTTCGTCCAGGATCGGGCCCGCGATCCTGAGTGGCAATCCGACTTGCTTTGCGGCCGCGATCGCTAGGTGCAGCCCCTTTTCCGGGACGATACGCCCATACCAGACCAGATAGGCCTCCGCGTCGGGCGCAGGGTGAAAGGAGAACCGATCGAGATCGATGCCGTTCATGATGACCGAATCGACCGGCAGAACATGGTTCCATAATTTGCCGACAGCATTGGAAACAGCGACGAAGGCGTTATTGCGCGCCCGGCACAGGCGAATGCCGCTCTCGAGCCAGCAAAAAGGCGGTGTGTGCAGCGTGGTCACCATCGGCATCGGCAGACTGTCGGCCATCGTTACCGGGATATAATGTAGGCTATTATTGTGGATGACATCGAAACGCCGATGGCGAAGCTCACTCATCAGGCTGAGATAGGCATGATGCTCCTTGAAGAAGGCCACGTCCGGCGCTTCTGCCGTGCCCACCGTGCTGATCGCCGTCTCCGAACAGATCGCTTCCAGGCCCAAACCAGGCTCCGATCGCGAAGAGGCGAATATGGTTACGGCATGTCCCCGATCCCGCAGCGACCGGGCGAGGAGATGCGTATGCATTTCCAGTCCGCCCGCAAATGGCTCGGCAATCGGATATTTGAGATGGGCGATAATGCCGATCCGCATCTGGCGTCGTCCTTACAGTTTGGCAAGGAGGGCCGGCATGTCGCCGGCACTCGAAAGAAAGGGACGAAAAGGTCAGCTTTCCGGCTGAGCATCCAGATCGACAGCAGCCTCGCGGGGCCAGTGACGCAGGGCCCTGCAAGCCTGGATGAATGCCTTTGCGTCGGACGGCTTCGCAATCGGAGGGCAGGCCTCGTCCAGATCTTCCGCTATGCCCGCCTTGACGAATATGGCCTCGGCGTCCTTGCCGATGCCGATATATTTGCAGTGGGCAAAGGCGTCTGTCACAAAATCCCTGGCGGCTGCATCAAGAGCCAGAGAAGCAGCGCCTTCCGCAGACACCAGGATAGCGACAGCGTCGAACAGGACGGAAGGTCCGCCATCGATCTTATGTTTGGCCGCTACTGTATTGCCGTCGGACAAAGTTACGCCCGCAATCTTTGGCGCAATCACTTCATATACCGCGCCTTCATCATCGACAGCCTCAAGCAGCGCTTTGAAGATGGCTGCATCAGCGCCATCGCTCAGCAATATACCAAGTTTGCGGCCCTTGAAGCTGTCGGGTCCATTCTTGACGATGCTCAGCGAGTCGGAAGGTGGCAGATCATAGATAGGGTCGCGGGCAGCGACTGCGGCTTCAGGCAGACTGATACCAAGCCCATCGGCGACCGTCTCAGCCAGCGCCGCATCGACATGGATGAGATGAGACACGGTGCGCGAGCGTATGTCGGGCCGCTCCACCTTCGATAGTTCGAACACCAGGGCATCGCCGATATGCTTCTGTTCGCTTGGAGCCTGGCTGATGAAGAATTGCCGAGCCTGGCTATAATGATCGGCGAAACTCTCCGACCGAACACGCTGTTTCGGCCCATCAACCGTTTCGGCAAAGCTGGTGAAGCCGCGCACCGGGTCTTCGCGTGGGCCACCTTGGGTAGGCCCCCAGCTATTGGGCTCATAGTTCACGCGGCCCTTGGGGTTGCGCATGGCCATATGACCGTCCTGCTGGAAATGGGCCATCGGACATTTGGGGGCATTGATGGGTAGATGGGTGAAGTTGGTGCTGCCGAGGCGTTTGATCTGGGTATCGAGATAGGAGAAATTGCGTCCCTGCAAGAGCGGATCGTTCGAGAAATCGATGCCCGGCGGAACATTCTGCGTCATGAATGCAACCTGCTCCGTCTCGGCGAAGAAATTGTCCACCACACGGTCGAGCACCAGCCGTCCGACGATACGAACCGGGACCAGTTCTTCTGGAATGAGCTTGGTCGCATCGAGTATATCGAAGTCGAAACTATCCGCAAAAGCGTCATCGAAAAGCTGGACGCCCAATTCCCATTCAGGAAAATCGCCAGCATTGATCGCATCCCAAAGGTCGCGACGATGAAAATCGGGGTCGGCGCCGTTGATCTTCACCGCCTCGTTCCAGACCACCGATTGCAGCCCCTGTTTTGGCTTCCAATGGAACTTGACGAAGGTGGACTTGCCTTCACTGTCCACGAACCGGAAGCTATGGACGCCAAAGCCTTCGATCGTCCGAAGCGAGCGCGGTATGGTCCGATCGGACATGATCCACATGATCATGTGCATGCTCTCGGGCGTCAGGCTGATGAAATCCCAGAAATTGTCATGGGCGGTCTGCGCCTGGGGGAAGTCCCGGTCCGGTTCGGGCTTGGCGGCATGGATGAGGTCAGGGAATTTGATGGCATCCTGAATGAAGAAGACAGGGATATTATTGCCGACCAGATCCCAATTGCCCTCCTGAGTGTAGAGCTTGACTGCAAAGCCGCGAACATCGCGGGCGAGGTCGGGCGATCCCTTTGAACCTGCAACCGTTGAGAAGCGGACGAAGGCGGGGGTACGCTCTCCGACCCGTTGAAACACATCGGCACGCGTGATGTCAGCCAGGCTTTCAGTCAGTTCGAAATAACCGTGCGCGCCATATCCGCGTGCATGGACGACGCGCTCGGGAATGCGTTCATGATCGAAATGAAACATCTTTTCGCGAAAGTGCGCGTCCTCAAGCAGGGCAGGTCCGCGCGCGCCCTGCTTGAGGCTGTTCTGATCATCGGCCACCGGGATGCCATGCTGGGTCGTGAGGGTTGCAATGTCACCCCCTGCGACCTGATGGGTTTCCCCACCGCTGCCCTGAGCCTCGGCATAGGTCGGCAATATCGCCGCATCGGCGGGCAGTGCAGGGGCTTTCTCAGGACTTTCTCCACCGATGTCTGAAGATGACAAGTCGGCAGCTGTGACTTTCGCTTTAACGCTTGCCTTGGCTTTGCTGGATTTCGACGGGGGTGGAGTTTTGGCCATGATCATCCTCATCTAATTGGCGATTATCGCGATGAGGGCTGGAGCCGATCGGATCGGACGATGGCAGCCCTGACGGCGGGAGAGATGCAGTCAGGAACAGGCAGCGCTGCGCGAAGTTGCCAGGTCGGAGCGTAAATTAACCTGTGTCATCACGATTGTGGGGACCAGCGAAGCAACGGCCAGGCGCGCGGCCCGTTATAGCTACGCGCTGGCGTCCGCTGGAGCAGTTTCTTCATTTTGACAGGATCACGCTTTCATGTTCACCGAGCGGTTTCTCAGACACAGGCGCGGCGTGCACCTTGAAATTGAGGAGCGGGCGCGTCTCGAAACGGCCATCGGTGAGATCAAGACGTTGCCGCCGCGGACCAATGTCGTGGTGGCAGGTGAGGAGTTGAGCCAAAGCATATTGCTTCTCGAAGGTTTCATGTCCCGCTATATCGACGATCGCAACGGCTTGCGGCAGCTCGTTGCGGTGCATGTGCCGGGCGATTTTGTCGATCTCCATGCGTTCCCGCTGAAAATTCTCGACCATGATGTGGCTACGATGACGGCTGCTACAGTCGCGATAGTGCCGCATTCCGAGTTGGAAGCGATCACGGAAGACCTGCCCGCATTGTCACGCAAGTTATGGTTTTCCACATTGATCGATGCCGCGATCCATCGTGCGTGGCTATTTCGCCTCGGCCGGCTTGATGCGGTAGGTCGGGTCGCGCATTTCATTAGCGAGACGAACGTCCGCCTTATGTCGGCGGGGCTGAGCGACGGCCGGCGCTTCGCGCTTGGCCTTATCCAGTCTGATCTGGCTGAAATCTGTGGACTGACGAACGTGCATATCAACCGCGTTTTGCGTCAGCTTCGCGAGGAGCGATTATGTGTTTTTCGCTCGTCCCTCGTGGAAATTTTGGACCCTGAAAAATTGGCTGCCGTGGGTCAGTTCAATCCAGCCTATCTTTATATCGATCTGCAATCCGCCGAAGCTCCGTCCTCATGCCCAAGGCCAATTACATGATAGAATTTTCAAATACGCCACAGCCCTTGAGTGAGCCGGGAAATGCGAGTGCAGAAGATGGTCTGGTCATCCTGGACGGCCCAAATGGCGTTGCTATTACGATGACGGCAGACGCGGCGCGGAAAACGGGAGATAGTCTGATTTCAGCGGCCGAGATCGCTGACCGGCAGGCCGATAATATGGCATGATCGTCGCGTTAGCTACTTTGAGGAATTGCTCCGCGAGAGCTGACCGTCCGTAACTGGAGATCAAAAAGCCTCGGCTAAGTGGCAACAAAGGGTCGGCTTTACGGACCCCGGTTCATCGTGGACGATTTGCTTCATGGAATTGCCCACCAGATTGGATAGATATTCACGCAGAATCGAGCACGCCCCGTTGGATCGGGAAAGGAAGGCCTTGTCGTGAAACGCCACATCATCACTGTAGTAGGGCTTACTCTGGTACTGGCAGGACAGGCTGCATCGGCTCAGGCACCGTCAGACCTCTCCGATCTCGTGGGTTCACGTGCGCCCGGCGCTGAAACCCAGATGAAGGCGCGTGGCTACGACCTTGTGAATACGCAGAAGGGCGATGACCGCAGCTACACCACCTGGTGGAATGGCAACAAGCGCCAGTGCGTCACTGTCGCGACGATGAACGGACGCTACGATTCCATCACAGAGACGCTCCCCGCCGATTGCGGGCACAGCGCCGTTCCCGCTCAATCCGGCAACAGTGATCGCGGCTATCACCCGGACATCGGCTATAGGCCATCAGGCAACGGACAGCGTCAGTCTCCAAGCTATGTCGAGGATCGCGATCGCTACCAAGTGAACGATCAGTACGTCGATGTCGGCCTCGTGTGCTTCGGCGACGGTCAGCGCGGCGGTGTATCGACGACGTACGGCTGGTCGTGGAATGCGCGGACGAACCGATACGACTACGGCAACCGCACCGAGATGACCGGGCAGCAGTTCGATGCCTCGCTGATGCTTCAGTTCTGGGACGGTGGCGGGCGCATCCGCCTGCCCAAGAAGCTGGTTCCTCCCATCAACAGCCGGGGCAATGACGGTTGGTGGGATCTCTATGACGTGGAGATGGGTCCAGACGTGATCCGGGCCAAATATCGTCTCAATGGTCTCAACAAGCCGCTGGTCACGATCAACCGCCGCAGCGGTCAGATCAGCGTACAGGGCACCACGCCTTATGCGTTTCGCGGAACCTGCGACCTGATCGACGGACAGGAGCATCGCCGCTTCTGATCGATTGCCTGCGTCCCGCGCAAACTCGGCGCGGGACGCTTGGATTTCAGTTCATCTGTTCATGGCCGATCCGGAGCGGACGGGTAGGATCCAGGCCTTGGCGGTCGGTAGCACAATGCCGAGCAATCCGGCCATTGTCGGCGCAATCTGACGGATGTCGATCTTGCCGAGACTGCGACCGGCCTCCACGCCGGGGCCGGAGATAAAGAAGGCCGAGTGCATGTCGGGCCTGAGTTCCGCTGCCGAATAGGCGCCGTGACCGCCGCCCTGCGCAGGCTGCGTCAATGCTGCTATTCCGGCCGTCTAGGTCGGAGACTATCGATGCGGAAAGCTGCCCTTGACCCTGTAGTTACTACAGGCCTTATGAGGCGTCCGTACCCGGCGTTGCATGCCGGGCAGGAACGGGAGCGATGTGAATTTGATGTGTCGTGGCGGCAGGACATTTGCCGGAAGCAGCGCGCTAGTGATTGCGACCATGATCGCTGGCCCAGCCTATGCGCAGGCCGAGGCAGACCATGCAGAGGAGGCCGAGACCGAGATCGTGGTCCAAGCGACGCGAACTGGGCGCCGGGTTCAGGACGAGCCCATCCGCGTCGACGTCATCAATCGCGAGGAAATCGAGGAGAAACTCCTCATGCGCCCTGGCAACATCGCCATGCTGGTGAGCGAGACGCCGGGCGTTCGCGTGCAGACCACATCGCCTGCGCTCGGAGCGGCCAATGTCCGTATCCAGGGCCTCAAGGGCCGCTACACGCAGATTCTGGCTGACGGTTTGCCGCTCTATGGTGGACAGACGCCTTCCATAGGCCTGCTGCAAATCCCGCCAACCGATCTAGGTCAGGTTGAGATCATCAAGGGCGCGGCATCGGCGCTCTACGGCCCATCGGCATTGGGCGGCGTCATCAATCTGGTGTCGCGTCGGCCAGCGAGCGAACCACAAGGGGAACTCCTGTTCAACGCCACCAGTCGCGATGGACAGGATGTAACGGGCTATGTGGCCACGCCGCTCAGGAGCGTACTCAGCGCTTCGCTCACGGCCGGCTACGACCGACAAAGCCGGAAGGACCTGAACGACGACGGATGGGCCGACATGCCCGGCTATGAGCGCTTCACGGCCCGACCACGGCTGTTTCTCGATACTGCCGATGGCACCAAGGCCTTGTTGACTTTCGGCGCGATGGCAGAGCAACGCGACGGCGGAGCGATGCCAGGCGCGAATGCGCCGGACGGATCGCCTTTCGCGCAGACGCTGCGCAGCCGACGCTACGATCTGGGCCTTACTGCCGAAACGCCCCTGGAAGGCATCGGGACGCTGCATCTGCGCGCCTCCGGCGTTACCCAATCGCATCGCCATGTGTTCGGCGACACGGTGGAGAATGACCGCCATCGGACGGCATTTGCCGAGGCGTCGATCGGCGGCAAGGCAGGCGTGACAACATGGCTGGCAGGCGCTGCGGTCCAGCTGGACGACTATCGTTCCAAGGCATTCTCAGCCTTCGACTACAGCTACACCGTGCCCGCGCTATTTGTTCAGGGCGAGCAGGAGCTTGCCGACAAGCTGACGCTGGCGGGTAGCCTGCGCTGGGATGCCCATAGCGACTATGGTTCGCATGTCAGTCCGCGTGTATCCGCGCTCTATCGGCCAGGTCCCTGGACTATCCGCGCTACATTCGGGCGCGGCTTCTATGCGCCGACACCGTTCGTCGAGGAAACGGAGGCCAATGGCCTCGCGCGCTTGCTGCCCTATGCGAAGCTCAAGGCGGAGATCGCCGACAGCGGTTCGATCGACTTCGGCTATGCCAGTGGGCCTTTCGAGGCGAACCTCAGCCTGTTCGCTTCCAACATCGACCATGCCCAGCAATTGCAGATGGTGGATGCCGATCATGTCACGCTGGTCAACGCCGATGGCGTCACGCGAACGCGCGGCGCCGAAGTGCTGTTGCGCTATCGCTGGCGGGCGCTGTCGGTGACCGGCAGCTACGTCCATGTCGCCGCGAACGAACCGGACCCAGACGGACCCGGTCGGCGCATCGTGCCGCTGACGCCCCGAGACAGCGCGGGCCTTGTCGGCATGTGGGAGAAGGAAGGGCGCGGCCGCTTCGGGGTCGAGGCCTATTATACCGGGCGGCAGTCTCTGGACGACAATCCCTATCGGACGCGCAGCAGGCCGTATGTTCAACTGGGTGCGATGGGCGAACTGGTACTGGGCAAGGTCAGCCTGTTCCTCAATGCCGAGAACCTGCTCAATGTGCGGCAGACAAAATACGATCCATTGCTCCTGCCGCGCCGGGCGGCGACGGGCGCGTGGACCGTCGATGCCTGGGCACCGACCGACGGGTTCGTCCTTAACGGAGGGGTGCGGTTTCGCTTCGGCGGTGAATAGGCGCGCTCCTCAGTTCCCCGCGGGCTTGGCGGATGATCTGCCATCCTCCCGACAGTGCGAGGACCGCCATGATCGCGGCGACCGCGATATCGGGCCAGCCCGTGCCGGTGCCGAATACGCCGAGCGCTGCAGCGACCACGGCGATATTGCCGATCGCATCGTTGCGCGAGCAAATCCATACGGAGCGCCGGTTGGCGTCCCCTTCGCGGTGGCGCCAGAGCATCGCGGCGCAGGCAAGGTTCGCGACGAGCGCAATCACGCCCACGACACCCATGGTCTCGGCAGCAGGAACGACGCCCTGTGCCGCCATCCAGACGGTATTGCCCAGCACCCACAGACCGAACAGCAGGATCGAGACGCCTTTGACCATCGCGGCCCGCGCTCGCCACGCCAGCGCCATGCCTGCGACACTAAGGCTGATCGCGTAGTTGGCGGCATCGCCCAGAAAGTCGAGCGCATCGGCCTTGAGCGAAGCGGAACCGGCAGCGACCCCGGCGACGATCTCAACGCCGAACATGACCGCGTTAATGACGAGTGCGATCCACAACACGCGCCGCCAGGCCGCGTCGTTCAGCTTTTCCGTGTCGTTCTGTGATCCGCCGCAGCATCCGCCGGCCATATCCATCTCCTGTTTCGGTGATGAAAGGCTATATAGGCCCTGTAGCAACTACAGGGTCAAGGGCATGGCATTCACGATCGGCGACATGGGCAAGGCGACGGCCACGAAGATCGAGACGATCCGCTATTATGAGAAGATCGGCCTGCTGCCCAAGCCAGCGCGGACGACGAGCAACTACCGGGACTATGGGCAGGCGGAGCTTGGCCGCCTTTCCTTCATCCGCCGTGCCCGCGACCTGGGGTTTTCGCTCGATCAGGTTCGGGCGCTGCTAGGCATCTCGGGTGACCGCAGTTGTGATTGCGCAGGCATCGATCGGATCGCCAGAGAGCACCTCCTGGAAGTGGATCGCAAGCTGGCTGACCTTGCGGCGCTCCGGAAAGAACTCAAGGCCGTGATTGATTCCTGCGATGGCGGCATCGTTGCTGATTGCCGGATTATCGAGGCGCTTGGACCTGTGCTGCCAGCCTGACGATCACAATTGCTGGCTCTCCCAGGTTCAAAGCCACTCGTCTCCTTCCGGCAAGTCTGGGGCCTCCGGAATAGGGAAGCAGACGGTCCACTCTTGGAACGCAGAAATTTGCGGCTGAGCGTCCGGCAAGGGTCGACTTTGCTGGGATTAGCCGCCGGGTGCTTGGACAAAGCCGACATTGGGGATAGGGAACAGAAAGAGGCATTTACCGTCCATCTTCCTTGCCATCATTCCTAGCCAAATGTGATATCGGCGATGGGGTGGCCGACATGCCCCAAGCTCCAATGGGCGCGGCAGTGAATAGAAGAGGCTCGTGCAGGGCCGACAGTGCAGTACAGCCATGCCTCATCCAATCGGGAAGGCAAGGAGGTCAGTGCCTCGCCATCTTCGGCATCTAAGAACACGAAGGTTGCGAAGTTCGAATATTCGACGTTAACCCATTGAATGAAAAAATGATGTAACGCAGATCCAGCTTTATTTGATATTGCTGGGGACAATGCGATGAACAGGCTGTATTTTGGAGATAATCTAGACATACTCCGCAAGCATGTCGCCAATGATTCTATTCAGCTAATTTATCTAGACCCACCCTTCAATTCAAAGGCAACGTATAACATTCTCTACAAGTCCCCTGTCGGGGCAGATGCGCAACGTAAGGCATTTGAAGACACATGGAGATGGGAGGACGGCGCGGAAATCGCAGTGGAGCGAGTGCGCGATACGGACGTTCGCATCTTTCGGGTTCTCCAAGCATTGCAAGGCTTTTTGGGTCAAAGCGACTTGATGGCCTACCTTGCCATGATGACTGTGCGCCTTTTGGAGATGCGGCGCGTGCTGCGATCGACGGGCAGCTTGTTTTTGCACTGTGACCCGACGGCGAGCCACTATTTGAAGGTCATTCTGGACGCCATTTTCGGCGGAGAGAATTTCCGAAATGAGATTGTTTGGCTTCGGTCGCGCAATCCAAAAGGTTCACAACATGCCGGAAGAAAATTCAGCCCCAGTACCGATACGATCTTGTACTATGCAAAATCCACGGCCGCACCGTTTTACGATGATGCGGTACGCTTACCGTTGGACGAGATGCAGCTGAACGAAAAATACAATCGTGAAGATGAACGGGGGCGCTATGCGGACGCCCCAATACTTTGCTCTTCCAGCATGGGTCCTCGTCCCAATCTAGTTTACGAGTACAAAGGCTTCATACCTCCGCCGTGGGGCTGGAGAATGACGCTTGACAAACTTATGGATTTGGATGCTGCAGGCAATCTTGGTTGGTCCAAGAGCGGCGCGCCAAGACGAAAGCTGAGGCCTGACGACGATCGGGGCGATCCAGTAACAAGTCTTTGGGCGGATATTTCCCCACTCAATAGCCAAGCGGAAGAACGCATAGGCTATCCCACACAAAAGCCGCTCGCGCTCTTGGAGCGCATCATTTCTGCCGTCACGGTGCCAGGTGATACAATTCTAGACCCATTCTGCGGCTGTGGCACCGCCATGCACGCAGCGGAGCGCTTGGGACGAAATTGGGTAGGCATCGACATCACATATCTCGCGATTCAGGTAATAGAAGATCGAATCCAAACTTGGCTGCCTCAAGCAAAATACGAACTCGATGGCATTCCTAAAGACGAGTTTGCAGCACGGCAACTCGCGCGACTCGACCCTCACATATTCCAAGAGTGGGCAGTTGGCCGTGTCGGCGGCCAATCACGTGGCCGAGGTCCCGACAAGGGCATTGACGGTGAGATCGCCTTTTTGCTTGGTAGCCGTCGATATGGCCTCGGCATAGTCTCTGTGAAGGCAGGTAAACATGTCGGCCCTGATGCCGTCCGAGTTCTCAAGAGTGTTGTCAGCCGAGAAGGCGCCGATTTGGGGGTGCTGATTTGTTTGGACGATCCAACGTCAGAAATGCGCAAGGAGGCCGCCGTTGCGGGGCGTATCGATCTTCCTGGCGGCTCACGATTCAAAATTCAAATTCTGACGGTCAAGGATCTAATTGATGGGCCCAACCTTGGCATTCTTACAGAGCTAAACACCGTTCGAGCAGCCCAAGAAGCCAAAGCTGTTCAAAGGCGCGGCAAACCAAAAGCTCCCACTCCTGAACAGCTCCGTCGCGAACCCCAACTGCCTCCTATGCCAATCACTGGTGGGAAGATCGATACTCAGTTGCCGATCGATTTGCAGGAGCCCCTCTTGGTCACGCCGATATCTCGTGGCAGGAAGAAAGCCGGCTAATGTGTTTGTTACGGGAACTTAAACGCGGGATCACGGTGGCCGGCTTGAACCGCGACGGCGCGACGCCCGACCCGACATCGCACTATGGCTGTACGGCCGCTCGGTGCAGGCCGAGCGGCGAGCGACCGGAACGCTCAGGTTCCCGATCGAGCGCACTCTTTTGTGGGAGCATCTCCTCGCGGCAGCTTTGAGGTGCGCAGATTGGATAGCTGCCGTTCCGGACCTGGAGATGGGAAATCGGCTCCTGTACGGCAAAGAAGGGTCGACGCCGGAAGGCAGGGCATGAGACATACCTGCCATCGGCAAAAGATGTGCTCAACGACAATTTGGGCCGGAAACTGTCATCCCAATTCAAATGTGGCCTTACCGAAATTTCAATTAGGACCAGCTTTCACCGAGCTTCCCCCCGGACAACACTGCCTATTGTCTCGCCAGCCTTCCCGAAAACGATAGCAATTCGGGAATCTCGTAGCGGTTCTTAGGTCGCGTTGACAAAAGGGATTCCCAACCCGGTGAAGTTCTGATTCAAGCCTTCCTTTTGGAAGGGCAGGCATGGATCGCGGCAACCTGAGCGACGCAGAATGGGATTTGATCGGGCCGCTGCTCCCACCCGAGCGTGGCAGGCATGCTCGCCCGGCCGGAGATAACCGGCGCTATCTCAATGGAATGCTGCACGTCCTGCGAGTTGGATGCCCCTGGCGCGATATGCATGAGCGCTATGGGAAATGGAACTCGGTCTACGTCCGGTTCCGGCGCTGGGCCGAGCAAGGCGTCTGGGATGCCATGCTGCAAACTCTGGTCGATCTCGGCCTGACCGACGACTGGCAGCACATGATCGACAGCACCACGGTTCGCGGTCATGTCTCGGCCGTGGGCGGAAAAGGGGGGCTTGTGCGCAGGCTTTTGGTCGATCACGCGGCGGCTTTACGTGCAAGGTCCACGCCCGCTGCGACAATCAAGGCCTTCCTCTCGGCTTCTACCTGACGGGCGGAGAGGCTTCCGATTACGGCGGTGTCGATAGCCTCATGGCCATGCCGGTGCCAAAGCCTGCGGCCCTGCTCGCCGACAAGGGCTACGACGGCGACCGTTTCCGCGAGAACCTGCTCCTGCACAACATCCTGCCGGTCATCCCGCCGCGTTCGAACCGCAAGGCACCAGAGCATCCCGACTATCGCCGCGATCGCAATCGCGTCGAGCGCATGTTCGGCCTCCTCAAACACCAACGCCGCATCGCAACCCGCTTCGAGAAAACCGCGCTATCCTACCTCAGCTTCCTCAACCTCGCCGCAGCAAGGCTATGGTTGAAGCATTTTGTCAACGAGACCTAGGTCCGTCACATCGATGCGAAATACGATCCAAGTTGCGACCGAACTTCGATGCTGCTAGCCGTGTCATATGAGTAATACAGTTAGTGTGATGAAACGGACAATCTTCGGCAGTTTGACCGCGCTGGCGGCCTGGGCCTCTGCGGCGGACGCCAGAAAGAGCGGCGCGCTGCCAGATATGACCGCAACCCTGCGCGAACAGCGCGTGGAGAGCGCGTCGATAGCCGTGATCCGCAACGGACGGATCGTGTCGACTGGGGCTTGGGGCATGGCGGGCCCGAACCGCGCGGCGACCGTTTCCACGCCCTACAATCTCGCATCGCTGACGAAGCCGCTAACGGCAGAGGTTATCCTGCGACTGGTGTCGGCCGGCAAGCTGTCGCTCGATGAGCCGATGGATCGCTACTGGAGCGACCCCGATCTGTCGCACGATCCACGACGGATGAAGTTGACGGTCCGCATGGCGCTAAGCCATCAAACCGGATTGCCGAACTGGCGCGATGCAAAGGGCCTGGCTTTCGATCATGACCCCGGCACGACCACCGGCTATTCGGGCGAGGGTTATCAATATGCAGCGCGCTATGCCGAGCGTCGCACCGGGCAGTCGTTCGAGGCGCTGGCGGGCCGTTGGCTGTTCGCTCCTGCCCACATGCGCGCCTCGGGCTATGTGTCGGCGCAAGGCGCGACGATGCCAATCGCCGTGCCTTACAACGACGTAGGCAAGCCGCTGCCTGTCGAGCGGGTGACGCGATACAACGCTGCCGATCTGGCTCATGCGACGGCGCGTGATTATGCGCGCTTCCTCGTTGATGCCCGCAACGACCGGGGCCTGATCGCATCTGTCTCGGCGGAGCGCAGCAAATCGCAAGCCGATCTGACACCCGGGATATGTGCGGGAACGAAAGCGACCACTTGTCCACCCTGGACCGGCTTCGGACTGGGCTGGCAACTCCTCGGCTTTCCGGAGGGCGCGACGATGCTCCACACCGGCAAGGATGCCGGGGCCTTCACATTTGCCACGATCGATCGCGTGAGCGGTGACGGGATCGTCATCCTGACCAACAGCGATAACGGGTGGCGGATCATCCTGCCCATCCTTGAGCTCACTGGCAGCGATCCAAAGCTAATTGCCTTCCTTCGCGGCCAGATGAACTGACGGGACGAAAATGATGTTCACCACCATCGCCGTTGCCGCAGCACTGCTCGCGACAGCCGTGTCGTCTCCGGCCGATCCGCTGACGACGGAAATCGGAGCGCTCGATGCCAAGGTGTTCGACGCCTACAATCGCTGCGACCTGCCGACTTTCTCCAACTATTTCGATCCGAAAGTGGCCTTCTATCACGATACTGGCGGCGCGACGTTCGAGCGTGATGCGATGGTGGACGGCGTTCGCAAATATATTTGCGGGAAGGTGAAGCGCGAGCTGATCCCAGCGACGTTTCGCGTCTATCCGATCAAGGATTACGGCGCGATCGAGGAAGGTGAACACCGCTTCTGTGAACTGGCGACGGGACGATGCGAGGGGATCGCCAAGTTCGTGATGGTCTGGGCAAAGCAGGATGGCACTTGGCGGATTACTAGCGTGCTCAGTTACGGACACCGCAGCGCGACGCCTGCGGAGTAGCGGAGCGCCGATAGCTGTTTGCCAGTCGCCGGAATAGCTGACGGTCTGCACCTAAGGAGCGAAGATCGGGCGCTGAGTGTCCGAGAAGGGTCGCGAGCGGCATTGCATGCAGTCTTGCCATGTTGATAACGAACTCCAGCGTCGTCCGCACAGCAATCCATTCGGATCATTCGCAGCCGATCCCATCACCATCTCGATCCAGGTGTCGGCCATAGCCGGGATCGCCGGCACGAACCGGCGCAGCGCCCGCTGCTCGCGCTGCAGCGCAGTTCGGGAACGCCCCGCGAGTTGATGAGGACAGAGGCTGAGGTCGGGATGGTACCGATGGAGAACGATGGCAATGATAGCCGCCGTTCTTCCGATCATTATGACAACCCTCAGCATTCAAGCCCCCAGGATGCCCCGATGCTGCCGCACCCCACCCCGTGATGATGAGCCAAAGGGTAGAGCGGAATGGCAAGTATCGAATAATCGGGGCCATGGGACTACAGCTTCAGCGTGGCTGCAAGTTTCCTGAACTTGTCCACATCCTTGTCGAAATAATAGAGTTTCGGCGCTTCGTAGATCACCAGGTAGAGCTGGCCATTGACCATGGCGCCTATGCCCTCCCCTTTGCGTTGCACTTCATCGTCAGCCCGCGTGAAAGCGTAGGTGAAGCGAATACCCTTGTTCCCGGCGAGCAAAGCCGGCTCCTGGTCCGCAATCTCCATCTGGTTCACGGAGAACTGGCTGCGATAGGTGGTTTCGAGCAGAGCCGGGATATCGGTGATCAGCATATTGGCTGTCACTCTGGGCAAAGGCCGGTTCTTCTTGTCGATTTCGCGAAGCAATGGCTCGCCGACTGGAACGCCACCGAAGAAACTCACCTTGTTCAGGGAATCCCCGTCGAGCGTCCACAGCTCGACATTCTTGCCATCCTTGCGGCTGAGCCGGTTCCATTCGCCATCAGGCGTTGCCGAGAGCCTGGACTTTGCGATGCCGGCACGTGGTCCCGGCGAAATCAAGGCATTCCCCAATGCGGAAGAGGCGGTCAACATCAGCATGGCTGTGGCGATGATCAGGCGCATGACGTCAATTCCTCAATTCGCAAGAAGGGCTGTTATGGCTTTTGCGTCCGAGGCATCCGGACGCGCGGCGAGATAGGCCGAGAGAGCTATGCGGGCCTCATCACTCTGGCCGTTTCGCAACAGGGAAAGGCCCAGATTGCGGTCGAGTTCCGGAGCGGCATATCCGGCAAGCTTGGCCTGGCGGTAGAACTCGCTCGCCTGTTGGAGGTCACGCGGATTGGCGCGGGCGCGATAGAGTTCGCCGCGCGCAAACAGCAGATCACCGGTCCAGCCGGATCGTTCCGCAATATTGCTCAGAATATATTCGCTACCCCCAAAATCATTGAGCTTCATCTGGGCGGCGAGAAAACGGGAAATATAAGGCGCGATGGCATCATTATATTCCTTCGCTCGCGCGTCGCCGCCGGGCGGGAGCTTGCCCGCTTCGGTGGCAAGGTAGTAGGCACGCGCCAGGGAGGCAGGATGCGTGTCGAAGAAGCCCGCCGAATATTTTGCTTTCACCTTTTGCTTGCGACCAAGCGCACTGGCATCCGCTTCGGCCATCAGGGCCTGCCAGACTTCGGAGGCGGATTGTGCTGGATAGCCCGATTGAGCGAGATATTTCAGGCCTAGAAGATCAGCCTCCGTCTCCTGCGCACGGTTGAATTGGTATATGGACCCCAGAAGCGAGAAATTCGTGTCGGCGACCGGTGTGTTACTTATCCCGCCCAGAACCGTGAGCCAGGCCATCGCATCGGTCGCACCGCGGCGATTCTTGAAGCCGTAAAGCGAATGCCGCAGCTCGAAATGCGCAAACTCATGCCCCAGCACGGCAGCAAGTTCCGCCTCGTTGCGGGCGCGCAGCAATAGTCCGGAATGAACCTGCATAGCTCCATTAGGCATCATCGAGGCATTGAAGGTCGGAACTTCCACTGCGTAGATGCGGATGCCGGCACAGCGGTCATTGCCGACTTCCTTACACAGGACGTTGCGCAGATAGGTTTCAAGACCGCCGACCCGAATGCGCAAAGGACTATCGCGAAGCTGGCGCTCGCCTTCATCGGCAAGCATCCACACGCCGCGCTCGTCAACGGTGGAAGGCTCATAGGCCGCCACATAGGGCGCAAGCGTGAAATCATCCTTGGCCACGGCCGGCCGGGAAAAGGCCAACTCCGCCAGGAGAACAAAAGCCATGGCATATCCGCGCATATCAGGGCTGCGCAGTGGTGAGGGCGACAGGCTTCCCTGGAAAGCCTTCAAGCAATTGCCTGACCCGTTTCTGCGCGCCTTCGGGCGTACGGACATCGCCACCCATCTGCCGGTCGGCATTCAGCCACACCAGTTCTCCGGTCTTGAGGTCCACAAGGCCGGCATATCCCTGATGCACCCCCGATGTGACACCGATGCCGCCCAGCATGCCGACGATCTGCAACATCTTGCGGCCGGTCGAACCATATTCATCATGGGTTGAAATGAAGAGGGCATAGTCCGCGCCCTCAAGGGACTTGAGTTCGGCAATGCCGGGGCCGACGGCCCATTCAAAGCCCTTGTCCCGCTTTTTGGTGGGGAGACGATTGCCTGGAAAGAACTGATATTCGATCACCGAGTCCGCGACAGCGTTGAACAACTGGGAATATTGCGTCACCAGCGGGCCTTCTGCGCCAGCGCTTTCCTCATATGGCATGACCTGGTTTCCCAGTTGCGTCTGCGCTTCGCTCAGTGCCGTCCCGAGATGGCCGCGTGCCTGCGTAGTCCAGTCTGCATTGGGTTCATAAAGGCCGCCGGTCGACTGCTCGCCCACTCCAATAACTGGGCGCATGAGGATTATTTTCACTGTCCCGGGCTTGAGGGCGAAACCCTCCTTGTTGCCGGTTTTCTCTTGGCCGATCACCGTTGCCGACATGCAGCACGCAAGCGCCAGCAGACATGCTCGCGCAAAATTGTTGATCCGCACCTTTCCCCCGCTCCCTCATCACTGCCGCGCCATCAAAGTCGCGAACCGCCGATTGGAACGTGCCCCTCACGTCCCAATCGCATAGCGATCTTAGAACTGCCGGAATGTGAATGCGCGTGACGCCCATCACGGTTGCGTCGGCATAAGCGGCAAACTTCTTGCAGGTCCTAGATGGATTAGCCGACCGTCAGGATTTGAGAAGGAACAAACGGATGCCGAGTGTCCGGTAAGGGGGGTGGGTTCAACGGGTAGCGACAACACTTTAATCTTTTGAGGAAGATGGAGTGTCGCGATGAAGCAGCGTCGTCGGATCTATTACACGGCCAGCCAGCGAGCGGAGATATGGGATCGCTGGCAGCGTGGAGAGTCGATGAGTCCGATCGGGCGACGGTTTGATCGAGGGTCATCGTCGGTATTTTCGGTGATTTCGCCGACCGGCGGTATTAGGCCGGCCGATCGCAAGCGTGGCCGCCTTGCGCTGAGCCTTGCCGAACGGGAGGAGATATCGCGGGGCCTGAGCGTCAGTGAACCCTTGCGTGCGATAGCACCGCGACTGGGCCGCGCGCCTTCGACGATCAGTCGCGAAGTCAGGCGCAACGGCGGCCTTGCACGGTATCGCGCCACGGCATCCGATCAGGCCGCATGGGACCGTGCCTTGCGACCCAAGTCCTGCAAGCTGGCTTGTTCGTCGCCACTGGCCTGGGCAGTATCGGCCAAGCTGCGCCGCAAATGGTCACCGGAACAGATTGCGGGGTGGCTCAGGCGCAGCTTTCCCGAGGAGCCGCACAGGCAAGTGTCGCACGAGACCATCTACAGAAGCCTTTACATACAGGCGCGCGGGGTTCTGAAGAAGGAACTGCTGGAGCATCTGCGCGCCCGGCGCACCATCCGCCGGTCGCGGCACGCCAACCTCAAGCGCAACGGGCTGGGCCAGATCAAGGATGCTGTGTCGATCAGCGAGCGTCCCGCGTCGGTCGAGGACCGCGCCATTCCAGGTCACTGGGAAGGCGATCTGATCGGCGGCACGAAGAACAGCTACATCGCAACGCTGGTCGAACGCCATTCGCGCTATGTGATGCTGGTCAAGGTCGCCAACAAGGACACAAGGAGCGTCGTGTCAGCGCTGATCAGGCAGACGCAGCGTTTGCCGCGCGAACTCTACAAGTCGCTCACCTGGGATCGCGGCAAGGAACTGGCCGACCATTCCCGCCTCACACTGGCTACCGATGTCGAAGTCTATTTCTGCGATCCGCAATCGCCCTGGCAGCGCGGCTCCAACGAAAACACCAATCGCCTGCTGCGGCAATATTTCCCCAGAGGAACAGATCTGTCGTTATACAGCCAGGCCCAGCTGAGTGCCGTTGCCCGGCAACTCAACGAACGGCCAAGGAAAACGCTCGAATACCAAACACCCGCAGAGCGCTTTCAAGCCTGTGTTGCCGCCACCCGTTGACCCCACCCTCGAATTCTTGCGCCTGTGGCCGCAATTCCGCTCATTCCGAAGCTTGGAGCAATCTTGAGTTGCGAATAGGTGTTTTAGCCGTCGATATACTGAAATTAGATAGGGAATTTATGGGGTTAGGAACGCGCAGTCAGCAATTTCCAACATCTACCCTAATAGAGAAATGCGGTTTTTCCGGCATTAAATCCAGCCAATCCATTGATTTTGCTGGTGACCCCTACGGGAATCGAACCCGTGTTTCAGCCGTGAGAGGGCCGCGTCCTAACCGCTAGACGAAGGGGCCATATGTCGCATCGGCGACAGGCAGGGGCGAGCCTTTAGGCAGGGGCGGCGATGGCGTCAAGCGAAAGTGGCGAAAAGTTTCTGCCGGGGATGTTGCGAGGGCTATAGCCCATAAAAAACCACCCCATGCGATGCACGGGGTGGCCAGGTTCAGGGAGGAGACGCCTCCAAGGGGAGGCGCCCTATACGACACACCCGAAAGGGGGGCAGGTGCATCGCATGCAACAGAAATAGAACAGGGCGAGGCTGCTTTCAAGAGCAAGCCCCGCCCTGTGCCGATATATTTGCGATTAACGGAGTTAATCTTTCTTTCAGGCGTCTGCCGACGCCAGCGCGGCCGGCACGGTGACCGGACCCTTGCCCTGGCTGACCTGGCCTTCGAAGATCTCGCGCATCAGCTGCAGCGAGAAGAGATGCGCATGGATCAGCGGCAGCAGGCCGTTCTGGTTGATCTTGCGCAGCTGGTCGCCGCGCAGGTCGCGCAGCTTTTCCTCGTTCACCATGCGGAAACCGCGATAGACGAAGGGCTGTTCGTTGTTGGGCGTCTGGATCGCGACTTCGCCGTCCATCAACAGGTCCATTTCGGCCAGATCCTTCATGAACTGGCCGGTGCGGGCGGCAGCCTGCTCGAAATCCTCGCAGAATTTCAGGATGCCCTTGGTCACGTCGGTCGGCTGGCCATTTTCGAACAGGACCGGGCCGTCGCCTTCGGTGCCGATCGCCTTGCTGGTCGGATCGAAGCAGAGCGAGAGTTCATCGCTGTCGGGGCGCAGCTTGGCCAGCATCCAGGGATAGCGACGGACATAGGCCGGAACATAGGCGGGGCCGCGCAGCTTGCCTTCGTCGTCGACGAAGACGTTAACGCCTTCATTGAGGCCCATCAGCGCGAGCGGAACCGAATCCTGACCGGCCGAGAAGATGATCGGCACGAAGCGCTGGGCTGAGACGAATTCGTCGATCGTCAGCGGCACGGCATGCTGGGTCACCAGGAACGGGGCGGCGTCGACCGGCTGGGTGCGATAATCCGCATGATCGACGGTGCTGAGCGGGATCAGGTCGTTATAGAAGATGGGGAGGCTGTTCGCGGGCGCGCTGGCCATGATGTTGTTCCGTCCTGTTAGAGAGCGCGCAAGGCTTGCGTCGCTGATCCGAATATGGGCCTGACGGGATAATCGGAGCTATCCCGCTAGGCAATCGCTTTGTGGATGGGTTGCGCTCAACCCTCGTCGGGGCGGGGGATGAGCTTGTCGGGGTTCATGATGCCGTCGGGGTCGAAGGCCGCCTTGATCGCGCGCAACGCGTGGATGCGCGCGGGACTGGCAAGTCGGCCGAGTTCGGCGCGCTTCATCTGGCCGATGCCATGTTCGGCCGAGATCGAGCCGCCGGCGGCGACCACGGCGTCATGGACGAAGGCGTTGATCGCCTGGCCCTGTGCGGTGATCCAGGCCGGTCCGTCGCTGGTGTCCCTGGGCGCGCGGACGTGGAAATGGACATTGCCGTCGCCCAGATGGCCGAAGGAGGAGGCGGAGGTGCCGGGGAAGGCGACTTCCGCCGCCGCTGCTGCCTCCGTCATGAAGGCCGGCATGCGCGGAACTGGCACGCTGATATCATATTGCAGGGCTGGTCCCTGCGCCTTTTCCGATTCCGACAAGGATTCGCGGATACGCCAGAAGGCGTCTGCCTGCGCCTCGCTGGCGGCGATGGCGGCGTCGATCGCGATACCGCGCTCCAGCGCCAGGCCAAGTGCCCCTTCCAGCCGCTCGGTTGGACCGGGTTCGCGCATGTCGCCATGGTCGACCTCGACCAGCACATGCCAGGGGGTGCGGGTCTCGATCGGGGAGCGCGTGCCGGGGATATGGGACAGGACATGACCCAGGCCATCGTCGGCAATCACCTCGAACCCCTCGACGCTGTCGCCAAGTTCGCTTTCGACCAGGCGCAGCAGGGCGAGGGCGTCGGCGGGCGTCTGAACACCGATCCAGCCGACCGCGCGAGCGGCGATGGCCGGAACGAGCCGAAGGGTAGCTGCGGTAATGACGCCCAGCGTGCCCTCCGCTCCGATCAGCAACTGTTTGATATCATAGCCGCGATTATCCTTTTTGAGTGCGTCGAGTCCGTCGAAGATGCTGCCGTCGGGCAGCACAGCCTCTATGCCTTCGACGAGTGCGCGCATCGTGCCGTGACGCAGCACCTGGGTGCCGCCGGCATTGGTCGAGACCAGACCGCCGATCGTTGCCGATCCCTTGGCGCCCAGGCTTAGCGGGAAGCGGCGACCGGCCGCTTCGGCGGCATCATGCAGGTTGGCGAGGATGACGCCTGCCTCGCACACCGCCAGATTGTCGTCGGCCGACAGGCTGCGGATATGGTTCATGCGGCGTAGTGACAGAATCAACGCTGATCCGTCGGCCGGTGGGGTCGCCCCGCCGACCATCGAGGTGTTGCCGCCCTGTGGTACGAGTGCAATGCGCAGTTCCGCCGCCAGCGCGACGCAGTCGGCCACTTCGCGCGTTGTGGCGGGCGACAGGATCGCGCGCGCGGCGCCATGATAGCGCCCGCGCCAGTCGCTCACCCACGGTGCGATATCGTCGGGATCGGTCATGATCCCCCTGGGACCGAGTATGGCGGCAAAGCGTTGGATGGCATCCTGCTCGATTGTGGCTTGTTCTGTCATGGGACATGCTATGCCTCGGAATTCATCGACGGTTCAACCGTTGGCCGATAGCTTGCCACTCCCAAAAGGGGTTCCGCTTGGTTCATACCATCCTGATGCTGCTTGCAGCGCCTGCTGCCGACCCTGTGCAATGGGCGCAGTTGACGATCGAGCAGCGCGTGATCATTCGTGTTCCGATGGCCAAGGGGCGGGCACCGACGCGAGTCGTGCCCAAGAATGACGAGCGCTGGGAAGAGAAGAAGGGGCCACGCTGCGTGGCGTTGCGGTCGATTCGCGGGGCCAGCATCGTGGTATCAAATAGTATCGATCTGGTCCTGGCGGACAGGCATCGTTATCGGGCCAGGCTGGAGCGGGGGTGCGACTCCGCCAGCTTTTACTCGGGCTTCTATGTCGAACCGGACGAGGATGGGTCGCTCTGTTCAGGCCGGGACGAGCTGCAGGCCCGCAGCGGCGCAAGCTGCGCGATCGACAGCTTCAAGCGGCTGGTGGAAGCCGAACCTGAAGATTGAGCACGCAAAAAAGCATATGCCCAATGGGCGAATTTGCGCGATTTCCTTGACAAGGTGCTGATATTTCCGCAAGGCGCGCGCGATTTCTGTCTCGTCTTTGCGGCGACCAGAGCACCTCCTGTCCCGGACATTTGAATGACTTTTGCCGATCTCGGCCTTTCCGACGAATTGCTCAAGGCCGTAACCGAGGCCGGTTACGACACGCCCACGCCGATCCAGGCGCAGGCGATCCCGCCGGTGTTGATGATGAAGGACATCATCGGCATCGCTCAGACGGGCACGGGCAAGACGGCGAGCTTCGTGCTGCCGATGATCGACATTCTGGCCCATGGTCGGGCGCGTGCACTGATGCCGCGCAGCCTGATCCTGGAACCGACCCGCGAACTCGCCGCGCAGGTTGCCGAGAATTTCGAAAAATACGGCAAATATCACAAGCTCTCCATGGCGCTGCTGATCGGCGGCGTGCAGATGGGCGACCAGATCAAGGCGCTGGAAAAGGGCGTCGACGTGCTGATCGCGACGCCGGGTCGGTTGATGGACCTGTTCCAGCGCGGCAAGATATTGCTCAACGGTTGCAGCATGCTGGTCATAGACGAAGCCGACCGCATGCTCGACATGGGCTTCATCCCGGATATCGAGGAAATCTGCACCAAGCTGCCCGCGCAGCGGCAGACTTTGTTGTTCTCTGCAACGATGCCGCCGGTCATCAAGAAGCTGGCAGACCGTTTCCTCGACAATCCCAAGTCGATCGAAGTGGCGCGCCCGGCAACGGCGTCGACCAACATCACCCAGCGACTGGTGAAGGTTGATTCGCGCAAGAAGCGCGAGGCGCTGCGCGCAATGCTGGAGGCCGAAGAGGTCCAGAGCGCGGTGATCTTCTGCAACCGCAAGACGACCGTGCGCGAACTCAACAAGAGTCTGCAGCGCTACGGTTTCAAGTCGGGCGAAATTCATGGCGACATCGACCAGGCATCGCGCATCGCTGAACTGGAGCGGTTCCGTGACGGTACCGTCAATATCCTGGTCGCGTCGGACGTGGCCGCACGTGGCCTGGACATCAAGGGTGTCAGCCACGTCTTCAACTTCGATGCGCCCTGGCATCCCGATGACTATGTCCACCGCATCGGTCGGACCGGTCGCGCGGGGGCCAAGGGTGTCGCTTATACATTCGTTGCGGCCGAGGACGCCGAGGCGATCGATAACATCCAGAAGCTGATCGGCACCAAGATCGACTATGTCGAGACGCCGACGGCCGCTGCCCCGGCTCCGCGCGCGAAGGAAGAGCCGCGGAAGGCCGATCGGGAGGAACGTGACGATGACCGCGAAGGCGGCCGTGAAACGCGCCGCAAGCCTGAGCGCAAGGATGATCGGCGCAAGGAAAAGCGCGATGATCGACGCGACGACCGCCGGGATGCACCGGCACCGCGCCCTGCACCGCAGTCGCGCCGGCAGGAGCAGGACGATGGCCCGGACGATGGCTGGAATGGTCCGGTTCCCGAATTCCTGAATTTCGGCTTTAGCGGCTGAGTCCGGCAGCAACGATCCAGAAGAGCCCCTGTCATGCTGACGCCTGACGGGGGCTTTTTTGTTGCATAGCGGCAGGCGTGGAATCGAAAGGCGTGTTTTATGTCCGAAAATCCGAGCGTAGGGGTCTTCGCCATCGTGCCCAGCAATGACGTCGCAATCGCCCTGGCTTTCTGGGAAAGGCTGGGCTTCATGCGGGTCGGTGGCGATCACCATTATCACATCATGGAAGGATGGGGATGCGAGGTGCATCTGACCCAGGCTGGCGCACCGCCCTGGGATGTGCCGGCGCATAATCCCTTTGGCGTCTATCTGCGCACGCCTGATGTGGCTGCGATTGCGGCGCGGGTCGATGATCTGGTCATCCGGCCGGGCGGCGTTTTGCGCCATCGCGAATGGGGGCTGTACGAGGTTGGGATCAATGGGCCGGATGGATTGCTGGTGCGGATCGGCTGGCCGTCCGAACTGATCGAGGGCGCCTGATCCTATAGCAATCCCTGGGCACGAAGGCTGCTATGCCCCTGCGCGCCGATGATGATATGGTCATGGACGCCGATGCCCAGCCGCTTGCCGGCCTCGACGATCTGGCGGGTGATTTCGATATCCTGCTTGCTGGGTGATGGGTCGCCTGACGGGTGGTTATGGACCAGGATCAGCGCCGCCGATCCAAGCTCCATAGCCCGCTTGATGACTTCCCTGGTATATATAGCCGCCTGATCGATCGATCCGTCGCCCATATTCTCATCCCGGATCAGCATGTTGCGGCTGTTCAGGTGCAATTTGGATTGCAAACCTCCCGTCCGTCTTTAATTAATTGATATTAAACAATAAAATATAAATGCCGCTAATTGACTTTGTGTTGCTACAGGACATTTATGGATAAATGCGGCCTATGGTTTTCGAGAGCCATTGTCCAATCGGCGTCGGATTTCCTTCGGCGCGAACAACCAAATATAAAATTGGCCACCAGAGACCCATGCCTATCCACCAAGGAATGGGGCTATCTTCCCAGTTGGTAATCCATCCGACTAATAGGCCGATCAATGCTGCTGGCATGAAGATCAGATTTATCCAGATGCTTTGAAGGAACAGGCGTTTCATCAAACAGGCTCACTGCGCTGGAGAAGCAAGCGAAACGTAAAGGACATAACAGCGGTCAGTGCAAGGTTTAGGCCGGGCGGCGTACGGGATAGAATTTCGCCTCACTCCAAGTGAGTGCTACAAAAGACCCTGCGCTCGTAGGCTTGTATGCCCATTCGCGGCGACAATGATGTGGTCATGCACGGCGATACCCAACCTTTTTCCAGCATCAACAATCTGCCGAGTAATCTCGATGTCCTGCCGACTTGGCGAAGGGTCTCCGGATGGATGGTTGTGAACCAAAATCAGACTCGCCGATCCCAGCTCCATCGCCCGCTTTATGACCTCGCGTACGTAGATGGCCGCCTGATCGATCGAGCCATCCCCCATATGGTCATCCCGCAATAATTGGTTCCGTGTATTAAGGTGCAGCACACGTACCCGTTCGACGTGGAGATGGGCCATGTCGGCGCGCAGATAGTCAAGGAGGGCCTGCCAACTGCCCAGCACTGGTCGATCGGCGACATCATTGCGCAGCATGCGCAGCGCGGTTGCCTGGACGATCTTGATCGCGGCGATGCTGGTGTCGCCCATGCCGGGCACCCGCGCGATCGCTTGCCAGTCGGCCGCCATCAACCCGCCGATTCCGCCGAACTCCCGTAATAATAGCCGCGCCAGCGGCTTGGTATCGCGGCGCGGGATGGCGAGAGCGAGCAGATATTCGATCAGTTCATGGTCGAGCAGCCCGTCGCCGCCTTCGGCCAGGCGCTGGCGCAGGCGGGCGCGATGACCTGTGCCGTCATGCCCCGCACGTTCGTCCTTTTCGGTCATGCTGGCGATCCCCCATTCCCCGGCGGATGAAAGCTATGCTTTGCGGATTTCGTGGGCAAGGCTATTTCAGGGGTGGATATTTCCAACGGGTCGGACGTTATGGATGCGTTACGGACCGGAAGTGCGAGCGAAAGTCGGGGTTGGCCAGGCAGATGGAAGACGAGAACGGCGAAGCCGAAATTCGCCGGGGCTGGCTGCGCTGGCTGGGTGTCGGGACGGGTTCGCTCGGCCTGGTGCTGGTCGCGCTTTGGACGCAGCGTGCGCCGATCGCCGAGAATTTCGTCAATCGCGAACTGAACCGGCGCGGGGTTCAGGCCAGTTATGATCTGACGCAGGTGGGCCTGCGCACCCAAAGGATCGAGAATGTCGTGCTGGGCGATCCGGTAAGGCCGGACCTGACCGCCCGCTGGGTGGAGGTCGACATCGCCTTTTCCGGCGTGACGCCGCAGGTGGCGGCGGTCCGCGCTGGCGGCGTGCGCATGCGCGGTGCCTATCGCGACGGCGTGCTGACGCTGGGCGAACTGGACAAGTTTCGCGATCCCGATTCGACCGCCCCCTTCGCCATGCCCGACCTGCTGCTCAACCTGCGCGACGCGCAGTTGAGGCTGGATACCGATGCGGGCGCAGTCGGCATGCAAATTGATGGCAATGGCAATCTGAAATCGGGTTTCCGCGGCAAGCTGGCCGCCGCCATGCCCCGGGCGCGGATGGCCGGCTGTGGCGTGGCCAAAGCGAGCGCCTGGCTTGATGTAGCGATGGTGGACGGCCGGCCGCATCTGCGCGGGCCTATCAAGGGTGATGCGCTGGCCTGCGCGGATATGACGATGGCTGCGCCGACGGCCGAGATCGACCTGTGGCTGGGGCAGGGGCTCGACCGCTGGAATGGATCGGCCAAGCTGGCGGGCGAGGCGCTCAAGGCCCAGGGCATGCTGCTGGCGGCCCCCGCCGGCCAGGTCGATTTCGATGGCTCGGCCAAGGCCATGGCTGGCCGGGCGCGGATCGGCGCGCGCGCCTTTTCCGGTGTCGGTGTGCTGGCAGGGCCGGCCGAACTGGCTGGCGACTGGACGCTGCGTGGCGGTGATGCGACCTTCAGCGGCGATTTGACCGCGCGGAACAGCCGGATGGCCGGGCGCGATCCGCTGGCGGCATTGCGGACCTCGACGGCGGGTACGCCGGTGGCGCCGCTGGCCCTGCGGCTGGCGGATGCTGCACGACGGGCCGGGGAGGATAATCTGCTGCGGGCGCGGGTGGCGCTGGCGCAGAGGGGCGATGCCGGCAGCCTGGTGCTCACCGACACCGAATTTGCAGCGCGTAGCGGCGCGCAGGTGGCCGTGGTGCGGGACGGCCGGGTGACGTTGGCCTGGCCGGGCAAGGGTGGCGCGGCGATCGACTGGGCGCTGGACGGTGCCATCACGTCGCAGGGCGGGGGGCTGCCCAAGGCGGCGCTCCGATTGGCCCGGCGCGCGCGCGGCGGTTTTGGCGGGCAGTTGTTCATCGATCCCTATACGGCCGACGGCGCCCGACTAGCGTTCGAGCCTGTCCGATTCGTCGCCGGGCCGAAGGGTGATACGCGGTTTACCACCGCGCTGCGGCTGGATGGGCCGCTGCCCGATGGCACCCTTCGCGGTCTTGGCCTGCCGATCGATGGCCGGCTGGCGCCAAATGGCGCGATCGCGATCAACGAGAATTGTGCGCCGCTGACGGTGCTGGAAGCGCGCTATGGCAGCTTCGCGCTGGGGCAGACCCGGCAGACGCTCTGCCCACTGCCCAATTCGGCGCTCTTCGCCATTGGGCCGGGCGGCATGAAGGGCGGTGCGGAGCTTCGCAATGTCGCACTGAGCGGGCGAAGCGGCGACAGCCCGATGCGGCTCAAGGCGGACAATGCCCGGCTGATATTGGGCCAGACCGGCTTTACCTTGGCCAATGCCGATTTCGCCATCGGCCCGGAGGATGTGCCGGTTCGCCTGTCCGCGACGAGCGTGACCGGTGCGGCGACGAAGGATGGCTTTGCCGGCGACATCAAGGGTGCGGGCGGACGGATCGGCACCGTGCCGCTGATCGTCGAACAGGGCGCGGGCGGCTGGGCCTTTGCCAAGGGGGCGCTGTCGCTCAAGGCGGCGATTCAGGTGCGCGATGCGCAGCCTTCGGTGCGCTTCAACCCGCTGTCTGTGCCTGACTTTGCTCTGGCGATGAAGGATGGCCGAATCACCGCGACCGGCACGCTGCAGGTGCCGGGCAAGGGTGCCACGGTGGCGCGCGCCGATATCGCGCACGACCTGGGCAGCGGGAAGGGGCATGCCGACCTGACCGTACCGGACCTGGGCTTCGGGCCGGGATTGCAGCCGGAGGAACTGACGCCGCTGACGCTCGGCGTGATCGCCAATGTCGCTGGCCGCGTGACCGGTGAGGGACATATTCGCTGGACCGGTTCCGATGTCAGCAGCGATGGCATCTTCCGTACCGATCGGCTGGATCTGGCGGCGGCATTCGGCCCGGTAGAGGGGCTGTCGGGCGAAATTCGCTTCTCCGACTTGCTCAACATGGTGACGCCGACCGGGCAGGAGGCGCGAATCGCGCTGGTCAATCCGGGCGTCGAGGCACGCAATGGTACGGTGCGCTATCGATTGGGCGCCGGGCAGAAGGTGCATATCGAGGGCGGCGGCTTTCCTTTCTCGGGCGGCGAACTGGTGCTTCTGCCCACGACCATGGACTTTGGTGCCGATGTCGATCGCTATCTGACCTTCCGGGTCATCGGCCTCGACGCCGGTGCCTTCATCCAGGCGATGGACCTCAAGAATGTGTCGGCGACCGGCACGTTCGACGGCATCATGCCGTTGATCTTCAATGCGCAGGGCGGGCGGGTCGCCGGCGGCGTGCTGGTCGCGCGGCAACAGGGCATGGCGCCGCTGATCATGCCCGAGGGCGTGCTGCCGAGCATCCCGTGCGATCCCACCCGCCAGTCCGGCGTGCTGTCCTATGTGGGGCCGGTGTCGAATGAACAAGTCGGAGTTATGGGCAAGGTCGCCTTCGATGCGTTGAAGGATCTCCAGTATAAATGCCTCACCATCCTGATGGATGGCGCACTGGATGGCGAGATGGTGACCAATGTGGTGTTCAACGGCGTCAACCGGGGCCAATTGGGCGGTGCACCGCAGGGGATAGCGAAAAGCTTCGTTGGTCTGCCCTTCATCTTCAACGTGCGGATTTCCGCGCCTTTCCGGGGGCTGATGAAATCCGCCCAATCCTATGTCGATCCGTCGCAGGTGATCCGCGACCAGATTGGCGAGGATGCCCAGCAGAAGATGCGCGCACAAAGCGCGGCCGACTTGCAATCTGGTCTTGCGGTTCAGCCTGCGGCAAGCGAGACTGTGTCAAATACGGAGCCGAAATGAAGATAGCAGCAATCATGATGGCCGGTCTGGCCGCTTCGGCCCTGGGGGGATGCATCCAGGTCAAGGCGCCGGACAAGCCGATCGAGATCAATCTGAACGTGAAGGTCCAGCAGGAGGTCGTCGTCCGTCTGGAGAAGGACGCCAAGGATCTGATCAACAATAACCCGGAGTTGTTCCCGCAATGATACGCAAGTTCATGCTGGCCGCCGCTGTGCTGGGCGGCCTGGTTCTGGCCGGTGCCGCGCAGGCCCAGGGCGGCGCTGCCGCCGCGATCGCCGCCGGCACGGTGGGTGAACAGGCCGATGGCTATCTGGGCATCGCCGGCACGGTGGGCGCCGATGTGCGGGCCGAGGTCGAATCGATCAATATCAAGCGCCGCGCCGTTTATACCGATCTGGCCGGCAAGCGCGGCGTGACGGTGCAGGATGTTGCCGCTGCAACCGGTTGCCAGACGTTGAGCAGCCGGGTGAAGCCGGGGCAGGTCTATCGCGTCGGCGGTGGTGCCTGGCAGACCAAGGGCGCCGGGGCGATCTCTTTGCCGGCCTATTGCGCCACCGCAGGCCAGTAAAACAAGCGTGGCTGGCGGACTTTGACCGCCAGTTCGTCTGGGCAGGATAATCTCCTGCCCAAGTATAGTTGACTATCCGCAATCCCCTTTCTAAACGGGCCGCGCCTTGACGGGTGCAGCCGCAAGCGCCATGCCGCCTGCCATTGGGTTTCAACCTGGTGGAAGGGATTGGCAATGGTCGCGGGTGAACCCGGGCAGGACCCGGCGGGGGAAGATGCGCGTATTGCTTCACTGGAAGCAAGAATTGCGCAGGCGGAACATGCCGAACAGGTCAGACAGGGGACGAAGGTGCAACAGGCGGACGATGGTTCGCGTCTGGGCAACAGGGTTCTCGCAGAGCTGATCGGTGGTCTTGTCGGTGGTGCGTTGATCGGCTGGGTTCTCGACCGGCTGCTTGGCACATCCCCATGGCTCCTGCTCATCTTCCTCGGTCTCGGGATCGTGGCAGCGTTCAGGAACATCATCAGATTGACGACGACGAAGCGTTCCGATCAATAGGGGCGCTTTTGTCTTAGTCCGAATATTAGACGGTACAGGGGTCCACGTGGCAGAATCCGGCAAAATCGATCCGATGCATCAGTTTGCGATCGAACCGTTGTTCGGTACCGATCACCTGTCCATCGGCGGCTTCAACATCGCCTTCACCAACAGCGCGCTCTACATGGTCGCGGCTGCGGTGGTGCTGTGGATCTTCGTGATCGGCGGCATGAAGCGCGAACTGGTGCCTGGCCGTTGGCAGATGGCGGTCGAATATTTCACCGGCTTCATCAAGAACCTGCTGATCTCGAACGTGGGTGAAGGCGGCAAGAAGTATATTCCCTACGTCTTCTCGCTTTTCATGTTCATCCTGCTGGCCAACCTTCTGGGTCTGTTGCCGCTGGGTCTGGTCGGCGTTCACCCCTTCACCTTCACCAGCCACTTCACCGCCACCGGCGTGCTGGCGATCATGAGCTTCTCGATCGTGCTGATCGTCGGCTTCTGGAAGCATGGGCTGCACTTCTTCTCCCTGTTCGTGCCGCATGGCACGCCCCTGCCGATGATCCCGGTCATTTTCCCGATCGAGCTGATCTCGTTCATGGTGCGTCCGTTCAGCCTGGGTCTGCGACTGTTCGTGGCGATGACCGCCGGACACGTGCTGCTCAAGGTGCTTGCCGGCTTCGTCATCAACAGCTCGAATGCTGGCCCCGGTTTCGGTCTGACCGTCGGTGCCGCCAGCTTCGTGCTGATGATCGGTATCAGCGCGCTCGAAGTGCTGGTCGCCGTGATCCAGGCCTATGTGTTCGCGCTGCTGACCTCGGTCTACATCAACGACGCCGAAAACCTGCACTGAGTTTTCGTACATTCTTCAACGTTTAATTGGTTTAGAAAAAGGAGTTTAGAACATGGACGCAGAAGCCGCAAAGCTGCTCGGTGCTGGCCTGGCCGCGATCGGTGCGGGCATTGCCGCCCTAGGTGTGGGCAATGTCTTCAGCTCGTTCCTCGAAGGCGCGCTGCGCAACCCGGGTGCCGCTGACGGCCAGCAGGGTCGCCTGTTCATCGGCTTCGCGGCCGCCGAACTTCTGGGTCTGCTGGCGTTCGTTATCGCCATGATCCTGGTCTTCGTGGCCTAATGATCGACGGGGCGGGCGGCTTGCCGCCTGCCCCTTGACGACCGCCCCCTATTCGGACGGAAAAAAATGCCTCAAATCGCGCAAATTGCCGATACCTATGCGTCCCAGATCTTCTGGCTGCTGCTGACGTTCGGCTTCGTCTTCTTCGTCATCGGCCGCGGCATGGTGCCCAAGGTGCAGGCGACGGCCGACGCGCGCGACGCGAAGATCACGGGTGATCTGGACGCCGCCAAGGCGGCTTTCGCCCGCGCCGACGAAGTGGAAGCGGACTATCGTGTTCGTGACGCCGAAAGCCGCACCGCCGTCCAGGCGACGCTGGCCAAGGCCAAGGCGGATGCCGCCAAGGCTTCGGAAGCGAAGCTGGCTGCCGCCGATGCGGAGATCCAGGTCAAGATCGGCGCTGCCGAAGCCCGGATCAAGGCCGCCACGGATGCCGCCATGGCACAGATTGAAACCGTCGCCGCCGATGCGGCGCGCGACATGGTCGCCCGTATTTCCGGCGTGGAAGCGTCGGACGAGACGGCCCGCAACGCAGTAAAGGCGGCACTGGCTCATGGCTGAGGCAGCAGTAGAGCATAGCGAGGCGCAGGCCTCGCACCTCAATCAGGCGATCCATGCCGAAGGCATGGAGCCGGTGGGCACCGTGGCGCATGAAGGCGTCGCGCCACACACCGATCCCAAGGCGGTGGGCATGGACGCGACCGCCTGGGTCAGCCTGGCGATGCTGGCGTTCATCATCATCCTGCTGATCAAGAAGGTGCCCAGCCTGATCGGTGGCGTGCTGGATGGCCGGATCGCCCAGATCAAGGAACAGCTGGCCGAAGCATCGAAGCTTCGTGCCGAAGCCGAAGCGCTCAAGGGCGAATATGACGCCAAGCTGGCCGCTGCGGCCGGCGAAGCCGACGCCATGCGCAAGTCGGCCGAGCATGAAGCCGAAACGCTTCTGTCCGACGCCAAGGTGCAGGCTGCTGATCTGGTCGCCCGTCGCCAGAAGATGGCGGAAGACAAGATCGGTGCGGCCGAGCGCAGCGCACTGGCCGACATTCGTGCCAAGGCGGTGAAGGCCGCTACGGGCGCCGCCGCTGCCCTGATTGCCGAAGGCCATGATGCCAAGGCGGACAAGGCGCTGGTCGATGATGCGATCAAGGGGCTTGGCCCGGTCGCCTGATCGAAACAGGCAGAATTAGCAAAAGGGTCGGCACCGAAAGGCGCCGGCCCTTTTTGTTTGGGTTCAGGCCGGCGCGCCGTCGCGCCATTCGGACCGCAGCATCCGCATGATCGCGGTATCCCATCGCGCATCGCCGACCCGGACCGAGGACAGGCGGACGCCTTCGGTCACGAAGCCCAGCCGCTCATAGCTGCGGATGGCGGGCCGGTTCCAGGCATAGACATTGAGTTCCAGCCGCTCGACGGCGTCGAAGGCAAAGGCGCTGGCGATCGCAAGGCGCAGCATCGGAAGCGCCAGGCCGTGGCCCCGCGCATCGGGCGCGATCGCGACCCGGCCCAGCGTGGCATTGCCGTTCCGCCAGTCGAGGGCGATCTGGACATGGCCGACAAGCTGAGCGTCGTCCTGCGCCATCCAGCACAGGCGCGTGGGCGGATCGCTGCGTCCTTCGTCCAGCATCGCCGTCATCTGCTCGTTGGACAGCGGGAAATGGACATAGGGCCCGCCCCACTGAACGACGTCGGCTTCGCTGCCGAACCAGCCGGGCAGGATGGGGAAATGATCGGGGGTGAAGGGAAGGAGGGCCAGCATCAGGTCGGGATAGAGCGCCGGCTGGCGAACGCCACGGCCGATTGCGGCAAAGTGGCGCCATATAGGGAAAAGGGCGACCTTTCGGCCGCCCTTCCTTGATGCGATCAGGCCGCCAGCGTGGCGTTGTCGATCACGAAGCGATATTTGACGTCGCTCTTCTGCATGCGGGCATAGGCGTCTTCGATATCCTGGATGCGGATCATCTCGATATCGGCGACGATGCCCTTCTCGGCGCAGAAATCGAGCATCTCCTGCGTCTCGGCGATGCCGCCAATCAGCGAGCCGGCGATGCTGCGGCGCTTGAAGATCAGCGCGCCGACATTGGGCGAGGGGTGGGCATGCTCGGGCACGCCGACCAGGGTCAATGTCCCGTCGCGCTTCAGCAGGGTCGTGAAGGCATCGAGATTATGGCTGGCTGCGACCGTGTTCAGGATGAAGTCGAAGCTGTTGGCATGGGCCTGCATCTCTTCGGCATTCCGCGAAACGACAACTTCGTCGGCGCCGAGGTCCAGCGCATCCTGGCGCTTGGATTCCGAAGTGGTGAAGGCCACAACCTTGGCACCCATGGCATGGGCCAGCTTGATGCCCATATGGCCCAGGCCGCCAATGCCGACGATGCCGACCTTCTGTCCCGGCCCGACCTTCCAGTGGCGCAACGGCGACCAGGTGGTGATGCCGGCGCACAGCAGCGGTGCGACTGCGGCGAGCTGGTCGGCGGGGTGGCTGATCTTCAGGACGAACTTGTCCTTCACCACGATATTCTGCGAATAGCCGCCCAGCGTGTGGCCCGGCGCATCGTCGGTCTTGCCATTATAGGTGCCGACAAAGCCATTCTCGCAATATTGCTCCAGCCCTTCGTCGCAGGATGCGCAGCCCTGGCAACTGTCGACCATGCAGCCCACGCCGACCGTGTCGCCGACCTTGAAGGCGCTGACATGATCGCCGACGGCGGTCACATGGCCGACGATCTCATGGCCGGGAACGCAGGGGTAGAGGGTGCCGTCCCATTCGGAACGGACCTGGTGCAGGTCCGAATGGCAGACGCCGCAATAGGCGATATCGATCGCGACATCATGCGGACCGACGGCGCGGCGTTCGATGTCGAGAGCTTCGAGCGGCTTGTCGGCGGCGTTGGCGCCATAGGCTTTGGTGGCCATGGGGAAGTTGTCCCTTTGCTTGAGGTTCGCGGTGTGTGGGCAATGGATGCCCCTCCGCTGCTATTCTTGGATGGGCGCGGGCCAGGGGATGACCTGCGCCTGCCCAACATAGGAAGTCGACAGGCTGTTGATTAGGTCGGCTTTCGTCAAGACAGCCATGAATGACAGTCATGAATGCTGCCCTTGGCCGTGCTTTGTTCCATCCTGCCATTGCGATCCGCGCCGGTGCCGCTATCTCTGCGGCCATGTCGCAGCCGCAATCCCCCGACCGTTTCAACGAAGACAAGGCGACCTATACCGTCACCGGCAGCCAGCCCGACATCGATGCGGGCGTGGAGGCGATCCGCACGACGCTCAAGACGCTGCCGATCCGCCCCGGCGTCTATCGGATGCACGATGCGCGCGGCGATGTCCTTTATGTCGGCAAGGCGCGGGCGCTCAAGAATCGGGTCGCCAATTATACTCAGGTCGATCGCCTGCCCAACCGGCTACGGCGCATGGTGGCGCAGACGCGCAGCATGACCATCGTCACCACCAACAGCGAAGCCGAAGCGCTGCTGCTGGAGGCGCAACTCATCAAGCGCTACCGCCCGCCCTATAATGTCCTGCTGCGCGACGACAAAAGCTTCCCCTTCATCCTGCTGCGCGAGGATCATGATTTTCCCCGCGTGCAGAAGCATCGCGGCGCGCGCAAATATAAGGGGCGTTATTATGGGCCCTTCGCTAGCGCCGGATCGGTGACGCGGACCATCAACGCGCTGCAGAAGCTATTCCTGCTGCGCAGCTGCACCGACAGCTTCTTTGCCAATCGCTCACGGCCTTGCCTCCTTTATCAAATCAAGCGCTGTTCGGCGCCTTGCGTCGATCGTATCGATCCGGCGGGCTATGCCGAACTGGTGCAGGACGCCCAGGATTTCCTGGGCGGCAAGTCGACCGCTGTGCAGCAGAAGCTGGGCGCGGCAATGGAGACGGCGGCCGAGGCGCTGGATTTCGAACAGGCGGCGGTGATCCGTGACCGGCTGAAGGCGCTGACCTTCATTCAGGGGTCGCAGGCGATCAATGCGGAGGGGCTGGGCGATGCGGACATCTTCGGGCTGGCGGAGAAGGGCGGATCGATGTGCATCCAGGCCTTCTTCATTCGGGGCGGCCAGAATTGGGGCCATCGCAGCTTCTTCCCGGTCCACACTAATGATGTGGCGACCGAAGAGGTGCTGGAAAGCTTCATGGCACAATTTTACGAGGAAGTGCCGCCGCCCAAGCTGATCCTGACCGATCGTGAGCCGGCGGAGTGCGAACTGATGGCATTAGCGCTGAGCGAAAGGCTGGGCAGCAAGGTGCGGATCGAGGTGCCCCAGCGCGGCGATCGGACGCGCCTGATCAAGCAGGCGCAGCGCAATGCGGTGGAGGCGCTCGACCGGCGTCTGGCAGAGACCACAACCCAAGCCAAGATATTGGACGAGATGGTCGAGGCATTCGGGCTGGAAGGTGTGCCCGACCGGATCGAAATCTATGACAACAGCCATATCCAGGGCGCCCATGCGCTGGGGGCCATGGTGGTCGCCGGGCCGGAGGGCTTCCGCAAGAACGCCTATCGCAAGTTCAACATGAAGAACCCCGAAATCTCGAACGACGATTTCGCGATGATGCGCGAGATGTTCGAGCGCCGCTTCGGTCGGGCGGCACGCGAAGATCCGGATCGCGATGGTGGTGAATGGCCCGATCTGGTGCTGATCGACGGCGGCAAGGGGCAATTGTCGGCGGCGCGGGCGATGCTGGAGGATATGGGCATCGAAGATGTCTGCATGATCGGCATCGCCAAGGGGCCGCATCATGGCCGCGACGGGCGCGAGGTATTCCATCTGATGGACGGTCGGGAGGTGAGTCTCCCGATCAACCATCCAGTGCTGTTCTATATGCAGCGCCTGCGCGATGAAGCGCATCGCTTTGCCATCGGTGCGCATCGGGCGAAGCGCAGCAAGGCGATCACAGTGTCGTCGCTGGACGAGGTGCCGGGTATCGGTCCGGCCCGGAAAAAGGCCCTTTTGATGCATTTCGGCACCGCGCGGGCGGTGCGGGACGCCGCGCTGGAGGATTTGCAGCGGGCACCCGGCGTGTCGAAGGCGGTTGCCCAGCAAGTCTATGATTATTTCCATGGTTGAAAAATGTGACGTTGCCGCAATGATTTTTGCTGGCTCATAAGTGTCGCGTTAACGATTGATGGTGATGTTTCCCCGGCCGATGGGCGGGGGAGACAAGAGTGGGGAACAGGTGGGGGCTTGCGGCTGCGCAATTGGCGACAGTAGGTTTTATGATGCTGGCGGGCGTTTTCGCGCCGCCGGCGCGTGGCGACATGCTCGCCATTCCCCTGACCACGGCCAGCGCCCATGGACTGGCGGCCGGATTGATCGCGGTCGGCGCGATCCCGGTCGGCAAGGGGCAGTTTGATGGTGCATTGGTGGTGCGCGGCGATCGCGAACGCCTGGCCTGGCCAATGATCGCCCGCGGCGTTCTGCTGCTGGCAGCGCCCGATTTCCTCTGCGCTGGCCAGGGAGGCCGGGCATGAACGTCGAACGCCCGATGGAAACCATCCGCCTGGCCGGCGCGCGCATGCTGATGTGGCTGTTCTGGCTGAATGTGCCTGCACTGATGCTGATCGGCTGGTTGCTGAAGTCTCCCGATGCGGAGGTCGGCGCGCTGGCCGCCGCGCTGTTGGCGCTGTTGCCGACCATGATGGTCCGGCGCCGTGACATTTCGGCGCCGGCGCGCATGACCCTGGCGGTGACATCGGTGGCGATCCCGGCGCTCTATGTATTCCTGCTGCGCGGTCATGCCTGGCAGATGGACATGCATATGGGCTTTTTCGCGGCGCTGGCGGCGCAGACCGTGCTGCTCGACCGACGGGCGCTGTTGGTCGCGGCCGGCGTGACGGCGCTCCATCATCTGATCCTTAACTATAGCTATCCGGCCTGGGTGTTTGCCAGTGAGGGCGATCTGCCGCGCGTGTTGGTGCATGCGCTGGTGGTTGTGATCCAGACCCTGATGCTGTGGTGGATCGTGTCCCTGCTGACCCAGACCATCCGCCTGCAGACCGAGGAGCGGCAGCGGAGCGAAGGTCTGCGCAAGGAAGCCGACGCGGCGAAGGAGCGGGCGGAAGTCGCGCTGGCCGAACTGGAACGGGCGCAGACGATCGCTACCCGGCAGCGCGGGATCGAGGAAGCGGCGCGGCGGGCGGAGGAAGCGACCGAGCGGCGTCGGCTGGTCGCCGATGCGCTGGAAGCACGGCTGGGTGCGGTGGTCGGCGATCTGGGGCAACTGGCCGGGCAATTGTCGGCCAGCAAGCAATGGCTGTTCGATCTGCTCGACCATACGACCCAGCGTTCGGCCGAATTGCGCAAGGCCCATGCCCGCGCCGACGGCGACGTCCGCGCGGTGGCGCAGGATACGGAAAAGCTGGCGACATCGATCAGTGGGGTGGGTGGCAGTGCCAGCCACACCCGCGACAATGCGCTGCGCGGCGCCATGGCGACCCGCGCGCTGACGCCGGAGGTCGACATCCTGTCGGCGACGGTCGATTCCGCGAGTTCGATCGTCGCGCTGATTTCCCAGATCGCGGCGCAGAGCCGGACCCTGTCGCTCAATGCCGGGATCGAGGCGGCGCGCAGCGGCAGCGAGGTGCGCGGCTTTGCCGTGGTGGCATCGGAGATGAAAAGCCTGGCGGCGCAGACGGCCGAGGCGACCCGGCAGATCGACATCTATCTGCAGGATATTCGCCGCGCCGCCGACAGCGTGTCGGGCGCGATCGATGTCGCGACCCAATCGGCCGACACGATCGACCGGTCGACCGCGGGCATCGTCGACGAAGTGGCGGAACAGATTCGCGCCACCGGCGAGATCGCGGCCGCGACCGAGGAGATGGCGCGCCATATCGCCGAAGCGGCGTCTCAGGCCGAAGCGCTCAGCCTGGCCCTGGCGGAGGCGCAATCGGCCATGGGCGAGACTGACGCGGCGGCCACCGCCTTGTCCAGCCGTTCCCAGGAATTGCAGGAAACGGTGCGTAACGTGCTGGAAGAACTGCGCGCGGCTTAGCGCTGCAGCGGATCGCCGGGGAAATTCGCCTTCAGGAAATCGAGCACCAGCCTGGCCCGCGCGGGCAGGCGCTTGAGGGCAGGATGCACCGCCAAAATGTCGATCGGGTCGATCTGGCTGGCGGGAAGGACGCGCACCAGCCGGCCCGCATCCAGATCGTCCGCCACCCGCACGGCGGGCAGCATAGCAATGCCAAGCCCGGCGAGCGCGGCGCGATGCACGGCCTCGCTATTGTCGCTGCGGAAGGGGCCACTGATCAACTGGTCACGACCATCCACCGTCCATTTGGCCGGCAGGTCGCCATAGCCATAGGCGATGCAGCGATGGCTGGGCAGGTCGTCGGCGTTGGCGGGCAGCCCATGGCGCGCGACATAGTCGGGATGGGCGACCAGCATGCGGGGCAGGGCGCCCAGCCGATGCACGACCAGCATATCGTCCCCGACCGGGCCGACGCGCAGGGCCAGATCGAGCCGGTCCTGGACCAGATCGCGCTGCCAGTCGGTCATTGCCATGTCGATCCGGAGGCCGGGATGCTGGTCGCTGAGCCTGCTCAGCAAGCCGAGATAATAAAGGCCCAGCGCGGTCGTGACGCCAATCCGCACCGTCCCGCTGACATCGCCCTGAATCGGGCGCAATTCCTGTTCGGCCACGTCCAGCGCGTCGACCAAAGTGCGGGCATGGACCAGCAACTGGTCGGCTTCCGGCGTCGGGACCAGCCGACGCGTGGTGCGATGAAACAGCACGGTACCAAAATGGGCTTCCACCTGGTCGAGCCGTCGGGCTATGGTGGTGTGGCTGGCATGCATTTCGGCGGCGACGCGCGTGAAACTGGGTTTTTCGCAGAGCCGTATGAAGGTGCGAATGGAAAGCAGCAGGTCGCTCATTTGAACATGTCCTGCACAGATATTGTGCCGGGAATCCCTATTGTGCGGCGAACGGAAAAGCCAGACCTAAGCGCCGACACAAGAACGTCAGTCAGACATTTTTTGGAGACGAGAGGATGGCATCGGATCGTATCGGGCATGCGGGTTTTGCGGCAAAGAGGCGCAGCGCGCAGGACGCCGCTGCCCTGATCGCCGACGGCATGGCCGTGGGCATGAGCGGCTTTACCGGATCGGGCTATCCCAAGGCCGTGCCCCTGGCGCTGGCAGATCGCATCACTGCCGCTCATTCGGCCGGCGATCCTTTCCGGGTGAAGGTATGGACTGGCGCCTCGACCGGGCCGGAACTCGATGGTGCGCTGGCCAAGGCTGACGGCGTCGAATTTCGCCTCCCCTATAATAGCGACCCGATCGCCCGCGAGCGGATCAACCGTGGTGAGATGCAATATTTCGACATGCATCTGAGCCAGGTCGCGCCGATGGCGTGGCAGGGGTTCCTGGGTGAACTGGATGTCGCCGTGGTCGAAGTCACCGGCATCACCCCCGACGGCCTGCTGATCCCGTCCGCCTCGGTCGGTAACAACAAGACCTGGCTCGATCGCGCCAAGGGCATCATCCTGGAGGTCAATCGCTGGCAGAATGCCGCGCTCGAGGGGATGCACGACATTTATTACGGCACGGCGCTGCCGCCGAGCCGCGTGCCGATCCCGCTGACCCGGGCCGACGATCGCATCGGCGAACCCTATTTCCGGGTCGATCCCGCCAAGGTTCTGGCGGTGGTCGAAACCGACTCGCCCGATCGCAATGCCCCCTTCACCCCGCCGGACGACAAGGCGCGGGCGATCGCCGGCCATCTGCTCGAATTTCTGGGCCATGAAGTGAAGATGGGCCGCATCCCGGCGTCGCTGCTGCCGCTCCAGTCGGGCGTCGGCAATATTGCGAACGCGGTGCTGACCGGCCTCATCGACGCGCCGTTCGACAATATGGTCTCCTATACGGAGGTCATTCAGGACGGCATGCTCGACCTGCTCGAATCCGGTAAGCTGCGCATGGCGAGCGCGACCGCCTTCTCGCTCAGCCCGGAGGCGGCGACGCGCCTGAACGCCGACATGGCCCGCTTCCGCAACAAGATGATCCTGCGCCCGCAGGAAATCAGCAACCATCCCGAACTGGTTCGCCGCCTGGGCTGCATCGCCATGAATGGCCTCATCGAGGCGGACATCTATGGCAATGTGAACTCCACCCACGTCATGGGATCGCGCATTCAGAACGGCATCGGCGGATCGGGCGATTTTGCCCGCAACGCCTATCTGTCGATCTTCATGACGCCCTCGACCGCCAAGCAGGGCAAGATTTCGGCGATCGTGCCGCATGCCAGCCATGTCGACCATATCAATCAGGATGTGCAGGTGATCGTCACCGAACAGGGGCTGGCCGACCTGCGGGGTCTGGCGCCGCGCCAGCGCGCGGACCTGATCATCAACAATTGCGCGCATCCTGACTATCGCCCGATGCTGAAGGACTATTTCAGGCGTGCCATGAAAGGCAGCTATGGCCTTCAATCGCCGATGCTGCCGGCCGAGGCCTTTGCCTGGCACCAGCGCTTCATCGACACCGGCTCGATGATGCCCGGCTGATCATTAGCAGCCCGGTGCAGCCTGACCTGCGCCGGGCCGTGATCATTGCTGTTCGATTGCCGCTTTCCGACATATTTCCGCTGAGGGAACCGGGAGCCATGCCGTCCGCTTGACCTGCATATTCGCAGCACGGACCTATCATGGATTTCCTGACGACTGACTTTCTCGACAAGCCCATCTGGATGTGGGCACTCTTCCTGACGATCATCATCGCGCTGCTGGCGTTGGATCTGGGCGTGTTGCATCGCAAGCAGCGCGAGATCGGCGTGCGCGAAAGCGTGAAGCTGGCCGGCTTCTACATCGCCATCGGTTTGGCGTTCGGCGGCTGGATCGCCTGGCAGATGGGGCAGGAGGCGGCGGTTGCCTATCTGACCGGCTTCGTCGTCGAAAAATCGCTGGCGCTCGACAATGTCTTCGTCATCGCGATGATCTTCTCCTTCTTCCATGTGCCACGCCGCTATCAGCATGAGGTGCTGTTCTGGGGCATCATCGGCGTCATCGTCCTGCGCGCGATCATGATCGGGCTGGGCGCGGCGCTGGTTCAGAATGTCTCCTGGGCGCTCTATCTCTTCGCGGCGATCCTGATCTTCACCGGCATCCGCATGCTGTGGACCGTGGGCAAGGAACAGACGATGGAGGGCAACCGGCTGCTCGGTTTCCTGCGCCGTCACATGCGCGTGACCGATCGGGTGGAGGGCGATCATTTCTTCGTGCGCCAGCCGGCCGAGCCGGGCGGAAAGCCGTTGCTCCATGCAACGCCGCTGTTCCTGGCGCTGGTGATGATCGAGATTGCCGACGTCATCTTCGCGGTGGACTCGGTGCCGGCGATCTTCGCCATCACCACCGATCCCTATCTGGTCTATACCTCCAACATCTTCGCGATCCTGGGGCTGCGCGCGCTCTATTTCGCGCTGGCGGCGGCGGTTCACCGCTTCCATTATCTCAAATATGCGCTGTCGGTGGTGCTGATCTTCATCGGCGCCAAGATCTTCCTGGCCGACGCGCTGGGGCTGGAGAAGATCCCGCCGCTCTTTTCCTTGCTGGTGACGGCCGGAGTGTTGGGCGCGGGTATCGGCCTGTCGCTGTGGCACACCCGTGGCGAGGCGCAGCCGCAACATTAGATTTGGCACGGATGCCGGATCGTCGATAGGAAGGCGCCATGCCCGTCCTCATCACATCCGGCATCGTCTGCGCGCTGCGCGCCCATGGCGAACATGGCGCGGTCGCGCGGCTGCTGACACCCGACCATGGGCTGGTCGCGGGCTATGTGCGCGGCGGGCGGTCGCGGGCGCTGCGTCCGGTGCTGCTGCCGGGCAATGCCGTGAAGGCCGAGTTTCGCGCCCGGACGGAGGATCAACTGGCGAGCCTGACGGTCGAACTGGAGCATAGCCGCGCGCCCCTGCTGGGCGAGCCATTGCCGGCGGCGGCGATCGACTGGGCCTGCGCGCTGACGGCGGCGGCCCTGCCGGAGGGCACGCCCTATCCGACGCTCTACGAAGCGCTGGATGGGGTGCTCGGTGCGGTCGAGGCGGCGCCGGCGGCGCGGGGGTGGGCGGCGGCTCTGGTCCGCTATGAATTGCTGCTGCTCGCCGAACTCGGCTTCGGCCTCGACCTCAGCCGCTGCGCGGCCACTGGGATTGCCGACGAGTTGGCCTTTGTCAGCCCGCGCAGCGCGGCAGCGGTCAGCCGGGCCGGGGCGGAGGGCTATGAGGCGCGCCTGCTGCCGCTCCCGCCTTTCCTGTTGCAGGGCGGGGCTGGCGACTGGCCGCAGATCATGGATGGGTTGCGTCTGACCGGCTTCTTCCTGGAACGTTCGGTGCTGACCGAACGGCGTGCAGACGTGCTGGCTGCACGCGAAAGACTGGTCGACCGGCTGAAAAGAGCGGTTGCGTAACGCGCGCAGTTTTTGCAAGGGCGGGCGCGCCGTTTCCGCATTCTCCGTTCGCCTGCCGGGCAGCGGCGGCCATTTTCTTTCGCGGAACGGTGCCGGCAGAGATTTAGAAAGAGGTTTCCCATGTTGATCGCCCTGTTCCCTGGAGATGGTATCGGCCCCGAAATCGTCGCGCAGGCGAAGCGCGTGCTGGATGCGCTGGCGATCGACGGCCTTACCTATGAAGAAGGGCTGGTAGGCGGTGCGGCCTACAAGGCGGTCGGCCATCCGCTGCCGCCCGAGACGCTGGACATCGCCAAGCGCGCCGACGCCATCCTGTTCGGCGCGGTCGGTGATCCCGATTGCGACTCGCTGGAACGCCATCTGCGTCCGGAACAGGCGATCCTGGGCCTGCGCAAGGAACTGGGGCTGTTCTCGAACCTGCGCCCGGCCAAGGTCTTCCCCGAACTGGCGCATGAAAGCGCTCTGAAGCCCGAAGTGGCCGGATCGATCGACCTGCTGATCGTGCGCGAGACCAATGGCGACGTCTATTTCGGCGAGAAAGGTTTTCGCACCACCGCCGACGGCCTGCGCGAAGGCTATGACATCATGTCCTATAACGAAGCCGAGGTGCGCCGCATCGCCCATGCCGGCTTCCAGGCGGCGCGCGCGCGTCGCGGCAAGCTCTGCTCGGTCGACAAGGCCAATGTGCTGGAAACCAGCCAGCTGTGGCGCGACGTGGTGATCGAGGTGTCGGCCGAATATCCCGACGTCGCCCTGACCCACATGTATGTCGACAATGCTGCGATGCAATTGGTGCGCAATCCCGGCCAGTTCGACGTCATCGTCACCGGCAATCTGTTTGGCGATATTCTTTCGGACCAGGCGAGCATGTGCGTCGGCTCCATCGGCATGCTGGCGTCGGCGACGCTCAACGGCAGCGGCCAGGGCCTTTATGAGCCGATCCATGGCTCGGCGCCCGACATTGCCGGCCAGGGCAAGGCCAATCCACTGGCGACAATCCTGTCGGCGGCGATGATGTTGCGTTACTCGCTGAACCTGTCCGACCCGGCCGACCGGATCGAGGCGGCGGTGGCCAAGGCGCTGGCCGACGGCGCCCGCTCGCCGGATCTGGGCGGCACGATGAACACGGTGGAGATGGGCGACGCAGTCCTCGCGGCGCTCTGATCAGGCTCGGTTCGTCGCATTTGCGTGACGCGAACGTAAAGTTTCTTCGTTCCTGGTCGATATGAGCGAGGAATGGGGACGCAAATGCCGACTGACTTGATTGAAGACCATCATGCCCTGCGGGGCATGATGCGGGATTTTGCCAGCATGATGGACGATGACGTCCGTGACATGGCGCTGCTGACCCGCTGGCGCATCCGCTTCGCCCAGCTGTTCCGCGACCATATGGGGCGTGAGGATATGCTGGCGCGCGGCCTGCGTCAGGGGGCGCTGGCTGTCGAGGCCGAGCCGGTGGTGCATCAGCATGGCCGAACCATGGTGGCCCTGTTCCTGCGTTACAGCGACCATATCAAGCAATGGACCCCGGCCCAGATCACCGCAGACTGGAGCAATTACAAGCGGGCCACATTGGCGCTGCAGGATATGCTTTACGACCATATGGAATGGGAAGAGGCGCATCTGCACCCGCTGATCGAGGGCAGGGTGCGGAGGGCCGCCTAAGGGGCCAATTCGCGCATATCGGTCCTGTTGGCGGCTTTCCGGGGCGGCTAGGCAGCGGCATGAGCGACTTTTCCCTGTCCAGCCTTCGTGCCGCCGCCGCCATGGTCCATGACCAGGTGCCGCCGACCCCGCAATTTGCCTGGCCACTGCTGGCCGGGCGGATCGGCGTCGAAACCTGGGTCAAGCATGAGAACCACACACCGACCGGTGCCTTCAAGGTGCGCGGCGCCATCACCTATATCGACTGGCTGCGCCGCACTCATCCAGAGGTGTCGGGCATCATCACCGCGACCCGCGGCAATCATGGCCAGGCGCAGGTGCGCGCAGCCACGGCGGCGGGCCTTCAGGCGACGATCGTCGTCCCTCATGGCAATGCGCTGGAGAAGAATGCCGCGATGCGCGCATTCGGCGCGACCCTGATCGAGCATGGCCATGATTTCGACAGCGCCAAGGCGGAGGCGATCCGGCTGGCCGCTGAACAGGGGCTGTTCATGGTGCCGGCCTATCACACGCAACTGGTCCGCGGTGTCGCCAGCTATGGTCTGGAACTGTTCGATGCGGTGCCGGACCTCGATACCGTCTACGTTCCCGTCGGTTGCGGATCGGGCCTGTGCGGCACGATCGCGGCCCGCGACGCGCTGGGCCTCAAGACCAAGGTCGTCGGCGTCGTGTCCGCCCATGTCGATGCCGCCAAGCGCTCGTTCGAGGCAGGGCAGTTGCTGACCAGCCCGACCGCCTACACCTTTGCCGATGGCGTTGCCGTCTGCACCCCGGTTCAGGCCGCGCTCGATTATTTTGGGCCGCGCGCCGACCGCTTCGTCGGCGTCACCGATGACGAGGTGGCGGACGCCATCCGCATCTATTGGCAGGATACGCATAATCTGGCCGAGGGCGCCGGTGCAGTGGCGCTCGCCGCGCTGATCCAGGAAAAGGAGCAGATGCGCGGCAAGAAGGTTGCGGTTATCCTCTCGGGCGGTAATGGCGACATGAGCCAGATGGCACAGATACTGGGCGGCGACACGCCGCGCGTCACGACGGATATGCGGAAGGCGATATGAAGCGGAAGAGCGGGCAGAACCCTGAGATCACCAAGAACTGGAAGCCGGCGACGCTGGCCATCCGGGGCGGCACCGCGCGCACCGAGTATGGCGAGACGTCCGAGGCCTTGTTCCTGTCCAGCGGCTATTGCTACGACCGGGCCGAGGATGCCGCCGCGCGCTTCGCCGGTGAACAGCAGGGCATGACCTATAGCCGGCTGCAGAACCCGACCGTCGAGATGCTGGAGCAGCGCATCGCCCTGCTGGAAGGCGCCGAAGCCTGTCGCGCGACCGCGACCGGCATGGCGGCGATGACCGCTGCCCTGCTGTGCCAGCTATCGGCTGGCGACCATGTCGTCGCGGCCAAGGCGGCCTTTGGCTCCTGCCGCTGGCTGGTCGACACGCTGCTGCCCAAGTTCGGCATCGCGACGACAACAATCGACGGCAGCGACGTTGCGGCCTGGGAAGCGGCGGCACAGCCCAATACCAAGGTCTTCTTCTTCGAGACGCCGGCCAACCCGACCATGGACGTGGTCGACATCGCCGCCGTCTGCGCGATTGCCCGGGCACGCGGCATCACCACCGTCGTCGACAACGCCTTCGCCTCGCCCGCGCTGCAGCGGCCGATGGAGTTCGGCGCCGATGTCGTCGCCTATAGCGCGACCAAGATGATGGACGGGCAGGGCCGTGTGCTGGCCGGCGCTATCTGTGGCAGCCGCGACTGGATCGACAATGTGCTGCTGCCCTTCCACCGCAATACCGGCCCGACGCTCAGTGCGTTCAATGCCTGGGTGGTGCTGAAGGGGCTGGAGACGCTGGACCTGCGCATCCGCCGCCAGAGCGAGAATGCGCTCAAGGTTGCGCAGTTTCTGGAAACCCGCCTGCCCAAGGTGCTGTATCCGGGCCTCGAAAGCCATCCGCAGCATGCGCTGGCGATGCAGCAGATGGATGCGGCCGGGCCGATCTTCTCGCTCTATGTCGGCGGTGGCCGGGCCGAGGCGCATGGCCTGCTCAATGCCCTGGAACTGGTCGACATCAGCAACAATATCGGCGATTCGCGCTCGCTGATGACCCATCCGGCATCGACCACCCATTTCGGCATGGCCGAAGAGGCGCGACTGGAAGTCGGCATCACCGAGGATATGTTGCGCCTGAATGTTGGCCTGGAAGACCCGGATGATGTGATCGCCGACTTCGATCAGGCGCTCAAGACGATAGGGCGTTGACGGAACCGGGCAGGGAGGCGCATGCGGGAAATATGAGCGCATTGTTCCCCCTGCACGCGACGACGCGGGACATCATCGTCCATGTCGCCGTGACCTTTCTGCCCGAACAGTCGGAGCCGGACCGGGGGCGCTGGTTCTGGGCCTATCATATCAGGATCGAAAATCTGGGCGAACAGCCGGTGCAACTGCTGAGCCGCCACTGGATCATTACCGATGGGCGGGGCATTCAGCAGGAATTGGAGGGTGAGGGCGTGATCGGGGAGCAGCCGGTGGTACAACCGGGCAAAAGCTATGACTATGTGTCGGGCTGTCCGCTCAACACGGCGACGGGATCGATGCGTGGCGCCTATACGATGATCGGCGCCGATGGCGAGACGTTCGACGTGACCATTCCCCATTTCGCGCTGATCGCGCCGGCGGTGGCCGAATGAAGCGGACCCATTTGCCGCTCAACGGCCTGCGCGTGCTGGATGCGGCGGCGCGCCATCTGTCCTTCACCCGTGCCGCGGACGAACTGGCGGTGACGCCGGCGGCGGTTGGCCAGCAGATCCGTGCGCTGGAGGATATGCTGGGCGTCGTGCTGTTCCGCCGCACGCCCAAGGGGCTGGAACTGACGCCCGAGACCGAAGCGGGGCTGGAAGCGCTGCGGGCCGGCTTCCTGGAGTTCGAGGAAGCGGTGCGGGCGATGCAGGCGGGCCAGGCCAGTTCGTCGCTGACGATCGCCGCGCCGCGCGACATCACCGCCAAATGGCTGCAACCGCGTCTGGCATCCTATGCGGCGAGCCAGTCGGGCCTGACCTTCTCTCTGGTCGCCGCGGATGAAGCGCTCGACTTTACCGAGGCCAACCTCGATCTCGCGCTGCGCCTGACCGACGGCGTAGGCGAGCATGAAGGGGTCAAGATCGGCGAAACCGCCTTCGTAACGGTCGAGGCCGCGGCGGGCGGGCCGGAACAGCGGATCGAATGGCCGGGGTGTCCGGCCGGCGAACAGCCGACGGCAATCCGTGTCGCCGATGCGGGACTGGCGATCGAGGCGGCGGCGAACGGCTTTGGCCGGGCGAGCGTGCCGCTGCTGCTGGCACAGGCTGATATCGATGCAGGGCGAGTGCGCCAGGTCGGCGATGCCCTGCCGACGCTGCTCAGCTACTGGCTGATCGCGCCGCTGCCGCAATGGCGCCAGAAGAAGGTCAAGGCGCTCGTTGAGGCGCTGACGGCCTGACCCGACGAGGGCACAAAAATAGGATTTCGTCCGCTTAACTTCGCATATTTCCCGCACATTTTGACATTAAATGTCCAATTGGTGATGGATTGTTAAGTGCCCTGTCCATGTCGCTTTGGGCCTTTATAGCCGATCGGCGGGATGTAGGACAGGCGCCGGGCCGGGGGATCAGTCGGCCAGCAGGTTGAGTGCGCGCGTCATCAGCATGATAAAGCGGCCTTCGTCGATGCGGGCGACCGGATCGTTCCAGGCGCCGCTGACCGCGTAAAATTGGCCGTCCTGTGCCTGCACGAGGAAGTTCATGGCAATCACGCCGGGCTCGCTGCCGCCCTTGTAGCCGAAATAGCGCCAGCGTTTCGCGTTGGCGGGGGCTATGCCCGGATTGACCGCCATGATCGACAGGGCATCGCCACCGTTGCGGCGCAGCCAGTCGAGCTGGGCAACTTCCTCCTGCGGGCTGGCGAACCATTCGAGCGTGTCGATCGCCACCGGATTTTCCGACACGGTGCCGACATCGACATGGGAGCCGGTCAGCCGGGCGGCGGCCTCCCGCAGCAGGGCGCGGCGATCGGCGACTGTCCCGCCCTCATAGCGGCGGCGCAGGTCGGCATTGGCCGGCATCTTCAGGGCAAAGGCCTCGGCGGTGGTCAGCATCGGCAGGCTGCGCGGATCGGCAAGGCCGAAGTGCTGGCGCATGGTGTCCACCTTGTCGCGGCCAAGGCCGAGCAGCAACGTGTCCGACGCGCTATTGTCGCTCTCAGCAATCATCGCGGTGGCCAGACTGTGCAGCGTCATCGGCGCGCGATCCGGCCATTCCACTAGGCGGCCGGAAAAGCTTTTCGGGCCGAGCGGGATGACGTCGCTCCAGCGGCGCTCACCCGCCTGCACTGCGCGCGCCAGTTCGGCCAGCACGGTGAGCTTGAACGAGGAACCGGTCGCCATCGGCTGGTCGGGATGGTGGGACTGGAGAAGGACAGGGCCGGCATCGGTCAGCCTGGCGATGGCGAAGGCGTTGCGGCCAGGCAAGGCGGCGATGTCGCGCAGCACTGCGCCCATGCTGTCATCCGCCTGGCGGCTGCCGATGATGCGCAGGCCGACGACGCGGTTGGGCGGGGCGGGCGCGATCACCAGCGTGATGGCGATGATCGCCCGTTCGTAGCGGACCTCCATTTGGCCTGCGGTCGCGCTCTGCTGGGTGACGGCGCCAAGCGCGATCGGGCGGCCATGCTGGCGGCGCAGGTCGGCGGCGATGGCACGCCAACGATCCACCGGGATCGCGTCGATGAAGATGGGCGAGAAAAAATCACTTTCGGCGCCAGGGGCAGCGAGAATGTTCACCAGTTGCGCCGCGCGTGCACGGAAGGCGGGGCTGGGATCAGCCATGGCGCGGCCGGGCAGCAGCGCCATCCCGATGAGGATAAGCGCGGCCGCCAGAGCCCTCATGCGTCAATCGCTTCCTCATCGACCGCTGCCGCATTTTCCTGGATGAAGGCGAAGCGATGGGCCGGGTTTGTGCCCATCAGCCGCTCGACCAGATCGCGCACCTGCTGCCGGTCCTCGATATCGTCGGGCAGGGTGATGCGGATGAGGCTGCGGGTCTTGGGGTCCATCGTCGTTTCGCGCAATTGCATCGGGTTCATTTCGCCAAGGCCCTTGAAGCGGCTGATCTCCACCTTCTTGCCCTTGAACTCCTTGGCCAGCAATTGCTCGCGATGGGCATCATCCTTGGCATAGAGGCTCTTGCCGCCCGCAACGAGGCGGTAGAGTGGCGGCTGGGCCAGGAAGAGATGACCGCGTCGTACCAGTTCGGTCATCTCCTGGAAGAAGAAGGTCATCAGCAGCGTGGCGATATGCGCGCCATCGACATCGGCGTCGGTCATGATGACGACGCGTTCGTAGCGCAGCGCATCGGGGTTGCAATCCTTCCGCGTGCCGCAGCCCAGCGCCAGGATCATGTCAGCAATTTCCTGGTTTGCCAGTATCTTGGCGGTGTTTGCTGAGGCGACGTTGAGGATCTTGCCGCGCAGCGGTAGGATCGCCTGCGTCTTGCGATCGCGCGCCTGCTTGGCGGAACCGCCAGCCGAGTCGCCTTCGACCAGAAAGATTTCAGCGCCTTCCGGGTCGTCGTTCGAACAATCTGTGAGCTTGCCGGGCAGGCGCAGCTTGCGCGCGCTGGTGGCGGTCTTGCGCTTGACCTCCTTTTCCTGCTTGCGCTTCAGCCGCTCATCCATGCGGTCGATGACATAGGCGAGCAGTGCCTTGCCCCGGTCCATATGGTCGGTCAGGAAATGGTCGAAATGGTCGCGGACGGCATTTTCAACCAGACGCGCAGCGTCCGGGCTGGTCAGGCGATCCTTGGTCTGGCTCTGGAACTGGGGATCGCGGACGAAGACCGACAGCATGATTTCCGATGACGTCATGATGTCGTCGGCGGTGATATCCTTCGCCTTCTTCTGCCCCACCAGGTCGCCAAAGGCGCGAATGCCCTTCACCAGCGCGGCGCGCAGGCCGTTTTCGTGGGTGCCGCCATCGGGCGTCGGGATAGTGTTGCAATACCAGCTATAGCTACCGTCCGACCAGAGCGGCCAGGCGACCGCCCATTCGACCCGGCCGGCTTCGCCCGGAAAATCCTGATTGCCCGAGAAGAATTGGGTGGTGGCACATTCGCGGTCGCCCAATTGTTCCTTCAGGTGATCGGCAAGGCCGCCGGGGAACTGGAACACCGCTTCGGCCGGGGTATCATCGCCGATCAGTTCGGGCGCGCATTTCCAGCGTATCTCGACCCCGGCGAACAGATAGGCCTTGGACCGGGCGAGGCGATAGAGCTTGGCCGGCTTGAACTTCTGCTCGCCGAAAATCTCGCTGTCGGGGATGAAGCTGACCGCGGTGCCGCGCCGGTTGGGGGCGGCACCGACCTTTTCCAGACCGCTGGTGGGCAGGCCCTGGCTGAAGCTCTGGCGGAACAATTCCTTGTTGCGCGCAACCTCGACCACCGTCCTGATCGACAGGGCGTTGACGACGCTGATGCCGACGCCATGCAGGCCGCCCGAGGTGGCATAGGCCTTGCCCTCGAACTTGCCGCCGGAGTGGAGCGTGGTCAGGATCACCTCCAGCGCCGACTTGCCTGGGAATTTGGGGTGGTCATCCACCGGAATGCCGCGACCATTGTCGGTGATGGTCAGCTTGTTGCCCGGTTCCAGGCTGATCTCGATCCGGGTGGCGTGGCCGGCCACCGCCTCGTCCATGCTGTTGTCGAGCACTTCGGAGGCGAGATGGTGGAAGGCGCGCTCGTCAATGCCGCCAATATACATGCCCGGACGCCGGCGGACCGGCTCCAGCCCTTCGAGCACTTCGATGGTGGAGGCGTCATAGCCCGGCGAGGCCGTGGAGGAAGCGGAGGCGAACAGGTCTTCGGACATTCTGCCAAGCTATAGGCAGCGGGGCGTCGGGCGCAAGCACCCCTGCGGACGGTGCGATGTTTTCGTTATGTTTTCGATGGCGGCGCAGCGCTTTACCCCGGCCAGCGACCTGCTACGCTTCGCCTTCTGTCCGATCCGAGGGGGAATAAGGCCTTGTCTATCCCGCATTTCAATCCCGATGCGGCAACCGCCGCCTATCTGGCGACGCTGTCACCGGGCCAGCATGAGCGGGCGATCGCCTATACCCAGGGCGGCCATTGGCTGTTGCTGTGGGGCACGCTGATCACGATTGTCGCCATGACGCTGATCTGGCGCAGCGGCGTGCTGGCCCGGGTTGGCCGCCGGGTGCATGTGCGGCGCCCCAATCTGGCGGTGTTCCTGTCCGCCTTGCTCTTCTTCCTGCTCGACTGGCTGATCGAACTGCCCTGGTCGATCTATGCCGGTTGGTGGCGTGAGCGCAGCTATGGCCTGACCAGCCAGGGCTTTGGCGGCTGGCTGGGCGAGGATATATTGTCGAGTGCGATCAGCATTCCGCTGTTGGCGCTGCTGGCGGTTGCCATCTACGCATTGATGCGGCGGACGCCGCGCTGGTGGTGGGCCTGGTCGGGACTGGTGGTGGTGGCGGGCATCATCCTGATGGTCGTGATCGCGCCGGTGGCGATCGAGCCGCTGTTCAATACCTATACCCCGGCGCCCGCCGGGCCGACCCGCGATGCGGTGGTCGAACTGGCCCATCGTGCCGGCGTGCCAGGCGATAAAATCTACATCTATGACGGCTCCAAACAGTCGGAACGCTATACCGCCAATGTCTCCGGCCTGTTCGGCACGGCGCGGGTGGCGATGAGTGACACGATGTTCAAGCGCGGCGCCGACCTGGCCGAGGTGCGCGGCGTGGTGGGGCATGAGATGGGCCATTATGCCGAACATCATGTGCTGTGGCTGGCGGGCGGCATGAGCCTGCTGGCGATGCTGCTCTTCTTCCTGGTCGACCGGCTCTATCCGGTGGCGGCGCGCTGGTTCGGCGCTGGCAGGGCGATCAGCGATCCGGCGCATATGCCGGTCGCGTGGGCCGTCGCGGCGGTGGTCGGGATATTCCTGGTGCCGCTGATGAACAGTATCAGCCGCCATGACGAGAATGCCGCCGACCGCTTTTCGCTCAAGGTCGCGCATGAGCCCGATGGCCTGGCGAAGGCGCTGGTCAAGACGATCGAATATCGTGCTTCGTCGCCTTCGCGGCTGGAGGAAATCTTCTTCTACGATCACCCCAGCGTCGAGCGGCGCATCCATGCGGCGATGGTCTGGAAGGCGGAAAATCCGCAACTGGTCGGCAAATAGGGACAAAAGAAAAGGCCGCCCGGTGGGGCGGCCTTCCTGATCTTGTTTTGCTCAGCGGACCCGCGGGCCGCCGAAGGGCAGCGGCGGGGGTGGGCGGCGCGTGCCGCGCGGCAACTGGGCCTGATAGGCGCGACCGCAATGCTCGACGCAATAGGGGAAGCCGGGATTCACCGCTTCGCCGCAGAAATGGAAGTCGGGTTCGCCCGGATGGCCCATCGGCCACTTGCAGATCCGTTCGGTCAGGTCGAGCAGGCTGGTCTTGCCGGCAATCTCTGCGCTCGGCTTGGCCGGCACCAGACGGCGCGGCGGCGCGGGCGGGATCGGTGCCTGCTGGTCGCCCGGACCCTGACGCAGGAAGCCGCCGGGGCCGACCGACACGATGCGCGGCTGCGGTGCCGGGGGCGGCGCGTCGGTAGCGGCTGCGGCCGCCGGCGCGGCAGGAGCCACGGGAGCGGCGACCGGGGCCGGGCGTGCTGGCGGCGGCGGGGCGGCCACCGGCGCGGCAGCGCGGGGCGCTTCGGCTTCGGGGGCGGGGGCCGCCGGCTTGCGGACAGGCGCGGCCTTCTTGGGCGCCTCGTTGGCCTTCACCGGGGACGGACGCGATTGCAGGCCAAGGCGATGCGCCTTGCCAATGACCGCGTTACGGCTGACGCCGCCCAGTTCTTCCGCGATCTGGCTCGCGGTCAGGCCCTTTTCCCACATCGCCTTGAGCTGGTCGATACGTTCGTCGGTCCAGGACAATGAAAACTCCTCACAATCTGTGCTATGCGCCCTATATGGGGCATGCAGGCGCGACTTCCAACCGCGCAGAACGCCCTTGCGGCATAACGGACCAGCCGATAGTCGATCCCATCATGAACGACCAGCCCAAAATTGCAGCCGCCCATCCCACGCCCGTCCCGTTTCCCGAACCGGGGGAACTGGTGATCCGCAACGTCAACTGGGCCGGGACTCGCGCGCTCTATCGCAAGGAGGTGCGCCGCTTCATGAAGGTGCAGCTCCAGACGATCTGGGCGCCGGCCGTCACCACGCTGATGTTCCTGGTGATCTTCACCATCGCGCTGGGCGGGGCGAACCGCCAGGTGCTGGGCGTGCCCTTTGCCGATTTCATCGCGCCGGGCCTGATGATGATGGGCATGATGAACAATGCCTTTGCCAATAGCAGTTTCTCGCTGCTGGCGGGCAAGATGCAGGGAACGCTGATCGACTATCTGATGCCGCCGCTGTCGGTGGGGGAATTGCTGCTGGCGCTGGTCGGTGCAGCGGTGACACGCGCGGTCTGTGTCGGGCTGGCCTTGTGGGCGGCGATGGCGCTGTGGCCGGGCGTGCATGTAACGCCGACCCATCTCTGGGCGGTGATCTGGTTCGGCCTGATGGGCGCCAGCCTGACCGCCTTCATCGGCGTGATGACGTCGATCTGGGCGGAAAAATTCGATCATGCCGCCGCGATCACCAATTTCGTGATCGGGCCGATGACCCTGTTGTCGGGCACTTTCTATTCGATCGATCGCCTGTCGCCCGTCTTCCGGGCGATCAGCCACGCCAACCCCTTTTTCTACGCCATTTCCGGCTTCCGCTATGGCTTCGTCGCGGCGGCGGACGGCAATGTGCTGGTCGGCAGCGTCGTGCTGCTGGCGCTCAACGCCGGGCTGGCGCTGCTCTGCTATGTGCTGCTGCGCAAGGGGTGGAAGATCAAGGCCTGATCGCTTCAGGCCAGAATGTTTCACGTCAGCGCGGCGAAGATCGGCACGGCCAGCATGGCGCCGAGGATGAGCACCGCAGCCAGCAGCCAGTGGTGCAGGTAGGGGATGCCGCCACTGCTTTCCTCATGCCAGGGCCACCTCATGGTGCATTCCGTTTGATGATTGTCATGCAGGCGATCCCTATCGTGGGGCAAGGAAGGCCCCGCCGATAGCATCAATGATGCGGGCAGGAAAAGCGCGGCGCGTTCAGGCGATGGTTACGAATTTCTGCAATGGGGCGGAAACCGCAACAGGATGGGGCGAAGATGAAGGTAGCGCTGGTATTTGGGACACGGCCGGAAGCGATCAAGCTGTTCCCGGTGATCCATGCGCTCAAGGCGCGTGCCGATATCGACACCCGCGTTATCGTGACGGCCCAGCATCGTGGCCTGCTGGACCAGGTGCTGGAGATCGCCGGCATCGTGCCGGACATCGATCTGGACGTGATGACGCCCAACCAGACGCTGGAAGGGCTGACGGCCAAGCTGATCGTCGCGCTGGGCGATGCGTTCGATGCCGAAAAGCCCGACCGGGTGGTGGTGCATGGCGACACGCTGACGACGATGGTGGCTAGCCTGGCCGCCTATTATCGCAAGATACCGGTCGCTCATGTCGAGGCGGGCCTGCGCAGCGGCGACATCCACCATCCCTGGCCCGAAGAGGTCAATCGCCGCGTCGTTGCCTGCATCGCGGACATGAATTTCGCGCCGACCCAGGCTGCTGCCGATGCGCTGCTGCGGGAAAATCGTGACGCGGCGGGCATCCATATCACGGGGAATACCGTGATCGACGCGCTGCTGGCGACGGTCGATCGGGTCCATTGCGAACCGGCGCTGGCCAGCGGCCTCGACGATCTGGCGGCGCGTTTCGCCGGCAAGCGGATCGTGGCAGTCACCAGCCATCGGCGCGAGAATTTCGGCGGCGGGATGGAGGCGATCGCGCGCGCCATCGCCGACATCGCGGCGCGGCCCGACGTGGCGGTGATCTTCCCGGTCCATCCCAATCCCAATGTCCGTCCGGTCATGGATGCGGTGCTGGGCGACCTGCCCAATGTCGCGATGATCGAACCGCTCGATTATCCCCATTTCGTCCGCCTGCTCGACCTGTGCCATCTGGTGCTGACCGACAGCGGCGGGGTGCAGGAGGAGGCGCCCTCGCTCGGCAAGCCGGTGTTGGTGATGCGCGAGACGACCGAGCGGCCCGAGGGCGTGCAGGCTGGCACGGCGAAGCTGGTTGGTGCAGACCGCGAACGGATCGTGCGCGAGGTGCTGGCGCTGCTGGACGATGAAGCCGCCTATCAGGCGATGGCGCGCGCTCATAATCCCTTTGGCGACGGCCAGGCGGCGCAGCGGATCGCGGATATCATCACGGGCTGAAATAAGGCGGCGACGCAACGCCGCCCATCTGCTACCCGGCGACATCGCGCAAAATCTGCCTGCAAGCATTTGTCGCGACCGAGAGACCATTGCGCTCCCGCTTGCTACGCAAGGAGCGTTAATTCCATGACCTGTACCTGCCCGATATCCGCCAATATGCAGTCACGCGCATGAGCCGCGCGATTAATCTTGATGCGCCGCTCGATGATGTGAAGGCGCTGTGCGTCCGTCACGCCATCGCCATTTCCACGATCGAGGCCCTCACCTCTGGCGGGACGCGCGTCGTGCTGCTCAATCCCGATGGCGCCGAGCGTGTTCGCCAGTTGATGAAGACCAAGATCATCACCACGACAGTCGTTCGTTCGTCGATGCATATGGCGCGCCAGCCGCAGCCGCGCTATCGTTAAGGCGCGTTGCGTCCATCGTCGCGCGGCGGTGCCGCGCGACGAGCGTTACCGGAATCTTCAGCATTTCCGGCCAAAAGGAGCGCGAAGTTCATCCTTTCAGGGACACAGCGATCCATGCCCGTCGACAGCAAGCAGAAGGTTTCCGTCATTGGTCTGGGCTATATCGGCCTGCCGACTGCGGCGCTGATCGCGCGCGGCGGGGCACAGGTCGTCGGCGTCGATGTCAGCGCCCATGTGGTCGAGACGGTCAATTCGGGCCGGGTCCATATCGAGGAAGTCGATCTGGACGGCCTGGTGCAGGGCGTGGTGTCGCGCGGCAATCTGAGGGCTTCATTGAGCGTCGAGGCCAGCGACGTCTTCATCATCGCCGTGCCGACCCCGGTGGCCGAGGACCGCGCGCCCGACATCTCCTATGTGTTGCAGGCGGCGCGGACCGTCGCGCCGGTGCTGAAAAACGGCGATACGGTGATACTGGAATCCACCTCGCCTGTCGGCACGACCGAGGCGATGCGCGACCTGATCGCCGAACTGCGCCCCGACCTCAAGATGCCGGCGCCCGGCGTGGCTGGCGACATCGCCATCGCCTATTGTCCCGAGCGGGTGCTGCCTGGCCGCATTCTGGTCGAATTGATCGACAATGATCGCTGCATAGGCGGCATCACGCCCCGCTGCGCGCGCAAGGCACTGGGCTTTTATCGCCAGTTCGTGCGCGGCGCCTGTATCACCACCACCGCGCGCGCGGCCGAGATGGTGAAGCTGGTCGAAAACAGCTTCCGCGACGTCAATATCGCCTTTGCCAATGAATTGTCGGTTATCGCCGACCGCATGGACATCGACGTGTGGGAGGTGATCCGCCTTGCCAACCGTCATCCCCGCGTCAACATCCTGCAACCCGGTCCCGGCGTCGGCGGCCATTGCATCGCCGTCGATCCCTGGTTCATCGTCCATGGCGACCCGGAAAATGCCCGCATCATCCGCACCGCGCGCGAGGTGAACGACGGCAAGACCGATTATGTCGTGGCCAAATCGTCGGACATGATCGACGCCTTTGCCGGCGAGGACGTCGCCTGCCTCGGCCTCGCCTTCAAGCCGAACATCGACGATTTCCGCGAAAGCCCGGCGGTCAAGGTCGCCAGTCGCCTCGCCCGCCGCTACGGCAAGCGGGTCAAGCTGGTCGAACCCTATGCGCAGGATCTGCCGATGGAATTTGCCGGCACCGGCGCTGAACTGATCGATCTCGATACGGCTCTGGAACAATGCGGCGTGTTCATCATTCTTGTCGATCATGACATGTTCAAATCCGTTCCCGTCGACGAACGCGCCGGCAAGGCCGTCTATGACACGCGCGGCATCTGGCCCGACCAGCCGCGCCGCCAGCCCGAGCCGGCTGCGCAGCGTATCGCGGTCTGATCGTCGGCCGGGCGGTTCGTCCTGCCCCCCACGCGGTTGCCATGAGGGTGCCGCGCCGCTAACCCCCGAGCCGAGCGGCCCTTTTGCGGGCCGCACCCGGTTCGTGATGGGGTGTTGATGCGCATGAAGCGCCAGATTTTGGGGCACTATGGCAAGGGCATGAAGGGCGGCGCCGTCGCGGCAGCGGCGATGCTGCTCGCCGGCTGCTCGACCGTGGAGGATGCCCCGCGCGGCGAGGCCGCCTATGCGCTGATGCCTGCGCCCGCCGCAGTGGGCCGCGACTATGTCATCAGTCCCGACGATGTGCTGCGCATCCAGGTCTATCATGAGCCCGACCTGTCGCTGGAGGATGCGCGGGTCAGTGCGGCCGGCATGGTCCGCATGCCGCTGGTCGGCGATGTGTCGATCGGCGGGCTGACGGCGGGCGAGGCGTCGGACGTGATCGCCGGCCGGCTGGGCGAGCGTTATCTGGTGTCGCCGCAGGTCACGGTGTTCGTGAAACAGGCGGTCGGCCGCCGCATCACCGTCGATGGCGAGGTGCGCGAGCCCGGCCTGTTCCCGGTCGAGGGGCGGATCGGCCTCATCCAGGCGGTGGCGCTGGCCCATGGCCCGACCCGACTGGCGAGCCTGGGGCAGGTGGTGGTGGTACGCACCGTCGAGGGGCAGCGTCAGGCCGCGACCTTCGACCTGGGCGGCATTCGCAAGGGCGAAGCGCCCGATCCTGAAATTCTTCCCGGTGATCTGGTGATCGTCGGGCTTTCGCGTGCCAAGGCGATCCTTGGCGGCGCGCTGATCGCCATTCCTGCCGTCGCGACCGGCTTCATCGCCATAGACGGAGGCAATTGATGGTGTCCCGGATCATCGAACTGGAGCAGCGTGATGCCGGGGAGGAGGATCGCACGACCCGCTTCGTAGAGAGCGCGCGCGGCACATGGACCGTGGTGCGGCGGCACCGGGTCATCCTGTTCGTCACGATGGCGCTGTGCGTGCTGGCCGGTGCTATCTATATCCTGCTGTCGACCCCCGATTATCGCGCGACCGCCTCGGTCGAGGTGGAGGATGTGCCGGCCGGTGCCGCCGGGGCAGGGGCGATGCAGAAGCCGGTCAGCGCCGCCGATACCGAAAGCATGATGCAGACCGAGCTGGAAGTGCTGCGCAGTCGGGCCCTGGCCGAAGATGTCGCGCGCGATCTGGCGCTGGTCGGCAGTCCGGTCTTCTTCCAGGGCATGGATGCGCGCCGGCCGGCACAGGGGCAGGGCAGCCTGACCCAGCGCCAGGTCGAGCATGAGCAGGTCATCAAGCTGCTGCGCGATAATCTTCAGGTCGAATTGCCGGGCAAGTCGCGCGTGTTGCGCATCAGCTTCGTCAGCGCCGATCCGGCTTTGTCCGCGCGGGTGGCGAACAGCTATGCCGACAGCCTGATCCGCGCGGACCTGAAGCGTGGCTTCGAATCCGGCGTGCAGGCGCGTCGTTTCCTGCTGGGCGAGCTGGATGGCGCGCGCAAGGATCTGGAACGGGCCGAACGCGATCTGGCGGTCTATGCCTCGCGCACCGGCGCAGTGCCTGTCGAGGCGGCGACGGACGAAGACAAGAAGAACGACGGTAAGAAGGCCGACGACAGGGCTGCGAAGCCCGACGCCGCGCCGGTGCCGGAAGGATCGACCGCGGCGCGTCTGGCGCAGCTCAACGCGTTCCGCGCCCAGGCGGTGGCCGACCGCATCGCCGCGCAGAAGCGCTGGGAAAGCGCAAAGGCGGCGAGCGCCGAGACGCTGCCCGAAGTGCTGGGCAATGGCGCCATGCAACAACTGATGGCGGAGCGGGCGCAGGCGCGCGCCGCGCTGGTCGAGGAACGGCAGTTCCGCAAGGATGCGCATCCCGAAATGCGCGAGGCGCGCGCGCGCCTCGCGGCACTGGACGATCAGGCTCAGGCCATGGCCAACACGATCCGGGCGTCGCTGCGCCAGGAATATGAAGTGGCGGCCCATGGCGAGAAGCAGATCGCGTCGGAAATCGCTGCCCTGGAGGGGGATGCGCGGGTCGAGCGCGGGCGCGACATGCAGGTTAGCATGATGGGCCGGTCGGTCGAAACCTATCGACTGCTCCACGACAGCCTGTTGCAGCGCTATCGCGACATGGCGTCGCAGGCCGGTTTCCAGGCCGGCCGCATCCAGCCGCTCGATCGGGCCGCGGTGCCGACTACGCCCTTCGCCCCCCATGCCGGCCGCGTCATGCTGCTCGCGTCTCTGGGGGGCATATTCCTCGGCCTCCTGCTGATCGCGGCACGACACATGTTCGACGATGCCGTAACTTCCGCCGACACCCTGGCGGAACGGGTCAACCTGCCCTTGTTGGGGGCCGTGCTGGCGACCGGCGATCAGCCGGCTGCACCCGACATCTTCGTGCCGATTGCGCAATCGCTGCAACTGGCGTCGGTGGCCGGGCTGCCGCGCTCCATCCTCGTCACCAGCGCGCAGGAGGAGGAAGGCAAGTCGCTGACCGTCAATGCGCTCGCCCGAGCCTTGGCCCAACTGGACAAGAAGGTGCTGGTGATCGACGCCGACATGCGGCGACCGGTGCAGCACAGCCTGTTCCGGGTGAACGCCACACGCGGCATCAGCGAGGTGCTGACCGGCCAGGCGAAGGCCGAGGATCTGATCGTCGACAGCGGTGTTGCCGGCGTGTCGCTGCTGCCCTGTGGTGCGGTTCCGCCCAATCCGGCGGAACTGCTTTCGACCCCGGCGCTCGACGCGCTGCTGGGCGCGGTGCGCGACCGCTATGACACGGTGCTGATCGACGCGCCGCCGATCCTGGGCATGTCCGACGCGCAACTGCTCGCAGCCAAGGTGCAAGTCACGTTGCTGGTGGTCGAATGGGGCCGCAACCATCATGGCGGCCTGCGCGTCGCCGTGGAGCGGTTGCGCCGGGCTGGCGGTTCGATCGTCGGTGCGGTGCTGACCAAGGCGCATGGCCGGGCCTACGAATATGACTATCATCGGGGCGGGTAGAGCCTGATCGTTTGAGGTGGAGGCGCTTTGCGCGTCCGACGATGACGTGAAACAGGCTCTACTCCGATATCCTAGACCCGATGGCCGATCAGTGCGCTTTGGTCGGCGTGCATGTCGTCCTGCGCAAGGTGTAGCTGGCGAACGCTTTTTCGGCGTTCGCCCCGTCCCGTGCGACGATCTCCCATGTCAGTTGCGCGCCGTCGATGCGCCATCGATTGACGAAGGTCCCATCGGGATAGGCATAGCCGATGTCGAAACCGTCGGGCCTGCTTTCACCTTCACCCACGGCGGTGAAGGCGCCGCCGAAACTGTCCGCCCAGAAGCCTGTAATCGGATGGGGCTTGTCGGTGCCGCCGAAGATCAGATGGGCGGCATAGCGATCGTTGGCATCAGCCAGGGCGCTGCTTTCAACGTCGAGGGCGAGCATCGCATCGAGCGCCACGGGCTGGGCATGGATGGTCAGAGTTACCGGCTTGCCCATCACGCTGCCGCGGCCCTGCCAGCAGCCTTCGAGCGCAAGAACCGCCTTGGGGATGGCGACCGTGCCTGGTTCTGCCGCTTGGGTGGTGGCTGGAATGAGCAGCAGAGCCGCTACAAATGCGTGAGACCTTCTGGCCATTTATCCCCCTTCAACGCTGTCGGTCCGGTGTAGAACAAAGGGGGAATGATGCAAGCAGGCGCTGATCGGTGTCGCTGCAACCGGACAAAAAAGGCCCGCCGTGCGGATGCGTGGCGGGCCTTTTCATCTCTATTCTCAGTCCGATCAGGCGCGGGCGAGCAGGCCTTCGACAAGGCCGGCGAACAGGCGCTGGCCGTCAGTGCTGCCATGGGCGGGCTCGATCACGCGCTCGGGGTGCGGCATCATGCCCAGCACATTGCCGGCTTCATTGAGGACGCCGGCGATGGCGCGGGCCGAGCCATTGACGCTTTCGGCATAGCGCAGCGCGACGCGGCCTTCGCCTTCCAGGCGATCGAGCGTGGCGTCGTCGGCGAAATAATTGCCGTCATGATGGGCTACGGGGAAGCGGATCGCTTCGCCGGCGGCATAGCGGCTGGTGAAGGCGCTCTGGGCGTTCTCGACGGTCAGGGCGACGTCGCGGCAGACGAAATGGCCGCCGGCGTTGCGCAGCAGCGCGCCGGGCAGCAGACCGCTTTCGGTCAGCACCTGGAAGCCGTTGCAGATACCCAGGACGAAGGCGCCCCGATCGGCGGCGCGGGCGACGGCCTGCATCACCGGCGAGCGGGCGGCCATCGCGCCGGAGCGCAGATAGTCGCCATAGGAAAAGCCGCCGGGCACGCCGATCAGGTCGATGTCGTCGGGCAGTTCGGTATCGCGATGCCATACCATGGCGGGCTTGGAACCGGTCGCAGCCTCGAACGCCACCGCCAGGTCGCGGTCGCAATTGCTGCCCGGAAAGACGATGACGGCGCTCTTCATGGCTCAGGCCGCCTTTTCGATGCGGTAGTTTTCGATCACCGTGTTGGCCAGCAGCTTGCGGCACATGGCGTCGATATCCTCGTCGCTGGTGCCGTCGGCCAGGTCCAACTCGATGAGCTTGCCGGCGCGCACGTCGTTGACGCCGCCAAAGCCCAGGCCTTCGAGCGCGTGATGGATCGCACGGCCCTGCGGATCGAGGACGCCGCCCTTGAGAGTGACGAAGATGCGGGCTTTCATGAGGTGCAAACTCCTTGGCATGCCGCCCGCCGATGCGGGGGGATGAACTTTGCCGCTCCCCCTAAGCGCGGCGCGGCGCGCAGGCAAGAGGTTATGACTTTCTTAGGAAAGCGGAGGATAATGTGACGATGGAGTTTTTGCGGGGATATGGGGCATGTCCGGTCTGGCACTGGCGATGTTTGTGGGACTTTTTGCCTGGGGGCAGCAGATTGTCGGCTATGACGACCCGCATGGTCGGGTCCAGTTGGCGCTGCTGGCGACGTTCTGTTTCGGCCTTCTGATCGGCTATCGCGCCAAATCCGCCTGATCTTTTAGGGCCGATAGCGGCTGGGGGAGACTCCCAGTGCGCGCTTGAACATGGTCGAGAAATTGGCCGGCCCGTCATAGCCCAGGTCCAGCGCGATGGTCGTGATCGGCTCGCCGCTTGCCAGTCGGGGCAGGGCCGCCGACAGGCAAGCCTGTTGTCGCCACTGCGCGAAGCTCATCCCCGTTTCCTGCCGGAACAACCGGGTGAAGCGGCGCCGGTTCATCGCCAGCGCGTCGGCCCATTGGTCGATCGTCACATGCGCATCGGGGCGTTCGACAAAGGCGTGGCAGCGTGCCGCAAGCGCGGCATGGCGCGGGAAGGGCACGGCGAGCGGGATCAGCGGCGCCCGCTCGATCTCCGCCACCAGCAGTCGCATGACCAGGCCATCGCGCGCCGCTTCCTCATATTCGATCGGAACATGGGCGGCCTCCACCAGCAACTGGCGCAGCAGTGGTGACACGCCGAGCACCCGACAAGACCGGGCAAGGCCGGGATAGACGGCCTGGTCGACCAGCACGCTGCGCGTCTGCACCGCGCCGACCATCCGCACCGCATGGGGCGTGCCGCCCGGAATCCAGACGGCCCGTTCGGGCGGCGCGACCCAGGCGCCCTGCGGCGTGCTGACCGCCACCACGCCGGACGCCGCATAGAGCAACTGCCCGCGCCGATGCTGATGCTCGGCCAGTTCGAAGGAGGGCGGATAATCATTGCCGATGCCGACCACCGGCCGGGGCACATGCTCATGATCGTCGGGGTGTCGCTGGTCCATGATTGTCCCGATCACAAAAGAGAATGACCCATATGCGGAAGCGGGACGGCAAGGGAAGCGCTAATCGGTCCGGCCTCAGAAAGGAACGGACAATGAAAGAGACGCGGATAGACAGGGTTGGGATAGACAAGACGGGCGCACAAGTGGCAGTGGGCAGCACGGCGTTCGGCGTGATCGTGGCGATCAGCTTCTGTCATCTGCTCAACGACATGATGCAGTCGCTGCTTCCCGCCATCTATCCGGGCCTCAAGAGCGAGCTACATCTGAGCTTTGGCCAGATCGGCATGGTGACCCTGGTCTATCAGATTACCGCGTCGATCCTGCAGCCGATGATCGGCCTTTATGCCGACAAGCGACCGACGCCGATGGCGCTGCCGGGCGGCACGCTCTTCTCGCTGGCGGGGCTGACCGTGCTGTCGATCGCGCACAGCTATGGACTGGTGCTGGTCGGCGCCGCGCTGCTGGGCGTCGGCTCCTCGGTCTTCCATCCCGAATCCTCGCGCGTGGCGCGGATGGCGGCGGGCGGCCGTCATGGCCTCGCTCAGTCGCTGTTCCAGGTCGGCGGCAATGCGGGGCAGGCGCTTGGGCCGCTGGCAGCGGCGCTGGTGGTGGTGCGCTGGGGCCAGTCGAGCCTGGCCTTCTTCGCGCTGCTGGCGCTGCTGTCGGGTGCGGTGCTGTGGAATGTCGCCAACTGGTATCGCCATCATGGCCTCAGCCGGTTGCAGGTCGGTGGCGCCGGCGCGTTGCACATCGAACTGCCGCGCGGCCATGCGGCGCGGGGCATCGCGATCCTGCTGGCACTGATCTTCTCCAAATATGTCTATCTCGCCAGCCTGACCAGCTATTACACCTTCTACCTGATCCAGCGGTTCGACCTGTCGGTGCAGAATGCGCAGCTCCATCTGTTCGCCTTCCTGGCGGCGGTGGCGGTCGGCACGGTCGCGGGCGGGCCGCTGGGCGACCGGTTCGGGCGCAAATATGTGATCTGGTTCTCGATCCTGGGGGCGCTGCCCTTCACGCTGGCGCTGCCCTATGCCGGGCTGTTCTGGAGCGGGCCGCTGACCGTCATCATCGGCCTGATCCTTGCCTCCGCCTTCCCCGCGATCGTCGTCTTCGCGCAGGAACTGGTGCCCGGCAAGGTCGGCATGATCTCGGGCCTGTTCTTCGGCTTCTCCTTCGGCATGGGCGGGCTGGGCGCGGCCGGGTTGGGCTGGCTGGCCGACCATAGCAGCATCGAGACGGTGTTCCGCGTCTGCGCCTTCCTGCCGGCGATCGGCCTGCTCACCGCCTTCCTGCCCAATCTGGGACGCGAGCGGAATTGAATGTCACAGGCGGGGCGGCCCAGGTCGCCCCGCTTATTCTCTTTGCCGGCAACTGCTTATAAGGCTGGGGCATGAGTCCCGACCTTCTCTATTTCGCCTGCGCCATCATCGCCGTCATCATATCTGGCCTCGCCAAGGGCGGCTTTGCCGGTGTCGGGGCGCTGGCCATGCCGATCATGGCGCTGGGCGTCGATCCGGTGCGCGGCGCGGCGATCCTGCTGCCGATCCTGATTCTGCAGGATGCGGTCAGCGTCTGGGCCTTTCGCCGCAGTTGGGACGGGCATATCCTGGCGGTAATGCTGCCCGGCATGGCGATCGGCGTCGGGTTGGGCTACTGGTTTGCGGCGCAGGTTTCCGAAACCGCGGTGCTGGGCGCGCTTGGCGCCATTTCCACCCTGTTCGGGTTGCAGCGGCTCTGGGTGGAGCGGGGCGGGGCGATCGTCCTGCCCTCGACCTCGCCGGGCTGGGTCGGCACATTGTTCGGCGTCGCGAGCGGATTCACCAGCCAGATCGCCCATGCCGGATCGCCGCCCTTCCAGATGTGGGTGCTGCCCAAGAAGCTGCCGCGCGACATGCTGGTCGGCACCACGGCTGTCGCTTTCGCTGTCATGAACTGGATGAAGGTGCCGGCCTATGCCGCGCTCGGCCAGTTCACCCGTGCCAATCTCACGGCGACGGCGCTGCTGGTGCCGGTGGCGGTGGTCTCGACCTTTGCCGGCGTCTGGCTGGTCCGCCGGGTCGATGCCGCGCGCTTCTACACGCTCATCTATGTGCTGATGGTGCTGCTGGGGTTCAAGCTGATGGCGGATGCCATCCTCGCCTGAGACCCATAAGAAAAAGGCCGGCGTTGTGGCCGGCCTTTTCGTAGATCAGTCCTTCTCGCGCTTCTTGCGATGCGTGTCGAGGTCGAGGACGGTGGTGTCGAGGCCCTCGGGCAGCAGGCCCAGGCGGCGGGCCACTTCCTGATAGGCTTCGACTTCGCCGCCGAGGTCGCGACGGAAGCGATCCTTGTCCAGCTTCTCGTTGGTCGCCATGTCCCACAGGCGGCAGCCATCGGGGCTGATTTCGTCGGCCAGGATGATGCGGCTGTAATCGCCGTCATAGAGGCGGCCGAATTCCAGCTTGAAGTCGATGAGGCGGATGCCGATGCCGGCGAACAGGCCGCACATGAAGTCGTTGATGCGGATCGCCATGTCGGCGATGTCGTGCATCTCTTCCTGCGTGGCCCAGCCGAAGCAGGCGATATGCTCTTCGGAGATCAGCGGGTCGCCCAGCGCATCATCCTTGTAGCAATATTCGATCAGGGTGCGGGGCAACTGCGTGCCTTCCTCGATGCCGAGCTTCTTCGACAGCGAACCGGCGGCCACGTTGCGCACGACGACCTCGATCGGCACGATCTCGACCTGGCGGACCAGCTGTTCGCGCATGTTGAGGCGGCGGATGAAGTGGGTCGGCACGCCGATCTGGCCGAGCAGGGTGAAGATATGCTCGGAAATCCGGTTGTTGAGCACGCCCTTGCCCGAAATCGTGCCCTTTTTCTGGGCATTGAAGGCGGTCGCATCATCCTTGAAATATTGGATGATCGTGCCGGGCTCGGGGCCTTCGTAAAGGATCTTTGCCTTGCCTTCGTAGATCTGGCGGCGACGGGCCATACGCGTTCCTGTCTTCTTCTCAGAAAAGATTTCGCCCCGGCAAACGCGAATCGGGAAGGATCAGCGGGTGCCGGGGCTGCTTGGGCAGGCCCATAGAGCAAAGCGGGCGGGGGTGCAATTGTTCCTCCCCGCAAGCGGAGAGGGGGACTACCGTGCAGCGGTGGTGGAGGGGGGCACCAGGCAACGCCCCTCCGTCATCGCTGCGCGATGCCACCTCCCCGCAAGCGGGGAGGATTAGGCCCCTTTCATCTTCCGATATTCGTCGAACAGGCCAAGGAAGCGGTCGATGTCCGCCTTGCTCAGGAAATAGGGGGTGGCGAGGCGCAGCTTGCTGGGGTTGCCGCCGCGAATGCGGACCTTGTGATTTTTCCAGAGCCAGTCCTGCAATTCCATCCGCTGCACCGGCGGCACGTTGACGGTCGCGATCGCGCAGCGCAGTGCCGGATCGGGCGAGGTCCAGTCCTGCGCGCCGCGCTTCAGCATCTCGGCATGGAGATAGTCGGCGAGCATGCGATTGCGCGCCTCGATCCGGTCCATGCCTATGCTGTTGGCCAGGTCGATCGCGGCGTTGAGGCCCATCAAGGTTGGGATGCAGGAGGAGCCGATCTGCATATAGCGATCGGCCATGCGGGTCGGGTCGTCATAGCCGCCGGTCGCGATCGTGTTCCAGATCCGGTCCATGACCGATTTGTCGCGCAGATAGAGGAAGCCGGTGCCCTTGGTCGCGAACAGCCATTTGTGCATCGACCCGGTGTAGAGGTCGCAGCCGATATCGTTGAGGTCGACCTTCATCATGCCGGGCGCATGGGCGCCGTCGAAGGCGGAGATGATCCCCTTCGACCGGGCGAGCGTGGCGATCTCCTTCGCCGGCAACACCACACCGGTCGAGGTGCTGATATGGCTGACGAAGATGATCCGGGTTTTCGGCGTGATCGCGTCGTTGATCCGGTTGAGGATTTCGGCGGCGCTCTTCGGCGGCTTGGGCATAGCGAATTTCTTCACCACCACGCCATAACGGCGCGACCGCAGCATCCAGGGCATCTCGCCCGATCCATGTTCCTCGTCGCTGATCAGTACCTCGTCGCCCGGCTTCATGTCGAAGCCATTGGCGACATAGCTGTTCGCCTCCGTGCAGTTGCGCAGGATCGCCATCTGCTCGACCTTCGCGCCCATGAAGTCGGCGAAGGGCCTGCGATACTGGTCCCAGGCACCATAGCCCCAGATCGGATAATCCTCCGATCCTTCCTGGGTCATCTGCTCGGTCGTCTCGAAACCGTCGAAGATCGCTTTCAGCACCGGACGGGGTGAGGAACCGACCGTGCCGACATTGAGGTTCACGACATCGGCGGGGATCAGGAATTGCCGGCGCAGCGCCGCCCAATAGGCATCTTCATTCTTCGCATGGAGATCGGCGGCCGGCAGCGGCACGCTGGTCAGCGCCTCCGCCCCGATCGGCGCGGCGAGCGAAGCGGCAGCGGCGCTGCCGAGGAAGGAACGGCGATCGAGCATGGACATCCCCCGTTTGGCGCTCCCGAAGCCGGAGCGGCATCATGTCTGCCGCTGGTTCAACGAGACGCAAGGGCAAATCCGCAGGGGGGTGAGCTACAGCACGTCGCCGAACATGAACCAGATCAGCGCCAGCCAGGCGATCAGGCCGATGCTGCCGATGATCACGCCGGATCTGGCGCTGATGGCGGCCCACAGGCCGCGCGGTTCTTCGTCTTCGCTGTGCATCGCAACGGCCTAGCCGGTGATGCGCTGTGGCTCAATCATTCGGTGGCGGGTTCGGCTTCCACTTCAGGTTCCTCCTGACGGGTGGCGGTGAGCCGGTCAGTGAAGGCGCTGCGCCACCAGCTGATATCCTGCTGCTCGACGCTGTTCATCATTGCCCGCCAGCGCCGCTTGCGCTCGTCGAGCGGCATGGCAAGAGCGCGGTTGATGGCATCGGACATTTCTTCGGGGCTGTAGGGGTTGATGAGCAGTGCATCCTTGAGTTGCATCGCCGCGCCGGCGAAGCGGGACAGGATGAGGACGCCGGGGTCATCGGGATCCTGCGCCGCGACATATTCCTTCGCGACCAGGTTCATGCCGTCGCGCAGGGGCGTGACCAGGCCAATGCCGGCCGACCGGTAGATGCCGGCCAGCTTGTCGCGGGGATAGCCCTGGTTGACATAGCGGATCGGGGTCCAGTCGACATCGCTATATTCGCCATTGATGCGCCCGGCGAGCGAATCCAGCGTGGCGCGGATCTGCTGATAGCTTTCCACTTCGCCGCGCGAGGGCGGCGCGATCTGCGCCAGAACGACATTGCGGTGATGCTCGGGATGATCCTTGAGGAAGCGGGCATAGCCATTGAAGCGTTCCTCCAGGCCCTTGCTATAGTCGAGCCGGTCGACGCCAACGATCAGCGAGCGATCCTGCAACGAGGCGCGAACCTTGCGATGCATGTCCTGCGCGGCTTCGCTGGTGGCGGCGCTGGCAAATTCCTGTGCGTTGATGCCGATCGGGCAGGCGATGGCCTGAATGGTGCGATCGCCGACGGTGACGAAATCGCCGTCCACCGTGCCGCCCATCTCCCGCTCGACATAATGGCGGAAGGATTCCAGCCATTCCTCCGTATGGAAGCCGACGACATCATAGGCGAACAGCGTGCTGACCAGCTTAGTATGGTGCGGGAGTGACACCAGCAGGCGGGTCGGCGGCCAGGGGATGTGAAGGAAGAATCCCATGCGGTTCTGCAGGCCCTTGTCCCGCAGCATCTGGCCAAGCGGGATCATGTGATAATCCTGCACCCAGATGACGTCATCCGGCTCGATCAGCGGGGTGGCGGTGTCGGCGAAGCGCTGGTTGACGCGATTATAGCCGCCCTCAAAATCGCGGGCATATTCGGCCAGGTCGATGCGGAAATGGAAGAGCGGCCACAGCGTCTTGTTGGCATAGCCGTTATAATATTCATCGACGTCCTGTTCTTCCAGGTCGATCGTCGCGGTCTTGACGCCCTGATCCTCGGCAAAGCCGATATGGCCGGTGAAATTCTCGGTCGTTTCGCCCGACCAGCCGACCCAGATGCCCCGGCTTTCGCGCAGCGCCTGGGCCAGTGCGACGGCAAGCCCGCCCTGATTGGCGGCGCCATTGGGGCGACTGACCCGGTTGGAAATGACTATAAGGCGGCTCATCGCATCACGCTCCACGGTTTGCTCAGCAAGACGGCGCAGTTGATGATGCCGACCAACGAATAGGTTTGCGGGTAATTTCCCCAGAGTTCCCCGCTATGGGGATCGATATCTTCGGATAGCAGGCCCGCGGCGGTGCGGCGGGACAGCATTTCCTCGAACAGGTCGCGTGCTTCTTCCGTGCGGCCGGTGCGATGCAGCGCCTCGATCAGCCAGAAGGTACAGACGTTGAAAGCGGTGACAGGCTCGCCGAAATCGTCGGGCGTGCTGTAGCGCAGCATGTCGTTGCCCCGCCGCAGATCCTTTTCCAGCGCTTCGAGCGTGCCGATGAACATCGGATCGTCGGCGGTCAGGAAGCGCAGGTCGAGCAGTTGGAGCAGCGACGCGTCGCGCGCGTCATCCTCGAAATTGGCGGAAATCGCCTTGCTGTCTTCGCGCCAGGCGGATTGAAGGATGCGTGTCCGCATCGTTTCGGCGCGATTTTCCCAATGGGCAGCACGCAACGGCAGGTCGAGCGCGGTAGCGGCATGGGCCAGCCGATCGCAGGCGGCCCAGCACATCACCGCGCTATAGCTGTGGACATGGGCGCGGGTGCGCAGTTCCCACAAGCCGGCATCGGGCTGGTCATAGACCTGCCAGGCGCGCTCGCCGACCACCTCCAGTGCCTCGAAATCGGCATGGCCGGCCATGCGCAGCAGCCGACGGTCGATGAAGCCCTGGACCGAGGACAGGACGATCTGGCCATAGGCATCATGCTGGATCTGTTCATAGGCAGCATTGCCCACCCGGACCGGTCCCATGCCGCGATAGCCTGGCAGCCTTTCCGCCTCCCATTCGTGCAGTGTGGCGTTGCCGCGCACGTCGTAGAGCGGCTGAATATGGCCGCCCTTGGCGCCATCGACGATGTTGCGCAGGTAGACGAGATAGGTTTCCAGCACGTCGAGCGCGCCGAGCCGGTTCAGCGCCTCGACCGTATAATAGGCGTCGCGTACCCAGCAGTAGCGATAGTCCCAGTTGCGGCCGCTGTCGGCATGTTCGGGGATGGAAGTGGTGAGCGCGGCGACGATCGCACCGGTCTCCTCATGCTGGCACAGCTTGAGCGTGATGGCCGAGCGGATCACCGCCTCCTGCCATTCAGCCGGAATGGCAAGTCCGCGAACCCAGAGCTGCCATTCGAGGATGGTGTCGTCGAGCATCCGCTCGATCGCGGGGCGCAGCGCATCGGAAAAGCCCTCGTCCGGCCCCATGAAGAAATGCATATCCGATTCCAGGCGAAACCAGCTTTCCTGGGAAATCAGACCGATCGGCGCATTGGTCGATATGCGCATTGCCATATAGGACAGGACCATGCGGATATGGTTGGAGCCGTAGGTGACCGGGACATTTTCCTTGCCCCAGCTGGTGGTGGGGCGCAGGCGCACGCGGATGCGCGGGCTGCCGGCGGCCGGCCGCACGATGCGGGCAAACGCAACCGGACGGTACATGCGCCCCTTATGCTTGTGGCGCGGGCAAAAATCGAGAATTTCGATCGCATTGCCCTGGCCGTCGGTCTGGCGGGTGACAAGGATCGGGGTGTTGCGGATGTAGTGCTGTTCGACAGCGACGCAATTTTCCAGTTCGATGGCCCAGAAGCCGGCGGCTTCCTTGCTGTCCCAATGCTTGTTGTCGAGCAGGGCGGAAAAGACGGGGTCGCCATCGACCCGGGGCACGCAGGCCCAGACCATGCGCCCGGCGCGGTCGATCAGAGCCGACGCCTGGCAGTTGCCGATCGGCCAAAGGTCGAGGTTGCGCTCGTTCCCGGCCAGGATATGGTCGTTTGTATCGATGATATTCGGCCCCCTTCGTTCATGCGAATGCTGGCCGCCGGTCAGATGATCGCGGCGACCCCCTGCGCCAGATAATGCCTGACGGCGGCAACCTGTTCCAAGCCGAAGGCCGCGCGCGTGTGCCGCGCCGGCCCGACCAATATGCCATGGCCGCCCAAATCGGCGGCGGCGGCAAAACCTTCCTCGTCCGTGACATCGTCGCCGATGAAGACCGGCGTGCCGCCGGCCATCGGCGCCTGTTGCATCAGGTGGGTGACGGCGCTGCCCTTGTCGGCGCCGCCCGGGCGCAGTTCGAACAGCATCTTGCCCGCCTGCACGGCAAGGCCATGGTCCTGCGCAAGCTGATGGGCGAGCAGGCCGGCGGCCTCGCCGCAGTCGGGCGCGCCGCGAAAATGGAGGCCGACGCTGATCGACTTGCGCTCGACCAGCATGCCGGGCCGGGTGTCGGCAAAGAGGTGGAAGGCCTGTTCGACCGCGTCAATGGCGGGCAGGCGGGCAGGAGCCTGCGGGGTCTCACCCGGCGCGGCAAATTCAAGGCCGTGAGTGCCAGCAAGCAGGAAATCGTGGAAGCCGAAATCGCGTAGCGTGGTAATCGACCGGCCGCTGACGATAGCAAGGCGCCCGTTCAGCTTGCGGCGCAGCGCGGCGAGCAGATCGATCAGTTCGTCATCGACATGCACCCCGTCGGGCGTGTCCGCGATCGGCGCCAAAGTCCCGTCGAAATCGAGGAACAGGGCGGCACCGATCAGCAGCGCGGGCGATGGAGAGGGGAGGTCCGGCAAGGGGGAGGGGGCGGTTTCGGGCACGGCCTAAAGGTGGCGCCTACGCCGGAAACCGCAACCCCTGTTTTGCCATTTTCCGGGATTTTCAGGATTGGCAGGGCCGCTTGCATGAGCGTTCCTCGGCCCAGGGGGCATTCCATTCGATGCGATGGAGCACCCGAAATGCCTGCATCACCCGGTGCAGAAAATGGTCGGCGCTTTTGCTGATTTCTTCATGGCTGTCATTCCACAGCCGGGCGTCATATTGATCGCGCATCACTGGTCCTTCCGTCCATGATCATCGCCGGGCGCGGGGGCCGTCGGCAGTCCTGTCTCTGCCGGAACGGCACGGCCGACGCCAACAAAAGCATGGACAGCATAGATAAGCCTGGCTTATCTATCTAGCATGTCGAACCTGCCGCCCTTATCCGCCGTCCGCGTGTTCGAGGCCGCCGCGCGGCTGGAGAATTTCACCGCCGCCGCGCAGGAACTGGGCATGACCCAGGCGGCGGTCAGCTATCAGGTGAAATTGCTGGAGGAGCGGCTGGGCATAAGCCTGTTCCAGCGGACCGGGCGCAAGGTCGCCCTGACCGAGAAGGGGCGCGAGATCGCGCCGATCCTGACCCGCGCCTTCGACCAGATGCGGCAGGGCTTTGCTGCGCTGACCCAGGATCATTCGGCGGTGCTGAGCATAAGCTGCACCAACAGTTTCGCGCATCTCTGGCTGGCGCCGCGGATCGGTGCCTTCCAGATGCGCCACCCGAACCTGGCCGTGCGGATCATGGCCGATGATGCGGTAGTCGACCTGGCTCGCGAGGGTATCGATCTGGCGGTGCGCGGCGGCAAGGGGGAGTGGCCGGGGCTGGAAGCACGGCTGCTGACCCATAACCGGCTGGTGCCGATGTGCAGCCCGGCCTGGCGCGACCGGCACGGGGCGATCGCCGACGCGCAGGCGCTCCACGCCCTGCCGCGCCTGTCGCCCGACGACATGTGGTGGCATGAATGGTTCGCGGCGATGGGCGTGGAGGCCGACCCGGCCGATGGCCCGCCCGGCATCGCGCTCGACAGCCAGGTGATGGAAGGGCGCGCCGCGATCGCCGGGCAGGGGGTCGCCATCCTCAACCATTTCCTCTGGAAGGCGGAGGTGGAAGCGGGGCAACTGGTGGAGGCGGTGCCGTCCTATGTCCGCGAAATCGCCAGCTATTGGCTGGTCTATCCGCCCCATGCCCGCAACACGCCCAAGATCAAGGCGTTTCGCGATTGGATCAGCGCGGAGTTTGCCACCGCCATCGCCGCCGATCCGGAGGCGCGTTTCTTGCCGCGTTGAGCCATGGCATGATATCGTCCTGCAAAGGGTGATCGGCCAATGGATGACGATGAGTTCGCGGTAAGCCGGGCGCGGGTCGAAGCCGCGCGAGAGCGGAACCTGATTGCTGCTGCCGAAGAACTGGGGATGGATCTCAGTCTACGGTCGGAGCCCGGTTTCGTGGAGGAAGTTCGCCATCGCTGGATGGAAGCCAATAGGGACGCGATGGAAAGTTGGAACGCCTATGTCGAGAAGCATGGCCTTCCGCTCGATAAATATCGAAATTTTTGATCGCGGCGCCCAGTCTTTGACGTACATAATTCTCGTTTCCGTTCACGTTCCGTCCTGCTAAGCCACTCCCGATGACCGATTTTCGCGACCCGTTCGACGCCATCAAGGACCATCCTTTCGACGCGGCGCTCTCTCAGCGCTATCTGGTCTATGCGCTGTCCACCATCACCGCGCGTTCGCTGCCGGACCTGCGCGACGGGCTGAAGCCGGTGCATCGGCGCCTGCTCTGGGCGATGCGGCTGCTGCGGATGGAGCCGGGCGGCGCTAACCCGGATGTGCTGGTCGCCAATCCGGCGCGTAACACGACCAGCTACAAGAAATGCGCCCGCGTCGTCGGCGACGTCATCGGTAAATATCACCCGCATGGTGACGCGTCGGTCTATGATGCGATGGTGCGTCTGGCGCAGGATTTCTCGCTGCGCACGCCGCTGGTGGATGGCCAGGGCAATTTCGGCAATATCGACGGCGATAATGCGGCGGCCATGCGCTATACCGAGGCGCGCCTGACCCAGCCGGCGGCCGACCTGATGGCGGGGCTGGACGAAGGGACGGTCGATTTCCGCCCGACCTATAATGGCGAGGATGAGGAGCCGGAGGTTTTCCCCGGCCTTTTCCCCAATCTGCTGGCCAATGGCGCCAGCGGCATCGCGGTCGGCATGGCGACCAGCATCCCGCCGCATAATGTGACCGAGTTGCTGGATGCGGCGACCCTGCTGATCGATGATCCCGAAGCTGGCGACGCCGCGCTGATGGAGATCGTGAAAGGCCCTGACTTCCCGACTGGCGGCGTACTGGTCGATAATCAGGCGATCATCTCCGAAGCCTATCGCACCGGACGTGGCTCCTTCCGCACCCGCGCGCGTTTCTCCACCGGCCGCAACGAGGATGGCAGCTGGGAAGCGGAAGGGATCGAGAAACTGGCCGGTGGCACCTGGCAGCTGGTGATTTCCGAAATCCCCTATCAGGTGCAGAAATCCAAGCTGATCGAGCAGATCGCGGCGCTGATCAACGACAAGAAGCTGCCGATCCTGGAGGATGTGCGCGACGAGAGTGATGAGGCGATCCGCATCGTCATCGTCCCCAAGAGCCGCAACGTCCCGGTTGACGTGCTCAAGGACAGCCTGTTCCGCCTGACCGACCTGGAAAATCGCTTTCCGCTCAACCTCAACGTGCTCGACTCCACCCATACGCCGCGCGTGCTGGGGCTGCGCGCCGTGCTGGTCGAATGGCTCAAGCACCAGATCGATGTGCTGGTCCGCCGGGCACAGCACCGGCTGGAGAAGATCGCGACGCGGCTGGAACTGCTCGACGGCTATATCATCGCCTATCTCAACCTCGATCGGGTGATCGAGATCATCCGTACCGAGGATGAGCCCAAGGAGGTGATGATGGCCGAGTTCAGCCTGACCGATCGCCAGGCTGAGGCGATTCTCAACATGCGGCTGCGCAGCTTGCGCAAGCTGGAAGAGATGGAACTGCGGCGCGAGCATGCCGAACTGGTCAAGGAACAGGCCGAGCTGGAAAAGCTGGTCGAGAGCCCGGCCCGGCAGCGCACCCGGCTGAAGCGCGACATTGCCGACCTGCGCAAGCGCTATGGGCCGGACACGGCGCTGGGGCGTCGCCGCACCCTGGTCCAGGAAGCCGGGCCTGCGCGGGAGATCCCGCTGGAGGCGATGATCGAGCGCGAGCCGGTGACGGTGATCCTGTCCGAACGCGGCTGGATCCGCGCGATGAGCGGGCATCGCGACCTGGCCGCCGCTGATACGCTGAAGTTCAAGGAAGGCGATGGGCCACAATATGCGTTCCATGCCTATACCACCGACAAGCTGCTGATGGCGACATCGAGCGGCCGCATCTACACGCTGGGCGCCGACAAGCTGCCGGGCGGCCGCGGTTTTGGCGATCCGGTGCGGATGATGGTCGACATGGACGATCAGGGTGCGATCGTCGCCCTGATGCCGGCCAGGACGGGCGGGCAGTTGCTGTTGGCGTCGTCCGATGGTCGAGGCTTCCTGGCTGATGTCGCCGATATCCTGGCGGAGACGCGCAAGGGCAAGCAGGTGGTGAATGTTCGCGCCGGCGCGAAGCTGGCGGTGGTTCATCCGGTCGATCCGGAGGCCGACAGCATTGCCGTGATCGGCGAGAACCGGAAGCTGCTGGTCTATTCGATCATCGAGATGCCCAAGATGGCACGCGGCCAGGGCGTGCAGATGCAGCGTTATCGGGACGGCGGCCTGTCCGACGCGATCGCTTTCCGCCTGAGTGACGGGATCAGCTGGGCGATGGGCGGCGAGACCGGCCGGACCCGGACCGAAGCCGATATGACGCCATGGCGGGTCGCGCGCGGCGCAGCCGGCCGTATGCCGCCGACGGGCTTCCCGCGCGATAACAAGTTCTGACGTGATTTCAGCACTATCGGTAGATGTTCGTTTCCTGAAAATTTACCGTTGGCGGATAAGGCAGAGGCATGAAAGCCATGTCGGTGCGTAGCTGGCCCCCTGAACAGACCAGTGGCCTCCCCTTGCCCGGGGGGGATGAAACGCATCTGCCGCACATGATCGGTGCGAGCGAATGGCTCGCCGCGCTGTCGCAAGCTGCAGCGATTTTATCTTGTGAAAACAACATAATAGATATTGTTGAAGCGAATGCGCCTTTCCTCAAGGCGTTCCGGGAGCATCGCGAGCGGACGGCTTCAACGGCCCAGGCGTCTGCCGAATGGCGCGCGCGCGTGACCGGTTTTGCTCAGTCGGAAAGTGATTCGGAAAGCTTCGAAATTCGCCGTGACGGCAAGCTTGGTCCGGAATATTTTCTCTGCACGCTGGGGCGGCTGCGGGCCACGGAGGCGCGCACCGAACAATTTCTCTTCACCGCGATCGATCGCACCAGCGAGCGGACGATGGAGAAGAATTTGCGGCGCGAGCTGCTCTCCGACGGCCTGACGGCGCTGCCCAATCGCACCGGCTTCGGTGAGGAAATCGACGATCGCCTCGCCAATGGCAGCTGGCCGGATAATGCCCAGTTCGGCATCATCGCGATCGATCTCAGCCGCTTCAGCCGGGTGAATGAGTCGCTCGGCCCAATGGCCGGCGATGAATTGCTGATCACGGTTGCCAAGCGGCTCAAATCCTGCCTGCGTCAGGGCGATGTGCTGGCCCGTATCGGTGGCAATGATTTCGCAATTTTTGCTCGCTTGAATAATGGATTATCTGACTCTCTTCAGATTGTTCAGAGGATACGCGAGGCGCTGAGTTCGCCAATCCGGCTGTCGGACCTGCAGATCCGCGTCGACTGCGCCATCGGCTGCGCCCTGTCGGCGCATCTGGACGATGACCCGGACGATGTCGTCCGCAAGGCGCAGGCGGCGGTCAAGATCGCCAAGCGCACGGGCAAGGTCGAGATTTATCGCAATGGCGTGCTCAAGGAAGCGCAGCGCCGCTTCTCGATCGAGAGCCGGCTGCGTGATGCGCTCGCCCATGGTGGGCTGACCCTGGCCTATCAGCCGTTGATCCATCTCCAGACTGGCGAGATTACCGGTTTCGAGGCGCTGGCACGCTGGGACGACCCGGAACTGGGCCATGTCTCGCCGGTCGAGTTCGTGCCGGTGGCGGAAGAAAGTGGCCTCATCACGTCGCTCGGTCGCTGGGCGGCCTATGAGGCCGCGCAGGCACTGAGCCGCTGGGATGCGAAATTCGGTCAGGCTTTGCCGGTCGGGGTCAACGTCAATCTGTCCCCGATCCAGATGGCGCGCGACGATGTCGCGTCGATGTTCGAGGAAGCTCTCCGCTATTCCGGCATCGGCGGCAATCGCCTGACTGCCGAACTGACCGAAAGCGCGATCATCGCGGATCCGGACAAGGCCCGCAAATTGCTGTTCGCGCTCAAGGATCTGCAAATGCCGATCGCGATGGACGATTTCGGCACCGGCTTTTCCAATCTGGCGAGCCTGCACAGCCTGCCGATCGACATCCTCAAGATTGATCGAAGTTTCGTTTCCAATATGCTGGAAGATCACGATAAAGCTGTGATCGTCCGCACTATATTGTCACTGGCGGAATCGCTCAACCTGCGGGTCACTGCCGAGGGCATCGAAACCCAGGATCTGGCCGACATGTTGCAGAAGATGGGCTGCTGGCAGGGGCAGGGCTATCATTTCGCTCGCCCGATGAGCGAGGCCGATGCCTTTGATTATTGGCGCGTGCGCTGGAATTTCGAAACGATCTGATCGGCGATCTCCCCGACGCGATCGGCATCGGGAAAATCTTCCGCCACCCAGTATTTCTGCACCTCCTGCAAGGCGCGCGCGACGTCCGGGCCGGGCTGTAGGCCGCGCGCGATCAGCGCGCCGCCGCCGATCGGCAGGCTGGGTGGGGTCCAGTCGTCGAGCGAGGCCAGTATCGGCAATGGGGCGGCAGGATCGAGCAGGATGCGGTCGATCGCCCCCTCCACGCCGACCCGATGCGCCAGCGCGCGCGGCCCTTCGGTTCCGGGGCTGGCTTCCAGTGCGGTGATCAAGCGCTTGCGCGCCTTGTTTGACAATTTGAGCCGCGCACCGATCTGGTCCGCCAGTACTGAGTCGGGCGGCACCAGCGCGGCAAGGCGCCGCAGTGCCGACGGCGCCACGTCCGCCTCATTCTCGCGCGCGATCAGGCACGCCAGCCGATCGATGCCCTCGATCGTGAATTCGGGCAGCACCGGCAGCCAGATGCCGCCATTCACCATCAACCGCAGCGCAGGCACCGGATCATACACCACCAGCAATTTGAGCAGTTCGTCGGCAATCCGCTCGCGCGACAGTGCCATCAGGCTGTTGGCGGCGGCGACGCACGCATCATAGGCCAACGCGTCAACTTCGTTGTCACCATAGCGGGCGAGGAAACGGAAATAGCGCAGGATACGCAGATGGTCCTCGGCGATCCGGGCGCTGGCGTCGCCGATGAAGCGCAGGTGCCGGGCATCCAGATCCGCGACCCCGCCGAAATAATCGCTGATCGCGCCGGTCAGGGGATCGGCATAGAGGGCGTTGAAGGTGAAGTCGCGGCGGGCAGCATCCTGCTGCCAGTCGTCGGTGTAGGCGATGGTCGCGCGACGGCCGTCGGTGCTGACGTCGCGGCGCAACGTGGTGATCTCGACCGGGCCGTCGGGCAGAATGGCGGTGATGGTGCCATGCTCTATGCCGGTCGGCACCGCCTTGATCCCGGCGGCCTTCAACCGGTCGACCACATCCTGCGGCATCAGGCTGGTGGCAATGTCGACATCATTGACCGGCAGGCCCAGCAGCCCGTCGCGCACCGCCCCGCCGACATAGCGGGCACGGCCCTGGTCGGCGTCGAGCGCGGCGAGAAGGCCGGAAAGGCCGGGGCGGTGGCGCCACGAGGCGTCAGGAAGAATGCGGGTCATGACCGAGCCTGCGGGAAAGATTGGCGAGAATGGCGGCGGTCACGCCCCAGATGCGGCGGCCCTGCCAGTCGATTTCATAATATTGCCGCTCGATGCCTTCGAACATCAAACTGCGGCGCACCCGATTGGCCGGATCGAGCGCATAGTCAAGCGGCAGTTCGAACCAGTCGGCCACTTCGCCCGGTTGGGCGCGCAACGGCAGGTCGGGCGGGATGACGCCCAGCACCGGCACGATGTCGAAGCCGGTGAAGGTATGATAGCGATCCGACGTGCCGATGATGTTGACCCGGTCGGAGGGCAGGGCGATTTCCTCGCGGGCCTCGCGCAGCGCGCCGGCAATCTCGTCGGTATCGCCCGGATCGACCCGGCCGCCGGGGAAGGCGATCTGGCCGGCATGTTTACGCAGCTTTTCGGAACGCTGGGTCAGGATCAGGCCGGGATTGGCGCGATCTGTGATGGCCACCAGCACTGCAGCGGGGGCCAGCACCATGTCACCGACGATGCGCGGATCGCGGGTTTCGGATGGAAGCAACTGGATGTCGCGGCTATGCCCGTCGATCAGGGCGGCGCGCAACCGCTCGGCCAGCGTCATGCGGCGCCATCCAGCGGGAAGAAATGGCCTTCGCTCCACAGGCCGACCCGCTCGGTGCCTTCGTCCAGCGCCAGGTTCATCAATTCATAATAGACGCTGCGCACGATCAGCGCGTCCAGCCCGGAACGGACATGGAGATAGGGGTGGGAGCCATCTGCGCTCTCGCGCAAGGTCAGCCCATGGTCCGGCCCCGCCGGCACCAGTTCGCCGGTATTGAGTCGGAAGGCGAGGTTCCGGCTGGCGCCTTCTCCCTCGCTCTTGAGTTCGACCGCAACGAAGGGCGCATCCTCGACCGCAATGCTCAGCTTCTCGACCGGGGTGACGAGCACATAGGAGCCGTCCGCCTCGCGCCGGAGGATCGTGGAAAAGAGGCGCACCATCGCCTCGCGCCCGATCGGCGATCCCTGATGGAACCAGGTGCCGTCGCGCGCGATCCGCATCTCGCTGTCGCCGCAATGGTCGGGATTCCATTTTTCGACCGGCGGCAGCCGCTTTTCGGCGGCAAGGCGGGCAATGTCGGCGAGCGACAGGTCGGCGAGGTCGGGCAGGGGCTCCATCGGCATGGGAAGCAGATAGGAGCGGCCGGCCCGCTTGGCAAAGGTCTTTAGGCTGTGACGGCGATACGCGGCGACAACATGCCTGTTCCGCTGATCGGCCGGCCATCGACCGACAGGGCGAGCAGGCGCCGCGCCTCGAACGGGCCGGGACAGTCCCAGCCGGCCGTGCCTTCGGCGGTGAAACCCCAGAAGCGGCCATAATATTCCGGATCGCCGATCATCATCAGCGGTTCGCAGCGCTGGGCGCGGGCGGCGGCAACCACCGCGTCCATCATCGCGCGGCCATGGCCGCCCTTCTGATGGGCCGGCGCAACCGCGACCGGGCCGACCATGATCAACGGTATCTGGCTGCCATCCTCACGGGTAAGCGCTACCGGCCAGCTTTGCAGCGATCCGATCAATTCGCCATTGTCATCCATCACCGCAAAGGACAGGGCAGGCAGCCAGGGCATACCGTCGCGGATCAGATAGGCGGTGCGGCCGTGGCGGTCTGGACCAAAGGCCGCGTCCAGCAGGGTCTCGATGGCATCGGTGGACTGGCTGTCGAGGGGAAGAATTGCTGACATGTCTTGCCGATCCGCGATCAATGGCGCATGGACCGCGCCGGAAGCGGCGGGCTTTTAGCGCCCATGCCGCAAAAGGAAAGATTAAACTGGACCCATGCCTGTCGGGCATGGCCGGACTTGGCGAGCTATGGACAGCATTTTTGACGATTATCTGACGCTGGAGGTCAATGACCTGCACGTCGACGTACTGACCGGCATCTATTCTGAAGAGACGCATCTGCCCCAGCCGCTGCGCATCTCGATTCGGGCCAAGCTGCGGATCGCGGATCATTATGATCCCGATACACCGCTCAGCCAGTCGAAAAACTATATGGATCTCAAACATGCCGCGTCGACCGCGCTGCCAGAGGGGCTGCACTTCACCCTGATCGAGGGCGTGGCCGACCATATTATCGAGACCATCTTCCTGCAGGATGACAAGGTGCGCCATGTCGAGGTCAAGATCGTCAAGCTGGCGCTGAGCGAGCGCGGCGAAGAAATCGGCATCACGCTGGGCCGCGGCCGGAAATAAGCGGCGCTTGCGCTGAGAATAAAAAGGCCCGTCGCTGCCGGATGCAGCGGCGGGCCTTTTTTCATGGCTTCTTGATAAGGCCGATCTCGATCAGCCGTTCGGTCAGATAGTCATGCGCGCTGATCGGTTCCTCGCGGCGCGGATTGTCCAGCGTCACGCATTGCGGCAGCGCGTCGATCATGAAGTCGGGGCGCAGATGCAGGAAGAAGGGCATGGAATAGCGCGAATGGCCGCGCCGTTCCGGCGGCGGATTGACGACGCGGTGGCTGGTGGAGGGCAGCACATGGTTGGTAAGGCGCTGCAGCATGTCGCCGACATTGATGGCGAGCGCGCCCGGCGGCGGCACCACCGGCAGCCAGTTGCCGTCGCGGTCCTTCAGTTCCAGCCCGCCTTCCTCGGCGCCCAATAGCAGCGTGATGAGGTTGATATCCTCATGCGCGCCGGCACGGATGCCCGGTGCTTCCGGCGAGACCGGGGGATAATGGAGCAGGCGCAGGATCGAATTGCCGTCCTTGATCGGGCCGTCGAACCAGCGTTCGGGCAGGCCCAGATAGAGGGCGATCGCCGACAGCAGTTCCGCGCCGACCCGGTCGAACTCGGCATAGAGCGGCGCGAACACGTCGCGAAACGCCGGCATCTCGGTCGGCCAGACATTGGGTGGCATGGTTTCGGCAAGTGGATCGCCGGGCGCAAGGTCGCGGCCGACATGCCAGAATTCCTTGAGGTCATTCTCGCTAGCGCCCTTGGCGATCTCGACGCCGAAAGCGGTGTAGCCGCGCTGGCCGCCGTTGAACTTGGCATCATAGGCGCGCTTCATCTCGACCGGCTGCGCGAAAAACTCGCGCGCCAGCGCCCATCCCTTGTCAACCAGCGCCTGGTCCATGCCATGGTCCTTGACCATGGCGAAGCCGAAGCGTTGGAAGGAACCGCCGAAGGCGGCAGCGAAATCGCCCTTGCTCATCTCTGCCATGGACAGGACGGGCACCTGCTCCAGCACGGATTGCGACACGTATATTCTCCAGATCGATTTGGTTTGCGGATGATATAGCGATCAGCCGCCATGGTTCCCATCCTTGATCGTCCTTGGCGCCTGATGCAAGGAGGCTGCATGAACTACTGGCTGATGAAATCGGAACCCGACGTCTTTTCCTATGCCGACCTGGTCAAGAAGGGGAAGGCGGAATGGGACGGGGTGCGCAACCATGCCGCCCAGTTGCATATGAAGGCGATGCGCAAGGGCGACCTGGCCTTCTTCTATCACAGCAATATCGGGGTCGAGGCGGTCGGTATCATGGAAATTGTCGAGGAAGCGGCGCCCGACAGCACCGACGAGACCGGCAAGTGGATCGCGGTCCATGTTGCGCCGCACAAGAAACTGGATCGGCCTGTGACGCTGAAGACGATGAAAGCGGACCCGGCATTGGCCGATATGGTTATGTTGCGGCAATCACGTCTTTCCGTCGCGCCGCTGACGCCGCAGCAGTTCGAGCATATAGTCGCCTTGTCAAAGGCTTAGAAAAACGAGGGCGCCTCGATTGCGTTTCGCGCAACTGGAACGCCTTTTTTTGCGATTGTATGAGTTTTTGCGCTGCAACATATGGGTGGCAACAGAACAGAATGTCCAAGAGGTGTTTGAGGGCATTCACAAGGAGCACACCCATGCGAATGCTGTCCAAGTTTGTTGTCGCCGGCGCCCTGAGCGCCATCGTTGCCGTCGCCGCCCCCGCCAACGCGCAGGACGCCGCCAAGCAGCGCTTCACCCACGAAGGTTACACCTACGTCTATGACGTCAAGGACACCAAGACCGGCAAGGTGATCTCTGGCCGTCGTTACCCCGACGCCGTCGCCTTCAACCTGCAGGTCAAGGGTGACAAGGTTTCGGGCGTTTCGGGCGGCCAGTCGGTGTCGTTCAAGGTCGACGACGCGCGCGGCGCGGCTGAAGGCGCTGCCAACTAAGCAGCCTGGCCTCGGCCATTAAAAAGGGCGGCTTCCCATCGGGAGGCCGCCCTTTTTCGTTGTCTTTAACGACGGGATCAGCGGCAGCGGCGCTTGCTGTCGATTTCCTTGCCGAGCAGCGCGCCACCGGCGGCGCCCAGGATCGTGCCGGTCGCACGGTCGCCACGGGTATCGATCGCGCGGCCGACCAGAGCGCCGCCGACGCCGCCGACGATCAGGCCGGTCGTGCCATTGGACTTGCGGCAATAGGTGCGGCCATCGCGACCGCGCCATTCCTTGTAGCGATAATTTTTGCGTGCCTGGGCGCCGTCCGTGGGAACGGCCATCGACACGGGAATGGCCAGCGACAGGGCGGCCATGGCCATCAGGGCGTTACGCATAATATCTCCTCCGAATTGCGTTGTCAGCCGATTGAACCCCCGCCTATTGACCTAGGTTGCATGAACCTTGGACAACGGCATAAGTTTTTGTTTCCTTGGAAATTAAATTTGAGGTGAAGCGATGAATGCAGGCGACGGGCAGGATCCGGCTGCGCTGATCCAGGCACTTAATCTTGCGCCGCATCCCGAAGGCGGCTGGTATCGCGAGACCTGGCGGGCACACGCGATCACTGGCGAGAGAGCGGCCAGCACGGCGATCCTGTTCCTGCTGGAGGCGCATCAGCGATCGCACTGGCATCGGGTCGATGCCGACGAGATGTGGTTCTGGCATGCGGGGGCACCGATCATCCTGGGTATCGCTCCGCCGCAGGGGCCTGCGGTCGATCATCACCTCGGCCCGGATATCGCTGCGGGACAGATGCCGCAGCGCCTGGTCCCGGCGCATCATTGGCAGGCCGCGCAGCCGGTCGGCGGATGGGCGCTGGTCAGCTGCACCGTCACGCCTGGATTTGATTTTGCTGGTTTCACGCTTGCGCCGCCCGATTGGACGCCCGGCTGAAGCGCGCGGATTTCCGCCGATTTTCAGACTTATCCAAAGTTATCCACAGATTTGTGGCGCGGCCTGTCTTCAAACTGTCGGAATCCGCTTTGTGCGACTCGCGGATCGTGACAGCATCCCTCTATCAGGACAGTCGGCAAGGAGCGATCCAAAGCCGGAAAATCCAAGAGAAATCAAGGATTATTTGCCCTGATGGTCCGTTGGGAGCTGCCATGCGCGAGAATGGCAGGGAAGATCGGATCCAGGCCTTTCAGGATGATGCCGGGTACGCGCGAAAGTGAACGTCGGGCTTCTGATATGGAAGGTCAGCAAAGGTGAACAGACCTTCGGGCTCGTTCTCCTGCGCGAAGATGTGGCAACGCATCGCATCGCCGGACCGGAAGGCGCAATCCGCAAGGGCATGTGGCCGAAAGGAACCGACGGATGTGGGGACCGACAGTGATGTCGGTCCCCATTTTGTTTTGGTAATCGACTAGCTCCAATATTGCGCGGCTGCGATCAGCGCACCGGCGGCGAGGATGGCGGCGGCGATCCATTGCTGGCCCCCGTCCGGCGCGGACGGTGTGATGGGCGCTGCGTCTGCCTCCAGCCGCCGGGTCAGCGCGCGCAGTAGGCGCGGGGCGTCGTCGGCGATGCGCGAGAGTTCCAGCAGCAGGGCGACGGTCTTTTCGGGTGCATGAGCTGCGGCGACCTGGTTCATCACCAGCCGGCCGCGCGCCTTTTGCAGCGCCTGCGACAGGTCGAAGCCGGGCTGGATCGCGCCCAGCACCCCGTCCATCGTGATCAGCGCCTTGAAGATGAGGGCAAGGTCGGGCGGCAGCACCAGCCCCTCCTTGCGCAGCAGCGGGAAGAAGTCGGCAACCATGCGGGTCAGCACCAGCGGCCCGCTGCCATGGCGCGCGACCAGTTGCTCGGCCGCGTCCAGCACCCGGCCGGGATCGGGCGCGCTGGCCTTTGACCAGAGCAGCAGCGTGTCGGCTAGAGTGCGCGCGTCGCCGGAGCGAAGCGAGAGGATGAAGGACAGGAATTCCTGCCGCCGCCGCGCGCTGACATGGCCGATCAGGCCGAGGTCAAGCAGGGCGAGTCGGTCGCCGGGCAGGCAGAGAAGGTTGCCGGGATGGGGATCGCCATGGAAGCGGCCGTGAACCAGCACCATGTCGAGCACCAGCGCCGCGCCGAGGTCGGCGATCGCGGCCGGATCGATGCTGGCGGCGCGCAGGGCATCGCCGTCGCGCGGCGGCACCCCGTCGATATAATCCATCACCAGCACGGTTTCCGCGCAATAGGTCCAGTGGATCGCCGGGATGAGCACGGCCGGATTGTCGGCCAGATCGTCGCGCAGCCGGTCGGCATTGCGACCTTCCTGAGTGAAATCCAGTTCTTCCAACACGGTGTCGAGCAATTGCTGCACCAGCGCCTGCGGCTGGAAACGGCGCGCCTCGCGGCTGCTCGCTTCGACGATGCCCGCCAGATGGGTGATGAGGCGCAGGTCCGCCTCCATCGCCTGGCGGATGCCAGGCCGGCGGATCTTGACCACCACCTCCTGCCCGTCGGTCAGGGTCGCGCGATGGACCTGCGCCATGGAGGCGGCGGCGAGCGGGGCCGTGTCGAAGCGGGCAAAGGCGGTTTCGACCGGCTCGCCAAGCACCGCTTCGAGGCGTGGGCGAAGCTGGTCGAAGGGCAGTGTCGGCGCGTCGCTGTGCAGCTTGCCGAATTCGGCGATCCACGCCTCGGGCAGCAGATCCTGCCGGGTGGCGAGGATCTGGCCCAGCTTCACATAGGTCGGGCCGAGTGCCTCCATCGCCTGCCGGGTGCGGCGGGGCAGGTCGGGCGGATCGGCGGTGGCGCTGTCATCGCCTTTCGCCAGCCCCAGCCGGGCGAGCAGCATGTCGAGGCCAAAGCGGGTCGCGACGCTGGTAATCTCGGCCAGTCGTGCGCGATCCCGCGTGGCCACCATGATGGTCTTGAGCATGATGGCTCAACGACCGGGGCCGGGATTATGTTTCGCTTGTGCAGCGAAGCAAGATCATTCCACCCAGTCGAGGCCGATGTCGCGATAGATGAAGCGGTCATCCTCCCAATCTTCCTTCACCTTGACGTGAAGATAGAGATGGACCTTGACCCCCAGCAATTCGGCCAGTTCAGCGCGCGCCTTGGACCCGATTTCCTTGAGCCGCTGGCCGCCCTTACCCAGCACGATGGCGCGCTGGCTGGTACGGCCGACCAGGATCTGCTGGTGGATTTCGACCGATCCGTCGTCGCGTTCCTTATACTGCTCGGTATCGACCGCGGCGGCATAAGGGAGTTCGGCGTGGAGCTGGTGATAAAGCTGTTCGCGGGTGATTTCGGCCGCGAGCATGCGGTCGGTCGCGTCCGACACCTGATCCTCGGGGAAATGCCACGGGCCTTCAGGCATGGCGTTCGCAAAGGCGGTCTTGAGTTCGGCCAGGCCGTCGCCGGTCGCGGCGGAGACGAAGAAGGTCTCCTCGATCTCCAACTGCTCATAGAGGCGCTGGGTATGGACCAGCAGCTTTTCCTTGATCGCGATGTCGACCTTGTTGAGGATCAGCCACTTCTTCTCCGGCCGGGCCGCCAGTGCGGAAATGATGGGTTCCATCTTGGACCCAAGCCCCGCCTTGCCGTCGACGACCAGCACGATCAGGTCGGCGCCCTGCGCGCCGCCCCAGGCGGCCTGCACCATCGCGCGATCGAGCCTGCGCTTCGGCGCAAAGATACCGGGCGTGTCGACCAGCACCATCTGCGCATCACCCTCGATCGCGACGCCCATGACGCGGGTGCGCGTGGTCTGCGCCTTGGGGCTGGTGATCGCCACCTTCTGCCCGACAAGTGCATTCACCAGCGTCGACTTGCCGGCATTGGGGGCGCCGACGATGGCGATGACGCCACAGCGCTGATTTTCAAACTCGATGGTCAATCACATGCTCCGTTCGCTCCACGCCAATGCGCGGAGACGTCTTCCTAAACCAAAATGAATGTTGGGGACAGGCTTAGCCAGCCAGTTGCTCCAGCAGCGCCTTGGCGGCGGCGGTTTCGGCTTCCTGCTTGGAGCCGCCGGTCGCGCTCGCCTCGCCCGCGCCCTTGATCGACACGGTGACGGTGAAGCGCAGCGCATGATGCGGGCCGGACCGGTCCGTCATCACATATTCGGGCGGCTTGCGCTTGTTCGACGCGGCCCATTCCTGCAACGCGGACTTCGGGTGGCGCGGCGCGGCGGTCTGGGTATCGACCCGGTCGCCCCACAGGCGGCGGACCAGCGTGCGCGCCTCGTCCAGCCCGGCTTCCAGATAGAGGGCGCCGATCAGTGCCTCCATCACATCGCCCAGCACATTGTCGCTGTCGGCTGCGCCATCGTCGCGCGCCTGCTTGCCCAGCACCAGATGGGTGGGCACGCCGGCGGCACGCGCCACCTGCGCGCAGGTTTCGCCAGAGACCAGCGCGTTGAAGCGGCGCGACAGCTTGCCTTCCGGCTCGGCCGGGAAGCGGTCAAAAAGCCATTCCGCGATCAGCAGGCCGAGGATGCGGTCGCCCAGAAATTCCAGCCGCTCGTAATTTTCCGCCTTGGCGCTGCCATGGGTCAGCGCCTGTTCGAAGGCGGCGGGACGGGTCGGCGCACGGCCGATCAAAGCGGCCAGCCAGGCTGCGGTATCGGGCCTGTGCGAAGCCACCATCAAAAGCCTTCCCCGATCCGGCTCCAGCGTGCGGCGGTGAACCAGGTCCAGGGCAGCAGCCAGTTGGCGCTGCCGTCGGTCGAGAAGACGGACACAAGCGCCTTGCCGACCAGATTTTCCTCGGGGACCAGGCCGATGCCACCGCCTTCGACCGCCGGGAAGCGGCTGTCGGCGCTGCGGTCGCGATTGTCGCCCATCATGAAGAGATGGCCTTGCGGCACCAGCACGGTGTCACGGTCGTCGGCGGCGCCATCGGGCACCAGGTCGAGGACGTTGTAGCTTTTTCCGCCCGGCAGCGTCTCGCGATATTGCGGATAGCGGCACTGCTTGCCCCCGCCCGGCGCAGCCTGCTCGAATTCGGGGCGATAGCAGGGGGAGGGGCTCCCTTCCTTCTGCGCCGCATCTTCCATGTTGGGCGTAACCGGGATGACGAGGTCGGCGACCTTCTGCTTCGGGATCGCCTGGCCATTCAGATAGACGGTGCCGCCCCGAACCGAGATCATGTCGCCCGGCAGGCCGATCACCCGCTTGATATAGTCATTCTTCTGGCTCGGCGGCGCCTTGAACACGACCACGTCGCCGCGCTGCGGCGTCGAGGCAAGGATACGGCCGGGGATCAGCGGCACCGAGAAGGGCAGCGAATAGCGCGAATAGCCATAAGGCCATTTGGCCACCAGCAGATAGTCGCCGATCAGCAGGCGTGGCTGCATCGATTCCGAAGGGATGTTGAAGGGGGAGACGATGAAGCTGCGCAGGACGAAGACGAACACCGCCAGCTTGGCGAGGAACCAGATGAAGTCCCGCGTTTCCGATTTTGCGCTCATGTCTGCCCAATATTCCTTCAAGGTCGTGCCGCACTGCGACGTGTCACTGCTGCCTGTCACTGCGGCCTGTCGCGGCTTTTGCGGGGTCGCCCGCGCCGCGTCAAGCGCGTGGACGATGCAATGCGTGCCGCTTTTGGATAAGGAGAGGAAGAATCGACCGGTGCAGCGTCGATATCGACCAACGACCAAGAGGATCTCCCGCATGTCCAGTCCCGCACTGGCGGCCCTTGCCGCCCTGCCTCAAGCTGAACTCAAGACCATCTTCGAGACTGATGCCGACCGCCTGTCCAAGCTGGTGCTGAGCCAGGGGGCGCTGCGTTTCGACTGGTCCAAGACGCACCTGACCGACGAATTGATCGACGGCTTCCTGAAGCTGGCGGCGGAGCAGGACTTTGCCGGGCGTCGCGAGGCGCTGTTCGCCGGCGAGGCGGTGAACAACACCGAAGGCCGCGCGGCTGAGCATACCGCCCAGCGCGGCGTCGGCAATGCCGACAGCGTGGCGCTGGCCAAGGCGCTGCACAACCGCACCCGCGCGCTGATCGACGCGATCGAGGCGGAAGCGCTCGGTCCGATCCGCCATATCCTGCATATCGGCATCGGCGGCTCGGCACTCGGCCCGGACCTGATCGTCGATGCGCTGGGCGGCGACGGAATGCGCTATGATGTCGCGATCGTCTCCAATGTTGACGGCACCGCGCTGGAAAAGGCGATGGACGCCTTCGACCCGGAAGCTACGCTGATCGCGATCGCATCGAAGACCTTCACGACCAGCGAAACCATGCTGAACGCGGCGAGCGCGATCAACTGGATGGTCGAAGCCGGTGTCGAGGATCCCTATGGCAAGATCATTGCGCTGACCGCCGCTCCGGAGAAGGCGATGGAATGGGGCGTCGACGAGACCCGCATCCTGCCCTTTCCCGAAAGCGTGGGCGGCCGCTATTCGCTGTGGTCGTCGATCGGCTTCCCCGCCGCGCTGGCGCTCGGCTGGGACGCGTTCGAAAGCCTGCTGGAAGGTGCGGCGGCGATGGACCGTCATTTCCAGCTGACCGATCCGCGCGAGAATATCCCGCTGATCGCCGCCTTCGTCGATCAATATTATGCCCGCGTGCTGGGCTGCGAAACCCGCGCCTTGTTCGCCTATGACGAGCGGCTGGCGCTGCTGCCTTCCTATCTCCAGCAGTTGGAGATGGAGAGCAATGGCAAGTCGGTGAAGCTGGATGGGTCGCCGGTGGACGGGCCGACCGCGCCGATCACCTGGGGTGGCGTCGGCACCGACGCGCAGCATGCGGTGTTCCAGTTGCTGCACCAGGGTACGATCCTGACACCGGTCGAGTTCATCGCCTCGATCGAGCCGGGCAATGCGCTCGACCCGGCGCATCATCGTGCGCTGCTGGTCAACTGTTTCGCCCAGGGCGCGGCGCTGATGCGCGGCAAGGACAACGCCGATCCGGCCCGCGCCTATGCCGGCAACCGCCCGTCGACCACCATCCTGATGGACGATGTGAACCCGCATGCCCTGGGCGCGCTGATCGCCTTCTACGAGCATCGCACCTTCGCCAATGCCGTGCTGATGGGGATCAACCCCTATGACCAGTTCGGCGTCGAGCTGGGCAAGGAGATCGCCAAGTCGATCGAGGCCAATGGCCCGACCGGCTTCGACCCCTCGACCATGGCGCTGATCGAGATCGCGCTGGGCGAATAATCCTCCCCGGCACGGGGAAGGGGACCGGCCGCAGGCCGGTGGAGGGGGCTATCCTTCTCCGCCGGGCTGACGGCGCACCCCCTCCACCATGCTGCGCATGGTCCCCCTCCCCGCAAGCGGGGAGGAAATTCCCATTTGTAACTGTGCGGTCCAGCCGCCATATCCGCCGCCAAGCAAGATAGTGCGCCGAGCGGAGACTGGCATGAGCGATTATGATTTCGACCTTTTCGTCATCGGCGCAGGATCGGGCGGCGTGCGCGCGTCGCGCGTCGCGGCGGCGCATGGCGCCAAGGTCGCGGTGGCCGAGGAATTTCGCGTCGGTGGCACCTGCGTCATCCGCGGCTGCGTGCCCAAGAAGCTGCTCATCTATGGTGCGCATTTCGCCGAGGATCTGAAGGACGCCCGCCGCTTTGGCTGGAACGTGCCGGACTGCGGTTTCGAATGGGCGACGCTGCGCGACAATGTGCTGGGCGAGGTCGACCGGCTCGAAGGACTCTACAAGAACACGCTGGGCAGCCACAAGGTCGAGCTGATCGCGGAACGCGCGACGATCACCGGGCCGCATCAGGTTGCGCTTGCCAGTGGGCGCGAAGTGACGGCCAAGGTCATCCTGGTCGCGACCGGCGCCTGGCCGCTGATCCCCGAGGTGGAGGGCGCCGAACATGGCATCACCTCCAACGAGGTGTTCCATCTGGACGATTGCCCCAAGCGCATCGTGATCGTCGGCGGCGGCTATATCGCCAATGAATTTGCCGGTATCTTCCACCAGCTTGGCAGCCATGTGACGATGGTCAATCGCGGCAGCACGCTGCTGCGCGGTTATGACGAACAGATCCGCGATCGGTTGCTCCAGATATCGACCATGAAGGGGATCAACTTCCGCTTCAACGCGCAGATGGAAAAGATCGAGAAAAATAAGGACGGGACGCTGTGCGTTCGCTTCAAGGACGGCGATCCGGTCGCGGCCGATATCGTACTGTTCGCCACCGGCCGCCAGCCGCATACCGACGGCTTGGGGCTGGATAAAGCGGGAGTCGAGCTGGACGAGAAGGGCGCGATCAAGGTCGACGAATATAGCCGCACCAGCTGCGAGAGCATCTATGCGGTGGGCGACGTTACCGACCGGCTGCAACTGACCCCGGTAGCGATCCGCGAGGGCCATGCCTTTGCCGATACGGTATTCGGCAACAATCCGCGCACCGTCGACTACAGCTGCGTGCCCTCGGCCGTGTTCAGCCATCCGCCGCTCGCGGGCGTCGGCCTCACCGAAGCGCAGGCCAAGAACAAATATGGCACGGTGAAGGTCTATACCTCCGACTTCCGGCCGATGAAGAATGTGCTGGCCGGGCGCGATGAGCGGGCGCTCTACAAGATGGTCGTGGACGCGACCACCAACAAGGTAATCGGCCTGCACATGATCGGCCCGGACGCGCCGGAAATCCTGCAGGCAGCGGCCGTCGCGGTGAAGGCGGGACTCACCAAGCAGGATTTCGACGATACCGTGGCGCTGCATCCCAGCATGGCAGAAGAGCTGGTGCTGCTGAAGTAATCCTCCCCGCTTGCGGGGAGGGGGGCCGCTGGCGAAGCCAGGGGGGGAGGGGTGTGCCGTCGGGCCATCCCCCTCCGTCATCGCTACGCGATGCCACCTCTCCGTGCCGGGGAGGATTGGAACGTCAAAACCAGCGCGTCGCGCCAGGCGGGCTGGGCGGGATCGACGGCGTGGATCTCGGTCACGCCGTGGAAGATACGGTGGTCGTCGATCAGCATCGCGTCGCCCGGCTGGGCCAGGGTGAATTCGCCCATCGGCGTGCCGTCGGCGGCGCCGATGCGGGTGACGCCCTCGCGCACATTGCGCCGCTCGACCAGCATCACGAAGACCCGGTCGACGCCGTCGCGGTGCATGCCCTCGGGCGTGGGACGGCCAAGCTCGCCCGGCTTCGCCTCGATCCGGAACTGGTGCATCTCGACATGCCAGTCGCCCGATGACGCCGGATCGAAATGGCCGGCGCAAAAGGCCAGCAGCGCCTGTGTCACCGGCAGTGCGATCGTGGCCTCCTCGACCGGATCGAACCAGCGCTGCACGTCGCCGTTCAGCGGGTTATAGTCGCGGCTCTGATAATGGGGCTGGTGCGGCTGGCGGCTGAACTGCCCGGCGGCGCAATGGAAGGTGGCGTGGCGGCGGCGGCGATAACGGCCGCCATCGGCCATGAAGAGATCGGGGCCAAGATCGTCCCAGCTGCGGGCAAAGGGCGCCCAGTCGGCCGCGCCGATATCCAGCTGGCGCAACAGGTCGGCGCCGGCCAGGCGGACATAGCCATCCTGTTCCAGCGCCTGGTCGATGGTGGGCAGGCAGTCCGTATCGCTCATTTCCATCCTCATAATCAGAGGAAGAAACGAGCGACAGGGCCAGTTGCCACAAGCAGGATTGTGATGGAGGCGCGCGCCAACCGCCGTTTTTTGGAGGTTGGCGCTGGGCCGTCAGTAGATCGTGGGCACCATGCCGCCTTCGACCTTGACGGCCGCGCCGTTGGTGGCGGCGGCCAGCGGGCTGGCGAGATAGGCGGTCATCGCGCCGACTTCGTCCGCCTCGATCAGCCGCTTGATCAGCGAGAGCGGGCGCAGCCTGGTGAAGAATTCGGCCTCGCGCTCGGCTTCGGACGCGTCCTTATTCTCGACCACGGAGCGGATGAACTCGACAATGCCTTCCGAGCGCGTCGGGCCGGGCAACACCGAATTGACGGTGACGCCGGTGCCGCGCGTATGTTCGGCCAGGCCGCGCGAAATGGCGAGCTGGGCCGATTTGGTCATGCCATAATGGATCATCTCGGCGGGCGGCAGCAGGCCGCTTTCGCTGGCGATGAACAGGACACGGCCCCAATTTTTCGCCAGCATCTTCGGGAAATAATGGCGGGCAAGGCGGGCGCCGCTCACGACATTGACCTCGAAAAGATGGTGCCAGTCCGCGTCGGTGATGTCGGTGAAGTCCTTGGCCTCGTAGATGCCGAGATTATTGACCAGGATGTCGATGTCCGGGACGGCGGCGATCAGCGCGTCGGCACCTGCAGCAGTGGCGGGATCGGCCAGGACCGGACGGATGGTGCCGGCCTGCGCCAGTTCGGCGGTGGCAGCATCCAGCTTGGCCTGGTTGCGGCCGGTGATGACGACCTCGACCCCTTCCTCAGCCAGGCGCTTGGCGATGGCGAAGCCGATGCCGGCGGTCGATCCGGTGACGAGGGCGGTTTTGCCCGAAAGCTGAAGATCCATGGTGCATTCCTCTGAAAAGTGACAGCGACGTTGACACCAAGATAGACTATTTATCATTGGTGATTAGATTGCACTTTGGCATTTCAGAAGTGATTTTAAATCATGGATAATCGGTTCGGCGACATCGAAACCTTCCTGATGGTGGCGGGCGAGGGCAGTCTGGCGGCCGCTGCCAAGGCGCTGCGGCTGACGCCGTCGGCGGTCAGCCGATCGATCGCCCGGCTGGAGCAGCGGCTGGGCGTCACGCTGTTGCGACGGACGACGCGGGCGCTGGCGCTGACGCCGGAGGGTGTCACCTATCGCGACCGTATGGCGGTGCTGCTGGGCGACATGATGGCGCTGGAGGCGGGGCTGGGGGAGGATCGGACCGCGCCGCGCGGGCTGCTGCGGATCAACGCTTCGCCCTCCTTCGGCATCGAGTGCCTGATCCCGATCCTGCCCGGCTTCCGTGAACTTTATCCGGCGGTGACGGTGGACCTGACCCTGTCCGACACGATCGTCGATCTGGTCGAGGAGCGGGCCGACATCGCCATCCGTATCGGTCCGCTGCGCGACACCAGCCTGCGGGCCAAGAAGCTGGGCCATAGCGCGATGGTGCTGGTGGCGAGCCCCGCCTATCTTGCCCGGCGCGGCACGCCGCAGACGCCGGACGATCTGGACGATCATGATTGCCTGCGCTTCAGCTTCCGCCGCTCGATCGACGGCTGGCCGTTCCGCATCGGCGGAAAACTGGTGCAGCGGCCGGTGCAGAGCAGTTTCTACGGCAATTCGGGCGAGGTGGTGCGGCAGATGGCGGTCGCGGGCGGCGGCATCGCCCGGCACGGCCATTTCCATGTCGCCAGCGACATCAGGGCTGGCCGATTGGTCGAAGTGCTCGCCGACTATAATCCCGGCGACGGCGAGGATATCCACGCCCTCTATGCCGCGGAAGACCGCACGGCGGCGCGAATACGCGCCTTCCTCGACTATCTGGACGAGGCGCTGGTGGAATGAGGGCGGGGTGTGCCTGCATGAACATATTCACCCGCGTTGGATGGAGGCGCCCAAAAGCCGTCTATTCCGCTTCCGTTTTGCCCAACCGATTTGCGAATATGGCAGGATCAGCGATGTCTCCGCGTCGATGAAAATGTCGAATATGTGTCATCGGCCAGCCTGGCGCCTGCAACTGGGCCGTCCGATTGCACAATAGGGGGTTTCCTTTTGAGAAATCCATATAACGCCTGATATCGGCCTTGGTGGGGTAACCTATCCTCCTGCGCAACTATGTCGAGGAGATCACTGATGCCCACGGGAAAGCCTAACATTCTTGTCATCTTCGGCGATGATATCGGCTACGGAAACATCAGTTCGTTCAACAACGGGGTGATGGGCTACGACACGCCAAACATAGACCGGCTGGCCGTCGAGGGCGGTAAGCTGGTCAATTATTACGCACAGCAGAGCTGCACCGCTGGCCGTGCGGCGTTCATCACCGGGCAGATGCCGTTCCGCACGGGGCTGTCGAAGGTCGGCCTGCCGGGCGCGGACCTCGGCCTGCAAAAGGAAGACCCGACCTTGGCGCAACTGCTCAAGCCGCTCGGCTATGCGACCGGGCAGTTCGGCAAGAACCACCTCGGCGATCGCGACGAGTTCCTGCCGACCGTACACGGCTTCGACGAATTTTTCGGCAACCTCTATCACCTCAATGCAGAGGAAGAGCCGGAGAATGAGGACTATCCGGAAGATCCGGAATTCAAGAAAAAATATGGCCCGCGCGGGGTGCTCCATTGCAAGGCCGACGGCAAGGGCGGCCAGTCGGTCGAGGATACCGGTCCGTTGACCAAGAAGCGCATGGAAACGATCGATCACGAAGTGTTCGAGAAGGCCAGCGACTTCATCGGGCGCGCGGTCAAGGCCGATACGCCTTTCTTCGTGTGGTTCAACACCACCCGCATGCACAATTTCACCCACCCGAACCCGAAGAACAAGGGCCGGACCGGCCTCGGCTTCTATGCCGACGGGATGGTCGAACATGACGACACCGTAGGCGAGGTACTCGACTTCATCGACAAGGAGGGCCTGGCCGAGAATACCATCGTCATCTACACCACCGACAACGGCCCGATGCAGTGTCTCTTCCCGGACGCCGGCTCGACCCCCTTCCGCAGCGAAAAGAATACCAACTGGGACGGCGGCTGGCGTGTGCCCGCGATGATCCGCTGGCCGGGCGTGGTCAAGCCGGGTTCGGTGTTCAAGGGGCTCATGTCCGCCGAGGACTGGTTCCCGACGCTGGTTGCCGCGGCCGGGAACCCTGAAGTCAAGGACCAGTTGCTCCAGGGCACGAAGGTCGGCGACACGAGCTTCAAGGTGCATCTCGATGGCTTTGATGAGACGGATTATCTGTCGGGCAAGGCGAAGGATAGCGCTCGCAAGGGCTTCCTCTACTTCAGCGACGACGGCGACCTGCTGGCGGTCCGCGGCAAACGGGTCAAGGCGCACTTCATGGTCCAGGATGCGATCGGCTTCGAAGTCTGGCGCAACCCGTTCAGGACGCTGCGCGCGCCGATGATCTTCGATCTCCAGATCGATCCATATGAGAAGTCGTCGGACGGTATCAATTACCTGGATTGGACCTATCGGCGGTCCTATGTGCTGGTGCCCATTCAGGAGGCGGTCGGCAAGGTGCTCGCCACGTTCAACGACTTCCCGCCGCGGCAGAAGCCGGCGAGCTTCACCGTCGGCGATGCGCTCGAGGCGCTGGAGGACGCAATGGGCAGCAAGGGTAGCTAGAGATTTTCCAAGTAGACGGATCGTCTGCTGGCTCGGAAAACGCGAAAAACGAAAAACTGGAGCAGCCGAACCGGTGCAATCGGGTCGGCTGCTCCAGCGATATGGGTAGGGCGCTGCCCGAGGAGAGCGACGCCCGCCAGCGTGCTCCCCGCCGCAATCCCGCTCAGCCGATCCAGTAGGGCACGATCTGGCGATTGTCGGGGTCGACATGGATCGGGCGGTCGGCTGGTGGGAAGGCGCGCTGGTCGCAGCTCTGGCGCGAGCACAGGCGGCAGGTGATGCCGATCGGCGTCGCAGCCCCTTCCTCCTGTAGATGCAGGCCGTCGGCATAGACGAAATTGGCCGCATGG
>Ga0160439_1000033_pt1 | contig 158662 bp, 132 predicted proteins | sample HID1975M_E0MG_FD_108201 | JGI IMG/M metagenome (GOLD analysis project Ga0160439, IMG submission 108201) | Enriched soil microbial communities from UW Madison campus, WI, USA - HID1975M_E0 MG | ecosystem: Environmental > Terrestrial > Soil > Unclassified | place: USA: Madison, Wisconsin...
ACCGAGAACGCATTGTTGTTGGTGCATTTGACGGTGATCGTGCTGGTGCCTGTCGTCGCGGCGTTCAAGACGCCCCGGGGCGGGAACATCAGATCCGTGGCGTTGATCGTGCAATTCTTCTGCACCAGTGCCGTCACGGTAAGCGGGACAAGGATCCGTTGCGTCGGCGTCACCGGGCAGTTTGCCAACCCGCCCAGGCCGAACACCACATCCACCGTCGCGGTGGTCGCATAGTTTTCCGAGTATTGAGTGTTGGCGTTGTTTACCGTCGAGACCAACGGCTGGTTACCCGGCAACTTTCCGTAGAACCTGAAGGTCGTGGACACCGGCCCCCCGCCGACGACGAGCGGCCCGGTCAGCAGCACGGAGGTAGGGCCCGAACTGGTGGACGTGCCCCACACCTGGGAATGCGCCGCATCCGTGTACAGGTTGTAGTTCATCCGGTTCGTGCCGGCGCCCAAGGTGCGCGGGTTGATCGAGGTGCTGGTGCCGCCCTGGCCCAGGTTGAAGCACACCCGCGCGAAAAGGCCGAGCAGGGTGAAAGTGCAAGTCACCGCGATTTGCCCGCCATCGCTGAAAGTGTCGGCAGGCAGCAGCGGATTGACGGTGCCGAAGTTCACCGTGTAGGTGGTGGCGGCGCCCAGCGCGCAGGAACTGGCCTCGGACGCGCCGGCATATCCCAACGACAGGGCCGTCAGCGCCTGCAGCGCCGGCCGGATAAGACGCGTCCTCATGGCCCCCCCGCGCCAGGCGGCAGACAGGGGAAGGGCCCCAAGGTGGGCATGGGCCGGTTGGCCGCATGCGCATAGTCAAACGCCACCGCGCAGGAAACGCCCGCCCCCTTTATCCGCAGGTGATTGCGCGGCTGCAAGTCCTCGACGAACGTCAGTCCGTCGTAGCCCACGACAGAGTGCTTGCCGCTTTCGGCGTGCGCCACTTCCGCCCCCACGGGCACGAACCCGCCTTCCGGCATTGTCAGGATGACCGAAGCCGCCGCGTATTGCTCGACCTGGAACTTCGCCAGCACGCCGGCCCCCGCCTGCGGCACGACGACCACCTTGGTGGTGTCCAGCTTCACGTCCACGGGCAGGTCTTCGGGATCGATCGCGATGCGGTTCGACTGATAGGAATTCAGATCCGGCACCAGCAGATAACCGCTGCCGTTGGTCCGGCCCAGCTTGCGGTTTTCGTGCAGCACCGCCACATCGGGCGCGCCGTCCGTGGACACCAGCGCGAAACTGTCATTGATGCGGCGCGAGGGCAGCACCGTGCCGTCCATCAGCGCGATTGATCCCGACGCTTGCGCCGCGGCCATCGTCTTGCCGCCGTATTCCTGCACGATGCCGGCCAGCAGGCCGTACCGGCCGAGGTACTGCGCCTGCCCCTGGTTGTATTGCATGTCGCCCGACCGTCCGTTCTGCACCGCCCAGCCCCAGCCTCCCTCGTACGCCACGCTGCTTTGCGCACCGAGGCTGTACGCATCCTGACCGCCTTGCCTGCTGGCCGAGGCGGTGGCCTGCGTCCGGTCGCCCAGCATGAAGGACAAGCCCAGATAGACTCCGCGCGAATCGGATTGAGTGAAATCGTTGTAGGCGCTCAGCGTCATGACCACCCGGCTGTACAGGTTGACGGTGTAGGACGCCGACCCCAACTTGGCTGCCGGCACATGCGGCATGCGGTAGCCGATATAGCTGAACGCCACGCTTTGCGACGCCGTCAGCGGCACGGACACGGTCACCCGTTCGGTCTGGCGGGGCACGGGCGCGTCTTCGCGCGATCCCAGGTCACCGTAGTCGCCCAGCACGCGCGTGGCTTGCGCATCCACGCTGAATGCGGGCTGCACGTATTGGTAGCCCAGGCCGACCTGCCCGCCGTCATAGCGGCCCACGCTGCCCGCCAGGGACCCGCTGACCACCCCAGCCTGACCCAGCTTCACCAGGGCGCCGGCGCCGATGTTGTACAGGCCTGCCGTGGCTTCGCCATGCCCCTCCCACGTCAGGGTGTCGCTATAACCGTAGCGCCCCGATGCCGCCATCACCGGCTGGTTGTCGTAGTCGAAAGAGCGCACGCTGAACAGACGGCGCACGAATCCCGCCTCCACGGAATAGCTGGACAGCCCGGCAGCCAGCATGCGCGTATCGATATACAGCGGCACCGACGTGCTGACCGTGCGCCCCAGCGCGTCGCGCGTGACCAGCGTGGCCTGGCCCGCACCGGTAATGCCCGGGACCTGGTTCACCACGAACGGCCCCGGCGGCACATTGCCGGAATACTGCTGCACGCCATTGACGTACAGCGCCACGGAGGACGGCACGACGGACGAGGCGCTCAGCGTGGACACCGGAAACGTGACCAGGTCCGGACGCAACGCAAAGTTCCTGCCCCACTGGATGCCCGCCACACGCACGGAACGCGACCAGTTCAAGGACGAGGTGATGGTGTCGCCCAAGCGCAGGGTCCGCATCGTCTCCTGGTCGGATCGCGCCCAATACGTGTCGTAGCGCACGTAGCGGTCGCCGGCGCCGCCCAGATACGAGGTGCCGGTGTTGCTGAACGTGCCAAACCGGTCGAAGTAGCGCTGCTCGGTGAAGAGCGCCACCCGGTAGCGCGAATCGGTCTGCGTATAGGCGTCGTAGTTCAGCAGCAAACCACGCCCGGCCGTGGCCATCGGCGTCTTCGTCGCCCCCTGCGCGCCCAGTTCATAGGGCAGGCGCAAGGCATCGGGCAACACGATATCCACGGACTGGGCCGCCGGATTGTAGGCATACCGCAGGCCGGCGACCCGGTCCAATGCGATCTCGCCCGTATCCGGGATGTCGATTCGGGACAGGTCGACCCCTACCGACCGCAAGGCGCTGCCGCTGACGGACAAACGGCCCTGCGCATCCCGGAAACGCAGCAGCTGCGAAGTATTGACGCCGTTGATACTCACCTCCAGGAACACGTCGCGCTCGGCAAGATTGCCGAAGGTCAACAATAGGTCGGGCGGGTTCGCCGCCTGGGCCTGCGCACCCAGCAAACATAGTGCGAAGCACCAGACGCGTCGCCCGCGAACACGGGAAGCGCGCACTGCCATGGCCTGCCTTCCTCTTGCTCGCCGGTCCGCACGAAGGCGGCCGGCACGCGATCAATCAACGCGTGGGGATACGGTAACGAGGTCACCGTTGATCAGGGCTTTGATCCGCACCGCTGCCGGTGCCTTTTGTTTTGCGGGGATGCGCCATTCGCGCGCGCGCTGTGCCAACGCGTATCCCAATAATCCATCGACATTCGCCACGGGCCTGCCCGCGGCATCCAGAATCTGCAGCGCCGCGACCTGCGCGTAACGTGTCCCGGTGTTTGACAGGCGCAGCACCCAGGCGTCGCCCGCCCGCTGCACCTGCCACGCCAGATCGGGCGCCGGAGAGGGAGCAGCCCCCGCGACGAAGACGGGCACGGAATAGCGCAGCCGCAACACCACTCCGTTGACGCCTGGCGAGGCCGGGTCGGGAATCTCGTCGATGATCAGACGGTAACTGCGCTCGACCGGAGCGAGTTCGCGGGACGCCCGGACCAGCCGCACCAATTGTTCGCCGCCCGGCGCAACCTGGATAATCGGCGGGCTGGCCTGGACTTCTTCGGTAGCGGTCAGGACATCATCGCCATCCGCCTGTTCCCAGCGATAGATGCGGACTTGCCCATAAATGGGTGTATTGCCGGGATTGCGCAACATAATGCCGCTGGCTGGCTGTTGCGGCGCCATCTCCACCAATACCGGCGATATTTGCAGCGCCGCCCCGAAGGCCAGGCCGGTCCACCCGGTGATGCACAACGCCAATATGGCCGCAAGGAGTGCTTGCATTCGCACGCCCTAGAAATAGACCGTGGCAGTGACCGTGGAAGAGTAATTATCGGGCGCCGGCGTCGTCTGGACGGGCACGGCCCCATTGACCACCAAAGGCTGCGCCGAGCCATTGCCGACCCCGCTGACGCGATCGGCCACTTGGGCGTCGCCCCAGACCACCGTCTGGCTGCCGGGCTGGTACAGCTGATAAGCCACCGTCTGGGTATTGCTGCCGGTGCCGCTCATGAACCGCGTCGTCCCTGTCGACCCCGTCCCAGTGCCGGCGCTCAGTCCGACGGTATAGGGCGTGGTGTTGCTGCACGTGACATTCAGGGTGGTATTGCCGGTAACCGCAGTGGCCAATACGCCGTGACTGCCGAATGCCAGATTATTGGCAGCGATCACGCAGTTCGCGGTGATGGTGAGGGTGACGTTGAAATTCGCCGTGGGGCCGGCTTGCGCCGCTGCCAGCCCCGGCGCGGCGCTGGCGCAAATCAATGACAAGACCGCTGCATGCAAGGACAAGCGTTTCATCGTGAAACCCTCCATCGAACGAGTTGCACCGCCGAATCTGATTGGAATAATCGTACGTCGAATAAATCGATCAGGCACCAAATAGTTTCATCTATTCATTTTTATTATTACGAAATCTTAATAATCTGCCCGCTCCCGGCCTGATTTTCAGTACCCGCTCTCTCTACAGCAGGGGCTGACTACCGTCGTACAAGTCGTTGTATTTACGCTATTTTGTTAGTTTCAATTAGTGACACGATTCGAAGCGAATTAATTGCCGTCAATTAATGCGTCGGATAATCACGCCCATTATTCGATGTGACCGAGCGGTCTCATTATGGAATTTTTGATTGCGCATCGGCGAAACGCCACTGGCGCATCTCGCCCAGGCTGACGAAGCGTTGAATCCCGATGCGGCATTAGAATCAGTCCTCCTGATTCCGGACGCTCCGCCCGGACGCCTCGCCCGCCGACGCCCCATGCTCTCGTTCTCCCGCAATACCGTCTATCCGGCTGGTGCCGGCTTGCCTGCTTCCGAACGCCTTGGCGCGCTGCTGGCTGTGATGCTGGCGGTCTGCATGGCCAGCCTGGACACGGCCATCGCCAACACCGCGTTGCCCACCATCGCGCGCGATCTGCAGGCCAGCGACGCGGGGTCGATCTGGGTCATCAGCGGCTATCAGCTGGCCATGGTGGCGGGACTGCTGCCCGCGGCCGCGCTGGGCGAGATCCTGGGCCACCGGCGCGTCTATATCGTGGGGCTGGTGATGTTCGTCGTGTCGTCGCTGGCCTGCGGGCTGGCGCCGTCGCTGCCGGCGCTGGTGGTGGCGCGGATCCTGCAAGGCCTGGGCGCGGCCGGCGTGATGAGCGTGAACGGGGCGCTGCTGCGCTTCATCTATCCCTCGCACATGCTGGGCCGCGGGCTGGGCCTGAACGCGATGGTGGTCGGCCTGTCGTTTGCGGCCGGCCCCACGGCGGCGTCCGCCATCCTGCTGCTGGGGTCCTGGCACTGGTTGTTCCTGATCAACGTGCCCATCGGCATCGTGGCCGCGGTGCTGGCCCTGCGCGGCCTGCCCGAGACGGCGCGCGCCCCGCACGGTTTCGACGGCATCGCCGCCTTGCTGTGTGCGCTGACGCTGGGCCTGTTCGTGCTGGGGTCCAATGAACTGGCGCACGGCGCGCCCTGGCCGCGCGTCACGCTGGAGTGGGGCGGCGCCATTGCCAGCCTGTGGCTGCTGATGCGCCGCCAGGCCGGCCACCCCGCGCCGATCCTGGCCGTGGACCTGCTGCGCCGTCCCTTGTTCGCGCTGTCGGCGGCCACGGCGGTCTGCGCTTTCGCGGCGCAGGCGCTGGCGTTCGTGTCGCTGCCCTTCCTGTTCCAGTCCGTGCTGGGCTACAGCCAGGTGCACACGGGTTTCCTGATCACGCCCTGGCCGGTCGTGGTGGCCATCATGGCGCCCATCGCCGGGCGCATGTCCGACCACTATCCGGCCGGCATCCTGGGCGGCATCGGCCTGGCGCTGCTGGCCTTGGGACTGGTGCTGCTGGCCCTGATGCCGGCCGCGCCGTCGGTCTGGGACATCTCGTGGCGCATGGCCATCTGCGGCGCGGGATTCGGCTTTTTCCAATCGCCCAACCTGCGCGCCATCATGACGTCGGCGCCCGCGTCGCGGGCCGGTGGCGCCAGCGGCATGATAGGCACCGTACGCCTGTTGGGCCAGGCCAGCGGCGCGGCGCTGGTGGCCGCGTGCTTCCACGTGTCCTCGACGCATGGCGCAATCGCCGCCTTGTGGCTGGGCGGCTTGTGCGCCGGGCTGGCCTGCATCGCCAGCTTTTCTCGCTTGCGTTTCAACGCGTGAAAACGCTAACAAGCAACATTGTTGCGTGATTTTTCGATATATTCTGCGATCGAGCCGATATATTCGTAAGTTGTGAAACAGCGGCTAAATATCGCCGAAGCCGGGTCGTTGTTGTCGATGCAGCACTCGCTGTATCGGGGATACGACTCGCATGACACAGTTCTTCAAAGACATCACCATCCGCCGCATGATCCTGTGCACCCTGCTCATGATCAGCGCCTTGCTCACCGGCCTGTCGGCCATCAGCGTCAACGGCCTGCACAGCGCAGGCGAAGCGCTCGCTGCCAGCAACGATCTCCTGCACGAAGTCTCCGCCCTGTCCCGGGTCAACGATCAGGTCATGCGCGCGCGGCTGCGGCTGTCGCGCCAGCTGGAATATGCGAGCGCAGGCCAGACCGCCCAGGCGGCGGAAGAAGGCCGCAGCATCGACGCCGCGCTGGACGAAGCCCGGCGGCAGCAAACGGCGTTTGTGGCGCTGGCGCGCAAGGATGCCCCGGCCGCCCTCCTGGAATCCATGCAGGCGGGCTTCGACGCCCTGGTCACGGGCGGCATCGCGGTGCAGCGCCAGCATCTGGAGGCCGGTGACATTGCGAGCGCCCGCGCGCACGCCGCCAGCGCCGTCGTGACGGCGAGCCGCGCCTTCGGCAAGAGCATCGAGGACTACGAGGCCTACGCCAAGCAGCGTGAAACCCTGCTGTGGGACGACGCCGCCGCCAAGCGCCAGCATGCCTACATCGGCATGGGCATCGTGCTGGGCATCTGCCTGTTGCTGCTGGTGCTGGGCGACCGCTACGTCGTGACGTTCGTGCGGCAACCGCTGGAGACGATCAAGGACCATTTCCGCCGCATCGCCAGCGGCGACCTGACCACGCCCATCGCCTCCTATGGCCGCAACTGCGCCGGCCAACTCATTCCCTACCTGCAGGACATGCAAGCCAGCCTGGTGCGTACGGTCCACGCGGTGCGCGACGGCGTGGTCGAGATCAATGCCGGATCCAGCGAGATCGCGGCCGGCAACCAGGATCTGTCCAGCCGCACCGAACAGCAGGCGGCGTCCCTGGAGCAGACCGCGGCCAGCATGGAGCAACTGCTGTCCACCGTAACCAGCAACGCCGAAAACGCCCGCCAGGCCAACCAGATGGCCGCCGTTGCCAGCGATGTGGTGCAGCGCGGCGGCCACGCGGTGAAAGAAGCGGTCAGCACCATGCGCGAGATCGCGCAGGACGCCGGCCGCATCGAAGACATCGTCACCGTCATCGACGGCATCGCTTTCCAGACCAACATCCTGGCGCTGAACGCGGCGGTGGAAGCGGCCCGGGCCGGTGAAGAGGGCAAGGGCTTCGCGGTAGTGGCCGCCGAAGTCCGCTCGCTGGCGCAGCGCAGCGCGGGTGCGGCCAAAGAGATCAAGCAATTGCTCAGCGCATCGGGCGCCACCGTGCAGGCGGGGTCGGCCCAGGTCGAAGCCGCCGGCCGCACGATGGAGGAGATTCTGGCGACCATCGAACGCCTGACGCTGCTGGTCAGCGAGATCGCGACTGCGTCGCAGGAACAGGTGACCGGCATCGACCAGGTGAACACGGCGGTGAACCAGATGGACCAGGTGACGCAGCAGAACGCCGCGCTGGTCGAAGAGGCCGCGGCGGCCGCGTCCTCGTTGGAGACGCAGGCGCAGCGGCTGCAGGGCGCCGTCAGCGCGTTCCGGTTGCCCTCGTTGGTGCAGGACCAGCGGGCGATCGCGATCGCAGCCTGAGCCGCGTCACTCCCGCACGTAGCACGGGTACAGCGCCTGCTGCGCCCGCGACCGGGCCGGATCCACGTCGATCACCACGATCGATTCGCTGTCGGTCGACTGCGCCAGCAGCTCGCCGTCGGGCTGGAAGGCGAAGGCGCGGCCGCCGAACACCTGTCCGTCGGCCGTGCGGCCCGCCCGGTTGGAACTGACCACATAGCAGCCGGACACCAGCGCCGCCATCGCGCCCGCCGTCATCCAGCGACCGAGGGAGGCGCCGCTTGCGCGCGGCACCACGATCAGTTCAGCGCCGTCACGGCCATAAAGGCGCGCGCGCTCGTTGAACATCAGCTCGGTGCACAACTGCACGCCCAGGCGGATGCCGCCCACCTCGACAACGTCGAAGCCCGCCAGCGCGGGTTCAAACCACGTGGCTTCGAAAAACCCCGGTTCCTGCGGGAAGTACTGCTTATGATGCAGCCGGGTGTAGCGTCCGCCCTGCAAGGCAAAGGCCTCGTTGGCCAGGCGGTCGCCGGCCGGCACCGGCCGCGAGGACACGACGGCGGGCACGTCCAGCGCCGCCAACGCCGCCAGCCCGGCCTCGTGGATGCGCACCGATTCGGCGGCCAGCGCCGGGTCATAGTCGGGCAGCGCCGCCAGCCAGGGGCCGAAGGGCATCTCGTTGGTGACCAGCAGGTCGGGCGCCAGTTCGCTGATGCGTTCGGCGATACCCTCCCAGGTGGCGCCTTCCGGCGCCAGGTCTACCGGCCCCTCCATCATGCAGATCCGCATACGTGTTCCTCTACGCTGTCGTCTTCGCGCGCCCGCCATCGGACGGCTTCGCCCACATCGTAGAACGCCGCCACGCCAAACGGCGCCGCCGCATCGCATCTGGTCCGGATCGGACGCCTATTGGTCCGAATCCGCCGCCGCTCAAGACAACGCGGCCACATCCACCACGGCGCCGTGCCGGACGATGCGCTTGGGCAGGTCCCCGCCGATCCAATACGCCAGCTCCGATGGATGCGCGACCTCCCACGCCACGAAGTCCGCCACCTTGTCCACGGCCAGCACGCCGTGGGTGGCCTGCAACCCCAAGGCACGGGCCGCATGCGTCGTGACGCCAGCCAGCGCCTCTTCGGGCGTCATCCGGAAGAGCGTGCAAGCCATGCTCAGCATCAGCCGCAGGGACAGCACGGGCGAGGTCCCTGGGTTCAGGTCGGTAGAGATCGCAATAGGCACGCCGTGACGGCGCAGCAGGTCCAGCGGCGGCAATTGCGTTTCACGCAAGGCGTAGAAAGCGCCCGGCAGCAGCACGGCCACCGTGCCGGCTCCGGCCATCGCCACCACGTCGCTTTCCGTGAGGTATTCCAGGTGGTCCGCCGACAGGGCGCCGTAGCGCGCCGCCAGCGTGGCCCCATGCAAGGAAGACAGTTGCTCGGCATGCAGCTTGACCGGCAGGTCCAGATGCGCCGCGGCCTTGAACACGCGCTCTACCTGTTCGGGCGAGAACGCCAGATGCTCGCAGAACGCGTCGACCGCATCGACCAGCCCTTCTGCGGCCAGCACCGGCAGCATGCGGCGCGCGACTTCGTCGATGTAGTCGTCGGCGCGCCCCGCGTACTCGGGTGGCAAGGCGTGCGCGGCCAGACACGTGGCCTGCACCGTCAGCGGTAGCGTCTGGCCCAGGCGCCGCGCCACCCGCAGCATCTTGCGTTCGTTGGGCAGGTCCAGCCCGTAGCCGGATTTGACCTCCAGCGTGGTGACGCCGTCCGCCAACAGGTGCAAGGCCCGCCGGCGCGCACTGACGTAAAGCGCGTCTTCGGAGGCGTCGCGCGTGGCGCGCACGGTGCTGGCGATGCCGCCGCCCTGCGCCGCGATCGTGGCGTAGTCCACGCCTTGCAGGCGCTGCTCGAACTCCAGGCTGCGGTTGCCGCCGAACACCAGGTGCGTGTGGCAGTCGATCAGGCCCGGCGTGACCCAGGCGCCGCCCAGGTCGTGCTCATGCGCCGCGTCGGCGGCAGGCAAGTCCGCCTCGGGGCCGATCCATTCAATGCGGTCGGCACGCGTCACGATGGCGGCCCGCTCGATCGCCGAGTAAGCGCCATCCGCCATCGTGGCGACATGGCAATTGCGCCAGACCTGTCTCATCCCATTCTCCTGAAAACCGTAATCAATCGGACCCCTGCGCCACCGGCACCGGGACGCCGCCATCGGGGCGGTTGGGGTACACCCACATGCGGTACGCCACGCACAGCAACGCGATCCACACCACACCCACCGCCAGCGCCGCCTGCGTGCGGGGGAAGTAACCCAGCACCCCGAACACGAACAGCATGAACAAGATCGCCGCGATCGGCCCCGCCGGCCAGAACGGCACCGGGAATTTCAACGCGGCGACGGCCTCCGGACTCATCTTGCGCCGCATCGCCACTTGCGACAACAGGATCATCAGCCAGACCCACACGGTGGCGAAGGTGGCGATCGAGGCGATCAGCATGAACACACCCTCGGGGATCAGGTAGTTCAGCACCACGCCCAGCAGCAGCGCCACCGACATCACCACGACGGTCATCCAGGGCACGCCGTTGCGGGATACCGCCGCAAAGCCGCGCGGCGCCTGGCCCTGCTGCGCCATGCCATACAGCATGCGCCCCGCGCCGAAGATGTCGCTATTGATTGCCGACACCGCCGCCGAGATCACGACGACGTTGAGAATGGTGGCGGCCGAGGTGATGCCCAAGCTGTCGAAGATCTGCACGAACGGACTGCCCTTGCTGCCGATCTGCGTCCAGGGAAAGATGGACATCAGCACGAACAGCGTCAGCACGTAGAACAGCAGGATGCGCAGGGGCACCGCATTGATAGCGCGCGGCAGGGTGCGGCCGGGATCTTTCGCTTCGCCTGCGGTGATGCCGATGATCTCGATGCCGCCGAATGCGAACACCACCACTGCCAGCGACGCGACCAGTCCGCCCACGCCGTTGGGCATGAAGCCGCCATGCGCCCACAGGTTATGCACCCCCGTCGCCGCGCTGTCGGCGTTCAGTCCGAAGCCGAACAGCATGATGCCCAGCCCGCCGGCGATCATCGCGATGATGGCGCCCACCTTCAGCAGCGACAGCCAGAACTCCAGTTCGCCGAACACCTTGACCGAACATAGGTTGATCGCACCGATGAAGCACACGATGGACAGCACCCAGATCCAGCGCGGCACGTCGGGATACCAGAAGCCCATGTACAGCCCGAACGCGGTGATGTCGGCCAGGCAAACGATGATCATCTCGAAGGCATAGGTCCAGCCCGTGAGGAAGCCGGCGACGGGTCCCAGATAGCTGGTGGCGTACTGGCCGAACGACCCCGACACGGGGTTGTGCACCGCCATTTCGCCCAATGCGCGCATCACCATGTAGACGGCCGCGCCTGCGATCAGGTAGGCAAGCAGCACGGACGGGCCGGCTTCCTGGATGGCCTTGGCCGAGCCGTAGAAAAGCCCCGTCCCGATCGCCGAGCCCAAGGCCATGAAGCGGATGTGCCGGGCATTGAGCCCGCGTTTAAGGTCCTGCGTCTTTACCTCGGGTTGTGCCTGTCTTTGTGCCTGCATTCCTGTCTCCGTACGCTTGTTATCCGCGAGCACCGTCAACCGCCCGGCGCGCGCCATCTGCGGGCGTCGTCACAAGGCGTGGATTCATCGCGGCCCCGGAAAGGGGCCGCATGATTCGAACTTAAAGGCTGGGCAAGAGGCCTGCCGGCATCAGGCCGTTCAGGACCTGCGCGGCGATCAGACCGCTCGCGGCGGCGATGTCCGGCGCGAAGAAGCGGTCTTCTTCGTAGTGCGGCACCTGTTCGCGCAAGGCGCGGCGCGCCTGCTCAAGCTGGGGCGAGGTCTTCAGTCCTTCCCGGAAGTCCAGGCCCTGGCATGCGCCCAGCCATTCGATGGCCAGGATGTCGCGCACGTTCTCCGCCATGGCCCAGAGCCGCTTGCCGGCGTTGGGCGCCATGGACACGTGGTCTTCCTGGTTGGCCGAGGTGGGCATGCTGTCAACGCTGGCGGGATGTGCCAGCGCCTTGTTGTCGCTGGCCAGCGCCGCCGCGGTCACCTGCGCGATCATGAAGCCGGAGTTCACGCCGCCCTTGGCGACCAGGAACGGCGGCAGCTGCGACATGTGCTTGTCCATCATCAGCGCGATGCGGCGTTCCGACAGCGCGCCGATCTCGGCCAGCGCCAGCGCCAGGTTGTCCGCCACCATCGCCACGGGCTCGGCATGGAAGTTGCCGCCCGAGATCACGTCGCCCTGGTCCACGAACACCAGCGGGTTGTCCGATACGGCGTTGGATTCGATCTGCAGCACCTCTGCGGCATGGCGGATCTGCGTCAGGCAGGCGCCCATCACCTGGGGCTGGCAGCGCAGGGAATAGGGGTCCTGTACCTTCTCGCAGTCCGCGTGCGAGTGGCCGACCTCGCTGTCGTTGCCCAGCAGCTCGCGGTACACCGCGGCCACGTCGATCTGCCCGATCTGGCCGCGCGCGGCGTGGATGCGGGCGTCGAACGGCACGCGCGAGCCCAGCATCGCTTCCACGCTGAGGCTGCCGCACACGAGACCGGCGGCCATCATGTCTTCGGCCTCGAACAGGCCGCGCAAGGCGTAGGCGGTGGACACTTGGGTTCCGTTCAAGAGCGCCAGGCCTTCCTTGGCGGCCAGGGTCAGCGGCGCCAGGCCCGCGCGGGCCAGCGCCTCTTTCGCGGGCAGCCATTCACCCTGGTGGCGGGCGCGGCTTTCGCCCAGCAGCACCATCGACATATGGGCCAGCGGCGCCAGGTCGCCGGAGGCGCCCACCGAGCCCTTTAGCGGAATGTGCGGATAGACGCCGGCGTTGACCAGCGCGATCAGGCTGTCGATGACGTGACGGCGGATGCCGGAGTAACCGCGCGCCAGGCTGTTGATCTTCAGCACCATGATCAGGCGGACCATGGCGTCGTCCAGTGCCGTACCTACGCCGGCGGCATGCGAACGCACCAGCGAGCTTTGCAGCGCCTCGAGGTCTTCGCGGGCAATCTTGGTGGACGCCAGCAACCCGAAACCCGTGTTGATGCCATAGACCGTGCGGCCTTCCGCGATGATGCGCTCGACCGTGGCCACGCTGGCATCGATGGCGCCGCCGGCGGCAGGGTCCAGCGTCACGCGGACCGGCTGCTGGTACACGCGCCGCAGATCCGACAAGGTCAACTGGCCGGGTTTCAAATGCAAATCCATTCTGGGTCTCCTGTGCCGGTTGCCGGCGTCATGCAAATTCGTTGTCACGCCGGCTTTCGCACCGGATCGTGGAGGGCGGGCCGCGTACCGCGGCGCGCGAACAGGTAGTAAAGGATGCTGGGGACGATCAAGCCGATGATCCACGAGATATCCACGCCGCCCAGCCGTTCGACCATCGGCCCCGTATAGAGCTTGGTCGAGATGAAGGGCATCTGCACCAGCACGCCGAAGGCGTAGACGAGGATGCCGGGCATGTTCCAGCGACCGTAGCGCCCGTTCGGATCCGACAGCGCCGCGACGTCATACTGGCCGCGGTTCACGAAGTAGTAGTCCACCAGGTTCACCGCGCTCCAGGGCACGAAAAACGCCAGTAGGAAAAGGATGAACGACTTGAACGCGTTCAGGAAAGAATGCTGGCCGATCAACGCCACGGCCGTCGCCGCCGCCACGATCAGCACCACGGCCACCGCCCGCTGCCGGTGCGTGATCTGCACCTGGCCCCGGAAGCCGCTGGCGATCGTGGCGATGCACATGAAGCTGCCGTAGGAATTCAACGTGGAGATCGTGATCTTGCCGAAGGCGATGCTGAAGTACAGCAGCGCCGCCATCGTGCCGGTGCCGCCCAGGCCCACGATGTAGGCGACTTCGCGCCCCGCGAACTGGCCGGCGGCCATGGCGGCGGCCAGCACCCCCAGGACCATCGCGATCTGCGCGCCTACCACCGACCCCAGCCCCACTGCCAGGAACGTCTTCGTGGAAGACGTGGCGCTGGGCAGATAGCGCGAGTAGTCCGCCACGTAGGGACCATAGGCGATCTGCCACGACGCCGCCAGCGACACCGCCAGCAGGAACGAGCTCCAGCTGAAATGCCGGATCTGCAACAGCTGGCCCACGTCGCCCACCGCCATCACGCGGCTGAACAGATACACGAACGCGATGATGCCCAGGATTGTGGCGACCCGTCCGATGATGTGGATCACGCGGTAGCCGAACAGGGTGGCGGCGATGATCACCGCCGCGAAGATCAGGATGCCCGTGGTGTCGCTGACGCCGAACAGCTGGCCCAGCGCCTGGCCCGACAGCACGGTGCCGGTGGCCGTGAAGCCCAGGTACATCAGGCACACCAGCACGATGGGAATTGCCGCGCCGTAGACGCCGAACTGCACCCGGCTGGAGATCATTTGCGGCAGGCCCAGCTTGGGGCCCTGCGCCGCATGCAGCGCCATCACCCCGCCGCCGAGGACCTGGCCCACGAACAATCCGATCAGCGACCAGAACACGTCGCCGCCCAGCACAACGGCCAAGGCGCCGGTGACGATGGCGGTGATCTGCAGGTTGGCGCCCATCCACAGCGTGAACTGGCTGTACAGCTTGCCGTGCCGTTCGGATTCGGGGATGTAGTCGATCGAACGCCGCTCGATCAGCGGCGCGGATACTGCTTCACTGTCCTGAGCCATCGCATTGCCTCGAAGGTGGCGGAAAGCGGCGTCATGCCGCCGCGATTCCCGCGTGAGAGTATTGATTGGCGACATGCGGGCAGCGAGAACAGCCCTGCCCGCATGCCGGGTTGCCGACCTAACGCTTGCCGGTCACCATCGGCAGGTTCAGGCCCTGTTCCTTCGCGCATTCAATCGCGATCTCGTAGCCGGCATCCGCATGGCGCATGACGCCCGTGCCGGGGTCGTTGGCCAGCACGCGGGCAATGCGCTCGGCGGCTTCGTCCGTGCCGTCGCACACGATGACCATGCCGGAATGCTGCGAGAAGCCCATGCCCACGCCGCCGCCGTGGTGCAGCGACACCCACGTCGCGCCGCTGGCAGTGTTCAGCAACGCGTTCAGCAACGGCCAGTCGGACACGGCGTCCGAACCGTCGCGCATGGATTCGGTTTCGCGGTTGGGGCTGGCGACGGACCCGGAATCCAGATGGTCGCGGCCGATGACGATGGGTGCCGACAGTTCGCCGGAACGGACCATTTCATTGAACGCCAGGCCCAGCTTGGCACGCTGGCCCAGGCCCACCCAGCAGATGCGCGCCGGCAAGCCCTGGAAGCTGATGCGTTCGCGCGCCATGCTCAACCAGTGGTGCAGGTGCGCGTCGTCCGGGATCAGTTCCTTGACCTTGGCATCGGTCTTGTAGATGTCTTGCGGGTCGCCCGACAGCGCGGCCCAGCGGAACGGGCCCACGCCGCGGCAGAACAGCGGCCGGATGTAGGCGGGCACGAAGCCGGGAAAGTCGAACGCGTCCGCCACGCCTTCTTCCTTGGCCATCTGGCGGATGTTGTTGCCGTAGTCGAAGGTGGGGATGCCCTGGCGCTGGAACGCCAGCATGGCTTGCACGTGCACGGCCATCGATTGCTTGGCGGCCTTGATGACGGCAGCCGGTTCACGCTTGGCGCGTTCGCGGTAGTCCTGCCAGGTCCAGCCCGACGGCAGGTAGCCGTTCAGGGGGTCATGCGCGCTGGTCTGGTCGGTGACCATGTCCGGGCGCACGCCGCGGCGCACCAATTCGGGCAGGATGTCGGCGGCATTGCCGCACAGCGCGATGGAAACGGCGCGACCTTCCTTGGTGTACTTGGCGATGCGCGCCAGCGCGTCGTCCAGGTTGTCGGCCTGCTCATCCACGTAGCGGGTGCGCAAGCGGAAATCGATGCTGGCCTGCTGGCATTCGATGTTCAGCGACGAAGCGCCTGCCAGCGTGGCGGCCAGCGGCTGCGCGCCGCCCATGCCGCCCAGGCCCGCGGTCAACACCCAGCGGCCCGTGAGGTTACCGCCGTAGTGCTGGCGGCCGGCTTCGACGAAGGTTTCATACGTGCCTTGCACGATGCCCTGGCTGCCGATGTAGATCCAGCTGCCGGCGGTCATCTGGCCGTACATGGCAAGACCCTTGGCGTCCAGTTCGTTGAAGTGTTCCCACGTGGCCCAGTGCGGTACCAGGTTCGAGTTGGCGATCAACACGCGCGGGGCGTTGGCATGGGTCTTGAACACGCCGACCGGCTTGCCCGATTGCACCAGCAGGGTCTCGTCGTCGTTCAGGTTGGTGAGCGATTCGACGATCTTGTCATAGCAGTCCCAATTGCGGGCGGCGCGACCGATGCCGCCGTAGACCACCAGTTCCTTGGGGTTCTCGGCCACGTCCGGGTCGAGGTTGTTCATCAGCATGCGCAAGGGGGCTTCGGTCAGCCAGCTCTTGGCCGTCAGTTTGTTGCCGCGCGGGGCACGGATGACGACATCGCGGTATCGGTTCGATTGGTCCAAGAGACTCTCCTTGATCGGTTCAGCTGCGCGCGTATCGAATGCGCGCCGGTTGCCTGCATCATAGGATGCCTATGCTTGTATATACAAGATAGGTAGACCAGAATTTGGGTCAGGGATTTCCCTAGCGATGAAACGAAAATGGCAGGCGCCTGGCTGCAGACGGATGGCGAAAAAAAGGGCCGCTCAAGGCGGCCTCAGATAAATCAGGGTGTTCAAGCCCTTCGCGGCGACAGCTCGATCACGCAGGCGTCCAGCGGGGCCGCGCCCTCCAGCCGATATTCGGCCAGGCCTTCCTGCCCCTCGACGTGCAGGCAGTCGTAGCGCGACGGCAGCGTGTGCACCGCAGCATCGATGCCTACCGTGAGCGCCGCGCCGGCGTTCAGCACCAGCACGCTGCGCGCGGCGCTATGGAAGGTCCACGGGCCGGCGCCCGTCACCCATTGCAGCCGGGCGTGGCAGCGTGCCGGCGCGTAGATCAGGTTGAAATCCCGGATCGGGCCGTCCAGCAAGCGGCACTGCACGTTCGCGTCGCCCGAAAACGCATAGGCCCGGCGCGGCGCCAGCGGCGCTTGTTCGCGGCCATCCACGGTCAGCTGGATCCCCCGGCCTTCCAGCACGGTGATGATGCGCTGCAAGCCAGTGAAGGCTGAAAAGCCGCCGTCCTGCGCCACGTCGGCGATGGACAGGCGCCAGTCGAAAGCGGCGGCGCTGCCGCCGGGATTGCAGGCGACCTCCTGCGTGGTGCCGGCGCCGTTGCGCCACGGCATGCGCGGATAGTCGGCGGCACGGTAGAGACGGACTTCGGCTTGCTTCATGTCGTGAACTTGCCTTCCAGACGGTGGCGCGAACCCGGGTGGATCAGACGGGCGAGCGTGACGGCGCGGTCGCCGGACCAGGTGCGGCGGCTGATCAGCAGACAAGGTTCCTCGCGTTCGATCTGTAGCAGCTGGCATTCCCGGGGCTTGGCCAGGATGGCCTCGACCACGTGCTCGCCTTCGCTCAGCGGGGCCACGCGCGTCAGGTATTCGTACGGCGTGCTTTGCGTGAAATCCTGCTTCAGGTAGTCGGGTGCAAGGCCCACATTCACATAGCGGTCTTCCAACTGGATGGGGACGTCGTCTTCGTAATGCACGATGACCGAGTGATAGACCGGTTGGCCGGCGCGGATCTCCAGCGCCTGCGCCTGCTCGGCGCCGGCCGGCTCTTCGGCCAGGCGCACCACGCGGCTGTGATGGCGATGGTTGCGCGCCGCGATCTCGTCGGCGATGTTGTTGACGGCAAAGAGCGCCGAGCGCGCCTTGGGCTGCGCCACGAAGGTGCCCACGCCCTGCATGCGTACCAGCAAGCCTTCGGAAGTCAGCTCGCGCAGCGCGCGGTTGATGGTCATGCGGCTGAACCCAAGTTCATCGACCAGCTCGCTTTCCGAGGGCACCCGGTAGTGCGCGGGCCACGCGCCGCTGCGGATCTGCTGCGCGATCATCTGCTTGACCTGCGCGTACAGCGGGGCGGGCAGGGCATTGGCCTGGACGGGCAATCTGGGAGGGGAAGAGGCCACGGGGAAATCCTGTTGGGCGCCGAAAGAATTCGCAAATCGTTCGGGATCAAGTATAGACAGGTACAGATGTCTTGCGAACCGCAGCAGTGCGCCCCCCCGCGCTGGACGGCGGGCCGCCGCCTCATCTATACTCCCCCCCTGTATCGTTCTCGGAGCCTGCCGTGCCGCATTCGCCGGAAGAAAAAAAGCGTGTCGTTACCCGCCTGCGCCGCATCCAGGGGCAGGCGTTAGCATTGGAACGCGCGGTGAACGTTGGCACGGAGTGCGGCGCGCTGTTGCAACAGCTGGCCGCCTTGCGCGGCGCCGCCACCGGCCTGATGGCCGAAGTGCTGGAAAGCCATCTTCGGGAAACCTTTCTGCAATCCGCCCAGGGCGGGCCGCAAAATGCCGCGATCGACGCCGAAGCCGAAGTCGACCAGCTGATGCGCATCGTCCGTTCCTATCTGAAATAACCCCAGCCGACATTCGTGGAGTAAAGCTATGAAATCACGCGCAGCAGTCGCATTCGGACCCGGCAAGCCGCTGGAAATCGTTGAAATCGACGTCGCGCCCCCGCAGCGCGGCGAGGTGCTGGTGCAGATCACGCACACCGGCGTCTGCCACACCGACGCCTTCACCCTCAGCGGCGACGACCCCGAAGGCCTGTTCCCGGCCGTGCTGGGCCACGAAGGCGCAGGCATCGTGGTTGAAGTCGGCGAGGGCGTCACGTCGCTCAAGCCGGGCGACCACGTCATCCCGCTCTACACGGCCGAGTGCCGCGAGTGCAAGTTCTGCCTGTCCGGCAAGACCAACCTCTGCCAGAAGGTGCGCGCCACCCAGGGCAAGGGCGTCATGCCCGACGGCACGTCACGCTTCAGCTACGAAGGCAAGCCGCTGTACCACTACATGGGCTGCTCGACGTTCAGCGAATACTCCGTGGTCAACGAGATCTCGCTGGCCAAGATCAACCCGGCCGCCCCCCACGAAAAGGTCTGCCTGCTGGGCTGCGGCGTGACGACCGGCCTGGGCGCCGTGCACAACACCGCCAAGGTCAAGGAAGGCGACACCGTCGCCGTGTTCGGCCTGGGCGGCATCGGCCTGGCCGTGATCCAGGGCGCAGTGCAGGCCAAGGCTGGCCGCATCATCGCCGTGGACACCAACCCGAACAAGTTCGTGCTGGCCAGCGCCATGGGCGCCACCGACTGCATCAACCCCAAGGACCACGACAAGCCGATCCAGGACGTCATCGTCGAACTGACCGACGGCGGCGTGGACTTCTCGTTCGAGTGCATCGGCAATGTGCACGTGATGCGCGCCGCGCTGGAATGCTGCCACAAGGGCTGGGGCGAAAGCATCATCATCGGCGTGGCCGGCGCCGGCCAGGAGATCAGCACCCGCCCGTTCCAGCTGGTCACCGGCCGCGTCTGGCGCGGTTCGGCCTTCGGCGGCGTCAAGGGCCGCACGCAATTGCCGGGCATGGTGGAAGACGCCATGAGCGGCAAGATCGACCTGGATCCGTTCGTGACGCACACGCTGCCGCTGGAACGCATAAACGAAGCCTTCGACCTGATGCATGAAGGCAAGTCGATCCGCACCGTGATCCACTTCTAAGCCTTTCCCCCCTCGGCAGTCACTTGCAGGCCCGGCGCGTCAAGCGCCGGGCCTGCCTGTTTTCATGACATCGGCAAGACAGCGCCACGCGCGTCGATGACAGCCTTGTCATTCATCTTCACGTCATCTTCGGCCGCAACCATTCGCCCTTCATAAATGAGGGATCACACGAATGATTACGTGGAAGAGGAATGCGGGCGCCGCGATGCTGAGCGCCTTGTTGCTGGCCGGTTGCGGCGGCAGCGAAGACGACGACAACGATACGTCCGCCCCGGTGCCGGAACAGCCCGCGCCGGAGCAGCCGGCGGCCAGCCGGCCGATGGAGCTGACGATCCTGCACATCAACGATCATCACTCCAATCTGGGCAGCAGGAAGAAGGACCTGAAACTCAAGAACGCCGCCGGCACGCCGGTGGCGGTGAACGTGGAAGTGGGCGGCTTTCCGCGCGTGACCGGCGCCTTCAACGCGCTGTCGGCGCAGTCGGCCAACGTGCTGAAACTGCACGCGGGCGACGCCAACACCGGCACGCTGTACTTCAACCGCGCCGGTGAAGCCGGCGAGGCCGATGCGGCCATGATGAACACGGTCTGCTTTGACGCGATGACGCTCGGCAACCACGAGTTCGACAAGGGCGACAGCGGCCTGAAGCGCTTTATCGACCTGCTGCATGCCGGCGCGTGCCAGACCCCGCTGCTGAGCGCCAACGTCACGTTCGCCGCCGCCTCGGCGCTGAACCCGTCGCGCGCGCCCGGCCTCGTCAAGCCGTCCATCGTGCTGCAACGCGACGGCCAGCCCATCGGTATCGTCGGCCTGACGATCGCCAACAAGACGCAGCAATCGTCCAGCCCGGACGCCGGCACGCTGTTCTCTGACGAGACGGCGGCGGCGCAGTCGCAGATCGATGCGCTGCGCGCGCAGGGCGTGAACAAGATCGTGGTGATGAGCCATATCGGCTACGACTACGACAAGCAGATCATCCCCAATCTGAGCGGCGTCGACGTGGTGGTGGGCGGTGATTCGCACACCTTGCTGGGCCCGGACACGATGACGGCCTACGGCGTGGGTTCGCCCGCGGGCGCCTACCCGACCGTGTTGCAGAACAAGGACGGCAAGCCCGTCTGCCTGGTCCAAGCCTGGGAATACTCGCAAGTGGTCGGCGAACTGAAGGTCAGCTTCGATGCCAATGGCGACGTGACGGCTTGCGCCGGGACGCCGCACGTGCTGATGGGCGACGCGCTCACGGTGGCCGGCGCCGCGCCCGCCCCCGCGGACAAGACCGCCATCCTGGCCGATGTGGCTGCCAGCGGCTTCCTGCGCATCCAGCAACCGGACGCGCAAGCCACAAGCGTGCTGCAGCCGTTCAAGGCAAAGGTCGACGCCTTCAGCGCCAGCCTGGTCGCCTCGGTGCCGCAGGAACTGTGCTCGCGCCGCGTGCCGGGCGGCCCGGGTTCGCGCGACTACAGCCGTTCGAGCGCGGCGTGCAACACGCTGGGCAGCGTCAGCCTGCATGGCGGCGACATCCAGCAGCTGGTGGCGCAGGCCTATCTGGACGTGGCCAACGCCAACTACGGCGGCGCGGACATCTCGCTGCAAAGCGGCGGTGGCGTGCGCATGCCCCTGCTGGGCAACGTGACGGCGGCCAATGTGATCGAAGTGGTTCCGTTCGGCAACATGCTCTGGCGCCTGGAGGTCACGGGCGCCGAGGTCAAGAGCATGCTGGAAGACGGCATGCAGGCCGTCTACGGCCCCGGCGGCTCGACGGGCCCGTACCCGTACGCCGGCGGCCTGCGCTGGGACGTGAACGCCGCGCAAGCCCAGGGCAGCCGCGTGACGAACATCGAAGTGCGTGACGCCGCCAGCGGCAACTGGCTGCCGCTGGACGCTGCGCGCACGTACAAGTTGTTCGTGTTGAGCTTCAACGCCACCGGCGGCGACGGCTACAAGACGCTGGCCAACGTGCCCGCCGCGCGCCGTCAGGACATCGGTGTGCTGGACGCCGACGTGCTGCAAAGCTATATCGACAAGCAGGCCAAGGACCCCGTGTCCGGCCTGCCGGTGCTGAACCTGCTGCCCGTCAGCCTGTACAGCACCAAGACGTACAGCGAGTAAGCGCACCGGCCCTGACCTGGCGGCAGGGTCTTTATTGCATGAACCAGATGGCCCTCATATTATGCAAGACTCTTCTTGCATAATATGAGGGCCATCTTTTGAGTCCATCTACTGCCGTCTGGCTGTTCCTGTCCGTCCAGGCCCTCGGGCTGGCCTTGTGGCTGACGCTTGCCGCGCTGAACAACCGGCGGGATTTCGCCGGAGCCGCCGCTGCGGTCGGCGCCACCATGGCGATGCTGCCGCTGACGCAGGATCCCCGCATCCCCACCCCCTTGCTCAGCCGTGCCCAGCGTTCGCCAGGCCTGCACCGCGCAGCCCTGGCCGTCGTGCTGCTGCTTCAGGCGGCGGGCGCCGCCTTGGCGTGGGCAGGGTGCTACGCGCTGCTGATCCAGGGCGACCTGGCCGCGGCCAGGCCCTGGCTGAACGGCGCGCTGGCCGCCCTGTCCGCCTGTCTGCTGGCCATGCACTTGAGCGGCCTGTGGTTCGGGTATTGGATACGCCAGGACACGTTGCAACTGACGCACATCGCCTTGCTGCTGTGGTCGTGCCTGATGTTCCTGGCCTTCAATCTGGTGGCGTGATCACCCGGCGGGGCCAGCGATGCCGACCGCGCTACGACGTCAGCCGCAGGTGGCCGCCCGTACCCAGGCGGCGTTCCAGGTAGACCTCTTCCGTGCGGCCAACGAACTGCGCCAGGGAAAATTCCCGCTGCGCCGTGTTGCGCGCGTCGGCGCCCATCTGCGCCACCAGGTCGCGGTTCTTCAGGATCTCGCTGACGACCTTGACCACGCTGCTGACGGACCCCGGGGGCACCACCCAGCCGTTGCGGCCATCCGTGACGTTCTCGGTCAGGCCCCCAATCTTGCTGACGATGACCGGCTTGCCGGACGCCATCATTTCGCGGCAGGCAAACGAGATCGTCTCCAATCGCGACGACAGCACGAAACCCACGTCCAGCGCGGCCAGGAAAGGGCCGACGTCTTCCAGCAGGCCGGTGAACACCACCTGGTCGGCCATGCCCAGATCGGTCACGCGCTGGCGCTGCTCGTCGTCGGGCTCCTTGCCGGCGATCATGATCACGACCTGATCGCGCAGATAGTCGGGCAGCAGCGACACGGCCGTCACCATGTCCAGCCAGTTCTTGTAGCTGGCCGTGCCGGCATTGCTGCCGATCACGAGCCGCCCCCGCATGGCGGCAGGCAGCAGGGCGGCGCGCGCCTGGGCCGAATCCTGGGCGCTGGCCGGCCGGAACTGGGCGGTATCGACACCGTTGTGCACCACCCGCAGGTCTTCGTTGCGGAAGACGGAATCCTTCATGCGGCGGAAGGTGTGGCCGCAGACGCAGATGACGCGGTTGGTGCCCCATTTGGCGCGCATGCGCACGCCCAGGCTATTGGCGGTGCGGTCAGTGTGCTGGGTGTAGACGATGAACGGGCGCTTGGCGCCCATGCCCATCGTGGCCAGCATGCAAAGGCGATGGTCGGCCGACCCGTTCACATGAATGACGTCGAAATGTTCCTTGCGCAGCAGCGCGCGCAAGCGGCGCAACGCGCTCAGTTGCTGGAACGGCCGCCCCTTGAATTCCAGGTCGATCGACTGCACGCCGGGCAAGGCGTCGGCCTCGGCCAGCAGTCGGCTGCTGCGCGGCGCCGCAACGGTGATCTGGGCGCGCTGGCGCAGCATGCGCGCCAGCGACATGACGTAGGTGGTATGCCCGCCGCCGTCGCCTTGGTGAAAGTTGGTGTAGAGGATCTTCATGATGTCGGGCCCGAGAGCGGATGCGGGGAAGGCGGGGATTCCCCTTGATTGAGCAAACAGCTCCAATGGCATTTTTCGAACACGTCGTCGCCCAGGCGACTGCCGGCAGACAAGTTGTAGACCTTGACGCCGCGCGCGCTCAGCAGCCGGCTGGCCTGGCGGAACGCGGGTTCGATGTGGCCCGCGAATTGGCGGTCCAGCGCGGTGGCAAGCTGGGCGCCCGCGCTTTCGTAGAAACGCGGCCCGGCGCTGGCCGTCAGATCCAGTCCGTGCAGATACAGGGTGCGGGCGCCCATCCAGGCCAGCAACTGCAAGCCGGTATAGGCGACGGTTCCGCCGCCGAACAGTCCGCGGGCGGGATTCAGGCTGAAGCCGTGCGCGTGCTGTGGATTGCGCGCGTCGAACAGCACCAGTTCCGGGTCATTCGCCAACTGCGCTTCAAGCGCTTCAGGCGTGGCGCGCGCCTGCAGCGCACGCTGATGCACTTCTTCAAACAGGACAATGCGGCAGCGGATGTCGTCCGCGGCGAACAGGAACGCGATCCAGCGGTACACCTCGGGCGTTACGAACAGCAGCAGGTCCTGCGACAGCACCTCGGCCACCAGGTCACGCCGGCGTTTGACGAATCCGGCATCCAGCATCGCGTAGTAGTCAAAGCGCAGGGTGGGATGCTGGCGGCGCAGCGCGATGGAACCGTTGACGCCCATGACGGCGCCCAGCCGGCATTGCGCGTAGTCGATCTGCGCGACCGACGGCCCGCTCAGGATCAGGTGCGCGTCACCGGCGATGTCGCGCGGCACGTCGTCCATCGGCACCGTGCCGGGACCTTTCACTCCCACTAGATCGCATGCCACCAGCCGTTCGCTGCCCTCGCGCCGAACCTTCACCAAGGGCCACAGCGTCTCGTTGTGCCGATAGGCCCCGGCGCGCGTATAGCGGTAAAGATATCGGAAGCCCTTGGTCAAGGGACGCGAACAAAGCAAGCGGGGAACAAGGGCAAAACGGGGCATGAACAGTGCCGCTGAAAGCGCGGCGAAACCTTACGAGCGGCTGATTCTACTCATGCGTTTTCGCCAAAAGCGCGTTCGAAACATTTGAGATGTAACAGCAATGGGGGGAGCTGTTCCCGCCCCTTTTTTGCCTGTTTACCCCCGCAAACAGGCGGCATCCCACATTCCGGAATAAAGCAGATCGACGCCCCGGAATCTGCACCATTACCGTGCAGAAGCACCGGTTACCAGGCACCTCTGGTACGAGCGCAGCGCAAGCCGCGCTCGTACGTTCCATTACCTTTTGCGCTAAAGCGACAGGATATTGAAAGTGAATCAGGCAACGCGGCGGGGCCAAAGCTCCGGAAACAATGGATGCGCCAAGGGCGCGCCGGCCGGCAAGGCGTCGGCCAGGCCCGGAAACTCCGGCGACGTCCGCCACGGGCGCGGCGCGTGCCGCATGTCTTCACCCAGGAAGCGCAGCGAAAACGCCCGCCGACGCCGGTTGCCGCCTACGCCGCCCGCGGCGTGCAGGGTCAGCATATGAAAGAACACCGCGTCGCCCGGTTGCAGCTCCCAACCCAGGATGTTCCAGGCCGAGCGGTCTGATTCGATGTCCGGCAGATCCGCCAGGCTGCCTTCGGGAAACCACCTTGCCTGGCTGTCCAGGAACGTGCGCGGCATCAGCCACGGCCCCCGATGCGATCCGGCCACGAACTCCAGCGTGGACTCGCGTGCCACGGGATCCACCGGCATCCACATGCTGCAGTTCTGCTGGCCTTCCACGTTGTAGTAGGGCTGGTCCTGATGCCACGGCGTCGGCTGGCGCGTGTTGGGCTCCTTGACCAGCAGGTGGTCGTGGTACAGGCGTGCGCTTGGGCAGCCCATCAACTGCGCGGCGACCGACCCGACACTGCTGTCGAAGATGAATCGGCGGTAGTCTTCGTTCTCGGTCCAGTTGCAGAAATCCTCGAAGAACCAGCCGGGGTCGTCTGCCGTGCTGGCAACCTTGGCCCGCGGGCTGGGCGCAGCAAGATTAGATTCGATGCCGCGCGTCAACAGCGCGACTTCGTCAGGCGTGAACAACTGGCGCACGCAGACGGCGCCATCTTCCTGAAAGGCCTCGATCATCGAGGCGGGAAGTTCGAATTCATGACGGTTCGACAACATGGGTTCCTCCTGGAAAATCACGAACGCTGGAATGACGGCGGTTGGCCGCGGGAACGGCCAGGCCGCCCCCACAACCAGTACGCCGCGCTCAGCAGGGCCAACCAGCCCAGGCCGACAAAGAGCGCCAGGCGGGTTTCGGGAAACACACCCAGCACGATGAATATGAAGAGCATGAAGACGATGGCAAAGGCCTGCCCGTAAGGCCAGAACGGCACCGGGAAATGCAGCGCGGCGGCTTCGGGCCCGCTCAGGCTGCGCCGCATGGCCACCTGCGACAGCAGGATCATCAACCACACCCACACGACCGAAAACGTGACCATCGATGCGAAGGCCATGAACAGCTTGTCGGGCAACAGATAGTTCAGCACCACCCCGCCCAGCAACGCCACGCCCATCATCACCACCGTCATCCACGGCACGCCAAAGCGCGACAAGCGCGAGAACACCATGGGCGCCTGACCGTTGGCGGCCATGCCGTACAGCATGCGCCCCGTGGAGAAGATGTCGCTGTTGATGGCCGATATCACGGCCGATATCACAACCAGGTTCAACACCGACGCCGCGGAAGCCATTCCCAGCCCGCTGAAAATCTGCACGAAGGGGCTGCTGTCGCCAGTGATGCCGGGCCACGGGAAAATGGCCATCAGTACCGTCAAGGTCAGCACATAGAACAACAAGATACGCAACGGAACCGAGTTGATGGCCCGGGGGATCATGCGTTGGGGATCGCGGGCCTCGCCGGCTGTCATGCCGATGACTTCGATACCGCCGAAGGCGAACATCACCACCGAAAACGACGCGATCATGCCCTGCACGCCGTTCGGGAAGAAGCCGCCGTGCCGCCAAAGGTTGGAGAAGCCGGAGGCGTCCGCCGCCGTGGCGCCGCCCGTCTGAATGCCCGCCAGCAGCACGCCCAGCCCCGCCGCAATCATGGCGACGATCGCCACGACCTTCAGCAGCGACAGCCAGAACTCCAGTTCACCGAACACCTTGACCGAACACAGGTTGATCGCGCCGATCAAGCACACGATCGACAGCACCCAGATCCAGCGCGGGGTGTCCGGGAACCAGAAGCTCATGTACAGGCCGAACACGGTGACGTCGGCCAGGCACACCATCAGCATCGAGAACGCGTAGCTCCAGCCGGTCAGAAAGCCCAGGTAGGGGCCCAGATAGCGCGTGGCGTAGTGCCCGAACGACCCCGAAACCGGCGTCCTGACGGCCATTTCGCCTAACGCGCGCATCGTCAGGAAGATGGCGACGCCGCCGATCAGATAGGCCAGCAGCACCGAAGGGCCCGCGCGCTGGATCGCACCCGCCGACCCGTAGAACAGCCCGGTGCCGATCGCCGACCCCAGCGCCATGAAACGAATATGCCGCTCGTTCAAACCGCGCCGCAATGGCGAAGTCTCCTGGTTCATATGCCCCCCCCGCTTTATCGTGTTTTGGACAACCTTGGCATCGATGTGCACAGGAATCTTCTCCCAGGCCGCGCCCGAAATTCGATAAGCACGCGCAAATCGGACGCATCTGATATCGTTGCCCCGTACCCTCCCAGGCTCGCGCATCCCACTGATGAACCCCTTTCGCCCCGACTCTCCCGCCCTGCAGGACGCCATCGCCGATGCCATCAGCACCGCGACCCGTGGCGCCGGCCGCGTGAACATCCTGATCGCCGGCAAGACGGGCGTGGGCAAAAGCACGCTGATCAATGCGGTGTTCCGCGGCGAACTGGCCAAGACCGGCGCGGGCAAACCCGTCACCCAGTCCACCCAGGCCTACACCAAGCCCGGCCATCCGCTCACCATCATCGACACCCGCGGCCTGGAGGTCGGCGACTACGCGCGTTCGCGCCAGCAACTGACCGACCTGATCCAGGAACGCGCCGCGTCCGACGACCAGGACAAGCACCTGCACGTGGCCTGGCTCTGCATCCAGGACAGCAGCCATCGGGTGGAAGACGCCGAGATCGAGCTGTGCGACATGCTGGCCAATGCCGGCATTCCCGTCATCGCGGTGCTGACCAAGGCCCGCAAGAACAGCCCCTTCGTGGACGAAGCGCGCAAGTTGCTGCCGCGCGCCAAGGACGTCGTGGCGGTGCGCGCGCTGCCGGAATGGATCGAAGAGCTGGATGCCGAACTGCCGCCGATGGGGCTGGATGCGCTGATTGGGGTCACCGCCGAACTCATCCCCGAAGGCCAGCAGCGCGCCTACGCCAATGCCTTGTCCACCCGCAACAAGAAGGCCCTGGAAGTAAAAAAAAAGCGGGCTGAGATAGAGGTGAACATTGCAGCGGGCCTGGCCGCATCAGCCGCCGCCGCCCCCATCCCGTTCTCGGACGCGTTCGCCCTGGTGCCCATCCAGGTGGGCATGATCGCCAAGATCGGCATCACCTTCGGCATGGAGCTGGACACCACCGCGATCACGACGCTCGTCACGTCCACGCTGGGCGCATCGGCGGCCACGCTGATCGGCCGCTCGCTGGTGTCGGGCATGCTGAAATTCATCCCCGGCGCAGGCAGCGCGGTGGGCGGCACCATCGCCGCCACCACCGCAGGCGCCATCACCAAGCTGCTGGGCAACGCCTACGTGGCGGTGCTGTACGACTTCTGCCAGAAGAACCCCGGCAAGGACATCGATATCGGGATGATCGCGCAGGCGCTCAAGCAGCGCGTGAAGCTGTAAGGCAAACCCCGGTCAGAACGCCCTGGCCAGTGCAGCGAAGAAGGCGTCGTCGTTGATCTCGACACGTTTCTTGTAGCTGGGCTTGCCGCGCGCGCTCAGCACCACCGCGACGAGCTTATGCGCCGGATTGATGTGGATGAACTGGCCGTAGATGCCTTCGGCCTGGAAGGCGCCCGCCAAGGCGGGATCCTTCAGTTCCGGCACCCACCACATGTAGCCGTACGGAATCTCGGTGTCGCCGATGCGGTACGGGGCCCCTGCCTGCGCCACCCAGTCATCCGGCAGCAGGCGTTCGCCGTCCAGCTGCCCGCCTTCCAGCACGAATTGCCCGAAGCGCGCGTAGTCGCGCATCGTGGCGTTCATGCCGCTGCCCGAAATCGTCATGCCCCCGGGGCATTCCGCCCACCAGGTCGCGTCGGACTCCATGCCGATGCGCGACCACAGCCGCGAATGCAGATAGTCGGCCAGGCGCTGGCCGGTTGCTCCTTCCATCACCGCGCTCAGCAGATAGGATTCACCCGTGTTGTACGCCCAGGCCTGGCCTGCCGGCTGCCGTGCCGGCAGCTGCTTCATGAAGTCGCGGATGCCGCCCGGCTGCCAGCGGGTCTGGATATCCAGCAACTGGCGGCGCTCGGAAGCCGGATCGCCGTAGTCTTCATTCCACTGCACGCCCGAACACATGCGCAACATCTGGCGCAATGAAACCTCGCGGTAGACGCCGCCCAGGTCCGCGTATTTGGTGACCGGATCGTCCAGCGAATCGATCAGGCCTTCCTTCAGCGCCACGCCCACCAGCGTGGCCGCCACCGACTTGGCGAGCGAACACGAGTTCCACCGGGTTTCAGGCGAGATGCCGCGCTGGTAGGTTTCGAACGCGACCTGCCCGTCCTTCATCACCATCAGGCCGGCCACGCCATTGGCCGCCAAATAGTCGTACAGGTCGAAGACGCGTCCCTGATCCTGGATGCGCAAGCCCGGCAGCCCGCCGGGCCGCAGCGGCAGGTCGCGTACGCGCTGGCCGCGCGCCACCGTGTCTGAGGCGAACCAGCCGGGGTCGCTCGACAGCGCCAGCGTCAGTTCGTCGGGAAGCAGGGTGCCGTCGTAGAACCGCATCAGGTGCGATTTCAAAGCGGGAGTCATGGGCATGGCAGGTTCCGGTTTCAAATTCATAGGGTGGGGGACAGGCGTACGCTGCGCGGCGTCAGTCGTCCCGCATCACAAAATGTCCTGGCGCGACCTCTTGGTAGCGCCGTCGGGGCGGCGTGTAGCCGGGCGGGCGCAACGTGTGCCGGATCTCGTCCTGGGCGAGGTTGCGCGGCGCCCGCGGCGCGCCCGGGTCAGCCACCGGGACGGCCTCCAGCAGGCGCCGGGTATAGGGGTGCCGGGGGTCGTAGAGCACGGCGGCACGCGAGCCAATCTCGACGATTTCGCCCATGTACATCACCGCCACGCGATGGCTGACGCGTTCCACCACGGCCATGTCGTGCGAGATGAACAGATACGCCAGCCCCATGTCCTGCTGCAGCTTCAGCATCAGGTTGATGACCTGCGCCTTGATGGATACGTCCAGCGCGGACACGGCTTCGTCGGCCACCAGCAGCGACGGGCCCAGCGCCAGGCTGCGCGCAATGCAGATGCGCTGGCGCTGCCCGCCAGAGAACTCCTGCGGATACCGGTTGCCCGCGGCGCTGTCCAGCCCCACGCAGTCCAGCAATTCGGCCACGCGGGCGCGCAGGGCCTCGCCCTTGCAGACCTTGTTCACGATCAAGGGGCTGGCCACGGCCGCCGCGACGGTCTTGCGCGGGTTCAGGCTGGAGAACGGGTCCTGGAACACCATCTGCACATGGCGCGCCATGGCGCCGCGGTCCCGGCCGCTGGCGGCATGGATATCCTGCCCGTTGACCCGCACATGGCCCGACGTTGGCGTCAGCAGATTCATGATGCTGCGGCCGATCGTGGACTTGCCGCAGCCAGACTCGCCAACCAGCGCCAGGGTTTCGCCGGGCTGCACGCTGAACGACACGTTCTCTACCGCATGCACCATCCCGCGATCCCGCGCCAGGAAACCCGATCCCATGCGGTAGCGCATCGTCAGGCCCTGCACTTCCAGCGCAGGCGGGGCGTCCGCACGGACGGTGTCGGCGGCTTCGGCCGCCGGTGTCCTGGCGCCGGTCTGCCGGTCGATGGCCGGAAACGGCAGCGGCCGCGCCACGGTCTTCATGGCGCCCAGGCGCGGCACCGCGGCCAGCAGGGCCCGCGTATAGGGTTCAGCGGGCGCCTCGAAAATGCGGGCGGTCTCGCCGCATTCGATCTGCTCTCCGCCGCACATCACCACCATCCGGTCGGCGACTTCCGCCACCACGCCCATGTCATGCGTGATGAACAGCACCGACATGCCGTCTTCCTGCTGCAGCTCGCGGATCAACGCCAGGATCTGCGCCTGGATGGTGACGTCCAGCGCCGTGGTCGGCTCATCGGCGATCAGCAACCGGGGCCGGCACGCCAGCGCCATGGCGATCATGACGCGCTGGCGCATGCCCCCCGACAGGTGAAACGGATAATCCTTCAAGCGCGTCGCCGCCGCCGGGATGCGCACCTTCTCCAGCAGACGCAGCGCCTCGGCCTGGGCCGCGGCCCAGTCCAGGCCGCGGTGCAGCATCAGCGATTCGGCTACCTGGAATCCGATCGTGCGCACCGGGTTCAGGCTGGTCATCGGTTCCTGGAAGATCATGGCGATATCCGCGCCGCGGATCTTGCGCATCTCGCTTTCGGGCAGGGCCAGCAGGTCACGGCCGTCCAGCAGCACGCTGCCCGACAGCTGCGTGTCGCGCGGGTTGAGCAGGCGCATGATGGACATGGCCGTGACGCTTTTGCCCGACCCGGACTCCCCCACGACGGCCAGCGTCTCGCGCGGCGCGACCTCGAAGTCCAGCCCGTTGACGACCGTCTTCCAGCCGTCCGGCACCCGGAAGCGGGTGTGCAGGCCGGCGACGCGAAGCACGGGCGCGTTCACGCGTTCAGCCCCATCGCGGACAGGCGCAGCCAGATGGTCTTGATCTGCTGGTATTGCGCCATGGCCTCCAAGCCCTTGTCGCGGGCGAGCGAACCTGAACGGCGGTAGCCGCCGAAAGGGGTCTTGATGTCGCCTTCCGTGAACCCGTTGACCGCGACCGTGCCGCACTCCAGGCGGCGCGCGAAGTACATGGCGCGATCCAGGTCGCGGGTGTAGACGGTGGCATGCAGGCCGTAGTCGGTGCCATTGGCGATCTGCAGCGCCTGGTCCATGCTGTCCACGGGCAATACGCCCAGCACCGGTCCGAAGATCTCCTCGCGCGCGATGGTCATCTCGGGACGCAGGTCGGCGAAGACCGTGGGACCAAGGTAATGGCCCCGACCGACCGGTGCGCCGCCGGCGTCCAGCACGCGGCGCGCGCCTTCCTCGACGCCCTTGGCCACATAGGACAGCACGCGGTTGCGCTGGCCCGCGGAAATCAGCGGCCCCATGTCGGTTGCCGGATTCAGGGGATCGCCGATCACGATCTGCTTGGTGCGGGCGATGATCTTCTCCACGTAGGCGTCCTGCCGCGACCGCGCCACCAGTTGGCGCATGTTGGCCGAGCAGTTCTGGCCGCCGTTCCAGAACGCGGCCATCACGGCATTGTCGATCAGATCTTCGGTCAGGTCCGCGTCATCGAGCACAATGAAGGGACTTTTTCCGCCCATCTCCAGGCCGACGGTCTTCAGGTTGCTGGACCCCGCGTATTGCAGGAACAGCCGGCCCACGTCCGTGGACCCGGTGAACGACACGGAATCGATGTCGGGATGCTGGCCGATCAGCCGCCCCGTTGTCTCGCCCGGCCCGGTCAGCACGTTCAGCACGCCCGCCGGTATCCCGGCTTCGATCGCCAGCGCGGCCAGTGACAACGCGGTCAGCGAGGTCTCTTCGGCCGGTTTGACGATGACGGAGCAACCGCTGGCCAGCGCCGGCGCCAGCTTCCACGTGGCCATCAGCAGGGGGAAGTTCCAGGGCAGCACGGCCGCCACGACGCCGATGGGTTCGCGCACGACCATCGCGCAGTCTTCCTGGCCGGTCGGCGCTACGTGGCCGTAGGCCTTGTCGACCAGTTCGCCGTACCACTGGAAGATGGCTGGGACTTCCTGCGTGATCTCGCGCAGGCAATCGCGGATGGGCTTGCCGCTTTCCAGGCTTTCCATGACCGCCAGCCTGACCCCGTCGCGCCGGATCAGCGCCGCCAGCTTCAGCAGCGCTTCCTTGCGCTTTTCGGGCGCGCAGCGCGACCAGGCGCCGCTGCGGAACGACCATCGGGCAGCCGCGACCGCGCGGTCCACGTCCTTCTGGCCGCAATGCGCCAACGTGCTCAGCACGGCGCCGGTGGCGGGGTTGCTGGTCTCGATCAGGGCCCCGTTGTCGGACGCCGACCAGTCGCCGTCGATGAAAGCGCGGTCGGGTAGTCGCAAGCCGGCGGCGACGCGCAGCAGTTCTGCATGGCTGGGGTTGGGCAGGGCGGTATCGGACATCATTGCTCCGGGTATCAGATGGCCGCGTAGGGGCGCGAGTACGCCCCCCGCAGGTAACGGTCGGCCGAGAACGGCGCCAGGTCGGTCTTGGGTTCGGCGCCGCGGGCCAGGGCGGCAAGCGTGCTTCCCACGGCGGGGCCCAGCCCAAAGCCGTGCCCGGAGAAGCCCGTGGCGATGATCAGGCCGCGAGCGGGCCAGGCCGCATCGATCACCGGCAAGGCGTCCGGCATCACATCGATGTTTCCTGCCCAGGACTTCACGATCTCGACGGGCGGCATGCCCGCGAACAGGTCCGCGAATCGCTTGCGGTTGTCGCGCACGCGATGCGTGTTAGGCGCAATGTCCGGATCGCGGGGCTTGATCGCCCAATCCGACTTCGGCACCGACAGCCGGGTATGCAGGTCATTGATGAAGGGTTTGCCCAGGCGGAACGAAAAACCCTTGCGATTGCGGACCACTTCGCGCACGAAATACCGCGACGCGCGCAGGGAATCCAGCGTCAGATCGATGTCCGTACCGGCATCGGTGGCGATGATGCAGGAACCATCGGGACGCTGGCGCAGGCCCAGTCCGTAGCCGACAAAACAAGGCAGGCCCATGGGAGGCAGGGGCGCGGTCAGCGATACCGTGCTGCGCACGACCTTTTGCGGCAATTGCACATCCAGGCCCTGCAACAGGCGGAAGGTTTGCGCGCCGGCCGCGCAGATGACGATGGGCGCGCGTACCGGGCCGTGCTCGGTCTGCACGCCGCGAATGCTGCCGCCCGCGACGTCCAGCGCGCTGACGCCGCAATCCTCCAGCAGCACCGCGCCGGCGCCGACGGCCGCACGGGCGAACGCCAAGGTCGCCAGCGTGGGTTCGGCCTGCCCGTCCGATTCAGCGATGATGCCGCCTTCCGTGCGCGGCGACACCAGCGGAAACCGGGCCGCCACCTCGTCGGCGCTGAGCATCCGCGTGTCGCGAACGCGGCCGCCTGCCTCGGCCAGCCATGCCTGGTAGGACCGGCGCTCGGCCTCGTCCGCACACAGGAACAGGCAACCGCTGCGCCGCCAGCCTGTCTCGTGGCCCAGTTCTGCCCGCAGTCCGGGCCACAGCGACAGGGCCTGGGCAGCCAAGGCAAGCTCAGCGGGATCGCGGTACAGCGAGCGCACGAACCCCCAATTGCGTCCCGACTGCTGCGAGGCGATCCGGTTTTTTTCCAGCAGCACCACTTTCAAGTTGGCGCGGGACAGATACCAGGCGGCGCTGCAGCCCATGATGCCGCCGCCGATGATGACGACGTCGGCGCTCGCGGGCAGCGGCTCGGTCCTGTCCAGCAGGCGCGACACCGCGTCCGCCGGCGCATGGCGCAACAGGTTAAGCGGCGGCATCGACGATGGCGTCCATATCGATCTCGACCCGGATGGCGGGATCGAACAAGCCCGCCTGCACGGTCGTGCACGCGGGATCCACCCCGCGGAACGCTTCCGCGTACACATCCATGACGGCGTCGTAGTCTTCGGCCCGGGCGATATAGATGCGCACCCGCACCACATCGCGCAGCGACGCGCCCGCCTGCTGGAACGCCGACTGGGCGTTGCGGAAGATCTGCTCGGTCTGCGCGCGGGCGCCGTCGGCCAGCACGTCGGCGACATAGTCGTAGCCCGTCGTCCCGGACAGGCGGACGTGGCCATTCAGCGCGACGGCGCGCGCATAGCTGTAAGTGCGTTCATACTCGCTACCCGAGTAGATGGCTTGCCGGCCGCCGCGTTGGCGCGTGTTGTCGTTCATGTCGGTTTTCATCCAGGAGTGCTTCATTGGCAAGCAGGATCGCGCAAAAGGCGCGGCCCCGTCGATGTCAAAAAATCGAGGGCTGGATGCAATTAATAGAACGACCGATGGCGAGAGGTCGGGTGCGTCACAAGGAATGCCTCGCGGCCGATCATGGTTTTCCCGTAGCGCTTTTGCCGGCGCCAAGGCGAACTCCGACCCGGTGCAGATTATTGCGGTTTCGATTCCATTTATTCGACTCGACACTGCCGAACGCGTTGGGATTCAATCGGGTCATTCCGGGAACAGCCCGGCGCCGCGTCACAGAACCGGCGGCCTTCCAGATGACAGGGGAACACAGGATGCACGTGGATTTTGCAATCGTCGGCGGCGGAATTTCAGGCGCGGCGGCCGCCTACTTTCTTTCCCAGGCCGGAAAAGTGGCGTTGATCGAACAAGAGCCGCATTTCGGATTCCATAGCTCGGGCCGCACGGCGGGCCAGTTCACCGTCGGCATTTCCGCCGACCAGATGCGCGCCATGGCTGCGGCCAGCCGGGCGTTCTTCCAGGCGCCGCCGGCGGGTTTCGCCGAACTGCCCCTGATCGAGCAGCGCGGCAGCCTGACGCTCGGCCGCCATAGCCAGAAGGCCGTGCTGGACAAGCTGCACGAACGCATCGGGCAAGCGGGCGGCGCCGCCGAATGGGTGGATCGCGAACAGGCCATGGCCCTGTTCCCCGCGCTGCTGGCCGACAAATTCGACCTGGGCGTCCACGAGACCGACGCCCAGGACATCGACGTGAACACCTTGCTTCAGGCCTACCTCAAGGGTGCCAAGCGAAACGGCGCGGTGCTGGCGACGAATACGCCAGTGCTGGCCATCGAACGGCAGGAAGGCAAATGGCGCATCCGCACCCAGGACGAGGACTACACCGCCAGCGTGATGGTCAACGCCTCGGGCGGCTGGGCCGACGCCGTCGCCCACATGGCGGGCGTGGCGCCCATCGGCATCACGCCGTACAAGCGCACCGCCTTCACCTTCCCGCTGCTGCCAGGCGCCGAAGGCGCCCGCTGGCCGCATGTGTGCAATGCGGATTACCAGTGGTATGTAAAACCGGAACATGGTTGCTTCATGGGTTCGCCCGCCGATGCGCAGCCGGTTGCGCCCGGCGAGGTTTATCCGGACGAGCTGGACGTGGCCCAGGGCATCTACAACATCGAACAGGAAACGACGTTGCGTGTTCCGCGGCCCATCAGTGTCTGGGCCGGCGTGCGCAGCTACGTGCGTGACCGCAATCCGGTCTGCGGCGCGCGCAGCGACAGCCCCGATTTCATCTGGTACGCGGCGCTGGGCGGTTGCGGCGTGCTGACCTCGCCCGCGATGGGGCAGGCCGTGGCGGCATTGGCCCAGCGCAAGGCGCTGCCCGATGCGTTGCGCGCGCAGGGCTTGACGCCCGAGGCCTTGTCGCCAGACCGCGCCACGCTCCGATCCGCCTGATTGCCGCAACGAACAAGCAAGCAAACCATAACGGGGAAACGGACGCCATGATCCACCATAAGCTCTCCAAACGGGATTTCCTGAAACTGTCGGCCACCGCCGGCACACTGCTGGTCGCGCCAGCGTGGGCGCAACCGGCGCCGACTCCGCCCGCCGCCCCGCGCGGCCAGGTGATCGCCGGCATTTCGCAGGAACCCACGGTATTCAACCCGCTGATGCCGGGCAGCGAAGTCGACCAGGGCGTCTGGTGGCAACTGTTCAGCACCCTGTGGTTCATCGACGCGCAGGGCAATACCGTGGCGGACCTGGCGCGCGAGGTGCCGTCGGTCGCCAATGGCGGGCTGTCGGCGGACGGCCTGACCTGGAAGGTGAAGCTGAAGACGAACGCCACGTGGCACGACGGCAAGCCGTTCACGGCGCGCGACGTCAAGTACACGCTGGAACTGATCAACAACCCGGCGTTCCGCGCCCGCAACCGCGTGGGCCATGCGCTGGTGCGCGATATCACCGTGGTGGCGGACGACGAGATCCACTGGCGCATGGAAAGCAGCTTCACGCCCTACATGTCGGTGCTGTCCCAGACCTTCATGGTCCCCGAGCACCTGCTTGCCACGGCCGCCGACCCCAACACCGCGCCCTACAACCAGGCCCCGGTCGGGACCGGCCCCTTCCGCTGGGGCGCCCGCCGCGCCGGCGACCACATCCAGCTGGAACGCAACCCGGCCTACCACGGCCAGGGCCCCTATCTGCTGCGCGTCATCTTCAAGTACATCCCCGACCAGACCATGCTGTACACGCAGTTCCGCAGCGGTCAGATCGATTACCTGGGGCTGTCGGGCATCCAGCCCAGTTTCGAGCAGGAAGCCGCCAAGCTGCGCGGCGCGCGCATCATGCCGGTGCCCACCCCCTTCATCGAACACGTGGCGCTGAACCTGGGTTTCGCCCCCTTCGCAGACAAGTCCGTGCGCGAAGCGTTGTATCTGGGCATGAACAAGGAAGCCCGCATCAAGGCCATCTATCAGGGCCGTCCGCTACCGACCGAGTCTTATGTCCCCAAAGGCCATTGGGCGTACAACGATGCGCTGCCGGCGCACCGGTATGACCCGCAGGCCGCGCGCGCCCTGCTGGACGCGGCGGGTTGGGTGCCGGGCAGCGACGGCATACGCGTGAAGAACGGCCAGCGCCTGGCGTTCTCCAATTCCACGACGGCGGGCGCGCAAGCGCGCGAGCAGTCCCAGCAGCTGTTGATGCAGGACTGGCGGCAGATTGGGGTGGAGATGACCATCGAGAACATGCCGGCGGCCGTCATCTGGGGCAATTTCTGGCAGAAGTCGCAATACCAGTCGGTGATGGTGGCCTCCAACTTCCTCCAGGGCAGCGACCCCGACGTGACCGCGCGCTTTTCCAGCGCGTCGATTCCCGCCAAGGGCGGCAGCGGCCTGAATACCTACCAGTACCAGAACCCCGAAATGGATCAGCTTCTGGTGCAGGGCACACGGGAATTCAACCTGGATGAGCGCAAGCGCATCTATCATCGGATCCAGGAAATTGTCCGAACCGACCTGGTGCTGTTGCCCGTGTCCCAGACCGTCATCATCGAAGCCGTGAAGGAAAAGCTCGTCGGCTACGAAAACAACATCAACAGCTCGTCCAACTGCTGGAACATGCGCAGTTGGTATTGGGCAAGCTGACGGGCCGGAGCCTCCTGATGACCCAGTATCTGCTCAAGCGCGGCGGCCAGTCCCTGGTGCTGCTGTTGCTGGTTTCCCTGATCGGATTCGGCATCCTCTACCTGTCGCCGGGCGGCCCGCTGTCCCAGCTGGCGCAGTCGTCGAACATGGCGCAAGAGGATATCGACCGTTTGACCCGCAGCATGGGCCTGGACCGCCCGTTCCTCATCCAATACGGAGACTGGCTGCTGCGCATGGTGCGCGGCGACTGGGGCGCATCCTACCGTGACGGCGTCGGCGTGCTGGCCACCATCGGTTCGCATATCGGGGCGACCTTGTCGCTGATGGCCGTGTCCACCGTCATCGCCGCGCTGCTGGGCGGCATGATCGGCATCTGGGGCGCGGTCCGCCGGCATTCGCTGATGGACGCGCTGTCGTCCGTGGGCGCGATGATCGCGCTGTCCATCCCGACCTTCTGGTTCGGGCTGATGGCGATCTACCTGTTCTCCATCAAGCTGGGCTGGCTGCCCGCCGGCAACCAGCAGACGTTCGGCGACGGCTCGTTCCTGGATCTGGTGCACCACATGATCGCGCCGGTCATGGTGCTGGCGCTGGTCGAGACCGCGGTGTGGGCGCGCTTCATGCGGTCGTCCATGATCGAGACCCTGGAGCAGGACTACATCCGCACCGCGCGCGCCAAGGGCGCGGGCGGGCGCGCCATCATCCTGTCGCATGCGCTGCGCAATGCGCTGCTGCCCATGATCACCCTCGTGGGCCTGCAGTTCCCGACCTTGCTGGGCGGCGCGCTGATCACCGAGACGGTCTTCAGCTGGCCCGGCATGGGCCGCTTGTTCTTCGATTCGCTGGAGTACCGCGACTACCCCGTAGTCATGGGCATTCTGATGCTGTCCGCCATCATGGTGATGCTGGGCTCGCTGTTGGCCGATGTGCTGTACGCCATCGCCGATCCTCGTATTCGGATGGACTGAGCATGATGAAAGCCCCTGGAATCTCCGATCCGGCCACGGCGGCCGGTCCGTACTGTCCGCCCGGCCCGCTGCGTGCCGGCTGGCGCCGCCTGACCCGCAACAAGCTGGCGACCGCCGGCGTCGTGACCATCGCGCTGATGGTGCTTCTGTGCTTTGCGGGGCCGCTGGTCTTGCGCCTGGACGCCAGCTATATCGACGTGCTGAACCGCTTTGCGCCCCCGCTGACCGGCGGCCACCTGCTGGGCACGGACGAACTGGGCCGCGACGTGCTGGCCCGGCTGATGGCCGGCGGGCGGATATCGCTGACGATCGGTTTCGCGGCCATGCTGATATCGGTAGTGATCGGCACCATCGTGGGCATGATCGCCGGCTACCGGCGCGGCTTCGTGGGCGCCCTGCTGATGCGCTTCGTCGACGCCATGCTGGCGTTCCCGACCATCTTCCTGATCCTGGCCCTGGCCATGCTGGTCAAGCCGGGCATCGTGTCGACCACCATCCTGATCTCGGCCACCTGCTGGATGGAAGTCGCGCGCCTGGTCGAAGGCCAGTACCGGTCGCTGCGCAACACCGAGTATGTCGCGGCGGCGCGGACGGCCGGCGCCTCCGGGCTGCGCATCATGGTCGTCGAACTGCTGCCCAACGCCATGGGGCCCATCATCATCGTCGCCACGCTGAACGTGGCCCGCGCCATCCTGCTTGAATCCTATGTCAGCTACCTGGGCTACGGCATCCAGCCGCCGGTGGCCAGCCTGGGCAATATGCTGAACAACGCGCAGATCTACCTGACGTCCGCGCCGTGGCTGGCCATCGTGCCCGGCGTCGCCATTGCGCTGACCGTGACCAGCGTGAATTTCATCGGCGAAGGGCTGCGCAATATACTCGAGCCGCGCAGCCTGTGAATGATCCCGCCGGCGCGCCCGCCGGTGCCCCTTGATCCGAGCCGAGCCTAACCCCAACGCCCTGGAGAACGGGATGCAACGACGCCTGCCCTCGCTGAACGCGCTACGCTGCTTTGAAGTCGTGGCGGCCCATACCAGCGTCAAGAAGGCCGCGCAGATCCTGAACGTCAGCGAAAGCGCGGTCAGCCGCCAGGTCCGCATCCTGGAGGAGCAACTGGGGCAGACGCTGTTCCTGCGCACCCACAGCGGCCTGGAGATCACCGAGGCCGGGCGCAAGCTGGCCACGACCGTCAAGGAAGCGTTCGACCATATCGCCAACGCTCTCGACCCCACGCACACCGACCAGGACATCGTCACGCTGCGGGTGATTCCCACCTTCGCGCTGCGTTGGCTTTTCCCCCGGCTGCGGCGCTTCCATGAGCAATACCCCATGATCAAGGTCGTGGTCCGCACGCGGCTCAACGATATGACGGCCGACGAAACCGACTCCGACCTGGGCATCCGCTACGCGCTGGGCAATTTTTCGCACGAAGACGCCACCGAGCTCTACGCCGAGTGGATCGTGCCGGTGTGCGCACCGGGCCATATCGATGCAACCGACCCCGAACGCGGCCTGCGCGAGTCCACGCTGCTGCACCCCCTGCCGGACCATCAGGACTGGATCACATGGTCAGAGAAGACCGGCATCGAACTCTTCACCCGAGGTGGCCTGGACTTCGACGCGCTGGACATGGCCTTGAGCGCCGCCGAGGCAGGTCTGGGCGTGGCCATCGCGGATGTCGTGCTGGCCGATCAGGCCATCCAGGATGGCCGGGTCGTCGTCCCGCTGCGCCGGGCAGTGCCTACCGGCGTGTCGTATTACCTGGTGCGCCGTCCCGCCCTGCGCCACCGCCGGCAAGTCAAGCTGGTGGAGGACTGGATCGTCAGCGAACTGGTCGAATCCAAGGCGATCATCGCGTCCTACGCCTAGCCTGAAGGCGGCGCAAATCGGGGCGGCGGCGGGCTCCGCAGTGCAATGAAATGAGTTTCTGCGACAACATTCGCAAGATTCGCGTTTTTTGCGCTAACGCGTTAAATATTGCGGTCCATCCGACGTAAAGCCGTATATCCCCAGTCTTTTCGCGGGACCGCCCTCGCGCGCTTACAGGCATGCGACGGACACGCCTGCCCGCCACATCCAATGATCATCGACAACTCCGACGTCATGTACCGGCACCTTGTGCAGGGTGTCGTCGACTATGCCATTTATATGCTTCATCCGGATGGCACGGTCGCCAACTGGAATGCCGGCGCGCAGCGCGCCAAGGGCTATTCGCAGGAAGAAATCGTAGGCCGGCACTTCTCGTGCTTCTACACGCCCGGCGACCAGGAAGCGGGGTTGCCGCAGCAGGGGCTGGCCCGCGCCCGCGAACAGGGTCGCTTTGAAGCGGAGGGGTGGCGCGTGCGCAAGGACGGCACGCTGTTCTGGGCGCACGTGGTGATCGACGCGATCCATGACGACCAGGGCGCCCTGATCGGCTTCGCGAAAGTCACGCGCGACAACACCGAGCGGCGCGAACGCGAACAGCAGGTGCTGCGCGCCAAGGAACTGGCCGAACACTACAACACCGAACTGACCTCGCTATCGAGCTTCCTGGACGCCGTGGTGTCGCACATCCCGTCTTGCGTGCTGGTGCAGGACGCCGTGTCGCGCACCATCCTGCTGGCCAACCGGCAGGCCGAAGCGACCTTCGGCGCCGACCGCGCCGCCATGATCGGCAAGACCGCGCAGCAATGCCTGCCGGCCGCCGTTTGCGAATTCTTCGACCGCCTGACCAACGAGGCGCTGCGCTCGGACGGCGCCCTGCGCGAAGCGGAAGAGGAACTGGCCACGGCGCGCGGCACGCGCACCTTGCGCACCAAGACCCTGGTTTTCCACAGCAACGATCCGCGGTCGCGCTACGTGCTTCTGATCTCGGATGACGTCACGGACGAAAACGCGGCCCATGCGCAGGTGCGCTACATGGCGCATCACGACACCCTGACCGGCATGCCCAACCGGCGGCTGTTCCGCGAACAGCTGCTCAAGGCGCTGAACAGCCGCAGCGCCGACCGCACGGCGGCGGTGCTGTGCCTGGACCTGGATAATTTCAAGAGCGTGAACGACACGCTGGGCCACCCGTACGGCGACGAACTGCTGCGCCTGCTGGCCAAGCGCCTGCCCAAAAGCCTGCGCGAGCAGGACACGCTGGCCCGGCTCGGTGGCGATGAATTCGCCATCGTGCTGCCCAATATCGGCCAACAGGAAGACGTACGCAGGATGGCGGAACGCCTGCTCGAAACCGTGCGCCAACCCTTCGAGATCGACGGGCATACCGTGCCCATCAGCGTCAGCATCGGCATCGCGCTGGCAGATACGCCCGACTGCTCGGCCGACCACCTGCTGCGCTACGCCGACATGGCCCTGTACGAGGCCAAGCGCAACGGCCGCAATTGCCTGGCCTTCTTCAAGCCGGAAATGGAGACCGCGGCGCTCAAGCGCCATGAAGTCGAGATGGACCTGCGCCAGGCCATCATGGGGCAGCAGCTGCAACTGCACTACCAGCCCATCATGGATGTCAGCCACGTGCGCGTGGTGGGCCGCGAAGCCCTGATGCGCTGGCAGCATCCGGTCAAGGGCCTGATCATGCCCAACGACTTCATCCCCATTGCCGAAGAGACCGGACTGATCCATGAACTGGGCGCCTTCACCTTGCACGAAGCGTGCGCGGAGGCCATGCGCTGGGACGACCACGAGACCGTAGCCGTCAACCTGTCGGCCAGCCAGTTCACCAACAGCGCGCTGGTGTCGCTGGTGGAATCCGCCTTGTCCAAGTCGGGCCTGCCGGCGCGCAGGCTGGAGCTGGAGATTACGGAATCGGTACTGCTGGCAAACTCGGCCGCCAACCTGAATACGCTGAACCAGTTAAAAGCGCTGGGCGTGAAAGTGGCGCTGGACGATTTCGGCACCGGCTATTCCTCGCTGGGCTATCTGCGCTCGTTCGAATTCGACAAGATCAAGATCGACAAGTCGTTCACGCAAGACGTCGAATCCAGCAAGGAAGCGCTTGCCATCATCCGCGCTATCAACGGCATCGGGCGCAGCCTGGACATTCCCACCACCGCCGAAGGGGTGGAGACCGCGGCGCAGCTGGACCGCCTGACCGAAGAAGGGTGCTCGCACTTCCAGGGCTATCTGCTGGGGCGGCCGGTGTCGCACGAGACGCCTGCAGACGGCGCCGAATAGCCAGCTTCGATCGCTACCTTCAAACAGGGGCCGACCCCGCATTTCCGGCCCCGGCTCTGCCCGCGCAGACCTATACTTTCTGCATCATCGGGTGCGCTGCGACGCGCCACCGGACCCGATGCCTTCCGCCCCGCGCGTCGAAGGTTCCATCACGCCAGCCGCCCCGAAAGCGCGCGGCGTAGGGAGAACGCCATGACCCGTAAATACATCGATTGCCGCGAATACCCGAGCGAGATGAATTGCTCGGTGGCGTTGGCGGCGGACACTGACGACGAACTGCTGGAAGCCGCCGTGCAGCACGCCACCACGGTGCACAAGCACACGGACTCGCCGGAGCTGCGCACGCAGCTCAAGGGCATGTTCCATGACGGCTCGCCGCCGGCGGAGGCGCCGCCTCGGGCGTGAAGACGCAGCCGCTACCAGGCCAGCGTCTGCGCGAATTGCGCTGCGCCCGAAGCCGCCCCATTGGCCGGCAACGGGGCGCGCAGGATGGTCCGGCTGTTGCCACGGTCCACCACCCAGAACACCATCTGGGCGGGCGGCGCGGCGGCCGGGCCACCCAGGTCGATCGTACGGCCGTCGTCCGGCTTGGCCTCGACCCGGAATGTCCACTTGCGCCCTTGCGGTTCGCCGTTAATGCCCGCCTGCGCAACGGGAGAAAACGCCGCCGTCTCCAGGTCCAGAATGCGCAGCCCCAGCTTGTCTTCGATGAATGCCCGCATGGATGCCTCCAGCGTTTCGTCCGGTAGCGCCGCGTTCTGGTCCACCGCCAGACCCAGCTGTTCGCCGGTCTTCAGATTGCGGTAGTAGAAGCGATTCGGGTCGATGGGCTCCAGACGGAAATCGCCCAAGCGCAGCGGCAACGACATGCCGGATCCGGCATTACGCAGCGCCGCGCCGTCCGCCGGCATCGACCAGGCCGACCCGAGGCTGCCCACCCAATCCACGAACTGCCGGCTCAACGCCACCGCGTCCTGCGTGCGGCCCTGGCGGTAGGCGATGTCGGCCGCGACATCCAGCGCCGTCTGGTACAGCGTTTCGTCGTGATACGCCTTGCCGGCGTGCGCCCAGGCGGCCAGCGCCACATCCAGATCGCGGCGCGCGGCCGCCAGGTCATCGCGCCCGTAGGCCGCGCGGCCGGTCACGGTGTTCAACCGGGCGATCTCCAGCGGGAACGCCGCATCCGGCAGCGCGGCCTGTGCAAGCTTGGCCGCTTGGGGCCAGTCGCGCGCCATCGACCAATAGGACTCGATCTCGCGGCTTTGTTCGGCCATGGGCTTGTCGCGGAACAGGCGCACATCGCGATCCCACGCCATGGCGTCGAACAACGCGCGCAACTGCGCGACGGCCTCAGCCTGCTTGTCCTTCGCGAACGACGCCCGCACCTCCACTTGCCAGTCGCCACGCACCGCGATCCACTGCGCTTCGACGCCCACGCCGCGCGGATACTCTGCCTGCTGCGCGCGCTTGGCGGCGATCGCGTCCTTGAATGGCAGATCCGGCAACGCGGGTTCCACCTCCGGCGCGGGCGTCTGGTCGCCGTCCGGCGTCTCCATCCGTTTGGCCAGGGCCTCGCGCCGCGCTGGCGCGTCCTTGGCGCGCAGGTCTTCGCGATAGGCGATCCACACGCGGGCGGTCACCGCGCGCCCGTCATCCAGCGTCTGCACGTAGTCCAGTTGCGCGCGCTCGCCGCGCTGGTCCGCCGGCTTGAAACTGACCAGCGCCCAGCGGCCTACGGCCAGGGGCAGTCTCATGCCGGCTAGCGCATAGTCCAGCCGGTGCGCGTCGGCCTCGCGCGTCCACTGCCCGGGGTAGGCGTTGCCTTGCGCATAGACCCTTTCCTGCAAGCGCGCCACATCGGCGGCTTCGCCCGCTGCCGCGCCCTCGCGGATGGCCATGACCAGCAACTGCGAGATCGCATCCTGGCTGGCGTCGCGTTTGTCGAAGATGGCAATCTGCGCTTCGGCGGCGCGGCGCGCCTCGGCATAGCGCTGCTGCCGGTGCAGCAGGCTGACCACGGTGGCGACCGCGTCGAATTCTTCGTAGCTGTTCGCGTTCGCCCGGGCGGCCTCCAGTGCGTGGCCTGCCTCGACATCGGCGGCGGGCCAGTCCTTTTCCGCCATCAGGCGGTGCGCTTCCTGCATGTGGTGCAGGAACGGCGAGGGGGTTTCGGCAGGGGCTTCGGCTGCGGCGGCGGGCGTGGCCGCGACGCCCGTGGCGGGCCATAAGGCGGCCGTTGCAGACAGCAGCGAAACAGCCAGCAAGGTACGGGTCAGTGGCTTCATGGCGCCAGTATACGGGGCCGGATTGGCACCCCGCTGTCACGCCAAGGGGATGTCTTCCGCCCGCACCGCCCGCCCCAGCAGCCATCCCTGACCCACGGCGGCGGGCTGGCGCGACGTCAGGTATTGCGCCTGGTCTTCGGTTTCGATGCCTTCGACGATCAGCCCCACGCCCAGCGCGCGCGAGATATCGATGACGTGGTCGATGATGAGCGTGCCCGCCGGTTCCGCGCCGATGGCCTGCGTGAATCGGCGGTCCAGCTTGATGGTGTCGGCCTGCATTTCAGCCAGGTAGTTCAGGTTGGAATTGCCCGTGCCGAAATCGTCGATCAGGATCCGGAACCCCTGGGTGCGCAACGTGCGGATGATGCCGCGCACGTGGCCGTCCGACAGCGGCGAGCCTTCGGTGATCTCCAGCGCCACGCGCGGCGGCGCAATGCCCTGCTCGTTCACCGTGCGCAGCAGGAAGTCGGGGTAGGCGTCGTCCTGAAGATCTTCCGCCGACACGTTGATGCTGACGTAGAAACCGGTGGCGTCGCGCAGCCGGCCCGCCAGATCGTGCAGGGCGATCTGCGTCACCACGCGGGACAATTCGCGGCCCAGCCCCATCTCTTCGGCCAGCGGCACGAACAGCGCCGGCGGCACCGCCGACCCGTCGCGCCCGCGCCAGCGCGCCAGGGCCTCGACACCGACCAGGCGGCGCGTGGACAGCTCCCGCAGCGGCTGGTAGCGGACCTGCACGCCGCCGCGGCGGATGGCTTTGCGCAACGCGGCCCGCTCGCTCTTGGATTGCTGGTGCCACAGCACGCACAGGCCCGCCAGCAGGCCGCCCACGAGCGCGCCCGTGCCTGCCAGGATCAGCGCCGGCAGCGTGAACCAGTCATGCGAGCTGACGCGCGACACCGCGCAGATGTCGGGCGCCGTGGGCGGGGCGCATTCCGCCACCAGGCGCTCGGCCCGCAGATTGTTCTCGGAAGGGCTGGCGCCCTCGAAAAACACCAGGCCGTCCGTGCGGCCGAAACGGCGGAAGACGTGCGCGCCATCGCGGGTTACCAGTTGGGAATCGATGCCTGAACCAGGTTCGGGAAACCCGTCGAAGGCCCCCGGCGCGGTGAACACCACCACGTCGTTGCGCGCCGCCATGTCGCCGATGATCCGGCGATCGATGATGTTGGCCGCCCCTACCCACAAGGTGGTGCCATGGCGCGTCGTGAAGGAGGCGGGCGGCAGGGGGTGGGGAAACGCCAGCACGCCCCAGGCCGCGGAACACACCAGCATGCCGTCGCGCAGGCGGCCGATGTCACGCAGGAAGGTGGCGTTGAACAACAGCACCCGCAACGTGGCGACGTCGGATTCCGAGCACAGGTCGGTGCTGTGCGTGGCGGCCTGGATCAAACGCTGGCTTTCCTGCGACACGCGCACGGCTTGCGCCAGCAAGCGGCTGTTGTGCCGGGAAAGCCTGTCGTCGACCTGGTTGACTTCGATCAGCCGACCCGCCGCCAGTCCCGCCAGGAGACCCAGCGTCGACATCGACAGGACTACAGCCGCAATTCGGAAACGTGACATCGGGGGCAAGAGGCTGGCTGCGCCTGCCGAGGAGAGGTCGGCGCGTAAGGCAATGTAACCGCAACCCTGCCTTCCGCCCAAAAGAAAAAACGCCCATCTTTCAGAATGGGCGTTTTTTTTGGCGAAAACCGCGCGAGCCTATCCCTGCACCAGGGCGGACTGGCCGCTACGGGCCGTGCGCACCACGTTGAACAGGTTCTTGGGGTCCTGCAATTGCGGCGCCACTTCGATGCGGGTGCCGACGCCGTGCCGGGCCGCGCTGTCGCGCAACCAACGCAGGGCCGAGAAATCTTCCAGCGCAAAACCGACCGAGTCGAAGATGGTCACTTCCGCGACGCTTTGGCGACCGCCGCTCTGGCCCGTCAGGACGCGCCATAGTTCCGTTACGGCGAAATCGGCCGGCATCTGCTGCAGGTCGCCTTCGATCCGCGTTTGCGGCTCGTATTCGACGAAGACCGGGCCCATGCGCAACACGTCGGCATGCAATTCCGTCTTGCCCGGGCAGTCGCCGCCCAGCGCATTGATGTGCATGCCCGGCTCGACCATGTCGGCGGTCAGGATGGTGGCGTAGGCCTTGTCGGCCGTGACCGTGGTGACGATGTCCACGCCCTTGACGGCCTGGGCCGTGCTTTCGAAACGTACGATCCGCAAGGACGGGGCCACGGTGGCCAGATTGCTTTCCAGCTTGCGGGTGGCGTCGGGGTCCACGTCATAGACGTGCAGCGTGTCGATGCCCAGCACGTAGTGGAAGGCCAGCGCCTGGAATTCGGCTTGGGCGCCGTTGCCGATCAGCGCCATGGTGCGCGAATCCGGCCGGGCCAGGGCGCGCGCGGCCAGGGCAGAGGTCACGGCGGTGCGCAGAGCGGTGGTCAGGGTCAGTTCGCTGATCAGCAGCGGTTCGCCCGTGCTGACTTGCGCCAGGGCGCCGAAAGCCATCACGGTGGACAGGCCGGCCTGCGGGTTGTCGGGGTGGCCGTTCACGAACTTGAAGCTGTAGAGCTCGTTGTCGGCGGTGGGCATCAGTTCGATGACGCCAGTGGCGGAATGGCTGGCTACGCGTGCGCACTTGTCGAATTCCTGCCATCGCAGAAAGTCGGCCAGCACATAGTCCAGCAGGTCGGTAAAGACCTTGCGCGGGCCTTCCAAGGCCACGATATTGGCTACGTCCGAAGTCGTCAGCAGTGTCGTCAAAATTTTCTCCCCGAGTTATGGAACAGAAATTCTGGCGGACGGCCAAACCAATTCATAGTGACAACATTCAACACGAAACGCTAAGATTCTGGCATTACGACAGTCACAATTAGCATTTTTCACAATGGATACGCTAGATCAGAGCCTGCTGGGCCTGCTGCGCGCCAATGCCCGCTTGTCTGTCGCCACGCTGGCGAAGAAGCTGGATGTCTCGCGCGGCACCATCGACAACCGCATCCGCAAGCTGGAAGAGCGGGGCATCATCGTCGGCTACACCGTGCGGCTGCGCCCCGAAGTCGAAACCGAAGACATCGTGGCCTGGATGAGCATCGCCGTCGAAGGCCATGAAACCCGCAAAATCGTGAACCTGCTGATGGGCGAACCCAGCGTGGCCGGCCTGCACGACACCAACGGCCGCTGGGACCTGCTGGCCGAATTGCGCGTGCCCACCATCGAACAGCTGTCCGAAGTGCTGGACCGGTTGCGCACGCTCAAGGGCATCTCGGCCACCGAAACCAGCATCCACTTGAAGACGTTCAAAGCGTTCTAAGGCGCTTGCCGTCTGGGGCGCCCGCGCCGCAAAGCGCGGGGAAACCCGATATAAAAGTTTGCATAGCGTCCATGATCCAGCGTTATGCGTGGGGTCCAGCGCCGATGCCGACGCCCCCTGAATCCTCAATCCAATCAGTGTCTTAGCGGAAATTCCCGTGCGTACCGCCGCCTGCCGCGGCGCGCCGTCGCGCGGTATCGGATTTCCGCTCGCGCATGCATGCTTGCACCTTCAGCCGCGCCCGCCGTCAGGCGCCTTGCGGCAAGCAACCCTTGCGTCCAGACACCCCATGACCGACTTCGACCTGACTCTGCACAACGGCCGCATCGTCACCGCGGATGCCGATTTCATTGGCGACATCGGCATCGTCGACGGCGTCATCGCCGCCATCTCGACCCGGCTTCCCGCCGGCAAGCGCGCCATCGACGCGACCGGCCGGCTGGTGATGCCGGGCGGCATCGACAGCCATTGCCACGTCGAACAGCTCTCCAGCATGGGCGTGCTGTGCGCCGATGACTGGTACAGCGCGTCCGTGTCCGCGGCCCATGGCGGCAACACCACCATCGTGCCGTTCGCCGCGCAGCACCGCGGGCAATCGCTGCGCCAGGTGGCGGACGAGTACGCCGCCTCGGCCGCGGCGAAATCGGTCATCGACTTCAGCTATCACCTGATCATCTCGGACCCCACGCCGCAGACGCTGAACCACGACTTGCCCGAGCTGATCCGCGCCGGCATCACGTCGTTCAAGGTCTTCATGACCTACGACAAGCTCAAGCTGGACGACAAGCAGCTGCTGGACGTGTTTGCGATCGCCGCGCGCGAGGGCGCGTTGCCCATGGTGCACGCCGAAAACAACGACGTGATCAGCTGGATCGCGCGCCATCTGCTGGCCGCCGGCCACACCGCGCCGAAATACCACGCCGTCAGCCACGACCCCATCGCCGAAAACGAAGCCACGCAGCGCGCCATCAGCCTGGCGTCCGTGCTGGAGGTGCCGGTGCTGATCGTGCACGTGTCCACGCAGGGCGGCGCACAGGCCATCCACGCCGCGCAGACGCTGGGCGCGCCCGTCTATGGCGAGACCTGCCCGCACTACCTGTTGCTCACGGCCGAAGACATCGACATTCCCGGCGTTGAAGGCGCCAAGTTCTGCTGCAGCCCGCCGCCGCGCGACCCGGTGTCGCAACAGGCCTTGTGGCAGAGCCTGGACACCGGCACGCTGGCGCTGCTGTCGTCCGACCACGCACCGTACCGCTACGACGAATCCGGCAAGCTGCCCGCGGGCGACGCCACCACGTTCAAGCAGATCGCCAATGGCCTGCCCGGCCTGGAAGTGCGCATGCCGCTGCTGTTCTCGGAAGGCGTGCGCAGCGGCCGCCTGACGCTGCAGCAATTCGTGGCGCTGACGTCCACCAACCACGCCCGCATGTACGGCCTGTACCCGAAGAAGGGCACGATTTCCGTGGGCGCGGACGCCGACATCGCCATCTGGGACCCCGAACGCGTCGTGACGCTGTCGGCCGCCACGCTGCACGACAACGTCGGCTACACGCCCTACGAAGGCCGCCAGGTCACGGGTTGGCCCACCACGGTAGTGAGCCGCGGCGAGGTCATCGTCGACGAGGGCGCGCTGCAAGCCGCGCGCGGCCGCGGCCGTTTCATCGCCCGCGGCCTGCCCGCCCCGCTGCAGAAGACGCGCGAGATCTCGCCGCGCGCCGCCTTGCTGCGCAAGATTTTCCCGAACGTGATCGAGCCGTGACCCCGCGGCGCCTTGCACTTGAACCCCGTTCGATAAGAACACCTGGAGATTGATATCGTGAGCAACGCAACCCCCTCCCGCAAAATGGGCCTGGCGGTCGCCCAGATGGGCGCCGTGAACCTGGCCGACACCCGCGCGGTAGTCGTGCGCCGCCTGGTCGAGATGATGCGCGAGGCCGCCGCCCGCAAGGCGGAATTCGTCGTGTTCCCGGAACTGGCGCTGACGACGTTCTTCCCGCGCTACTGGATGGAAGACGCGGAAGCCGTCGACCGCTACTTCGAAAAAACCATGCCGAACGCCGACGTGCAGCCGCTGTTCGACACGGCGCGCGAACTGCGCATCGGCTTCTACCTGGGATACGCCGAACTGACGCCGGAAGGCCGCCAGTTCAACACGGCCATCCTGGTGGACCGCAGCGCCAAGATCATCGGCAAATACCGCAAGATCCACTTGCCCGGCCACTCGGACCACAAGGTCGACGCGCCGTTCCAGCATCTGGAGAAGAAGTTCTTCGAAGTGGGCGACCTGGGCTTCGGCGTGTGGGACACCAACGACGTCAAGATCGGCATGTGCTTGTGCAACGACCGCCGCTGGCCCGAGACGTATCGCGTGATGTCGCTGCAAAGCGCCGAACTGATCGTGCTGGGCTACAACACGCCGTCCCTGAACATCCACTGGGACGAGCCCGCGCACTGGCGCACGACCACGCACGAGATCGTGCTGCAAGCCAGCGCCTACCAGAACGCGGTGTGGGTCGGCGCCGCCGCCAAGTGCGGCCATGAAGACGGCCACCACATGATCGGCAGCTCGATGATCGTGGCGCCGTCCGGCGAGATCGTGGCGCGTTCCAGCGGCGAAGAAGACGAAGTGATCACCGCGAAGATCGACCTGGGCATGGGCCAGACCTTCCGCGACCACGTCTTCAACTTCGCCAAGCACCGCAGCCCTCACCATTACAAGCTGATCACTGAACGCACCGGCGCCGGCGAACCGCTGCCCGTGCCGGAAGTGGTCTAAGCCCGGCTGATGATTGCCTGCGTCATCGCAGGCAATTCTTTCTTCACGATCTGGGAAAACTGGGTCAGGAACGCCTTGGCGATGGATGGCGGAGGTTCGATCCGGGAATGGGACACGTGCACCGACAACGAAATCGCTGGCTCGATACGACGCACCACGATGCCGTGCATCAGCGCATCCGTCAGGCCGTACGAGTCCACCAGGGCCACACCGACGCCCTGGCGCACGAACGAGCAGGCCGTCTGGGACGAACGCACCTCGATGGCCGGGGCGACCGCCTGCCCCAAAGGCTCCAGGTAATTGAACAGGGTTTCGCCCAGCGGCGTGTCGCGCCCATAGCCCACCAGCATCTCGCCGGCCAGCATCGCCGGTTCGATGACGCTCTCGCGCGCCAGCCGGTGGCCGGCGGGCAGCACGCAGACGATCTCGCCTTGCGCGAGCTCGCTGGTGATCAGGTTGGGGTGTTCGGGCTTGAACGTGGAAATCGCGATGTCCGCGTGTCCCAGCAGCAACTGGGGCAGCAGCGCATCCATGCCCAGCGGCCGGTAGCGAATGCGCACGCCGGGGTTGCGGGCGCAGAACTTCGCCGTGGCCGCCGGGATCAGCCATTCGCCGAAGCTGGGGCTGGACACCACGCTGACCAGGCCGCCGCCATGGCCCGCCAGGCCAGCCGCCATATCGTTCAGCCGGTTGACGCCAGCCTGAATGGATTCCACTTCCTGGAAAAGTTTGCGCGCTTCCTTGGTGGGATGCAGGCGGCCCTTGAACCGTTCAAACAGCGCATAGCCCAAGCGCAATTCTATCGACGCCAGCACCCGGCTGATGGCGGGCTGCGTCACATGCAGCAGCCGCCCGGCAGCGCTGAGCGAACCCGTGATCATGATGGCGTGAAACACCTCGATCTGCCGCAGGTTCAACGGGCCAGACCGGACCTTCCCGGGTAATTCCGACATGCTGCTTTTCTTTCCTCTTGACCTGGGCGCTGCGCGCACTGCGCGTGTCCGCCTCTTTTGCAGGGATTCTACTCAATCGTGCCCAACGCCCGCATCACCCTCGTAAACCCGAACTCGCTGACCAAGGTCACGGACGCCATCGCCCGCGCGGTCGCGCCGTTCGAGCGCCTGCCGCTGACGTTCCGCTGCCTGACCTCCACCGGCGGGCCGGCCGGCATCCAGACCCAGGCCGAAGCCGACGCCAGCATCGCGCCGATGGCGCAGCTGTTCCTGCAGGAAGCAGCCGAGACCGACGCCTTCATCGTGGCGTGCTTCAGCGACCCCGGGCTGCATGGCCTGCGCGACCTGGTGGCGGCGCCCGTGCTGGGCATCGGTGAGTGCTCGGTGCTGACGGCCATGAGCATGGCGACCCGCATTGGGGTGATCGCCATCGCGGGCGCATCCGTCCCGCGCCACCTGCGCTACTTCCGCCAGATGGGCGTGGCCGACCGCATTTGCGCGGAACTGGCGCTGGATATGAAAGTCAGCGACCTGGCCGACGCCGACCTGGCGTTTGCGCGCATGGCGACCGTCGGCAAGACCTTGCGCGACGCGCACGGCGCCGAGGTGCTGATCATGGGATGCGCCGGCATGGCCGACCTGCGCGACCGGCTGGAAGACGCTTGCGGGCTGCCGGTAGTGGAACCGACGCAGGCCGCCGTGGCGATGGCGGCGGGGCGGCTGTTCAGTCGGTAGAAGACGGATGGGTCTTCCGTAGGAGGGGTGCAGCGCGCAGGGCGTCGGGCAAAAGCCCCGCCGCCCAACGCGCGCGACCCATCATGCCGCCTGTTGCACGAAATGCCCCGCGCCAACCTGCACCAATTGCGGCACCTGCGGGTTGTCGCCCACCTTGCGGATGGGGCTGGGGATGTCGCGCGCGGCGCGCACGGTGCGCTGATGACGGCGTGCCGGGTCGGGGATCGGCACCGCAGACAACAGGCGCTGCGTGTACGGATGGCGCGGCCGATGCAGCACTTCCTGCGTGGGTCCGATCTCGACGATCTGCCCCATCACCATCACGGCCACGCGGTGGCTGACCTTCTCCACCACCGCCATGTCGTGCGAAATGAACAGGTACGACAAGCCCATCTCGGCCTGCAGTTCCTTCATCAGTTCGATCACGCGCGCCTGCACCGACACGTCCAGCGCGGACACGGGCTCGTCCGCCACGATGATCTTGGGGTTCACCGACAGCGCGCGCGCGATGCACAGGCGCTGGCGCTGCCCGCCCGAGAACTGGTGCGCATAGCGGTCCAGGAATTCGCGCGGCAGGTTGACGCGCTCGAGCAGTTGCGCGGCGCGTTCACGGCGCTGTTCGCGCGTGAACCCGCCGTGAACCTTGAGCGGTTCGCTGACCAGGTCCCACGCGTGCAGGCGCGGGTTCAGTGACGCGTACGGATCCTGGAAGATCATCTGGATGTGCCGCCGCATGTCGCGCATCTTGTCGGGCGACATGTGCGTGACGTCCTGGCCCACCAGCCGGATCGCGCCCTCCGTGGGCTGCACGAGTTTCATCAGGAGACGGCCCGTCGTCGACTTGCCCGAGCCGGATTCCCCCACCAGCGCCAGCGTTTCGCCGGCGCGCAGGGTGAAGGACACGCCTTCGACCGCATGCACATTGGCCACCACCTTGCCGAACGCGCCCGCCTTCACGGGGAAACGCTTAGCCAGGCCCGTCACTTCCAGCACATTGGGCCGATCCTGCACCACGGCCTCGTCGGGCGAACCATCGCCCAGTTTGGGCACTGCCGCCAGCAGGTCGCGCGTGTAGGGTTGCTGCGGGGCGTCAAAGAGCGCCACGGTGGCGTTCTCTTCGACCTTGTCGCCATGGCGCATCACCACCACGCGGTCGGCAATCTCGGCCACCACGCCCATATCGTGCGTAATGAACAGCACGGCCATGCCGACTTCGCGCTGCAGGTCCCGGATCAGGTCGATGATCTCGGCCTGGACGGTGACGTCCAGCGCGGTCGTGGGTTCATCGGCGATCAGCAGCTGCGGGCGGCACGCCAGGGCCATGGCGATCATCACGCGCTGGCGCATGCCGCCGGACAAATCGCCAGGGTATTGCGTCATGCGGCGGTGGGGTTCCGACATCTTCACGGCCACCAGCATGGCTTCGGCCTTCGTCCAGGCCTCCTCGCGCGAGATGTCCTGGTGCAGCAGATAGACTTCGGCCAATTGTTCGCCCACTGTCATCACCGGGTTCAGCGACGTCATGGGCTCCTGGAAGATCATCGAGATCTCGTTGCCGCGGATGCGGCGCAGGTCTGACTCGGGCAGCTTGAAGAGATCCACTTCCCGGCCGTCGCGTGGCACGAAGCGGGCGGCACCCGTGGCGATGCGGCCGCCGGCACGTTCGATCAGGCGCAGGATGGACAGCGCCGTCACCGATTTGCCCGAGCCCGATTCGCCCACCAGCGCCACCGTTTCACCGCGGCCAATGGTGAAGTCCAGCGACTTCACCGCGCGGTACGGTTTGGCGCGGGCGCCGAACTCCACGCTCAAGCCTTCAACCGCCAGTAGTGTCTCGTTCATCAAGGCTCTCCGTTACGCGCGGCTGGGGAACACGCGCGGCGACATCGCGTCGATGCTGCGGCCCGCGTAGTCGCGCTGCGACACCGTCGCGATCGTCTGCGCCTGGGCGCGTTCGACTTCCTGCATGCAGCGTTCGATATCGATGGTCAGCAGTTGTCCATTCCTGACGACCTGTTCACCGTCCACGTACACGTCGCGGATGGCGCGATCGCCGGCCGAATAGATCAGGCTGCGCAGCGGCTCGCGGCCGGGGCGCATGTAGGGATGCGACAGGTCGACCAGCGAGAAGTCGGCCTTGCCGCCGACCGCGATGCGGCCGATGTCTTCACGGCCCAGCATCTTGGCGCCGTTCACCGTGGCGGCGTTGAACACTTCCTCGGTGGAGGCGGCGCGGAAGTGGCCGGCCTGCAACCGGGCCACGTAGCAGGCCAGGCGCATCTCATCGAGCATGTTGTGCGGGAAGGTGTCGGTGCCGATGCCCACATTGATGCCGGCGCGCAAATAGCGGCCCAGGAAGCTCAGCGCGATGCCGCGACGCACGAACACCGTGGGACAGTGCGCCACGTGCGAGCCCGACCGCTGCAACAGACCGAAGTCGTCGGCATGCGGCCAGTACAGCGCGCGGTGGTCGTTCAGGAAGATGCCGTGGCCGATGATCAGGTCCTGGTCCAGCAGCCCTTGGTCATCCAGCCATTCGATGGGCGTGCGGCCGTGGCGGCGCGTCATCTCGGAGAATTCCACCACGCTTTGCGCGGCATGGATCTGCATCGGGATGCCCAGCCGGCGCGCAGCCGCCTGCGCTTCCTTCAGCAGTTCGGGCGAGCACGTGTCCACCTGCGACGGGCACAGCATGGCGCTCAGGCGGCCGCTGGGATGGTGGATGGCGCTGTCCACCACATCCAGCGCGGCTTCGAACGATTTGACGGCGCCGGCTTCGTCCCAGGTGTATTCCACCGAATGGCCGTCGGTCGTGCGCCAGGCGGCAGAACGGAACATGGGGCCCAGCACGCCGCGGATGCCGGTGCCGGCCACCACATCGGCCCAGCCCGGCCGCGGCAAGGACATGTCCACGAAGGTCGTCACGCCGGACAACAGCATCTCGGATACGGCGACCTGGTTGGCGTACTGCGCGGTTTCGATGCCCATGCGAAAGACGGGCATGTATTCGTACAGCGAGCTCTGGCCCAGCTTGTCGCTGCCCAGCTCTTCCAGCAAGCCGCGATTGCCGGGTTCCGACGACGGATGGGTGTGCACGTTGACCAGCCCCGGCATCGCCATCAGGCCGGCGCCCGACACGACGCTGTCGGCGGGCCCCGCATAACCGGTGCCTGCGTGGATGACGGTGTTGCCGCGCATCACCAGGTCGGCGTTTTCGATGTAGACGTGCGAACCCAGTTCGGCGTCCCATGCCACCAGCGTGGACAGGTTCTTGAAATGGGTGATGCGGGCTTGATTGGTGTCGCTCACGGAAGGCTCTCTGTACGGCGTGAAAGGGGTGTAGCGGTGGCGCGGCAGGGGCCGCGCCACCTTGTCGTGGCTTACTTGAAGGCGATGTCCAGGCCCTTGTAGGCCGCCGCTCCGAAGATGCCGTGCGCGCGGAACGGCTTCATGCGCGGACCGCCCACCAGGTAGAGCGAGTCGTGGTACAGCGGAATCCACGCGGCGCCGTCCGAAATCTTGGTCAGGGCCTTGGACAGGATGGCGTCGCCCGCCGCGGCGTCCAGCGCCTCGCTGCCTTCGGCCAGCCACTTGTCGGTTTCGTCGTCCTTCCAGTTCATGCGGTTGGGCGTGGGCACGCTGTTGGACAGGAAGTAGCTGTTGAGCGCTTCGCCCGTGCTCATGTAGCCGAAGCTCATGCTGAATTCATCGAATTCCTGCGTGGCCAGCTTGCCCCAGGCGGACGTCGAATCGAACAGCTGCACGCGCAGGTCGACGCCGACCTTCTTCATGTCGCCCTGCACGGCTTCCATGATGTCTTTCCAGTAGCCGGTGATGCCGTAGTGCAGCAGCGACAGCTTCTGGCCGTCCTTGTAGCGGTAGCCGTCGGATTGCTTCTTCCAGCCGGCTTCGTCCAGCAGCTTGTTGGCGGCGGCGGGGTCGTAGCGGAAGGCGTCATTGCTGCCGGCGGGCGTGGCTGTGGCCAGCATGCTGGTGGCGGGCTGCGCTTCGCCGAAGGTGATGGCTTCGGTCAACGCCTTGCGGTTGATGGCCAGGTTGATGGCGCGACGCACGTTCACGTCGGTCAGCATGGGCTTGTCGATCTTGAAGCCCAGGAAGAACGTCCAGTAGAAAGGATCGGCGCGGCTGACGAACAGGCGCTTGTCGCCCTTCAGGTCCTTGATGGCCCATTGCGGCAGGTAGCGCGACAGGTCGGCCTGGCCGCTTTGCAGCGCGGTCAGGCGCGTGCTTTCCTCGGGCACGATCTTCCAGACGATCTTGTCGACCTTGGGCGTGGGGTCCTTGTAGATGGACGGGCCCCAGTTGTAGCCGGCGTGGCGGGTCAAGACCACTTCATTGCGCGGCGACCAGCTCTGGAAGCAGTACGGGCCCGTGCCGTCAAAGGCCTTCACGCCGTAGTCCGGGCCCAGTTCCTTGACCTGGTCGATGTTGATGACCGAGTGCATGTAGTGCGCCATCTGCTGCAGCAGCTCGTTGTAGGGCTTTTTCAGCTTGTAGACCACGGTGACGTCGTCGGGCGCGGTGATGCTGTCCACCGGCCCCGCGCGCCAGCGCTCCAGGCCCTTGGTTTCCGGATTCAGCCAACGCTCGTAGCTGGCCACCACATCCTTGGCCGTCATCTTCTTGCCGCTGCAGAACGAGACGTTGTCGCGCAGCGCGAAGGTGTAGGTCAGGCCGTCGGGCGACACCGTCCAGCTCTTGGCCAGCGCCGGCACCGGCGTCTTCATGTCGTAGTCCAGGCCCACCATGGTGTCGGCGGCCATGAACAGCACTTCCGCCGCGCCGCGCGCGGTGGTGCGGTGCGGATCGTACTTGTCGGTGTCCAGCTCGCGCAGGATCAGCACCGTCTTGTCGGATTGGGCGACGGCGTGCGTGGGCGCGGCCAGCAGGCAGGTCAGCGCCAGGGGCGCGAGGGCCAGGCCTTTGATGAGCGTCATGGTGGTGGTTTCCCCGTTGTGGTGTGTTGTGGTGGTCAGGCGCGATTCAGAAACGCAGCTTGGGATCCAGCGCATCGCGCAGGCTGTCGCCCAGCAGATTGAAGGCCAGCACGATGAAGAAGATCGTCATCGTGGGTATGGTGGAAATGTGCGGGAAGATCTGCAGGAACTTGCGGCCGTCGGCGGCCATGCTGCCCAGCTCGGCAAACGGCGGCTGCGGGCCCAGGCCCAGGAACGACAGCACCGAACCCAGCAGGATCGTGTGGCCCAGCTGCAGGGTCGCGTAGATCATCAGCATGGACGAGCAGTTCGGCAGCAGGTAGCGCGTGATCAGGTAGAAGTTGCCGAAGCCCATGGCATGGCCGGCTTCCATGTATTCCTGCTTCATCACCACCATGGCGGAACCGCGCGCGATGCGCGCCATGCCCGGGATGGCCGACACGCCCAGCGCCAGCACCATCGACAAGGTGCCCGGCCCCAGCAGCGCCGACAGGCTCAGGCCGAACAGGATGGCCGGAAACGACAGCAGCACGTCCACGACGCGCATGATCACGCCTTCCAGCGGCCGGTAATACGCCGCCAGGATGCCCAGGACGGCGCCGATGCCCGAGCCGCCGATCACCGCCAGCACGCTCAGCATCAGGGTCGCGCGGATGCCGTAGATGATGCGCGACAGGATGTCGCGGCCTTGCACGTCGGTGCCCAGCAGATAGGTGATGCCGTCGGACGACATCCAGCCCGGCAGCTTGCGTGCGATGGCCATGTTGGTGGCGTACGGGTCGTGCGGCGCCAGCCAGGGCGCGAACAGCGCGGTCAGCACGATGGCGATCACCGCCAGCAGCGACAGCAGCAGGATGGGATCGCGGCGCAGCCGTTCGGCGATGCGCGCCAGCGGCGTGGCCATGGCCTGGGGCTGCAATGCGCCCATGGAGGAGGTCGAGCCTGCGCTCATGATTTTTGTCCCCGCGGATCCAGGTAGCCGTAGAGCAGATCCACGATCAGATTGATGAAGATGAAGCCCAGCGCCGTCACCAGGATCGCGCCCTGGGCCAGCGGGAAGTCGCCGGCGAAGATGGCGCCCACCGCCATGCGGCCCACGCCGGGCCACGAATAGATCTGTTCGGTCACCACTGCGCCGCCCAGCAGGTTGCCCACTTGCAGGCCCACCAGCGTCACGATCGGCAGCAGGGCGTTGCGCAGCGCATGGCGCAGCACCACGCGGGGTTCGCCTGCCCCCTTGGCACGTGCGGTGCGCACGTAGTCGCCGCTAAGCGTTTCGATGACCGCGGTGCGCGTGATGCGCGCCACCGGCCCGATCAGCACCGACCCCAGCGTCAGCGCGGGCAGGGCGATGGACTCCAGCCCGGCCAGCGTCCACAAGGGGCCGTTGCGGCCGATGTAGGGCAGGATGCCGGCGCCGCCCACGTGCTGGACCAGCAGCAGGCCCACCCAGAACACGGGTAGCGACACGCCGACGACGGACAGGGTCATGACGAAGCGGTCGATCAGCTTGCCGCGGCGGTAGGCGGCCAGGGTGCCCAGCAGGATCGCCAGCGGAATCGACCAGATCACGCTGGCCAGCATCAATTCGACCGTGGCCCCGATGGTGCCGCCGATCTCGTCGATCACCGGCACGTTCGAGATCATCGAGCGGCCCAGGTCCAGATGCGCCAGGCGCCACATGTAGCCGGTCAACTGCACCAGCAGCGGCTTGTCCAGGCCCAGCTCTTGGCGCACCTGTGCCAGCTCGTCGGCGGTGGCGGTCGGACCGGCGATGACGGCAGCGGGATCAGCAGGGGCCACTTGCAGCAGCACAAAGCACACCACGATCACGCCCAACAGGACCGGCAAGGAAATGGTGAGGCGGTTGAGCAGTTGCCGGATCATGCGACGCGGGCTCCGGTCGCGGGATTCGGCCTGCCGGCGCAGCTGCCCGGTGCGGGCTGTGCGTGGGCAGGGGGAACGGATCTCGGCATAAAACAACCTCTCTTGGTGCGCCCGGGGGCTTACGGTGGTCGAAGAATGCCAGTGCGCCCGGGCCGCGTGGACCCAGGGAAATCCACTATGAAGCCATTTGGACGCAGCGGGACCGAAGCCCCGCAAGCGGTTGATTTCTAATGAATTTCCGGAATTTCCGGCGCCACCGGAAAGCGCATCCGATAACGGGGTGTTATGACGCCTGCGCAAAGATTGATAGCCGGGGAGCGGCCGCCCGGGACGGCCCCGCGAGTGCGCTGCTAGACTGCCTGCGGCCCTACGATTGATTGAACCCTTTCAGGCAGTGATCCCATGCGCTTCATCGACACGGAACAGACCCGGGACGCCCTGTCCTTCGACGCTGTCATCCCCGCCCTGCGCGACGCCTTCCGCGAGGGCGCCACGGTGCCCGGGCGGCACGTCCACGCCATCCAGTCCGGCACCGCCCACGGCACCTCGCTGATCATGCCGGCCTGGAGCGACCGCGGCTATTTCGGCGTGAAGATCATCAACATCTTTCCCGAGAACACCCACCTGGGCCTGCCCGGCCTGCACGCCACCTACAACCTGTACAGCGCCAAGACCGGCGTGCCGATCGCCCAGGTGGACGGCGACATCGTCACCGTCTACCGCACCGCCGGCGCCGCGGCGCTGGGTGCGGACTACCTGGCCCGCCAGGACGCCAGCACGCTCTTGATCGTGGGCTCGGGCCGCATCGCCGGCCTGGTCGCGCAGGCCATGCGCACCGTACGCCCGATCCAGCGCGTGCTGGTGTGGAACGTGCGGGCGGCGGGCGCCGAATCGCTGGCGGCAAGCTTGCGCGAACAAGGCTTTGACGCCCAAGCCACGACCGACCTGGAAGCGGCCACGCGCCAGGCGGACATCATCAGCTGCGCCACCTTGTCCACCGTGCCCCTGATCCACGGCGCCTGGCTGCGTCCCGGCACCCACCTGGACCTGATCGGCAGCTTCAAGCCGGAAATGCGCGAGACGGATGCCGCCTGTTTCGACAGCACGACGGTCTATGTGGACACCGACGAAGCGCCCACCAAGTCCGGCGACCTGCTGGCCGCCTTCGAGGCCGGCGTGCTGACGCGCGAAGCCATCCAGGGTGATTTGCACCAGTTGACGACGGGCCAACGCCCGGGCCGCCGCAATGCGCAGGAGATCACCGTGTTCAAGGCGGTAGGCAGCGCGCTGGAAGACCTGACGCTGGCCACGCTGGTCTATGAAGCGGTGCACGATTCGGACAGTACCGAAGCATCGTAGGATGGGTGAAGCGCGGCAGTCCAGGCGCAGGAACGCTGACGTGCAACGCGCGCAACCCATCAGGCAAGCTTGGCGTTGTGGATAAGGCTGCCTAGAAATCATCGCTGCATGATGGGTTGCGCGCGCTTGGCGTCTTGTCTTTGCGTTGAGTCTCTCGCGCTCCACCCATCCTACGACCGGCCTCGCAGACGCGGCTGATGTTCGGAATCAGGGCTGGCGGTCCGGGTGTTGATCCAGGTTCACGCCCATCATCATGCCGCCCCCGCCCCCCTGACCCCCCCCTTCGCCGCCCCCGCCTGATTTCGCGCCGCCGCCGGCGTCGCCTTTGCCCCGCGCGGTCGAAGATGGCCGCGCGGGGCCCTGCTTGGGGATCTCGAGCGTTGCGGATACCGGTTCCAGGTCCAGGACCTGGCGGATGAAATCGCGCAGCGACACCACCAGTTCGGCCGTGTGCACGGGGCGCCCCGCTACCAGGTCGGCTGCCGCCTTGGCCGCCAGCCGCACCTGCTCTTCCGTGCCCAGCAGGATGATGTCGGACAGCGCCGCTTCGGCTGCGTCGCGCATGCGGCGCGCGCGTTCGCCGCTGGGCCAGTCGGGCTCGGCGTCGCCCCCCGGCTGTGGCTCTCCCGCCGCCTGCCGTTTCACATCGCGCAGATGCCGCGGGTCTACCGCCAGGTTGCCGGTAAAAGACCCGCCCAGCGTCTTGTACGCCGCAATCAAGGTGCGCAGCCGTTCGTTGATCTGTCGGTTCTCGCGCGCGCGGCGTTGCTGGATGGTCTGCATCACCAGCAAGCGGATGCCCACGCCGATCAGCGTGATCAGCGCCAAGCCCAGCAGTGTCGACAGCAGGCCCTGCCAAGAACTGAAATCCAGATTACGCATGCGATGGGCTCCCGGGTTGCGTCAACCGCCGGCCAATCCCGCCGGCAGGTGTTCGCGCATGATTTCGATGAATCGGCGCAGCCGCGCCGGCTGGAAACGCGACGGCGCATAGACCAGGGACACCGGCAGCGGATCCGCCTGCCACTGCGGCGCCAGATGCACCAGCCGGCCCGCGGCCAGGTCGTCCTGCATCGCCCAGGCCGACCCCAGCGCCACGCCCAGCCCCAGCACCGCGGCCTTGCGCAGCGCATGCAAACCGTCGGTGGACAGGCGGGGCTGGATGCCGAATCGTTCGGACTCGCCTGAACCGCAATGCGTCAGGCTCACTTCAGTACGGTAGAAGGTGCGCAACGCCAGCCAGGGCAGGCGCGCCAGTTCGGCGGGCTGCTGCGGCACCGGCGCACCTTGCAGCAAGTCAGGCGACGCAATCACGATGCGCGGGACGTGGCCCAGTTTCACGGCGATCACCGAGGGATCCGTCACCGGCCCCACGCGGATCGCGCAATCGACGTTCTCGGCGATCAGGTCGGGCATGCGGTCATGCAGCAGCCATTCCACCCGCATGTTCGGATACTGCTGCAGGTACTTCGCCAACGGCTCGACGAACTGGTCCTGCCCGAACGCATGCGGCGCCACCACGCGCAAGGTGCCGATGGGCTCGTCGCCCGCGCCGCGCACCTCGCTTTCGAACGATTGCCACGTAGCGATCAGTTCCTTCGCGCGTTCATAGCAGCGCTGGCCGTCTTCCGTGAGCCGGATCGCGTGGGTGGACCGCTGCAGCAGCCGCACGCCCATCGTGCGTTCCAGCAATTGCAGGCGCCGGCTGACGGTGGGCTGCGTGCCGCCCATCTGCGCGGCGGCGGCCGACAAGCTGCCGGCCTCGACGATGCGTACGAACGTTTCGATCAAAAGGAGGCGGTCCGTGCCGGCCGCGGCGTTCAGGGCGGGGGTGCTCATACGTCTATCGTATAACGGATGTACCTCGGGATCGGCTACCAAAACCGTGGTGCGGCGCCCAGAATCTGCCCCGTACCTGATCCACCGGATAGCCATCATGTCATCTCGAACTTCCCCCACTACCCTGTCGCGCGGCTTGGTCCTGCTGCTTGCCGTCGGCGCAGGCCTGTCGGTTGCGTCCCTGTATTACAGCCAGCCCATGCTGGGCGTGCTGGGCGCCGACATCCACGCCAGCGCCGAAACGCTGGGCTGGATTCCCACCCTGACGCAGCTGGGCTATGCCTTCGGCATCCTGATGCTGGCGCCGCTGGGCGACCGCCACGACAGAAAGCGCATCATCCTGATCAAGGCCACCGTGCTGAGCCTGGCCCTGCTGTCGGCCGCCGTGTCGCCGTCCATCGGCGTGCTGCTGGCGGCCAGCTTCGTGGTGGGCCTGTCGGCCACGCTGGCGCAAGACATCGTGCCGGCGGCCGCCCATCTGGCGCCTGCTGAAGCCCGTGGCAAGATCGTCGGCACGGTCATGACCGGCCTGCTGCTGGGCATCCTGCTGTCGCGCGTGGTCAGCGGTTTCGTGGCCGAACAGTTCGGCTGGCGCGCGATGTTCGTGGCGGCTGCCGTGACCATCGTGGCGCTGGGCGTCGCGCTCTCGCGGGGACTGCCGCGTTTCGTGCCCTCGACGCAACTGGCGTACCGCGCCCTGCTGGGATCGCTGGCGACCTTGTGGCGCCAGCATCCCGGGCTGCGGCGCGCCGCCATGGCGCAAGGCCTGCTGTCCCTGGGCTTCAGTGCATTCTGGTCGACCCTGGCCGTGATGCTGCACGGCGCGCCCTTCCATCTGGGTGCGGGCGCGGCTGGCGCGTTTGGCCTGGCCGGTGCAGCCGGCGCCCTGGCCGCTCCGCTGGCGGGACGCGTCGCTGACACCCGTGGTCCGATGGCCGTCGCCAGCCTGGGCGCGGGGCTGACGATGGTGTCGTTTGCCGCCATGCTGTTTTTGCCGCTGTTGTCGCCGCATGCCGCACTGTGGCTGATCGCGGGCAGCGCCGTCGGCTTCGACCTGGGCATCCAGACCTCGCTGATCGCGCACCAGAGCATCGTCTACGGCATCGATCCCGCTGCCCGCAGCCGGCTCAACGCCATCCTGATGACGGGCGTGTTCATCGGCATGGCCGCCGGCGGCGCGCTGGGCAGCCTGGCGCTGGCGCACTGGGGCTGGACCGGTGTCACGCTGGTCGCAGCCAGCGCGGCGGCCGTGGCGCTGATCCTGCGGATGCGGCCCGGCGTCACCCGCAACGGCCACCCCAGCCACTACGCGGCGTAGGGCCTAGGCCTGCACCGACACCGTCTGCACATTGGTGTATTCCAACAGTCCGTCCAAGGCGTTCTCCACGCCGAGGCCGGACTGCTTGTGGCCACCAAAGGCCACGTTGGGTGACATGGCATGGATGTGGTTGATCCACACCGTGCCGGTCTCCAGGCGCCGGGCGATAGCCTGCGCCCGGGCCACGTCCTTGGACCAGACCGATCCCCCCAGCCCGTACTCAGTGTCGTTGGCGCGGCGCACGGCCTCATCGATGTCGCGGTATTTCAGCAGGGGGAGCACGGGGCCGAAGGCTTCTTCGACCACGCTGCGGGCGTCGTCGGGCGGGTTGTCCAGGATCGTGACCGGCACGAAGTAGCCCTTGCCCTCGGGCACGTCGCCGCCTGTCAGGAAACGCACGCCGGTGCGGTGGGCATCCGCGATCAACTCCTTCACCCGCTCGTACTGCACACGGTTCTGGATGGGGCCGAGCCCGGTGCCCGGTTGCGCGCCGTCGCCCACCACCACCCCGGCCGCCACGCCCGCCAGCGCATCGGCGAACGCGTCATAAATGGATTCATGCACGTACAGGCGCTTGGTAGCCAGGCAATATTGCGACGAATTTCGGAATGCGCCCCAGAACAGCTTGGTGGCCGTCTCTTTCACATCCACGTCGGGCAACACGATGGCGGCGTCATTGCCGCCCAGTTCCAGCGTGATGCGCTTGAGCCGCGCGGACGCGCTTTGCATCACGCGCCGGCCCGTCACCGTCGACCCCGTGAACGCGATCTTATCGATGCCCGGATGTTCGGTCAGCCACGGCCCCAGGCGGTCACCCCCGGTGATGACGTTCAGCACGCCGGGCGGCAGCAGGTCGCGGAACAGTTCACCCATCTTCAGCGACGTCAGCGGCGTATAAGGCGAGGGCTTGAGCACCACGGTGTTGCCAGCCAGCAGCGCCGGCGCGATCTTCCAGATGGCCAGCGTCATCGGAAAATTCCACGGCGAGATCGCCGCGACCACGCCGATTGCCACGCGCCGCGTTTCGAACAGGTGGCCGGCGCCGTCGTCATAGCGATCCACCGGCAGATCCCGCGCGGCGAACTCGCGCAGCCACACCACGCAGCGGCCGACTTCCGACCGGGCGTCCGCGTGCGGCTTGCCCTGCTCGCGCGTCAAGAGCCGCATGAAGCCGTCGGCATGGGCCTCCAGACGGTCCGCCATCGCCCGCAACGCCGCCTGGCGTTGCGCGATGGGCCGGTCGCGCCAAGGCACGAACGCGGCGCGCGCCGCGGCGATCGCGGCGTTCAGCTGCGCTAGAGAGGCGTCGGGCGCGGCGGCGATGCGCGCCTCCGTGGCCGGGTTCAACACGTCGAACGTCTGTGCGGACGATGCCGCACGGCCGTCCACGGTCATCGTGTAATCGGAATCCAGATTCAACGTCATAAGGGTGTATTGCCAGTTGAGGATTGATAGGGCAGGGGCGGCGCTTTTCCGGCCAGCGCAGGAAGACGTGCGGACGCTAAGGGGGGTCTTCAGCAGGCCCTAACAGCAGCCGTCCCACGACCCGTCCTGCCGCCAGGTCCGTCAGCGCGGATTGGGCGTCCTCCAGGCAGCGGCAGGCGGTGGGGATGGCGCGGGGCTTGCGTTCGCGCACCAGCGCCATCAGCGCCTTGAGTTCGTCCAGGTTTCCAATGTAGGACCCTTCGATGCTGATGGCGCGCATGGGCACCAGCGCGGGCGACAGGGCGAGTTCGCCGCCGAACAGACCCACCAGGATCAATTGCCCGCCCTTGGTCAGCAAGTCCATGCCTTGCTGCACGGTCGCCGCCCCGCCCACGCAATCGATCACCGCCCAGACGGCACCGGCGGCGTGGCGCACCTGATCCAGCGCATCCGGGGCGCGGGCGTCCACCGCTGCCTGCGCGCCCGCCGCCAGCGCGGCGCCACGGCGCGTGCCATCAGGCTCCAGCACGACGACCTTTGCGCAACCCAGTGCGCGTAGCAAGGTCACGCACATCAGCCCCAAGCCGCCTGCACCGATCACCACCACGGATTCTTCAGCCAGCACTTCGGGCGCGATCTTGCGGATGGCGCTGAACGTGGTCAGTCCCGAACACGCGTACGGCGCAGCCTGCTCGGGCGGCAGCTCGCCGATATCCACCAGATAGCGCGCGTCCGGCACCATGATGTGATCGCTGTAGCCGCCCGGCCGGAAGATGCCCAGGAAGCGGGGCGCGGCGCACAGGTTCTCGCGGCCACGGCGGCACACCCTGCACTCGCCGCAACCGATCCAGGGATAGACCAGAAAGCGCTGGCCCGGCCGCACGCCTTGCGCATCGGGACCGGCCGCGACGACCTCGCCCACGGTTTCATGGCCCAGCGTCAACGGCAGCGTCACGCCGCGTTGCTCCATGCGCAGGCGCTTGTCGCCGCCCAGGTCGTAAGCCCCTTCCCAGGTATGGATGTCGGTATGGCACACGCCCGCCGCCAGCACCCGCAGCAGCACCTGCCCGCCGACGGGCGCCGGGGTGGGGCGTTCGCTGCGAGCCAGCGGCTCGCCGAACGCCGTGACGTCGTAGCTGATCATTCCGCGCCTCCGGCGGACTTGGCCAGCACGCAGCCGCCCTTGTCCAGCGGTCGGAACGCTGCATCGCCGGGAATCACGGCGACCTGCTTGTAGAGGTCCCATTCGCCCTTGGATTCCTCGGGCGTCTTCACCTGGAACAGGTACATGTCGCGCACGACGCGGCCGTCCACGCGCAGCTTGCCGTTTCTCGTCATGAAGTCGTTGATGGGCATGTCGCGCATCTTCGCCATGACCGCATCGGCATCTTTGGTGCCCGCGGCCTTCACGGCATTCAGATAGTGCGTCACCGCGCCGTACGTGCCCGCCTGCGTCATGGTGGGCTTGCGGCCAACTTTGTCCTGGAAGCGCTGCGACCAGGCGCGCGTGGCGTCGGTCTGGTCCCAGTAGAAGGCCTCGGTCAGCAGCAGGCCCTGTCCCAGCGGCAAGCCGATGGACTTCACGTCCGACAGGAACGCCAGCAGCGCCACCAGTTTCTGCGGACTGCCCGGGCGCCCGATGCCGAAGTCGGCCGCCTGCTTGATCGCGCTGATGACGTCGTTGCCGCCGAGGGCCAGGCCGATGATGCCAGCCTTGGAGCTTTGTGCCTGCAACAGGTAGGAGCTGAAATCCGGGGAATTCAACGGCGAGCGCACCGCACCCAGCACCTTGCCGCCTTTCTTTTCGATGACGGCCGATGCGTCGCCCTGCAAGGCGTAGCCGAAGGAGTAATCCGCCGTCAGAAAGTACCAGTTCTTGCCGCCCTGGTCGGTGACCGCCGCGCCCGTGCCATTGGCCAGCGCATAGGTGTCGTACGTCCAGTGCACCGTGTAGGGTGAACACGCCTTACCCGTGAGTTCCGAGGTGGACGCGCTGGTCACCATGACGACCTTCTTCTTTTCTCGACCCAATTCGCTGATGGCCAGCGCCAGTGCCGATGTCGGCAGGTCGGTGATCATGTCCACGCCGTCCTGGTCGATCCAGCGTCGCGCGGCCGCGCTGGCCACGTCCACCTTGTTCTGGCCGTCGGTAAACACCAGTTCGATGGGCTTGCCCAGCACCGAGCCGCCGAAATCCTGCACCGCCATGCGCGCCGCCTCGACCAGGCCCTTGCCGCCGATGTCGGAATACGCCGAACTCATGTCGGCCATGATGCCGATCTTCACAGGGCCTGCCGCGGGTTGCGCCTGCGCGCTGTTCGCGGCCAGGGCCGCGCCCGCCAGCGCGAGCGTCAGTTTCAGGATTGCCATGGACTTGTCTCCGTTATCGGTTTGCGCCATCTATGCGGCGTATTGCTCTGGGGAGCGTCCTTTTGTATCGTAGGCACGCGTTTTCGCCTTCGTCCAAAGCGACGATTTTTCTGTTCCGCGCGGGTTAACCCGGGGCGATGCCGCACTGCACAGACCCTTCGTCCCACAGGCAGCCCATGCGTCATTCGTATTCGGTGGAACACGCGCTGGCCAGCGGCAAGTTCAGCGCGCCGGCGCCTCATGGCGACCATATCGCCCGGCAGCGGCTATGCGAACAGATCTGCCGGCCGGACGGCCCCAAGGTCGTCGTGGCACGCGGGCCCGCCGGCTACGGCAAGACCACCCTGCTGGCGCAATGCCAGGCGTTGCTGCAAGCGCGGCCCGTGCGCACGGCCTGGTTGACGCTGGACCGCGCCGACAACGACCTGTCGCGCTTCCTGCGTTGCCTGATGACGGCATTGGGCCCGCTCTCGGGCTCGCTGCGCGAAGGCGAGGGGCCGGAAGACGCGCTGGCTCTGGCGCTGGTGGAAGCCGTCGCCTCACAAGCTGCGCCCTTCGCGCTGATCCTCGACGAATTCGAAGCCATTACCGCGCCCGCGGTGCTGGATCTGGTGCAGGACCTGATCGGCAGCCTGCCTGCGCACGGCCGCTTGTTGATCGCATCCAGGCATACGCCCGGCCTGGCGCTGGGGCGGCTGCGCGCCGCCAATCATCTGCTGGAGATCGACGCCGCGCAGCTCTGTTTTTCCATGGAAGAAGCGCACCGCTTCTTCTCGCACCGCCTGCCGGCACTGACGTCTGCCGAAGTTGGCCAACTGCACCGCAAGACCGAAGGCTGGATCGCCGCGCTCTGCCTGGCTGGCGCCAGCCTGTCGCGCCAGCCCTCGGCCGCCGCCTTTATCGAGCGCTTCTCGGGCAGCGACCAGTCGGTTGCCGACTATCTGGCGGAAGACGTGCTGGCCAGCCAGCCGCCCGAACTACAACGTTTCCTGCTGCACACCAGCCTGCTCAAGCAATTGAGCGCGCCGCTCTGCCAGGCGCTGCTGCCGGACCTGGACTGCGCGCGGCTGCTTGAACAGCTGGAACACGGCCATGTGCTGCTGACGCGCTCGGCCACGGACGAACGCCACTACCGCTATCACAGCCTGTTTGCCAGCTACCTGCAATCGCAACTGCGGGCGCAGGCGCCCGGCGATATCGCACGGCTGCATCTGGCCGCCTCGCACTGGTACGACGAACAGGGCCGGCCGGTTCCCGCCATCGACCATGCCATCGACGGCGGCGACTTCGACCGCGCCTTGTCGCTGCTGCAGACGCATGCGGAAGCGCTGCTTGCCGAAGGCCGCATGCGGTTGCTGGCGCGCTGGTTCACGCAAGTTCCCCCCGCCGTGCTGGCGACGCGGCCGCGCCTGATGGCGGTACAGATCTGGGCCACCTGCTTCACGCGAGGCCCGAGCGAAGCCGCTCAGCAGCTGGACGACCTGGGCCTTGCCCGCAGCGCCGACCCCGGCGTGCAGGCGCACGTGCGCGCGTTGCAGCCCTTGCTGCTGTCGATGATGGATCGCCAGGAAGAGGCCTACGCCATCGGCATGCCCAGCGTCCAGGCGCTGGGCGGCACGCTGTCCTTCACCGATACAGCGCTGGCCAACGCCATGGCGAACGTGACCGCCGTGCTGGGCCGCTATCACGAAGCGCGCGTATTGCTGGATACCGCCCGCCGCGCCCAGAGCGGCGCCGCGGGCACCTTCAACCTGATGTATTCCGAGGCCGTGGAAGGCATCATCGATCTGCAGGAAGGGCGCATGCGCCAGGCTGGCGCGCGCTTTCGCATGGCCGTGCGCGCCACGCGCAAAGGCGCCTATGGCCAGGCCAACGGCAATGCCTGGGCCGGCGTGCTGTATGCGGCATGGGTGTATGAAACGGGCGACCTGGCACAGGCTGCGCGGCTGCTGCAGGTATACGTGCCGCTAGGCCGCGACGTGGCGCACCCCGACCATCTGATCCTGGGATATCTGATGCTGTCGCGCGTGGCGTTCTACGAAGGCGATGTGGAGCAGACCTTCTACCTGTTGGGCGAACTGGAATACCTGGGTCATCAGCGCCGCCTGCCGCGCATTGCCGCCAGTGCCCGCGTCGAACGCGCACGCGTGCTGTTGTTGCAAGGCCATGCGCAGGCGGCGCACGACGAGCTGCGGCGTGCCGACGATGCAGACTTGTGGAACCGTGTGGAAGCGTTGCGCCTGCCCGCCAACGACCTGCTGACGCCCCGGCTGGGCCGATTGCGTTGGGAGGCTTATGCCGGCGACCCCGGCGAAGCGCTGCGCCCGCTTGACCTGGACATCGCCCAGGCCCTGGCCACCCGCCGCGTGCGCCGCGCCTATAAACTCCAGCTGTTGCGCGCTGTCGCGCTGGAACGCACGGGAGGGCACGCGAAGGCCAGCGAGCAATTGGCGCCGTTGATCGCCACGGCGCAGGCGGAAGGCCTTTGCCGGGTGCTTGTGGACGAGGGCGCCTTGTTGCTGCGCCTGATTCACCGCCATGCGGCCACGCCGGCTGGCAGCGCCGCCATGGCGTCCGAGAATGGCCGCGATTGGTGGGCACGCTTTCAGGCGCAGGCCCCCGCCGACCCCGAACCCCAAAGCATGGAGTCCTCGGCTGACCCAGCCTGCCCCGACGCGCTGACGCCCAAGGAACTGCGCGTGCTGCGCCTGTTGGCCGAAGGCCACTCCAACAGCGCGATCGCCCAGCAGTTGTTCGTGTCCGAAAGCACGGTGCGCACGCACCTGCGCCATCTGAACGTCAAACTCAGCGCAGACAGCCGAACGCAAGCCGTGGCGCGTGCCCGCAGCGCCGGGCTGCTGTAGCCGACGCGCGGACGTTCACCGCGGCGCGTTCGCCGTTATTCCGGCTTGTTGATCTCGTCGGCCGTGATGATCTCGGCCACCAGCACCTGCCCGGGTCCGTCCAGGTAATACTCTTCCTTGGCCGGATCGCGCAGCTTCATGAAGGCGTTTTCGCCGATCTGCATGGTGTGGCCGGCCCCCAGCTCGGCACCGCTCTCGCGCAGGTATCCCATGATGTTGTTGAACATGTTCGAGTAGGTCTCGCCTTCGTGGTGGCCGCGGGCCAACGCCGCGAAGTCGGGCAGGCCGAACGCGTCGCCGCCGTACGTGCGCATCCACACGCCGTCCACGCCTTCGACCTCGTATTTCACGAAGCCGCAATACAGCATGTTCAGCGGCAGCGTGCGCAACAGGTCAAGGCTTTCTTCGCCCAGCGATTCGGCGTCGAACACGCCAGCGGGCAGCGAGGTGTGTGCATGCTCGTTCAGCACCGCCATCGCCCCGAAGCCCGTCAACGCGCCCGCCACGGCGGCCAGCGCCACATATTGCTCCAGCGGGTCTTCTTCAAAGCCGGCGTAGTACAGGATGATGTGGCTGGCGTGGCCGCGGATTTCGTCTTTCACCGTGCCCGGGTAATGCGAGGGCGCCACGCAGGCTTCCAGCGAGTCGTTGGGATAGGGTGCGTTAAAGCCCACCATCCGCACGACATGCTTGTCCCAACCGACCAGGCCCAGGAACTCCGGCATGTCGGGCGCGATCTCGGCGCGCGCCTGGCCCATCGACGGGTGATAGGCGCGCAGCGCCGCCGTCAACGTGTCTTCGGCGATCGCCAGCGGCGCGGCGAACAGCACCTGCAAGCTCAGGGGATTCTCGATGGCGGGGTTGGCGGACAGCGCGCGGGCGTCAGCGGTTTCTTCGTTGCGGCCAAAGAAACGGGAGAAGATGCTCATGATTCGGGACCTGGAAAATAAACGGGGGCAGTATACGGTTGCCCCTTCGGTCCGCCACGCCACTGTCGCCAATGGACACATCTCTCACCGCGCGGCCGGCTCCAGGAAGCCATCCTTGCCGATCGTCTCCACCACGTAGTCGATGAAGGATTTGATGCGCGACGAGATCGCCGTATTGCGGTAGTACACCGCATTGATCGGCTGCCTGACGTCCTGCGTCTGCTTGACCAGCACCTGCTGCAGCGCGCCGCTGGCGCGGTCGCCACGCGTCATGAAATCCGACAGGCACACCACGCCGCCATCGTTCAGTGCCAACTGCCGCAGCGTTTCGCCGCTGAAGGCGCGCACGCCCGGCTTGACGTGCAAAGGCTGGCCATCGATATCCAGCAACGGCCATTCGTTCAGCGATTCCAGCTGCGAGAAACCCAGCAGCGTATGCGAAGCCAGGTCCGCCACGCGCTTGGGCGTGCCGCGCGCGGCCAGATACGCCGGGCTGGCCAGGACGCGCACCCGGCTTGCGCCCAGCGGCACCGCATGCAGCGACGAATCCTTCAGCCGCCCGATGCGGATGGCCAGGTCCGTGCGGCGTTCCAGCAGGTCGATGTTGCCTTCGTTGCTGTTGAGCTCCAGCTCCACCTGCGGATAGCGTTTGCGGTAGCCGGGCACCAGCGGCGCAATCACATGCAGCATGAAAGGCGACGCCGCGTCCACCCGCAGCAGCCCGGCGGGCTGGTTGCGGCGCACGTTCATCAGTTCTTCGGTTTCCTCCACCGACGCCACGATCCGCCGCACCTGCTCCAGGTACGTCTTGCCCTCTTCGGTCAGCTCCAGCCGGCGCGTCGTGCGGCGCATCAGCGTGGTCTGCAGCTTCTCTTCCAGCCGGCTCATCGTGCGGCTGGTGGCGGAAATAGTCTGCCCCAGCACGTCGGCGGCGGCGGTGATGGACCCGCTGTCGACCACGGCGATAAAGACCTGCATTTCGTCGAGTGTGGTTTTCATAATTGACGTTATATCAAAAGTCTTTCGCCAATACAGGGCTTTTTCCGCAAGTATCGCGCGGGCACACTAGCTGCATTCCCGGGCAACACCGTCCGGCCCCGCATACCCACCATGGAGTTTCACATGAGCATTCCCGCATTTGGCGTCGGCACGTTCCGCCTGCAAGGCCAGGTCGTCATCGATTCGGTGCGCAACGCGCTGGACGTCGGCTACCGCGCCATCGACACCGCGCAGATCTACGAGAACGAAGCCGAGGTCGGCCAAGCCATCGCCGAGTCCGGCGTGGCCCGCGAAGACCTGTTCGTCACCACCAAGATCTGGGTGCCCAACTATGCCCAGGGCAAGCTCGTGCCCAGCCTGCAAGACAGCCTGGCCAAGCTGCGTACCGACTACGTCGACCTGACCCTGATTCACTGGCCGGCACCGGGCAATGGCGTGACCGTTGCGGAATTCATGACCGCGCTGGCTGAAGCCAAGGCCCAGGGCCTGACCCGGCAGATCGGAATTTCCAATTTCCCCATCGCCGAAACCCGTGCCGCCATCGCCGCCGTGGGCCGCGACGCGATCGCCACCAACCAGATCGAGCTCAGCCCTTACCTGCAGAACGCCGCGCTGACCGCCTTCCTGAAAGAGCAGGGCATCCACGTCACGTCCTACATGACGCTGGCCTACGGCAAGGTGCTGAAAGACCCCGTGATCAGCCAGATCGCCGAACGCCATGACGCCACGCCTGCGCAAGTCGCGCTGGCCTGGGCGCTGCAACTGGGCTATTCCGTGATCCCGTCGTCGACCAAACGCGAGAACCTGGCCAGCAACCTGCTTGCTCAGCAACTGCGGCTGACGGCGGATGACATGGCCGCGATCGCCGCGCTGGAACGCAACGGCCGCGAAGTCAGCCCGGAAGGCCTGGCCGCCGCCTGGGACTAAGAGGAAATCGCCATGACGACCGCATTGGACACCTTGACGGCGGGCGGCTTCAGCATCGGCCTTGAAGCCCCACTGGACCATGACTGGACCCCCGCCGGCGAGGCGTCCCGGCGGCAGTCTGGCCGCCTGCCCGGCGAGCCGGATCTGCAGCAGCATGCAGATCTGGCGCGCCTGGCCGACCATCTGGGCTTTCGCGCGCTGTGGGTGCGCGATGTGCCCGTGTACGACCCCAACTTCGGCGACGCCGCCCAGGTCTTCGAAATCTTCAGCTACCTGGGGTATCTGGCAGGCATCACGCGCGACATCCTGCTGGGCACGGCGGCCGTGGTGCTGCCGCTACGCGAACCGTTGCTGACGCTCAAGTCAGCCTCCACCCTCCAGCACCTGAGCGGCAACCGCCTGCTGCTGGGGGTAGCCAGCGGCGACCGTCCGGTGGAGTACCCGCTGTTCGGCCGCGACTTCGCGTCGCGCGGCGCGGCGTTCCGCGAGCAGATCGCCTTGCTGCGTGACAACGCGCGCGCACAATTGCCGCCCGGCCTGGCCATGCTGCCCCGCCCGCCGTCCCCGCTGCCGCTGCTGGTGGCGGGGCTGGCGCAACAGACGCCGGACTGGATCGGCGCCCACCTGGACGGCTGCCTGGCGTACCCGGGCGCGCCGGACGACCATCTGCACCGCGCCGCGGCCTGGCGCCGCGTGGCCGGCGACAAGCCCTACATCAGCTTCATCCATCTGGACCTCGTTGAGGACGCCAACGCGCCGCTGCGCCGGTTCCGTTTCGGCGCCCAGGCCGGCCGTCGCGCATTGATCGAAGAACTACGCGCGCTGCATGCCTCGGGCGTGCACCACATTGGCCTGCACCTGCGCCGCAACACCCGGCCGCTCGCCGAAACGCTGCGCGAAATCGCAGAAGAAGTCCTGCCCCATTTCCATACCGAATCCCGCAAAGAGAGCCTCCATGAAGACACGCGATCCCTTGTTTGAGCCGCTGACGCTAGGTGGCCTGACCCTACCCAACCGCGTCGTGATGCCGCCCATGACCCGCTCGCGCGCCACCCAGCCGGGCGACGAAGCCAACGCGCTGATGGCGCACTACTACGCCCAGCGCGCCGGCGCCGGGCTGATCGTCAGCGAAGGCACCTATATCTCGCCCATGGGCAAAGGTTATGCGGGCACGCCGGGGCTTTGCACCCCGGCGCAGGTGGCCGGCTGGCGCTGCGTGACCGACGCGGTGCATGCCGCCGGCGGCCGCATCTTCGCGCAGCTGTGGCACGTGGGGCGCCTGAGCCACACCAGCCTGCTGGGCGGCCGCGCGCCCGTGTCCTCGTCCGCAATCCAGGCCGACGGCGTCAACGTCTTCGTCGAGAACGCCGATGGCAGCCCGAACTTTGTGCAGGCCTCCGTGCCGCGCGCGCTGTCCAAGGCTGAAATCCGCGCCATCGTCGAGGAATACGCCCAAGCCGCGCGCAACGCCATCGTTGCCGGTTTCGACGGCGTGGAACTGCATGCCGCCAACGGCTACCTGGTCAACCAGTTCCTGGATTCGCACGCCAATGCGCGCACCGACGAGTACGGCGGTTCGCTGGAGAACCGCATCCGGTTCCTGGACGAGGTGGCGCGCGCCCTGGTCGACGCCGTGGGCGATCCGTCCCGCGTCGGCATCCGGCTGGCGCCGCTGACCACCCTGAACGGCTGCGTGGATGCCGACCCGGTGGCCACCTATACGGCCGCGGCAAAGCGCCTGGGCGAGATCGGCGTGGGCTACATCCACATCGCCGAGGCCGACTGGGACGATGCGCCGGACATGCCGGCGGCCTTCAAGCAGGCACTGCGCCGCGCTTACCCCGGCGTGCTGATTTACGCCGGCAAGTACACCGCCCTGCGTGCCCGCGATGCGCTGCAAGCAGGCTGGGCAGATCTGATCGCGTTTGGCCGACCGTTCGTGGCCAACCCCGATCTGCCGGAACGGCTGCGCAACGACGAACCGCTGGCCGAGCATGACCGCGCGACCCTCTTCGGCGGCGACGCCCGGGGGCTGACTGACTATCCGGCCTACCGGCACAACCAGGAGCAACCCTCATGAAGATCTTCATCACTGGCGCCAGCGGCTTCATCGGCGGCGCGGTCGCGGCCACGCTGGCAAAGGCCGGCCACGCGGTCAGGGGACTGATCCGCGATCCGTCGCGCGCGGACGAGCTACGCGCTTTCGGCATCGAACCCGTTGTTGGCACGCTGGACGATTCGGCGCTGCTGCAGGAAGAATCCCGTGCGGCCGATGCCGTCATCAACGCCGCCGACAGCGACCACGGCGGCGCGGTCGACGCCATGCTTGAAGCGTTGCGCGGCAGCGGCAAGCGCTTTATCCACACCAGCGGCTCCAGCCTGGTCGCCGACAACGCCTTGGGCGAACCCTCAGAGGCGCGCTTTGACGAGACCACACCCATCACGCCGGTCCCGGAAAAGGCGGCCCGCATCGCGATCAACGACCGCATCCTGGCCGCAGCACCCGGCGTGCACGGCGTGGTGCTGTGCCATAGCCTGATCTACGGCAACGCGCTGGGACCACGCGCGCAAAGCGTGCAGATCCCGCCGCTGGTCGCGCAGGCGCAAGCCAGCGGCATCGCGCGGCACGTGGGCCGTGGCCTGAACCGCTGGTCGAACGTGCATGTCGCAGACGTTGCGGCGCTCTATGTCTTGGCGCTGTCCGAGGCGCCGGCCGGCAGCTTCTACTTTGTCGAGAACGGCGAGGCGTCGTTCAGCGACCTCGTCGGCGCCATCGCCGACCGGCTTGGCCTGGGCGCGGCACAGCCCTGGCCTGCCGCCGACGCGATCGCGTGCTGGGGCAAGGACCTGGGCGCCTACGCCCTGGGTTCCAACAGCCGCGTCAGCGCCGACAAGGCGCGCAAGGAACTGGGCTGGACGCCGCAGCACGCCAGCGTGCTCGACTGGATCGAGTGCGAGATGCGGCTCTGATCCATCGGCACCTGGCAGCCGTGGCGTGCGCGGAGGCGGTCCGCCCGCTTACTGCGTGTCGTAACGCGGCGAGCGCGGGCCGTACAGGATGCCCCCTGGCTGCCCTGCGCTCAGCAGCATGTTGTTCGTCATGCCCGCCACGCCGTAGCTGCGGTCAGACAAGGTATTGACGATCTGGTCCACCACGGCCTGGACCAGCATGCCCAGCAAACCGCCGCCGCCATTGTTGGCCTGCACCACTTGCTTAGTGCCGGACCACAGCTTGGCGCCGTTTCGCAGATCGACGAGCTGGGCGTCGATCGACACCGTAATCGAACTCTGTAGCACGGCGTAGCTTGACCCATACTGCTTGACGACCATGTAGAGCGCCGCGTCGGCGCCAAAGATCTCGCGCAGCTTGGCCGGCGGCAGTTCATGGATCTCGTCGGGCGTGTGCAGGCCGTTCTGCTTGAACGTCTCGTCCATGACGCCAACGGGAATCACGTAGTAGCCGGATTCGGCCAACGGATAGGTTGCCTGGGACAACACCGCGGCAGCGGCGGCGACGTCCACCGACGTATTCAACGGCGGCAGGACCAGAATCGACGTGGGCTTGCTTTCGCGGAATGCCGTGTAATCCACGTCTTTCTGTGGTGCCACGCAACCTGCCAGCAACGCGACCGCGGCCAGCAGGCCCATTCGGAACAGCTTGGTCATGATCAAGACCCCTTCTTCGAGGCAAGCGCCTCCGCGGGCGCTTTGGCGTTGGCGGCAGGCGACCCTGCGGCAGGCGTGCTCGTGGCGGCCGGGTCCGCTGCGGCTGCGGCGTCCTTGGACTTGCCCACGTTTCGCATCAGGAAATCCATGAACGGCGCGGATTCCGGAAAGGCCACTTTCTCGCCCTGCAGTTGCTCGACGCCCTTGTCGCCGTCGCCCGTCTTCAAATACAGCATGCCCAGGTGCGCCCGGAATCCCGGCGGCAGCTCGACATTGGCGGCGCGCGCGGTTTCGATGTTTTTCTCCAGCGCCTGGATTTGCAGCGTGCTGTCCGCGCCGTCGTCCTTCAGGTAGGCGTAGACGGACGGCTGGTAAGACTGCCAGCTGTACATGGGTTTGGGCTGCTGCACGCAGGCGCTCAGCAAGCCGGCGAGCGCCGCGATTGCCAAGCCGCGACCCGCGCGCGCAACAGTGTTCTGGCGACGCATCGCCTGAGCATTCGACATGACCGGATCCCCTTAGTTGGCGGCAGGCTGCCAGGCGCCTTGCTCGATGCCGTCGACAAGCCGGTCCACCGCTTCGCGGATTGCCAGGTCCAGCACCTTGCCGTTGAGCGTGGAGTCGTAGCCCGCCGTACCGCCGAAACCGATCACTTCACGGTTCGACAGGCTGTACTCGCCTGCGCCTGAAGCGGAATACACCACCTCGGAGGTCACCACGTCGACCACATTCAGATCCACCTTGGCGTAGGCGACCTGTTCCTTGCCGCGGCCCAGAATGCCGAAGAGCTGCTGGTCGCCGGTCACCTTGCGGCCAAAAGCCGTCACATCGCCCGTCACCACGTAACGCGCGCCCTTGATCTGGCTGGCCTTCTTGTTGAATCCGGCTTCCTGCGCAATCTCCGTGAGGTTTTCACGATCCATGACCTGGAAGCGGCCGCTGCGCTGAAGATGGCTGACCACAATCGTCTTGGCCTGACCGCCCAGACGATCCACGCCATCGGAAAAGACGCCTCGCAGATAGTTGGTGCGGTTATCGAATTTGCCCACGGAGATCGGGCTACGTACGCCTTGATAGGGCTTGCTGGCCGCTGCCACGGCGGGCACCACCAGTGCTTGCGAACGCTCGGTTGCGCAACCCGAAACCACCGCCGACAAAATAGCCAGCGCGCCAATCTTCACGACTTTATTCAGCATCTTTTTTCTCCTGCCAGCCCTTTCACCTGCATCTGGGAAAGCATTTCTAGTCTTGGAATCGAGCGAGGATTATATACAACTGAATACATTTGCTTTTTTTTTGAATCACACCCTCCTGGCCGGCCCTTTTGGGCGCCCCCCCAATCACGTTTCATTGACAATCTCCTGCATACACTGCCTGCTATAAGACGCCTGCAAGCCTTGGCCGGCGCGGGCCGGACAGGAGTGTCGAGTGATGAATGAGGGTTCGGCGGACGATCCGCCACGATTGCGTGCCAGATTGTTTATCGCGGTCCTGCTGACCGGCGTCGTGGCCGGCCTGGGCGGCATGTTGCTGGGCATGCTGCTGCACGCGGTGCAGCACCTGGCCTACGGCTACAGCCTGGATCGCATCGTCAGCCACGAGTCCTTTCTGGAGGGCGTCGAAGCCGCCGACGGCACGCGGCGCCTGCTGGTGCTGATCGTGTGCGGGTGGGTCGCTGGCATCGGCTGGTGGCTGATCTACCGCTACGGGCGCCCGCTGGTCAGCGTCACCGAGGCCGTACAGGATCCCGCCGCCCGCATGCCCGCCACGACGACGTTGGCGCACGCGACCCTGCAGATCGTCACCGTAGCGCTGGGCTCGCCGCTGGGCCGCGAAGTCGCACCCCGCGAAGTGGGCGCGCTGGCGGCCAGCCGGCTATCGACGCTGCTGCGCCTGCCGCCCGATCAGCATCGCCTGATCGTGGCCTGCGGCGCGGGCGCGGGCCTGGCCGCCGTCTACAACGTGCCGCTGGGCGCCGCGCTCTTCGTGCTGGAAGTGCTGCTCGGCACTTTCGCGTGGCCCGCTGCCACCGCCGCGCTGGCTGCCAGCTGCATTGGTGCCGTCGTGGCCTGGATCGGCCTGGGCGACGAGATCCAGTACGCCCTGCCCGCCATGACGGTCAACGCGGGGCTTATCGCGTGGTCGGTGCTGGCGGGCCCGGTATTCGGCCTTGCGGCCTATGGCTTCGTCCGGCTGACGTCGGCCGCCCGCCGCCATGCCGCGCGCGGCTGGCGCCTGCCCGTGGCGGCGCTCATCAACTTCACCCTAATCGGCTGCCTGGCCATCGCGCTGCCGGCGCTGCTGGGCAACGGCAAGGGCGCCGCCCAATTGGGCTTCAGCAATGAACTGACCATCGGGATGGCCGCCACGCTGCTGGTATTGAAAGTCGCCATCACCAGCAGCTCGCTGCGCGCCGGGGCCTCGGGCGGCCTGCTGACGCCGGGCATCGCCATCGGCGCGCTGCTGGCCGTCGTCCTGGGCGGGCTGTGGAGCCTGGCCTGGCCGGGCGCGCCGCTCGGCGCCTACGCCGTCGTCGGCGCGGCGGCGTTCCTCGCGTCCTCCATGAGCATGCCGCTGACGGCCATCGTGCTGATCGCCGAATTCACGCGTGTCGATCAGGGTTTTCTGGTGCCGATCATCCTGGCTGTGGCAGGCTCTACGGCAGCGCACCATTTTCTATCGCCCCGCGCCGCCCGATCCCCGGTGGCCGTCCGGGGGACGACCCGCAGCACCCCTTAAGAGATTAATCATGAAATCACGCAACCTGACCGGTATCCATCGTTACGACGCGCCCGCAGGCGGCTGGGGCGCGCTCAAGGCGACCGCCCAGGCGGTGGCCGACCAGATGCGCCTGGCCGAAGCGCCCGTGCTGCTGTTGCGCACCAACAAGCCCGACGGCTTCGATTGCCCCGGCTGCGCGTGGCCGGACAAGGCCCACACGTCCACCTTCCAGTTCTGCGAGAACGGCGCAAAAGCGGTCACGTGGGAAGCCACCAAAAAGCGCGTCACGCCGGAATTCTTCGCCGCGCATACGGTGACCGAGTTGCAGACCTGGTCGGACCACGACCTGGAAAACGCCGGGCGCCTGACGCACCCGCTGATCTACGACGCCGCCAGCGACACCTACCAGCCCATCGAATGGGACGCCGCGTTCGCGCGCATCGGCAGCGCCATGGCCAGCGTGCCCGAACCCGACATGGTCGAGTTCTACACGTCGGGCCGCGCCTCGAACGAAGCGGCCTTCCTGTTCAGCCTGTACGCACGCGAATTCGGCACCAACAACTTCCCGGACTGCTCGAACATGTGCCACGAGGCCACGAGCGTCGGGCTGCCGCAGACGATCGGCTTCGGCAAAGGCACGGTATCGTTGGACGACTTCGACGCCTGCGACCTGATCATTTCGATGGGACACAACCCCGGCACCAACCATCCGCGCATGATGGGCACCTTGCACGAATGCGCGCGCCGCGGGGTGCCCATCATCGTGTTCAACCCCTTGCGCGAGCGGGCGCTCGAGCGCTTCGCCGACCCGCAGAACGCCATTGAAATGGGCACCCTGGGTTCCACGCGCATCGCGTCCACCTATTACCAGGTGAAGGTCGGCGGCGACGCGGCCGCGCTCAAAGGCATCATGAAAGCGCTGCTGGCGGCCGACCGCCGCACGCCCGGCGCCATTGACCACGCGTTCATCGCAGAACACACGAACGGCTTTGACGCCTACATCGAAGACCTGGACAACACCGCATGGGCCGACATCGAACAGGCCTGCGGCCTGACGCAGGCCGACCTTGAACAGGTCGCCGCCGCCTACGCCAACTCCAAGGCCGCCATCGTCACCTACGGCATGGGTATCACCCAACATGCACGCGGCACGCAGAACGTGCAGCAGATCGCCGCGCTGCTGCTGATGCGTGGCAACTTCGGCCGGCCCGGCGCCGGCATCTGCCCCCTGCGCGGACACTCCAACGTGCAAGGCAACCGGACCGTCGGCATTACTGAAAAGATCGATCCGGTGATGTTCGACAACATCGAAAAGACCTTCGGCTTCCGACCGCCCGAACGCCACGGACACGACGCGGTCGACGCCATGAAAGCGATGGTCAGCGGCTACACCCGCGTGCTGATCTGCCTGGGCGGCAACCTGGCCATGGCCTTATCCGACACCGAGCAATGCGAGGCCGGCATGCGCCGGCTGGAACTTGCGGTGCACATGAACACCAAACTGAACCGGTCGCACCTGATGATCGGGCGCGACGCGATCATCCTGCCGGTGCTGGGCCGCACCGAAAGCGACGTCCAGGCCACCGGCGCCCAGTCCGTCACGGTGGAAGACTCCATGTCCATGGTGCATGCCTCGCGCGGCAAGCTGGCGCCGGCCTCCGAACACCTGCGCTCGGAGCCCGCCATCATCGCGGGCATGGCCGCGGCCACGCTGCCCAACACGCGCGTCCAATGGCATTACCTGGTTGAAGACTACGGCCGCATCCGCGACCTGATCGAAAAGGTCTATCCCGATTTCCAGGGTTACAACGAACGCATCCTGAAGCCGGGTGGTTTCCGCCTGCCCTTGCCGCCCACCGAGCGCATCTGGAAAACGAAGTCGGGCAAGGCCGAATTCCTGCCCTTCAAGGGGTTGCAGGAAGACCCCGGCGCCGTCGAATCGGGCAGCCTGAAACTGACGACGCTGCGCAGCCACGACCAGTACAACACCACCATCTATGGCCTGGACGACCGCTACCGCGGCGTGTTCGGCCGGCGCGATGTGCTGTTCATGAATGCCGCCGACCTGGCGCGGCACGGCCTGGAGCATGGCGATGCGGTCGACATCAGCACCGGCCTGCCCGGCGAATCCCATCGCCGCCTGCGGCTCACCGCCATTGCCTACGACATCGCTCCCGGATCGGTCGGCGCGTACTACCCCGAGGCCAACAACCTTTGCCCGCTGGACTATCAGGACAAGCAAAGCGGTACGCCCAGCTACAAGTCCATCCCGGTCGTAATCAGAAAGGCCGCCTAGCGCGCGCGGAGCTCGGGGATTACCTGAGCTCCAGCGTCGCCCCGATCACGCGCAAGGTCGGCATCAGTTGCCGCCAGGCGTCCTTGGCGATGGCGGCGGGGCGCTTGAGCTCGGCGGCGGCCGGGTCGTTCAGCAAATCGCCCTTGCAGGCGAAGACGATGCTGTTGGTCATGTCGTCGTCCACCACTTCGAACATCGCAGACCCGAAGGCCGCGCGCACGCGGTCCAGGTAGTCATGGTGCATCGGGTGATTGACGTGGAAGTTGATGACCAGGATGCCGTCATCGCGCAACGCCCGGTGGCAATCTGCATAGAACGCCTCGGAGCACAGCGCATCGGGAATGCCACCCACGCCGAAGCCGTCCAGGAAGATCACGTCGGCGTGGTCCGACAGGCCACGCAGATGCGCCGCCGCATCGGCCTGGATCACCGAAAATCGTGCATCGTCCTGCGGCACCATGAAGGTGTCGCGCAACGCGATGACCGCCGGATCGATCTCGACCACTTCGATCGCCGCCCGGGGCAGATGCCGATAGCAGAACTTCGGCAGCGACCCGCCGCCCAGGCCCACCATCAGGATGCGGCCAGGCTCGGGGTTGAACAGCACGAAGCCCATCATCATCCGCGTGTACTCCAGCTCCAGCGCATCGGGATTGAGCACGGACATGCTGCTCTGGATTTCCTTCTGCGTGAAATGCAGCGTGCGGCGGGTGCCGTGGTTCTGGACGAATGGCCTGTGGATGGCCGCCGGCGCATCGGGGTGCTGGGCGTCGGCGGAATGCGAAGTATCGGACATGGGCAGGGCGGGTAGAGAAAACAGGCACAAGATACCACCCGGTGCGGGGCAGGGGTCCAGCACGCGTGACAGGCGGCCGGCTGGCACTCGTCATACAGGATGGTTGATTCGTCATCTTGGCCTTGTCCGGCAAGCGCCGAACGGCGATTTTCTTATCTGCCCCGTTTCCACGTCGACGCGCCGCCATGACCTCGCTGCAAGATCTCCCGAAGCCGGGCCGCCACGGCCTCCGGTTCCCCTGGCTTGCCGTCCTGTTGCAGGCCGGACTATCGACGCTATATGTGTTCGGCCGGCCGGGCTACGCCCAGTCGGAGCCGCTGTCCTACGTCAACCGCGGCGCGGACGGCACCTGCTGCTCTAGCGGCGGTTACCCGAACAACGGCCACGACGGCCAATGGGCCCCCTCGGACTTCGTCCACCAGGACAGCAACCAGCGCATCAACGCGACGGCGCCCGGCCAGACCGGCATCCTTATCGATGTCAGCGGCGGCCGTGGCGGCAACGGACGGGATTCCGACCCGAATCATTGGGGCGGCAACGGCGGTGGCGGGCGGATCATCGATTACACCCTGGCGACCAGTTCCGTCACCGCCACGGGCCGCGGCATCGACCTGTATTCGGCCGGCGGCAACGGCGGCCTGTGGGGTAATGCCGACGGGCCGAACGGCGGCTATGGCATCGGCGGCGACGGCCACCGCGCTGGCGTCACGCTGAACAACGCCACCGTCATGGGCACCGGCTTCGGCGTCGCCGTCCAATCCTGGGGCGGCGCGGGGTCCGACAGCGGGATCGTCGGCGGGTTCGGCGGCGCGGACAATGCCGGCCACGGCGGCAGCGCGGGCGACGCGTACGTGACCTTGCAGGGCAGCACATCGATCACCGCGCGCGGCCCCGGGCCCGATGGCGTGAGCGCGGCCGTCGGCCTGATCTCGTCGGGCGGCAGCGGTGGCACCGGCTCGCGCAGCGGCGACTTCGGGGGGCACGTCAATGCCGGACGGGGCGGGGACGCGTCGACCATCACGTTCGTGTCGTCGGCGGGGTCATCGGTCACCGGCCGGGGCGATGGCGTGTATGGCGTGATCGCCCGTTCCATCGGCGGCAATGCGTCGACTGCGAACGACGTCAATACCCAAGCCGCGGCGGGCGGCAACGCCGGCCAGGTCAACATCACCAACGGCGGCACGATCACCACGTCCGGCAACCGCGGAATCGGCGTCTACGCGCTGACGCAAGGCGGCAATGGCGGCAACGGCGGTGACGGATCGTGGGCAGGCGGCCACAACGGCGCCGCGGGCGGCACGCCTGGCGCCATCACCATCACCAATACCGGAACGATCACAACGGGCGCGACCGGCACCGTCGGTGCAAAAGGCATCGTGGCCAGCGTGCTGGGCGGCGAGGGCGGGCCTGGCGGTGCCAGCGGCACCTTCGGCCCGGGCGGCAACGGCGGAGCAGGCGCTGTCGCCGGCCAGGCAATCACCATCGCCAACGCGGGGACCATCAGCACCTTCGGCAACGACGCCGCGGCCGTCGTCGCCAATAGCGCGGGCGGCGGCGGCGGGATGGCGTCGTCCAGCAACGGCATCATCGGCGTGGGCGGTGGCCATGGCGGGGCGGGCGGCGCTGGCGGCGGCGTGGCGATGACGAATACCGGCGACATCGACACGTCCGGCGACCACAGCGCCGCCGTGATCCTGCAGAGCATCGGCGGCGGCGGCGGCATTGGCGGTGATGCCAACGCCACTGGCGTCATCGCCACCGTCGCGATCGGCGGCACGGGCGGCGCGGCCGGCAACGGCGGCCTGATCCAGTTCTCGTCGCAAGGCAAGATCCTGACGCGCGCGGCCAATGCCGCCGGCGTCGTCCTCCAGAGCATCGGTGGCGGCGGCGGCAGCGGCGGGTCGGCCAATGCCGTGGGCGTAGGCGTCGGGCTGAACGTGACGGTGGCGACCGGCGGCCAGGGCGGCAATGGCGGTTCTGCGGGCACCGTGTCGTTCACGCAGGCAAGCCAGGGCGCCATCACGACGCTGGGCGCGCAGAGCAACGGCGTGCTGGCACAAAGCATCGGTGGTGGCGGCGGCAACGGCGGGGTGGCCAACTCCCGCGCCATCACGATCGCGCCGCAGGTGGGCGACAACCCCAGCGGCACCGTCACGCTGACGGTCTCCAACGGTGGCGCAGGGCAAGGAGCGGGCAACGGCGGCACGGTCGTCTTCGCCAACGATGGGACGATCAGCACAGCCGCCGCGCAGAGCAACGGCGTGGTGGCGCAAAGCATCGGCGGCAGCGGCGGCAACGGCGGCGGCGTCCTGGCGCCCGTCAAGACACCGACCATCGGTAACTCGCTGATCGACCTGCAGCTGAGCGTGCGGCATGGCGCCCAAGGCGGCAAGGGCGGCAATGGCGGCTGGGTGAATGCGGGCAATTCCGGCACCGGCACCCTCTCCACGCTGGGCACGGGCTCGGCCGGCATCGTGGCGCAGAGCATTGGCGGTGGCGGCGGCAACGGCGGCATCGTCCAGGCACAAGACGCCAATTCCTTCAACGATATCCTGGGTTCGCCCGCCAACCTGGCCGGCCTGCTGGACAAGGCGGCCAGTTGGCTGGAAAGCGGTCCGCAAGTGGCGTTCAGCAAAGCCGTCAGCCTGTCCGTGGGCGTGACGACAGGCGGCAATGGCGGCGACGGCGGGGCGGCATACGCCTTCAACGTCCGCAATGACGGCGCCATTACGACGAAGGGCGATCATGCGCCCGGCATCCTTGCGCAGAGTATCGGCGGCGGCGGCGGCAACGCCGGCATGATCGATTCGGCCGGGGCATCCAGCCTGCTATCCAGTATCGACGCCCTGATCAAGGCCGCCGAATCGGGTGTGCAGAACGTCTTCACCGTTGCGCTCCCGCAAACCAATATCACCCACCAAACCGGCGGCAGCGGCGGCGTCGGTGGCTCGGGCGGCGGCTCGGCGTCCAGCCCGAGCCTCGTCGTGAACACCGGAACGGTCGCCACGCAAGGCAAGGGTTCAGCGGGCATCGTGGCGCAGAGCATCGGCGGCGGCGGTGGCCGCAGCACGGCCAGCGGACAGGACCTGCAAGCGGTCGTCTCCGCCGCGGCTGGCGACACCAGCCCTGAGATCATCGACAAGATCACGCGCATCATCAATATCATCGGCACCAAAGGCGGCTCCCTGCTGGGCTCCCTCATCAATGTGCGCAATGGCGGCCTGGACGGCGCAAACGGCGCGGGCGGCGTGGTCACGGTCGACGCCAGCGCCTCTACCAGCCGGATCACCACGCAAGGCGTCCAGGCGCCCGGCATCCTGGCCCAGAGCGTAGGCGGGGGTGGCGGCCTCTCGGTCGTCGACCAGCCGCTTTTCCTGTCCAGCGCCACCACCGCGACGATTGCGTTGGGGGTGGCGGGCGACCAGGGCCAAGGCGCCCAGCTGAGCATGGGCGGCGCCGTCAACGTCATCCAGGGCGGCACGCTGGGCACCAACGCGGCGGGCTCCGCCGGGATCATCGCGCAAAGCGTCGGCGACGGCGGCGGCCTGGGCACACTTTCCCTGCGCAATGCCAGTCAGGCCGTGATGACGCAGACCGCCACGCTGGCGATCACGCTTGGCAGCGAGCACCCGACGAACGGCTTCGGAGGATCGAACTTCTCGCTGGTGCCGGGCGGCGCCGTGAACGTCGCCAACAACACCGGCCGCATCGTGACCCAAGGGGCGTTCTCGCCGGGGATACTGGCGCAAAGCGTGGGCGGCGGCGGTGGGGTGGCCACGGTGTCGTCCAACGCGTCGCTCGGCAGCGTCGACATCCAGCTGGGCAGCATCGCGACCAACACCTTCGGCACCGCTTCTACCACGGCCACCGGCGATGGCGGCAACGTCACCGTCGCCAACACCGGCGGCAGCATCGCCACCTACGGTGCGCTGTCCTTCGGCGTGCTGGCGCAGAGCATCGGCGGCGGCGGCGGCCTGGTCACGATCGACAACGGCGCCACGCCTGTGGCAAACGCCGCGAACGTCACCTTCGGCGCAAACTCGCCGATGCGTGGCATCGCCGGCACGGTCACCGTCACGCAAGACGTCGGCGGCAGCCTGTTCACGGCCGGCACGAATTCGCACGGCATCGTGGCGCAAAGCGTGGGCGGCGGCGGCGGCATCGCTGGGTTGGCCACTCAGCCCGGTCTGACGACGCTAAAGCCTGTGGCGTCTTCCACCGAAGACGGCGACGGCAACACCGTCAACCTGAGCATCCAAGGCACTGTCGCAACGTCGGGTAATGGCGCCGCCGGCATCCTGGCGCAAAGCGTGGGTGGCGGCGGCGGCTTGGCCGGCGACCAATCCTCGGCGCTTTACTCGACCAGCCTCATCCAGAGCGCCGGACTCACTGGCGGCATCGGCGTCGGCAGTGCCGTCAGCGTGACCATCGGCACAGGAGGCACCGTCCAGACCGCCGGCGCGAACGCACCCGCGATCCTGGCCATGAGCGTGGGCGGTGGCGGCGTCTTCAAGGATGGCACGCTGTACCAATACAGCACGCCCAACAACGCCGTGACGTACGGCGGCCCGGTAACCATCGATATCGGCCAAGCCGCGCACGTGATCGCGACAGGCGCCAATTCGCCCGCCATCGTGGCCATCAGCAATGGCGCAAACGGCGGCGGCCGCCCGATTACGGTCAACGTGGGTCCGAGCGCGCTGCTCAGCGCCAACAGCACGTCCGGGACGGCCATTCTTGCCGTCGCCCCGTTGGCCAGCACCAGCATCACCAATGCCGGCACCATCCAGGCAAAGACCGCAATCGACACCTCGGGCCAGACCACCGTCAACAACACGGGAACCGTGGCGGGCGATGTGGTGATGGGCAGCGGCAGCACGTTCAACAACCAGGCCGGCGCCAGCCTGTACAGCGGCGCGCGCTTCCAGGGCGACTTGAACAACGCCGGCATCCTGAACCCGGGCGGGCCGGGCACCTATACCGCGACACGCCTCACCGGCACGCTGAACAACACGGGCACCTACCGGCCAGACCTGGACTTTGGCGGCCACAACAGCGATTTCATTTCCGTGTCGGGCGCATCGACCTTCGCAGGCACCGTCAAGCCGGTGTTGCGCAACCCCGTGAAGAACGTCTGGCTGGGCATCGGCCATTTCGATGCGCCGCAAACCAGCGTCCCGGCCACCGCCAGCGACAGCCCGCTGTTCCAGTATGCGATCAAGAACAACGGCGCTGGCGCCTTGCGTGACCCGCTGATTTCCGTCGACGCCAATTTCACGCCGTCGGCGCTGCCGATCAGCGCAGACCGCATCAGCATCGCGAACTCGCTGCAAGGGCTGTGGAACCAGGGCAATAGAAGCACCGCGTCCCTGTTCGACAAATTCACCGGCATCCAGACGGCCGAACAATACCGCGACGCGCTGAACGGTGTCGCGCACGACGGGCAATTCGCCCGCGCCTCCAATCAGATGCATGCGTCGTACGCCTCGATGAACCGCATGATGAGCTGCCCGGGCTTTGTCGGCGAAAGCACGATCCTGCGCGAAGGCAATTGCGTGTGGTCGCGCCTGGACACGAACTGGACGCAGCGCGAAGGCACCTCGAATGACCAGGGGTACCGCATCCGGCAGACGGCGCTGACCCTTGGCGCGCAGCGCGAGGTCGCCACCAACTGGTTCCTGGGGGGATCGCTCAGCTATACCTACGGCAAGACCACGTCGTCCTCCGACCTGTCCGGCAACAGCGACACCTTCGCCGGCGGCTTGGCCCTGAAGTACAACAACGCGCCGTGGCAGATCGCGCTCGCAGTGCATGGCGGCGTCGAGAAAAGCAGAATGTCGCGCGGTACGCTGGACGGCGTCGCCAAGAGCAAGCCCGATTCGTCCTTTCTTGCGGCGCGGTGGCGCACTGCCTATGAATTCAGCCAGCCGTCCTGGTACCTGCGCCCTTACGTGGATGTGGACGTGAACCATATCCGCCAGGACGGCTATCGGGAACAAGGCCCCAGCGTATTCAACCTGAAGGTACGCGGCAACGACACGACGTCGCTCATGGTCTCGCCCATGATCGAAATCGGCGGGCGCCATGACCTGGACAACGGCTCGACCTTGCGATCCTATGCGGCCGCCGGGATGAGCTTTTTGAGTGGCGGCGACGTGGTGACGACCATGCAGCTTAGCGGGTTCAACACGAAGCCGTTCTCGTTGAAGTCCGGCATGCCGAAAACCTACGGCAACCTGTCGGCCGGCCTGGAATACGTCACGCCCAAGGGCATGGAACTGAAGACGGAATACGCGCTGCGCGGCAACGGGCAATACCGTGACCAGTCGCTGACGCTGCGCGCCGCCTACCGCTTTTGAGCGGACGGCAGGCGGGGCCGCGGCTACTTTCGGGTCCAGCGCCCCAAGCCGTTGTCGTCGTAGAACTTGATGTCGAAGCCGCTGGCCTTGCCCTGATCCGTCTTGAAGACGATGGACGCCAGCGAGTCGACCAGGTCCGCTTCGCCGGCCGGCGCGAAGGCGAAGATATCGCCATCCCAGTGCTTGACCGGAAAACGCATGCCCTTGGGCCCCAGCACCAGGACCAGGCCGCCATCGGCTTGCTGGATGTCGGCGGTGCCGTAGTACGGGTTTTCGAAGCGGCCCACGTACGCCGTCAATGCCTTCGCCGGCGCAGGTTTGGCGGGCCTGGCCTGTGCGGAAAGATCCGCTTGCGGTTCGAAGAAGCCCTTCATCGCGCCGTTATAGGCCGCGAACCAGTCGCGCGTCGGCTTGCCGTACAACGCCGTGTCAATGAACGACGCCGCAACGGACTCGGCCGCGCCCACGGGCGCGCCGTTCGTCAGCACCACGATGCCGATGCCGGCGGACGGCACGATCCTGAACGTCGTGCCCGTGCCCATCAGGAAGGCGCCCGAATGCCCCATGGACGGCCTCCCGCCCAACTCGGTGTTGACGTTGAAGCCATAGCCGTAAAAACCGGAACGCGAATTCAGGTCGTGCGCCCGCGCGGAAAAGGCCTGGGCGGTCAGCGCGGGCAGCAGGGCGCCGGCGGCGATCATCGGCTTGCCTTGATACTGGCCATCGGCAAGCAGCAGCTTGATCCATTGCGCCATATCGACCACCGTCGATGACGCGCCGCCGGCGGGCGCCTGTTGATCTGCGTCGCGCTGCCCCAGCGGCACGAACACGCCCTTCTGGTAGCCGTGCAGCACGGCGCGGTTGTCGCGCGCCATGAAATCGCTGAATCGATAGCTCGTCGCCGTCATCCCCAGCGGTTTGAACAGCAAATCATCGGCCAGCCCGTCCCAGGGGCGGCCCGCGGCGCGTGCCACGGCCTCGGCGCCGATCGTCGTGCTGAAGTTCGCGTAGTGATAGGACGTCCGGAAGGCGTCCAGCGGCAACAGGCGCAGGCGGGCAATGACGTTGCTGCGCGTAAAGCCCAGGTCTTCAAGGTCGTCGCCGGCCGTGCCCGGCAAGCCAGATCGATGCGCGAAGAAATCCCCGATGGTGGCGTGCTCCGACACATAGGCATTGCTCAGCCTGAAGTCCGGCAGATACCGCGCGACCGGGGCGTCCCAGGTCACGGTGCCTTTGGACACTTCAATCGCCGCCACCGTCGCCGACAGCGATTTGGAGATCGAGGCGATCTGGAATACGGTCTGCGCATCCACGGGCGCATCCTTGCCCGCCTCGCGCGTGCCGTAGCCTTGCGCCAGCACTGTCTTGCCGTCGATGACCACGGCGACGGCCATGCCGGGCACCTGGCTGCGCTTCATGATGTCTTCGACGATGCGCGGCAGGTCTTCGACCGCGCGCTCCTTGCTGGCCTTCGGGATCGCAACGGCGTCGGCCGGCGGATTCGGCGCGCTTTCAATGGCCACCGGCTGCGACCACGCCGTCATGGATGCGCCAAGCGCCAGAACGCATGCGCCGGCAATAAGTGATGGTTTGCTTGTCATGGTTCCCTCAGAATCCCGCTTGATAAGCGATGCGAAAAACACCCTGGTTGATGCGTGTGGTCTGGTCGCGCTGATGCGTCAACCCCGCCTGCACGATGAAGCCGATCGGCGTCACGTAGGTGACCGCGCCTGAAAGCGCCCAATCCACGTCATCCTTGAGCCCGAACTGCGCCAGCTTCTGTTCGCTGCCCGATAGCTTGCGCACGGCGGCGGTCGCGGTCAGCTGCCAGCGGTCGCGCGAGAACGACAGCGACGTCACGCCATTGCCGTTGGACACCGGTGCGCCCCGGAAGGCGCTGGAAAACGTCGCCTCGTTGAACCAACCGAGGTTCCACGAATTGCCCAGGGGCGCGTCGTAGCGCAGCCGTGCAGACACCGTGTTGGCGCTTTCGCCCTGGTTCGGGTCGAGGTGCAGGCGGCCGGCATCTACCCCGCCCGACAAGCGCTCCAGCCCGGGCAGATCACGAAAATCGTATGACAGGATGAACGACTTCATCTGGTCGCTGAATGCGGGCGGCTGGTCCGGCCGGATGAAACCATCGTCCAGGCTCAGCCGGTGGTTCAAGCCGGTGTCGTCGCGCTTGAACAGCACTGCGGCGACCGAGTGCGTTCCCTGGCCTGCCGTATCGAAGGTATAGCGTCCGCCCACGCCGATCGATCCGCGGAACTCCGAGTTCTCGTTGAAGCCGCTATACAGGCCATCGATGACGTGCCAGGCGTCGCCGAAGCCCAGGTCCATCTTCCCGCCATACAGCGCGTAGTTGTCGGCGGTGTAGGCGGCAAACAGGTTATCCAGATCCGCGCCCAGGTCGGAAAACGCGTTGTCTTTCGTTTCGTTGGTCGACGAGTTGAACGTCGCCTTCGTGCGGATCGAGAATTCCCGCGTCAGCTGCAAGACCAGCGCGGCTTCCGCCGTCGGCTGCACGCTGCTCCAATGCGAACGCGGAATCTGCCCGTTGTCGTCCTTGATCCCGAAGAAACCGGTGTACCCCGTCATCAGCAGAAAGCGGCCGTTCAAACGGGGATACGTGTCTTGCCCGTCGCCCAATTCGCTGTAGGGCGTAAGGAAGATCTCCGTCTTGAAGATGTCCCTGGCCTCTTGCGCCGACGCGCCTTGCACGACGCATGCCGCCAAGATCGCAGCGCCGCAGAGCGATAATCCGATACGCTTGCCCATGGCCGTCCACAAGCCTGACCCGATCACCGCGCCAGCTCGGCCGCCAGTTCGCGTACCTGGGAATGGATGTTGCCGAACATCGCGAAGTTCACGCGGCTGGCCACGACAAACACGCCCAGGTCACGGTTTGGCGACAACACGGCATAGCTCATGAAGCCGCCCAGGCCACCGCTCTTGCCCAGCAGCAGCGGCGAGCCGTTGCGCGGCAGCGTCACCACCCAGCCCAGTCCCATGCCGTCGGCGTCCGTCACTTCGGTGCCCACGACGGACTTCAGCCCGTCATAGGGCAGCCACATCACGTGGTCCAGCGCGAACGCCTCCTGCGCCTGCTTGGCGCCGTCCAGATGCCAACGCATCCAGCGCGCCATGTCCGAGGCTGTGGAATAGATGCCCGCGCTCGCGTACATCACGTCGGGCACCGTGGCGTTCGGGTCCGGCTTGCCGAACGGGTCCAGGCCCGTCATCAGCCGCTTCTTTTGCGCGTCGTTCAGCACATTGGTGGTATCGGCCAGGCCCGCAGGCTTGATGACCTCGTTGGCCAGCACCGTCGAATAGTCTGCTCCCCCCGCCTTCGCCAGCGCATCGCCCAGCAGGCCAAAGCCCAGGTTCGAATAGAGCGTGGTGGTGCCGGGCACGTAGGCCGGCTTGTTGCCGCCGATCCATTTCCAGTAATAGGCGCGATCGAAGGCGGCGAAAGGGTTGTCGGACGGCTTGGCGTCCGGGTCGGGCAATTCGCGCGGCAGGCCGGCCGAATGCGTGGCCAGGTCCAGCAGCGTGATCGGGCGGCCATTCGTCTCGACGCGGGCATTGTCGGGCGCGTATTTCGCCAGCGGATCGGTCAGTTTCAGCTTGCCCTTGGCAGCCAGTGAGGCCAGCACGTCTGCGGCAAAGACCTTCGACACCGACGCGATCCTGAAGATGGAATTCGCGTCCGGTTCGACGCCATTGCCGGGCGCCGTCTCGCCATACCCGTGGATCACGACCTGGTCGCCGCGCACCACGGCGATGATCACGGCGGGTGCGCCCGAGTTCAGGTAAAGCTGCATGCCGGCCATGGACACGGCGTCCTGCAGGGCCAGGTCGGTCGCCCGCGCCGGGGACGCGCCCAGCATGCAGGCAGCCGACAACGCCAGAAGGGTAAAGCGGGAAAAAAGGCGGGACGCCAGCATGCCGGTTCTCTCAGGGTGGCTCGCGGAACGGGGATTGCGCCGCATGCGAGATGATCCCAAGAACTTGACGAACGGTCGCGCCCGCCAGGACGAAACAACATGCCGGCATGACGAATGACATGAAAGGGGGACCGCCGCCCTCAGATCCCCATGCGCTCGCGCAGCAGCTTGCGGTACGACCGCGACACCGGCCAGTTGCTGTCCACCGCGCGCATCCGGATCAGCCATTTGTCCACGCTGCGGCGGTCCACATCCATGACATGCAATGCGTTTGCAATGGCGGTCCGGTGCACGCGGAAGAACGTCTTCTCGGGCAGCAGGGTCGACCACATGCCCAGCGCGCGGGAATCCAGCACCATCGACCCATCCTCAAGCCAGATCTCGCTGTAGTTTCCCGCCGAGCGCACGCCCACGATCGCCTCGGGCTGCACGCCTCGCACCACGCCGCGCATGCTCAGATAGATGACCGCCGTCGACCGTTCATAGTGCGCCGTCCGGCTGTGGTCCCGGCTGTTCGCGTACTTGGCCTGGCCGATCAGGTTGGCGCATTGGAACAGGGCCTGGACCTCGTCGGGCGACCAGGTCCTGTGCTTGACGGTGGTGTCGAAACCGATGATCCCGTAGAGCTTCTTCTCATGGAAGACGGGCACGCTCAGCACGCTCTTGTTGCCCTGGCGCTGGAACTCCACCTGGATCGCCCGCGCGGTCCGCGGCAGGTCGTTCACGTCGTGGATGGCCACGGCCTGGCCTTTCATCATGAACCGGTGCAGCCAGGCGATCAGCGTGGTCGGCACGTCCTGAAGCTCGGCTACGAACGGCTGCGTCTGGCCGCGGCACCACTCGTGGGTATTGCGCAGGCGCAGCAGGTCGGGCCGGTATTCGATCATCCAGGACCGGTCCACGTCCGAGGTCTCGCCCATGAACGCCAGCAACTCCGATATCGCATCATCGGCCGGGCATTTCAGCAGGCTCATCGCGCAGTGGTACACCCAGTCCGACGACGGACTGGGTTCAAGTACGGTTGCGTCGTGCGTCTTGTACTGACCAGCTTCCTTCACGTGCAATTCCCCCGGCGGCCGGATCGAGCATCGTCCAGGCGCTGGCTGCGCCGCGCGCCAAGCGGGGATTTTCCTCCTGGTAACGGGGAATGACAAGAACGGACAGCAACCACTTTCGGGTCGAAATCCGAGAAATACCCCGCGGCTCACAATCAACAGGCTGTATTTTCAAAATACAGCTTATAGTTTGTATTTGCGAAATACAGCCTATATTGCGTATTTCAGTTTTACAAACTATTGTTTGTGAATCAGAACCATCGCCTGGAGCTCCCATGCCCGACTTCACTGTCCGTACCACGCAGCAATTGCCCGGGCTGCTTCAGGCTTTCCGCAAGCAAGCGGGTTTGACCCAAGCTGCCGTCGCCTTGCGGCTTGGCGTCACCCAACAGACGCTCTCGGCGCTGGAGCGCAATGCCGAGAAAGTAAGCGCCGACAGGTTGCTGCGCCTGCTAGGCATATTGGGCGTTGAACTCGTCCTGCGCGCCGAGCACGAGACACCATCCGCGCCAGACTCATCTCGTCCGGATTGGTGACCCATGGGCCGACGCTCTCACTCGCGGATCCTGGGTCTGTGGATGAATGGCCTGTTCGTGGGAACCTGGACCAATCATCCCCACAGCGGAGAAACCCTGCAGTACGACAACGAATGGGTCACCTCGCAACAGGGTCGACCGTTGTCGCTGTCGCTGCCGTTCAAACCCGGCAACCCCCCACATCGCGGCGATCCCGTTCGCACTTATTTTGAAAACCTGCTTCCAGACAGCACGATCATCCGGGAACGCGCTGCACGCCGCTACCGGATCGACTCGACCGAAGCCTTCGATTTGCTCACCGAAATGGGCCGCGATTGCGTGGGTGCGCTGCAGATCCTTCCCGATGGCGCGGCCCCCGGGGAGGTAACGTCGATACAGGCCACGCCGCTGACCGAGTCGGACGTCGCCCAGCTGTTGCGGGGCATCGTAGCGCCAGCAGCGCAAGATGGCCCCGGCGCCGACGACGACGCCTTTCGCATCTCGATCGCCGGGGCGCAGGAAAAGACTGCCTTGCTGTACTTCAATGGGCAATGGTGTCGGCCGCAAGGCGCAACCCCCACGTCGCACATTCTCAAGCTACCGATGGGCCTGGTCGGGAACATGAAACTCGATTTGCGCGAATCGGTCGAGAATGAATGGCTGTGTCTGGAAATCCTGGCAGCTTACGGCCTCCCCGTCGCGCGCAGCGAGGCGCTGTTATTCGACGACATCAAGGTGCTCGCGGTCGAACGGTTCGACCGCCGGTGGCGGCAGCACGCGGACGGCAAGCCGTACCTCGTGCGCTTGCCTCAGGAAGACATGTGCCAGGCCACCAGCACGCCGCCGCACCTGAAGTACGAAGCCGACGGCGGGCCCGGCATGCAATCCATCATCGACCTGCTGGAGACCTCCCGCCGAGCCGAACAGGACCAGCGCGTGTTCTTTCAGGCTCAGGTCCTTTTCTGGATGCTGTGCGCCCCGGACGGCCACGCAAAGAACTTCAGCTTGTTCCTGAATCCCGGCGGCCGTTACGAACTCTCGCCGCTGTATGACGTGATTTCCGCATTCCCATTCTTGGGGGAAGGCCCCGGCAAGCTGTCGCCGTTCCGGGTCAGAATGGCGATGGCCGTGCGTTCAAAAAACGCGCATTGGCGTATGCGCGACATCCTGCGTCGGCACTGGGTGGCGATAGGCGAGCGATACGGGGTGGTCACACCCGATGGCCGAGAAGCGCGTTTTGTCATTGATGACCTTGTGGCACGCACGCCGGAAGTCGTACGCGCCGTTCGCGCCAAGCTGCCGCGGACGTTCCCGCAATCACTGGCCGACAGCATCCTGCAGGGGCTTCAGGCTTCGGCAGACAAGCTTGCCAGTTAAGACTGCTGCGTTGAAAGGCGCTGTGGCCGCTACGCCCCATTCGCCGCAAACCGCAGCAGATAGCCGTCCGGATCCTGCACCAGGAATTCCTTGCACGACGACCAGCCCGCGCCGACCCGGTAGCGCTTTTCCTCGATGGGGCGAAAGAGCGGCCACTGGGCTTCGGTCAGCGCTTGCACGATGGGTTCCACGCGGTCCACCTGCATCTGGAAATTGATGCCGCGCCCGAAAGGGCGTTCAAGGGGGGCCGTGTCCCATTCATGGTTGAGTTCGCAGAGCATGATCTGAAGCGGACCGCGCTCCAGATACGCGAAACCGGCCTCGCGCCGGGCATAGGCGATCTCGAAGCCGAGCAGCCCGCACCAGAAATCAAGGCTGGTTTCCAGACGAGTGACGTCCAGTTCCGGCACCATGGCCGCGAAGCCGCCCGTGGGGGCACGTCCTTCGGAAGATGCGCCGTTGCGTTCTTGTTGATCCATTTGGCATGTCCTGTTTTGTTGGCAGGTCACCGCAGCTGTCGACTTGCGCCAGGCGGCAGACCGGTAATGCGCTTGAAAGCGCGGCTGAAGGCCGCTTGGGACGTATAGCCCAGTTGCTGGGCCACGACTTCGATCGAAAGCCTGTCTTGGGTAAGCCACTGGCTGGCAAGGCGCATCCTCAGCTCCGTGGCGTATCGTAAGGGCGGCGTGCCGATCGTTGCCTGGAAGCGGTCCGCAAAGACGGACCGCGAGATATGGCATTCCTCTGCCAGCTCTGCCACCGTCCAATCGCGTCCTGGCTGCCGATGCAGCGCCAGGATGGCCCGGGCCAGCCGGGGGTCGCGCAAGGCGGCCACCAGACCCGAAGCATTGTCACAGCCACACTCGACCCAACCGCGCACGATCATGGCGGCCACCACTTCGGCCAGGCGGGCCAGAATGCCCGCGAACCCCACCCGCCCGGAGCAGATTTCCCCTTTCATGGAAGCCAGGATGGGCATCAGGCCGGGATAGCGCTCGCCGGCCGCATCCACCTGCATGACACCGGGCATCAGCTTGCCAAGACCCTGCATGCCGCCCAGGTCGAACTCCATGCAGCCGTAAAACAGGATGACGCTGGGAATGGGATGGGTGCTGGGACACGCATCCACGGCGCTGACCGCATCCCCAAGAGGCGCCGCCACGAAGCTGTCGATATCCTGGACCGGCACGTCCGGCCCGGAAAACAGTTGATGCGCGCCACCTTGAGGAATGAACACGGCATTGCCCGCCGACAACTCGTGCAAGCTGCCGTCGGCGGTGCGTAGCACGGCGGTGCCGACCGCCAGGTAATGGAAATAGCCATGGCCGGGCTTGGCCTCGAAGCTCAGTCCGAAGGACGGCCCGGCCTGGATACGGCGGTACTGGACGCCGCGCAGACGCATGCCGGTCAACAGTTCGCTGATGAGGTCCGAAGAAAGGGAAAAATTGTCCGACGCATCCATTCCAGGAGTTTCGATCAAATATTCAAGACGTACCATCATAGATCATCCTGAAATTCAAACCTAGACTCTGGGCTGAGATTGTTTTTCTGGGAAGGAAAGTGATGAGTAACTGTATCTGTGACCCCTTGGCCAATACCCCGCGGGGCCATGCGGGCGACGCCGCGCCGACCTCCGCGGCCTGGATGGCGGTGTTCTCGCTGGCGATGGGGGTGTTCGGCCTTTTGACGGCGGAGTACCTCCCGGCCAGCCTGCTGACACCGATGGCCGCCGCCCTGAGCGTGTCGGAAGCCCTAGCGGGACAGGCAGTGACCGTGACCGCCGTCGTGGCGTTGTTTGCCGGATTACTGGTGCCGGGGCTGACGCGGGGCATTGACCGGCGCGTGGTCCTGCTTGGCTTTTCCACGCTGATGATCGCCTCCAACCTGTTGGTCGCCTTGTCCTCCAGCATGTGGGTGCTGCTCACGATGCGGGTGCTGCTGGGCATCGCGCTGGGGGGGTTTTGGAGCATGGCCGCTGCCGTCGCGATGCGGCTGGTGCCGCCCGCGCTGCTGCCACGCGCCCTGTCGATCATTTTCAGCGGCATCGCGGTAGGCACCGTGGTGGCCGTGCCCCTTGGCAGTTACCTGGGCGGGAGGTATGGCTGGCGCAGCGCTTTCGTCGCGGCAGCCGCAGTTGGACTGATTACGTTGGCCTTCCAGTGGTTCACGCTGCCGCGGATGGCGCCGCGCCAGCCGGCACGGCTTAGAACGGTTCTGGATGTGCTGTTGCGCCCGGGAATCGCCATCGGAATGTTGGGGTGTGTGCTTGCCCATACCGGCCATTTCGCACTCTTCACCTACATCCGGCCGTTCCTGGAAAGCACGACGGGCGTCGGCACGGACGGCCTCGCGTTGATGTTGCTGGGTTTCGGTATCGCGAATTTCGCCGGCACGATGCTGGCCGGGTGGCTGATGCAGCGCAGCCTGCACATGACGTTGGCAGTGATGCCTGCGCTGGTGGGCGTGGCCGGGTTGGCCCTGGTGTTGATGCCGGCTTCGTTGGGGGGACAGGCGCTACTGGTGGCGTTCTGGGGCCTGGCCTTCGGCGGCGTGCCCGTGGCATGGTCGAACTGGGTGGCGCGCGCCGTGCCGGATCAGGCGGAAAGCGCGGGCGGAATGGTCGTGGCCTCGGTGCAATCCTCGATCGCAGCAGGTGCGGCTGCCGGCGGCGCGATGTTCAGCTTCAGTGGCATCGCGGGCGTATTCCTCGCTGGCGGCATCTTGATGCTGCTTGCTGCGCTACTGATCGCACTACGGGTCAGCGTCCGGCCCGCGCCGTCCGGGGCCGGGGCAAGCCCGGCACTGCATCTTTGAAGCCAACGCACCCGGCGCTCAGCAGCCCGACCCCACCTTTGTCGCAGGCAACGGCGTATCGCCCGCCGTATTGCCGGCGAACTTGCGGATTTTCTCGGCCAGTTCCGGCGTGGCGCGCTCATAGCCGTAGCAATATGGCGGCGTCGGCGCCGCCTCGGGCCGGTAGTCCTGCAATACCGGCTTCGCGTCGCCCAGGTACAGGTTGTCTTTCAAGCGCAAGAACGCCTTGTAGTCGCGCGTATAGCCATGCTGCGCCTTCAGTTTCTCGTAGGCGCCGCGGTCGGATTCGCCGTTGTCCAATGCGCTGCGTTTGGACGCGACGGGAATGTAGCGGCAGTAATTCACGTTGATGCCTTCCACCGTGGGGAAGAATGCGGGCTCTACACATTTGCGCTGCGCGTCGTTGCTGAAGATGTTCCCTTCGACAAACGCCTTGGCCTCCAGGCTGAAGCTCATGCCATAGAAATCCCAATTCTCCAGCAGGTTGTTGAACAGGTGGAACGTACCGAATTGCCCTCTTGGGTTGCGCTGCACGGTGTTGAAGAAATAGTTGTGGTGCAGCGTCACGCGCGCGATCGAATCGCGGTCGTAGTTCTCGAATAGGTTTTTCGAGGTGATGTTGTTCAGCAGCATCACCTTGTTCGAGTTATGGAACTTCGTCCATGACACCGTGACGTCGGTCGAGCCGTTCTTCACATTGAGCAGGCGGTCGGACATGCGCGACAGGTCCAGGTGGTCGACCCATACGTCGCTGCTGCCGTTGGCCACATTCACGGCCTGGGTCAGCCGCGTCAGGCGCCCGTCGATCGTCAGATGCGTCAGGATGACGTTCTTGCTGCCATACACGCCCAGCCCGTCGTCGATCAACGTGACCTGCTTGCCGCGTCCGTCGATCGTGACGTTCGACGGCACACGCAATTGCGAGTTCAGCAGGATCGTCATGTCGGACGCAAAGCGGATCCACGTCGGCCCTTTCTTGGCTTGCTCCAGCGCGGCGCGCAGCGTTCCCGGGCCCGTGTCTTTATCGGACGTGACCTCGACAAACCGGCCTCCCAATCCGCCGGTGGCGCGAGCGCCGTAGCCCTCGCGCTGGGAAAGCAGCGACGCGATGGACGGGCAGTGTTCATCGGGGCTTGCGCACGTTTCATTCGCGGCCGCTACGCCGCCATGCAATACGGCCAAGGCCAACAGCCAACGCAGCGGCTTCATTCCTGATTTCATCGATGCTTACTCCCTGTCACTGCGCGGACCGGTCCGCGGACTGCACGTGGCGCCAGATTCCCCCGCTCAGGCGCAGGTTCTCCGGCGGGCCGGCCAGGTGTTCGCGAAGCCGTTCGAAATACGCCTTCTGCCAGCGCAGCGAATAGGCCTCGGCGTCCTCGCCCGGCTCCACGGCAGGCAACATTTCCAGCGTATACGTCACGTGGCCGTTCTCCCAGCGCGGCGCGTAGAAGACCGAGGGCACGCGAAGGCGATGCGCCAGGTGCGACGCGAAGCTGGAGTACGTGACTTCCTGCCCTTCGAAGGTCGTCCGCGGCGCAGCCGGATTCGCCGCGCCGTCGATCGCCAGACACAGCACGTAGCCCGATCCGATCGCACGCATGCAGGCCTTGGCGACCTGCGCCTCGGTCTGGTCGGCCGTGGAGATCAAGGCCGCGGCATAGCTGCTCTGGGCAATGCTGGGTGCCGTCGCAAGCCAGCGCGACGGAATGCCCAGCAACTCCAACGCCATGAGCCCGGCATACATGGGGCCGACGTGCGCGGTGGCCACCACCACGCCGCGGCCCGCCGCCAGCAGCGGCGCGAAAAAGCGCTCGCCCGTGTCCAGCTCGCCCAACACCTGCATGGCCTCTTCGACGTTGTCCTCGCGGCATTCGAGCCAATCGAACAGAAGATGGTCCACCAGATGACCCCAGCGCGCCCGGCGCTCCCATTGCGCGCGATCGGCATCGGGATCGCCACGCAGCGACCACGCCCAGTCCAGGCGCGCCTGCGGGATCGGGGCGGTATGCAGGCGCTGCTCCAGCTGGTCCAAGGCCTCCTGGAAGGTCTTCGGCAGCGCCATGCCGCGTTTGGCCACATACTGGTCAAACAGCGCTCCGGCCTCCTGCTTGCGACCCGCCTGCGACAGCGCGCCAATGGCCGCACGCTGCCAAAGCAGCTTGTCTGGGGATTTCTCGACCAGCTTCATCATCTGGTCGGCGGCATCGTCGTACTGCAGCGTATAGCGCAGCGCGCGTGCATACAGGGCCCGCGTCTGCTCCAGCTCGGGCGCCAGGTCGATCGCCTGCGCAAGCGGCGCCACCGCTTCCTTGTATCGCCCGGCACGCAGCAAGGTCTCGCCATAGAGCGTCAGCAGCCTGACATCCGCCGGCGCCGCCTTCAGGCCCGCCTCGAAGTGCGCCAGCGCATGCACCTTGCGGTCGTCCTCGGAAGCACGCCGCAGGTGCGACATCCCCAGCGAGGCGCGCAATGCGGCGCTGTCATGGCCCGCGGCCAATGCCGCGTCGCCAAGCCGGATCGACGCCTCCACCCTGCCGTCCTCAAGCAGGGCGCGCACGGCCATCGTCGCCGCGCGTTCGTTGGGCAGATTGTCCGGCTCCAGCGCCGCGGCAATGCCCGCTGCTTCGGCGGCATCGCCGTTGCGCACGAAGGCAAGCAACCAGAAATACGCTTCGTCCGGTTCGCGCTGCGCCAGGCCGAGGGTCGCGCGGGCGACGTCGGCCGCCTCGGCCACGCGCCCGGCCTGCACGCGCAATTGAATCCTTGCGGCATGCAGCGCGGCAGCGTCGGGCTCGATGCGGGCTGCTGCGTCCGCCTCGGCGATGGCGCGGTCCCACTGTTCCGTGCGCCCCAACAGGCTCGCCAGCATGCGGCGATCATCGGCGCGCAAGGGGTAGGCCGCCGCCAGGACTTCAAGCGCGGCGATCGCCGGCCCAAACCTGCCTTCTCGCACGAAGGGAGACACCAGCAAGCGCCGGACGTCGCGCCAGCCGTCGCCGACCTGCGCCAGCGCCGGCGCCAGCCGGGCCATGTGTTGTTCCGGATCGGCCGCGGAATGAATGTCCTTGATGACCTCGCGCAGCCGTGCCGTGGCATCGGCCGCGGCACGACGGTTTTCGATCGCCGTATCAACCATGACGCAGCCCCCTCAACAATGCCATCCCGACCCGCGAGATGAACATCAGCACAAAGCCCAGTGCCAGTGCTTGCAGCAGCAGGATTCCCGTACGCGGGCTGCTGGGCCGGTCGGTCGGCACCGGTTGCGCGATGATGGACAAATACCGCTGCAACCGCAGCGCGTCCGTCACGGCCTGCTGGTACGTCTGTTGCGCCAACGTCAGGTTCGAATCCGCGAACGCCTGAGTGTTCCTCAGGGTCTCGTAGGACTTGAGCTGCTTCGCTTCGGTATTGCCGTCGCCGCTCAGGCGACGGCGCAATGACGCGATGCGCTTTTGCAGCGCCGCGACCTGCAGCTCAGCGGGTTTGAGCATGAAATGGTCTTTGTTGCCCAGCGCGCGGATCTTGTCCAGATTGATCTGCGCGCTGCTGAGCTCGCCTTCAAGCTGGCTGGACAGGTTCAACAGCATCGCCACCGTGGCGGACGGATCGATGTTGCCATGCGTGGTGCGCCACGCCGTCAGTGCCTCTCGGGCGGCAAACGCCTTCTGCTCGGCAAGCTTCACCGATTCCTCGCTGACCTTCAATTTGTCGGCGACGCCTTTTTCGTTCATTGAGCTGACGAAATCCTCGGCCAGGCCGATCAGCGCCTTCGACAGGGTCGCGGCATCCGCAGGCGAGAACGCGCTGACGCGCAGCACGTCGATCTGCTCCAGCGCGTTGAACGACACCTGCACCGACGCCTGATAGGCGCGATACAGATCGTCTTCGCTCGAGTCTTCGGCAAGGTGGCTGACCGGATCCATGCCCGCGCGGATCAGGTATTGGCGCAGGCCCACCTTCTTGTCCAGCTGCTGCATGGCGTCGCGCGACTTCAGGAAATCCGCAACCGCCCAGCCGTCTACAAAGCCGCCCAGCATGCCGCCCATGTTGCCTGTGGTGAGCAAGCTTGCCGCGCCGCCTCCGCCGCCTTGCTGGCCGGACCCCGATTGCACGAAGAACCGCGACTCCGCCTCGTAGCGCGGCGTGGCGATGCAAAGCACGTAGATCAGTGCGAACACGACCGGCGCAATGACGATGACCGCATTGATCCAACGGTGACGCCGGCGCTCGCGCAGCGACGACTGCCGCTCACGGCGGCGGCGTTCGATCTCGGACCCGCCCTCAGAGGCCGAGCTGCCCTTCCTCGAAGCCGCCTCCGAAGCCGTCGTCGCCTGTGCCGGATTCGCTCCTTGATCGTCGCGGGGGGAACTTGCTGATGCACTGGTCGAGGTCGTCTTCGATGCTGAGAGCGCTTCGTTCATAAATCAAGCCTTTTAGGCAGTAATCCGCCATCTGATTCTGGCGGTAACTGGAAAAAATGAGTGTCCGGCCAATCAGCCGCTCTTCGAACAGAGCCAGCCAAAGGCGGGTGAAACGGCAAGGTTCGAAAGGGATGGCCCCTTCGATCACGTAGACATCGAACGCCGGCGCCAGCGCCAGGGCGAACGAAAACTCCTGCCGGGCGTAGAGCGGCCAATGTTCCATGGGCTTGGCCAGGACTTTCGGATCGCTGATCAGGTCCGCGACCAGTTCGTACGTGGCATCCACGTCGATCTCGTACATCTCGCACACGAAATCAATGATGCTCAGGCCGCTTGCCTTGCCGCGGATGAAGCCTTGCCGGCCAATCGCCCACGAGACGTTTCCGTCGTGCTTGACGAAGCCCTGGCGCGGCGGCCGCAGGCAGCACAACACGTCGACGATCTGGCGATGCAGCTCCGGCGAATGCGACAGCAAGGCATAGCGCCCGACAGGAATGTCGAGGTCGACATTGGCCAGCAGCGGTTGCCGGCTTCCGAATGCATAGGGTTCGTCAGTGACGCCATTGAGATGAATCATTCTCTTGCCTCACATCGGCTGGACGTTGGGACGGGCCAGACGCTCGGCCGCCAAGGCGAGCACCATCAGGAACACCAGCGACGTCAGGAAATAGCCCAGGCTCGCGTCATGCGACTCGTAGGCCTCGAAGTACGCCGAGCGCAGCAGTTGCATGCCGTGCGCGAAAGGCGACCACAGGATCCAGGGGCGCAGGTGCTCCGGCAGCTGCTCCGACACGAAGAAGACGCTCGAAAAGATCTGGAGAAACCGCTCGATCACCGGCGCCAGCCGCAGGTAGAAATGCCAGAAGGTCGCGATCGAACCGAACAACACGCCCATCGCCGCGCCGCAACACCCCATCAGCACAACGAAAAGAATGAACCCCGCCCAGCTTTCCGGCAGCGTGATCAGGTCCAACGCATGTCCCGCACTGATCAACACCGCGAACACCACCAGATACACCGATACATAAATCAGCGCCTGCACCAGCGCGCACATCAGTGGCGTCACGCCCTGGAAATTCAGCAGGCCCCGCGCGGATATGTACGCCGCGCTGCTTCGAAAGATGATCTGCCGGAACATGATCCAGGTCGTTGCGCCCAACAGCGAGAACGTCTGCACATCCATGCCCAGGATGTAGTGCGTACCCATCAGGATGTACAACGACGAAATCAGCGTCAGCAACACCACCGGGCCGACCAGCGCCCACAGCAATGCGATCCGGCTTTCGCCATGTATCACGCGCAGCTGGTAGACGAACAACGCCAACAGCGTGCGCCCCACGGGCCGGACATTGCCGGCACCGTTTGCGGGATGTCCTTCATGCAAGGCCTGCAAGCGTTCACGCAAGATCGCAAGATCGCCCGCCTCGCTGTCGGGCAGTTCTATCTCCAGCGCAATGTCATTGCGGGAGGCATGGCGGCGCGCTTCGCGCGCCTCGTCCTGCTTGCGCCGCTCCACGCGCCGCGCGTGCGCGGCGGCCAGTCGCGCGTCTTCCGCCACCAGCTTGGCCGGCATGTACCCCGGCCCGAACACCTCGACGCCCGCGCGGATATCCTGTTCCAGCAGGCGCACGATGAGACGCAGGCGCCGCCGTGAAAAATCGGCCAGCGTCTCGTCGACCGCGCTGCTTGCGATCTCCGCGTCCAACTCCGCCTGCACGGCCTCGTACACCGCCCGGCGGGCAGCCACCGAGTCGTGCGGCTCGCCCTGCAGGCGGGCGAGCAACGGCTTGAACAAAACCGCCGGCGTGGCGTTTGCTTCAAACAGGGCGGCAGGATCCAGGCGCCAGGCCGCGACGCCCGCTCCCACCGCGTAGTTGCTGTCTTTGCGGCGCGAGCGCCAGCCCTTGATCCGGTCCTCGTTACTCATCGACACGCTATTGGGATACGCCGGAACTGGAGCCCGAATCGCTATCAATAGCTCGCGTGGCGCTGAAGCCGGCACTCATGGTGACGCGGAAGGCCGACAAGACCTTCTGCACCTGGGTGAACGGCGCATCGGAGATATAGATGGCCTGGCCTTCATGCACGCTGAATTCACGCGCCAGCGCCACCTGCTCCGGCCGGGTCAGGTCGAACTGATAGACGACCGGCAGCAAGTCCGGCTTGCCTTCGGCCCCGGCCTTGGCAGGCGTGAACAGGAACACGGAACGCGGATCCGCGGTCTTGTCGTCAAGCCCCTTGGAATCGGCCAGCGCATCCAGCACCGTGTAGTTGCGCTTGCTGATGGCCACACGCCCTTGATTGCCCGCCGCGCCCAGGACGGTCAAGTACTCTTTCGAGTCATAGGCGGTAATGACATCGCCCGGCCGCAGCAGGATGTCGTTGTTCTGGTTGCGGTAGATATCCGACAACCGCACCGACGCCACCTGGTTGTCGCGCCGCAGGCTGATGACGAGCTGCTCGGGGTTGGTCTGCACGGGAGCTGCCTGCGCCAGCGCGCTGCTCAGGCGTTGCGCGGTCTGCGTGATCGGGAACATGCCGGGCTTGGTCAGGTTGCCCTGCACCGTCACCATCTGCCCGCGCGCGTCCGCAGCGCGCGTCACGCTGACGTCGGCGCCGACGACAAGCTTGGCCAGACGCGCAACGATGGCGTCATGCAGCTTGCCCAGCGTCAGGCCCTCGGCGTGGAATTTCCCCAGGATGGGAAAACTGACGTTCCCCGCCCGGTCTATCTCCTGGTTGCCCAGGTCGCTCACGCCCGACGGGTCCGCGGCGAACACGCCCAGGCCGCCGCGCTCCCACACCTTCACGTTGATGCCGTCACCGGGCACCAGGCTGTCGAATCCGGCCTGCGTCAGGTCCCGGTAATGCACGGGAAAGTCCGCGACCTCCGGGACCCGGCTTGCCTGCGCAAGCTGGCGCGACACGGGCATCACGATGACATCCTTCTCGTCGTGAGCCCCCGTCATCTCGCTCAACATCGGACCGGAACGCGGCAGCTGGCATCCCGAGAGTGAAAGTGCGGCAAGCAGCACCATGGTCAAGCCTGCCTTGCGCCGCAGGCCCGAGGCCGGGACGTTCATTTGCATAAAACCCTTTATTTTCAGAACACCGAAAGACACGCCGGCAGTCAGGCCGTCATCCGGCACAGCGGCGCGGCATCCATGCGTTCATCGTTCTCGGACATGCCCATGACCGGCATGCACAGGCCCAGGAACTTGGTCAGCATCGCGTCAAGCGAAAACAGCTTCTGCGCCCGCTCACGGCTTTGCTGTCGAAGTTGCGCATTGCTGCGCACCCGATCCACCATCGACGCGACTTTTCCGCATGCCTCGTGCAGGTCCGGGTGATCGACGTCGCTCAGCAGATGACCCGTCTCGTCCTCCACGAAGCACTCGCCCGCGCCGCCGGCCGGCGTCGAGATCACCGGCACGCCCAGCAGCTGGGCCTCGATCAGCACGTTCGGCAAACCTTCGTAGCGCGACAGCAGCACGCTGGCATCCATTTGCGAATACCAATAGCCGACGTGGTTCGACAGCCCGACAAGCAATAGCCGGTCCGTCACGCTCAGCTCTAGCGCCAGCGCCTCGATGATGTCGCGCAGGCGCCCGTCGCCGACGATGACAAAGCGGGCTTGCGGGCGTTCCTTCAGATACAGCGCCGCCAGCTTGATCCACAGTTGCGGCCGCTTGTCCGGTTCGAGCCGGAACACGCCGCCGATCGTCTCGGTGGCGTCGGTCGTGCTTTCCTGGAAGGCCTTCCACTTTTCCTGGTCGGCGGGCGACGCGTCGGTCGCCAGATCCGGCACGCCGTTGTACAGAATGTGAAAGCGCATGATCGGGATGTCCAGCCATTCCGAATACGCTTCCGCAGCCTTGCGGCTATTGCTGACGAAGACCACGCCCGGCACCTGCGCCAGAGCCTGGTACAGCTCGGGATACTCTTCGCGGAAGCGGTCCTTGCGGATGTTCGGCGGCAGCCCGCGGAAGACCAGATGGATGGTCGGCGCGCCGGCCAGCAACGCGGCCAAGGCACCGAACAGGCACGTTCCGTCCTGCCACAGGCTCACCACGTCGAACGAGTTGGCGCGCAACACCGGCGCCAGACGCGTCACGCCGTAATGGACGGGGGGAGGCAGCTGTTCAAGCAGGCGACCCAGGCTGCCTTCCGGAACGGTTTGATGAGACACCGAAATGGCGGGCAGCTTGTTGATTTCCGTGACCGGGATCTGCGCCTTGACCAGCACGGGCAGGAAGAAATCCAGTTCCTGCTTCTTCTTCGCGGAGCCCGCCGGGTCGGTGTGCTGCTTCACCAGCACTTCCACCTTCTTCGGTTTCATCAGCACGTCGGCCAGCTGCAGGTCGGGCGACTCCGCCCAACGCGTCAGTTCGCCGGCCAGCCGCGTCAGCTGCCGCTCAGCGCCGCCCGGCCCAAGACTGCCGGTCACCAGCGCGACCGATACGGGCTTTTCCGGGGGATTCTCGGCAATCTGCCGGTCGCGGAAGTGCAGGATCGCATGCTTCATCGACACGATCCTGATGTCCTTTCCCGCCAGGGCCTCTTCGGTTTCGAAGCGCTGGTAGAAGGCGTAGTCGCTTGCCAAGCCGTCGGCCAGCTCCGCCGCCTTGCTGCCGGGCGCCAGGTGTTTCGCAACCGGCGCGATCGCCTCGAAGGCGTCGGCCAGCAGGCCGCGCTTGCGCAGACGCTTGGCGAACTCGACCCGCATGTTGCGGTCCGTATATTGCGTAATCAGCCGGCGAAACAGCGCGTCCGATTGCTCGTGCGCGCGGATGTCGCTCAGCAGCTTGGCCCGCGCAAACAGGCGGTCAGGGCTTTCCGCCGACTCGGGAAGGTGGCGGTCGACGAGCGACAGGGCCTCGTCGACATGCCGTTCCTTCACGAGACGGGTCGCGCAGTAGCGCACGATCTGAAGGTCGTCCGGGCACTCTTGCAAGAGCGTGGCCCACTGCTCGGCCATGCCCTCGTTCAAGCCCGCCGATTCCTTCAACCTCAGCAGAAGAAAGCGGACCTTCGAATCTTCCATGTAATCCCGGGCCAGCACTTTCGCCCGAGCCAGGTTCTCCTGTGCCACCTGAACCCGCCCCGACGCGGCGACGATCTCCTCCAATTGCGCTTGGACCCATTGAAGATCGGACTTGGCGTCCGCCCGTTCGGTTATCAGTGGCGGATTCATGCGGCCTTTCTCCGGTTGATCTTTTCGATCCACACCTGGCAGCGTTCGATGTAGTGGTCAAACTGCGCCGGATTCTCGGAACGTTCCTGCAACTTTCGCCAGTAAGGCAGGGCCTGCTCGAAGCGATGCAGACGCATGGCACCCACCGCGGCCAGACGCAGGCCGATGGGATCCTCGGGCACGAGCTGCACGATCTTTTCGCCCAGCGCCAGGCGCTCGGTGGTGCTGGTGGGTTCCAGCGCGCGCGCTTCGGCGTACAGGACGGTTAGGATGCGCCGCTTTTCGTGGTCGACTTCCGACATTCCCGGCCACGACTGGGCCACGCGGTCCAGCAGCTGCCACGCCTTCAGCGGGTCGCCGGCAGACAGGATCTCGCGGGCGCCACGGATGGCGCGGGGGCCGAGCCTGCCCAGCTGGCGTTCGGCTTCTTCCTTGGCGCTCTGATCGGCCGACGAATGAGCCAGCACCGACTTGTAGGCGTCGATCGCTTCGCCGAACCAGCCGCCGTTGAATGCCACCCGGGCGAAATACAGCTGCGTGCTGAGCGGCGCGGATTCGCCCGCAGCCGCCTGTTCCAGATGCCGCATGGCGGTTTGCTTGTCGCCCAGCGCATCTGCTGCGCGGCCGCGCATGGCGTCCAGCTCGGGGAAATCGACTTGCGTGTCGATGGCGATATCCGTCAGGTCGATCACTTCCTTGTGGTTGCCCGCCACCAGCGCGGCGCGCACACCCAGGCGCATCGCACGTTCGAACGCCCGCTGCGCGCGCGCTCCGGCCAAGGCATTGGGATTGAGCAGGCGGTGCGCGCAGATGCGTTCCGCCGCATCGCGCAGGCGTCCTTCTTCCAGGGCGCGATTGCCTTCCTCGGCCCACGCCGTCGACTGCGCAAGCAGCCACGCGCGGATGTCCTCTTGCTCGCTGTTGGCCAGGTCGCACGACACGGCAAGCGCCGCTGCCGCCATGATGCAACCGCGCCACGACGCTTCCTTGACGAGCTCCAGCGCGTCCACGTCCTCCAGCGCGGGGGACTCGGAGGCCAGGGCGCGCAGTCCGGCGCGGTCGCTGGCCAGCAGCCTGTCGCGCCACAGCACCGCGAAGCCTCGGCCATACGTGGGGATGGCCGCACGGACTTCGTGCACCCAGCGAATGGCGGATTCCATGTCGCCGCTTGCCTGCAGCAGCGACAGCACCGTGTCCGCCGCTTCCACGGCGCCTGCCTCGTCCGGCGAGGAAATGCGGAACAGTTGCTTCCAGTTGCCCAGGGACTCGTCGCCGTGGCCCAGTTGGCCCGCCGACACCGCGGCGATCCGGACAATCTCAGGCGTCTCGATCTCATCGCCCAGCAAGCCGGCCGCCAGCGAGTACGCCACGTCATGGCGTCCCAGCTTGAACTGGTTGCGCATCAGGATCTGCTCGGCCTTGCTGCCGGAAGCCAGTGCGCCGTCGGCGCTGCCCAGGAGCGCCAGCGATCCTTCGTAATCGCCCAGTTCTTCCTGGATCTTCGCGAACAGCAGCATGTGGTCAGGCAGTCCGGGATGGCGGCGCAGCACCTCGCGCACTCGGCGCGAGGCCTCGCGCAGTTCGCCCGAATCCCACAGCTTTTCAATACGCTCGACGCTTTCGTCGGCGCTGAGCTTGGGCACGGCCAGCTGCGGCGTGGAGGCGCTCATTCTCGGGCGCATGAAATTCTTGAACCAATCGACGTACAGGCGTTCGGCAAAGACCGACGTGTAGTGCGTCAGGTCCAGGCCGCCGTCTTCCATCGCATCGGCTTGCCCGATCTTGTTCATCAGCGGCGTCGGGTCGTAGCACGGCACGCCGATGCGCTGCGCGCTGGCGGTGATCGTGGCGATCAACTGCTCGCGCTGTTCGATCGGCACGTTATCCGGCGTCAGGGCGTTGACGTGCGTGACGAACACCACCTTGTCGCGGCCCAGCAGTTCGACCAGCTGGCGCATCTCCGTCTCGATCTCTTCATCGGTCTGGTCGCGCTTGACGATGCGCGAAAGCAGGTCGCGGTCATCCGAAGACAGGCTCTTGAACACGGGATCCTGGTCCAGCAACGCGCGCCGTTCGGCAAGCTTGTCGGCGTGGGCCAGCGACCAGAACATGCGGGTGCGCGTGCGGTCGGCGAAGAATTCGCTGAAGTAGCGCACCAGATAGTTGGATTGGATGGGATAGCCGTCAACGGTCAGCAGCTTGCGCGAGGACAGTTCGACCATGTACAGGTCTGCCGGCTTGTGCGTGCCGCGGCGCGCCTGCTCGCCGTTCGAGGGCCGGAAGATCACGCGTTGCACGGCGGCGGGAATGTCGGCTTGCCCGAACATGAAACGCGCCTGCTGTAGCGCTTCGGCGGTGGTGTGCACGAAACCGTAGTTACGGCCCAGTTGCAGCTTGATCGGGTAGCGGCCCACGGCATCGCGCAGCGGCGTATGGATGCGGCAGGTTCCAATCGGAGCGGTAGTGAATGCGGTCATTGAGGGTCTCTCCTGTAGAGATGGATCGCGAGACCGAACTTAGAGAGTCCAGTACAAGAGGTCGGATTGCAGACGTTTGCTGTCAAGCACGGACTTCAGGTCGCACACCATGCCCCCGCTCTTGACCAGCTGCGGCATGTCTTCCCAGATGGAGTCCATGGTTTCGCGGTGCGGAACTGCCAGAATCAGCACATCCATGTCCCGGAATTCGTCGCGCTTCACAAGCTTGATGCCGTACTCGTGTTCCATCTGGTCGGCGTCGGCCATCGGATCGCACGCCACCGGCGTAATGCCGTACTTGCCCAGGGCGTTGTATAGATCCACGACCTTCGAATTGCGGATGTCGGGGACGTTCTCCTTGAACGTCATCCCCAGGATGCCGACGCGCGTCGACGCGTTCAGGCGGCCGTTACGGGCCAGGGTCTGGACCACGCGCGAGGCGACGTGGGTCGCCATGCCGTCGTTGATGCGGCGGCCCGACAGGATGACCTCGGGGTGGTAGCCCAGTTCCTGCGCCTTGGACGTCAGGTAGTAGGGATCCACGCCGATGCAGTGCCCGCCCACGAGCCCGGGCGTGAACTTCAGGAAGTTCCACTTGGTGCCTGCGGCGGCCAGCACTTCCGACGTGCGGATGCCGACCAGGTCGCAGATCTTCGACATTTCGTTCATCAACGCGATGTTGATGTCGCGCTGAGTGTTCTCAAGCACCTTCGCCGCTTCGGCCACCTTGATGGACGAGGCACGGTGCACGCCCGCGTCGATGATCTTTTCGTAGACGCCGGCGATGATTTCCAGGGATTCCTCATCCTGGCCGGACACGATCTTGACGATTTTCTCAAGCGGATGCTCGCGATCGCCCGGGTTGATCCGTTCGGGGCTGTAGCCCAGCTTGAAGTCGACACCGCAGCGCAGGCCGGATACTTTTTCCAGCTCCGGTCCGCAGATTTCCTCGGTGGCGCCAGGGTGGACGGTGGATTCGAAAACCACGATGCATCCCGGGCGCAGCACCGGGCCGATCGAGCGGCACGCCCGGACCAGCAAAGAAAAATCGGGGTTGTTTTTCTCGTCGACCGGCGTGGGCACGGCGACGACGAAAAAGTCGCAGCCTTCCAGTTCCGTCACCTGGTCGGTGAACTGCATCGGGGAAGCCAGCAATACGTCGCGTTCGATCTCGCCTGTCCAGTCATCACCCTCTTTCAGTCGTGCGATTCGCCGCTTGTCCACATCGAAACCGATGACATCAAAGCGCTTGGAAAATGCGACGGCTACGGGCAGGCCGACATATCCAAGGCCACACACTGCGATTCTCTTTACCACGGGGGACCTCACTGTCTTCATCGTGTCGCAGACACTAGAAATTGACGCCCAGCGACAAGTTATCGACGTGAAATCGAAATAACTTTGTGCTAGTTGGGCGGACGTATTGCTTAAGAATAATTACAGCTCGATACCCCTTAATACGTGGGGCGAGACGAGCCAACGAATGGTAGAGGTCCCCGGCAGCAAACTTTTTTCTAAAAATTTTTATTGCTGTGGAAATAAATCAGAGATGCCCGTAATAAACCCGGGATATCCCTCAAATAATTACATTCATTACACAAACGGCAACACAACCAGGCGGCTGAGTTGTTAGTAAATATGAAAAAGCGTTTTTCTTATTTTTGTTTAACCAAACTGAAAAGACATAATACCCTACCGCGCATTATTTATTAATTACCCGGGGGTATAGCGGCGTAAATGACCGGGATCTCCCCGCATTATTCGCCTTGTGCCGCGCAAATCGGAACCGATCCTGGGCCGCGAGGCAATCCGCATTTGAACGCCACGCCCCGGATCGCCTCGTAATTTGAAACATCGATCAACCTTATGTTTAATAGCGGCCAATCGCGCCCCCTGAAATTCGCTAGCATGCACCCGCGAAGCCAATCCAGGGGCTGGCCATCCAGGGGACGGCCATCCGGGGCTGGCCATCCGGCGGCTGCCCAACCCGTGGCTGGTAGCGCACCTTCTAACCCGACACCTAGGATTCCCATGAGGCCGGCAGTACAAAAAGAAAGGCCGGCCCCGTGAGCGAGGCGTGGACCATCGGCAAATCGCGCTTCAAGCGTCCGATCCAGGCCGCGCTTGCCGCGGCGGCGCTGCTGTATGCCTCCTGGCTGAGCTTTGACGCGGCGGACGGTCTCATCCTGCCTCCCGACCCGGCGTCCCTGCACAGCGTGACGATGCAGGTGGACAAGGTCGCCGAATGCCCGTATTCGGACCGGATCCGGGTCGGCAGCCAGACGAGTTGGCGCAGCCCGCGCTGCCTCTATTCCAAGGCGTACCCCGGTGCGGCATTGGAGGTGCGCGGCGCGGCCGCCCGCTACACATTCGAACCGCCCATCCGCCTGGACCTGCTGATCGATCGCGACCCGGCGGCCAACCTGGCCAACGAATATCACGGGAAGATGGCCAGCGTGTTCACGCGCATCGGGGTCTACGGCCTGCGCCAGGACGGCACATGGCTGGCGGACCCGGCTGCCCAGTACCAGAGTGTCCTGGCCAACAAGCAAGGCAAAAAGCGCAACGGCTGGCTGTTGATCCTGGCGGCGCTGGGCGCCTTGGCCTATGCCTACCGGCAGGCCAGGAAGGTGTTCAAAGACAACCCCTACCTGTGGTGAGCCGATGACCTCACCGAACGCTGTCGAAGACCTGGGTAATTCGGAATAGCCCCTTCAATTCGTACGGAGACATGCCGCTGGCAGAGCGGAGTCCTAGTCTTGCGATGCGGTCCAACTCGCTAGCACGCGGTCGCAAACTGAGTACGCCTCGCCCACGTAGTTCGCGGGATCGCCGAGGTGGTCGAGGTCGTGGTCGCTGAGCAACTCCCGGGTCTCTTCATGCTTGGCTAACACCTCCCTCACGCTTATTTTTAGCGAGCAGTTCCTGCGCGCTGCTTCCTGCGATGCCCGTTCGATCAGTTCGTGCGCCTCCAAGCGGCCGATTCGAGCGCCCAGAGCAAGCGCATACGCTTCGGCAAGAATCAATCCGTTTGTCGCGTCAAGATTGCGCGCCATTCTGGCGGAGTGGACCTCAAGGCCGTCCAGCATGCCCACTAGGTGCCGTAGCGCACCACCGCTCAATGCGCAGATTTGTGGCAAGACGTCCCATTCCGCCTGCCAGCCGCCCAACGCGCGTTCGTGTTCCTGCACCATGGCGGACAGCAGCGTCGACACCAGCGGCGGTACACGGGTGGCGGCGGCCAGAATGGCAGCGCTGGCGACGGGATTGCGTTTATGCGGCATGGTGCTTGAGCCGCCGCGTCCCGGGCCGCAAGGTTCGGACAGTTCGCCCACCTCGGTCTGCGCCATCAACGACACATCGCGGGCGATCTTGCCCAGCGTGCCAGTCAGTACGCCCAGCGTCGCCGCCATATCGACCAATCGGTCGCGGTGCGTGTGCCATGGCATATCTGGCAGCGCCAGGCCCAACTCTTTTGCGAAGGCGCTGGCAACGGCGGGGGCAGCGTCGGCCAGGCTGGCCAGCGTGCCGGCAGCGCCGCCAAATTGAAGCAGGGCGATTTGTGGGGCGTCTTGCCGCAGGCGATGCTGCGCGCGCGCCAAGGCCTCTAGCCAACCCGCCGTCTTCAGTCCAAAAGTGGTGGGCAGCGCGTGTTGCAACCACGTGCGGCCAACCATGATCGTGTCGCGATGCGCCGCCGTCAACCGTGCGCATGCTGCTTGCGCCGCACCCAGATCCTGGTCGATCTGGGCGACAACCTGTTGCAGCTGCAAGACCAGCGCAGTGTCCAGGACGTCTTGGCTGGTCGCGCCCCAGTGCACATAACGCGCCGCCTCGGGATCTGCCTTGCGCACGGCAGCGGTCAGTTGCTTGACGAAGGGGATGGCGATGTTGCCAGCAAGCACCGAGGCGGCCGCGATTTCCCCCACGTCCAGGATGCCGTCGATATTCTCGCCATGGCAGACGTCATGGATGCTGCGGGCGGCGCTCTCGGGGATGACGCCGCAGCCCGCCTCTGCCCGCGCCAATGCCGCTTCCACCCGCAGCATCTGCCTGAGTGTTCCCGTGCTGGAGAACAGGCCCATGATGTCGGGATCGGAATAGATCTGTTCGGTCAGGCCTGAGAGTATCGTCATGGTTCGGAGCGACTGTGGCCGCTGTCAGATATCGAAGAAGACAGTCTCGCCGGCGCCTTGCAGCGCGACATTCCAGCGCAGCACGCCACTGTCCGACTGCTGCGCGACGAGCGTTGCTCGCCGCGCGGCAGGCACCCGATGCAGAATCCAATCCTGCTCATTAGCCTGCGCTTCGTCGGGGAAATACATTCGCGTGGACAGATGCTTGAGCAGGCCGCGCATGAACAGCGACACGACCAGATGCGGCGCTTGCAACGTGCCGCCCGGGCCAGCCACGCGTCCGGGTTTGATCGTGGTAAAGCGGAAGGTGCCATCAGGTTCGGTCGGCACACGCCCAAAGCCCGTGAAGCTGGACCGCGCTGCATCGGTGGCGGAATAACTGGGGTCGTCCGGATGCTGGTACACGCCGCGCGCGTCGGCCTGCCAGATTTCGATCATGCCGTCGGGCACGGGGTTGCCCTGTCCATCGGTGACGCGACCTTCAATCACGATGGCGGGCGCGCCCAGGTCGGACCGGCCGGTAGTCAGGTCCGCACAGTTCAATCCAGACAGGCCAATATGCAGATAGGGGCCGACGGTTTGCGAAGTAGTGGGATAGAGCATGCATTACTCCATGGGGGTGGCGTTGCGACCGCGCAGCACAATGTCGAAGCGGTAGCCCAGCGCGTATTCGGGCACGGTGGTTTCCCAATCGAGCGTGGCGATCAGCCGGTTGCGCGCCTTCACGTCCGGAACACATTGAAAGATGGGGTCGAACTCCAGCAGCGGGTCGCCCGGGAAATACATCTGCGTGACCAGGCGTGTGGCGTAGGCGCGGCCGAACAAGGAAAAATGGATGTGCTGCGGGCGCCATCCGTTGTAATGGTTGCCCCACGGGTATGCGCCGGGCTTGATCGTCTTGAACTGATAGCGGCCGTCCGCGTCGGTAACCGTGCGGCCCTCACCGCTGAAATTCGGGTCCAGCGGCGCGTCGTGCTGATCGCGCTTATGCAGATATCGTCCGGCGGCGTTGGCTTGCCAAATCTCGATCAGCGCATCAGGAACGGGCCGGCCGTTCTCGTCCAACACGCGCCCAGACACAATGATCCGTTCACCAATGGCGTCAGCATTGGCGATGCATGTCAGGTCGTTGTCGCCTTGTTTGACGTACGCTCCGCCGAACGCCGGGCCGGTGATTTCGGACAGGGTTTGCGGAACGATGATCAACGGCTCGTTGGGTGAGCGCAGTTGGGTCGAACCGTAGGGATCGAAGCGGTATCCCGGCTGGGTATCCCAGAACGGACGCCGGTATTGAGCAAGTTGGGACATTGCGGCAAATCTCCTTGAGGGGGCCGCCGGACTCGGTTATCCGCCCCGGCGGCGCGAACGAGCCGAGCGTCAACCGCCGAACCACCGGGCGGGAACGATCACCAGGGCTGGGAAGGCCACCATCAGGAACATAATCAGGAACTCCGCCACCATGAACGGCACTACGCCGCGAGTGACGTCGTCCATCTTCATCTTCCCCACGCCCGCCACCACATTGAGGACGGTACCGACGGGTGGCGTGACCAGGCCAATAGAGTTGTTAATGATGAACAGCACACCGAAGTACACCGGGTCGATGCCGGCAGCGCGTACCAGTGGCATCAGCACAGGCGTCAGGATCAGGATGGTGGGCGTCATGTCCATGGCGGTGCCCACGACCATGACCAACACCATGATGGCGGCCATCAGCAGGATCTTGTTGCCCATGAAAGGCTGCAGCAAGTCCACCACTTTTGCGGGCAGGTCGGCCACTGTAATGAGCCAGGCGCTGACCATCGCGGCAGCAATCAGGAACATGACGATGGCGCTGGTCTTGGCCGCCGAGACGAACACCGCGTACAGCTGGTTGAACTTCAATTCCCGGTAGACCAACGTCGACACGAACAAGGCATACGCCGCCGCAACGACGGCGGCCTCCGTCGGCGTGAAGACGCCCATGCGCAGGCCGACCAGGATAATGACCGGCAGCATCAGCGCCCATAACGCCTTGCGAAACGCCGTGGCAATCTCCTGCGCCGATTTGCGTGGTGGCGGCACAACCTTTTCCCGACGGACAAGCCAGGCCCACGTCAGCCACAAGGCACCACCGATCATCAGCCCGGGAACGATGGCCGCCATGAACAGCTTGGAGATGGACACGTTGGCCGCTACGCCAAAGATGACCAAGCCGATGCTGGGCGGAATCACTGGGCCGATGACGCCGGTTGCCGCAATCAGGCCCCCCGCCGTTTCCTTCTTATGCCCTGCGCTGACCATCATGGGCAGCAACAGGGCGGTCAGGGCCGCGGCGTCGGCCACCGCGGAGCCGGACAATGCTGACAGCAGGCAGCCCGCCATGATGGTGACGTAGCCCAGACCGCCTTTGACATGCCCCACCAACGCGAGCGCCAGGTCGACGATGCGGCGCGACAGCCCCCCGACGTTCATGATTTCGCCGGCCAGCATGAAGAATGGCACGGCCAACAACGGAAAACTGTCCGCGCCGCCGATGACGTTCTGCGCCAGAATCTGCGAATCGAAAATGTCCAGGTGCCACATGAGCGCCACGCCGCTGGCCAGCAGCGCAAAGGCGATCGGCACGCCCAGCGCCATGACGCCCAGCAGCGATCCAATAAAAACGGCGATCGTCATGCGCCTCTCCCCGGCGCGCCCTGTTGGGCGTCATCCAGAATCTGCTTGAGCTGCACCGCTTCTTCGGATTCCTGGACCATGATCAGGTCTCGCTCATGCAGCTTGCCGGTAAGAACGCGATAGAGGTCCAGCGCAATAATCAGGCCGGCTAAGGCTGAGAACACCAGGCCCGACGCATAGACGATGGCCATCGGCAAACCGCTGACCGGCGCGCTGACGTCCGCATTGATCACGGCTTGTTCCCAGCTGCCCTTGAACATCAGACCCACGATGTACAGCATGATGACCTGCCCCACCACCAGGCAGATTTTCTTGCCCGCCGTCGGCAGCTTGGCAACCACCATGTCCATGCCCAGGTGTCCTCGTTCTTTCAACGCGATGACGGCGCCCAGAAACGTCAGCCAGATGAACATCCAGCGCGAGATCTCTTCCGACAGCGTGATACCCGAATTGAAGCCATAGCGCGCGACGACATTGCCGAAAACCAGCACCACCATCGCCGCCAGCAGCAACGCGATGGCCAGTTCAAGCACGCGGCAGATAACTCCAATGAATCTGTCTATGAAGACCATGGCGCGTCCTCTTTAAGAACCGGATGACGGTGCGGCCGCGTCATGCCTGCGCTTCCCGAACGATATCGACCAGGCCGCGCAGCGCCGTCAGATAGGAATGCGGCCCCAAGCCCTGCACGGTGCCACGCACGGCGGGCGAGATGATCGAATGCGCGCGCCACGTTTCACGCGCCGCGATGTTCGACATATGCACTTCCAGAGTGGGAAAAGGCATAGCCTTGATCGCGTCGTGTAGCGGCACGCCGTGCTGGGTCAGGCCGGCCGGATTCACCAGGGCCCCCTGCGCGGTATCGATGTTCTCGTGCAGGAAATCGATCAACGCACCCTCGTGGTTGGATTGCACCGTGTCGAGCTCGACGCCCAGCTCGCCCGCCAACGCGGCCAGTCGCTGGTTGATTTCCGCCAATGTGGTGGTGCCATAGATGTGCGGCTCGCGGCGGCCAAACAGGTTGAGGTTCGGGCCGTGCAGAACAAGTATCTTCATGATGGATGGCCGGTGCGTTTACTTGCGAATGCGGGCGAGTTCGTCGTTGTACAGCTTGACGACCGCGGGATCGTAGCTGCCGGTGAAGTGCTCGATGACCGGCTTCACAACCTGCTGCATACGGGCCTTTTCGGCCGGCTCGATCGTGTTGTATTGGATCCCCTTGGCCTGCAGTTCAGCCACCGCCTTCTGCGCCGCTTCGCGGCTGACCTTGCGCTGGTAGACACGCGCTTCATCGGCAGCTTCATTCATGATGCGCTGCTCGGCGGGCGACAGCTTGTCCCAGAACTTCTTGCTGACCAGCACGATGTTCGCGGCATAGACATGGTTGGTGGCGCTGACGTACTTCTGCACCTCGTAGAACTTGTTCGACAGGATCACCGAGTACGGATTCTCCTGGCCGTCCACGGCCTTGGATTCCAGGGCACCGTACAGTTCCGCGAACGGCATGGGGACGGGGTTGGCCTTGAACGCCTTGAAGGTGTCCAGGAAGACCGGGTTGGGAATGACGCGGATCTTCAAGCCCGCCAGATCTTCCGGCTTGGTAATGGCATGCTTGGAGTTAGTGACATTGCGAAAGCCCAGATCCCAGAAGCCCAATGCAACCAGGCCCTTTTCGGGCAGTTTGGCGGTCAGTGCTTTACCCAACGGGCCGTCCAGCAGTGCGTCTGCCTGGCCAAAGTCGGTCACGGAAAAGGGCAAGTCGATCAGCCCGAATTCCTTGACGATGCCTGCCAGTGACGTCGACGCGGGTGCCGACATTTCCTGCACGCCGCCTTGTAAGCCCGACTGCTGCTGCATTTCATTGCCCAATTGCGACGCCGGGAACTCCTTGACCTTCATCTTCCCGCCGCTCTTGGCGGATACCAGCTCTGCAAACTTCTGTACGCCGGCGCTGACTGGGTGGTCGGTATTGTTCAAATGGCCGAACCGGATCGTGCGTTCCTGGATGTCTTGCGCCGTAGCCGTCATGACCGCGGAGCATAGGGCGCCTATCAAAGCCAAACGGAAAATGTGGGTCTTCATCGTTGTCTCCTTCCGGGTTTTTTTGGAATGTTCTCGATGTCTTGCAAGACTCGGTAGTGGAATGTAATTCCGAGTGGAATACTTTTCCACCTAGGGTTATCATCCATCATCCACCCACTTCTTGAGATGTCATGGCCGGAATACTCGAACGCGCGCTTGCCGTCATGGAGCACCTCTCTTCCCGACCAGAAGGTGTTCCGCTCGCATCCCTTGCCCAGCAGCTGGAGATTCCACAAAGCGCCGCCCACCGTCTATTGACCGACTTATGCCGTTGCGGCTATGTGCGGCAGATTCGCGATCACGGTGATTACGCGCTCACCGCCCGCGTGGCATCTATTGGCCTGAGTTATCTGGCCGCAACCGGCATTGTCGATATCGCCCAGCCACTGGTGGATCGCCTTGCGGACATCTCGGGCGAACTCGTACGCCTGGCAATCGTGGACAACGAACGGCTTACCTGGGTCGCCAAGGCGCAAGGCGCCCGTCACGGCCTGCGCTATGACCCGGAAATGGGTTCGGACGCCAGGCTGTCGTGCAGCGCTTCGGGACACGCCTGGATGTTGACGATGTCCGATGAACGAGCGCTGGATCTGGTCTCGCGGCAAGGCTTCGGCACGCCCGAGGAATACGGTCCCAATGCGCCGACCACGATTTCTGCCTTGACCAAGATATTGCATGCCGGCCGCAAGCGCGGCTACGCAATGATCAATGAAGTGTTCGCGCCGGGCATGACTGCCATGGCGGCGCCGGTGCAGCGTAAAGGCGAAGACGCCATCGGCGTGCTGAGTATCGCGGGCCCCGCCATGCGTCTGACCGAAGCGCGCATGCTTGAATTGGGGCCGGATTTGCTGGCCGCAGCAGGCGAGCTGGCGCTGGCCAGTCTGGCATCGCCCATGTTCCGCACCCGCTTTCCCATGCAAGGCCGCAATGCCGGCGACGAGACATCCCCCCAGTAAGCAGAGGAGACAAGCATGAATGAGCACGAACGATTCGAGCAGGGGCTGGCGGTGCGTACCGAAGTCCTGGGTGAAGCGCACGTCAGCCGCTCGCTGGCGTCATCGACAAACTTGAATCGCGAATTCCAGGATCTGATCACGCGCTACGCCTGGGGCGAAATCTGGACGCGTCCGGGGCTGCCACGCCACACGCGCAGCCTGCTCGTGATTGCGACGATGATCGCCTTGAACCGCGAGACCGAACTCAAGCTGCATCTGCGCGCCGCCGCCAACAACGGCGTCACGTTGGACGAGGTGAAGGAAGTGCTGCTGCAATCGGCCATCTACTGTGGCGTGCCCGCGGCCAACTCAGCGTTCCACACGGCCGCGGAAATCTTCGCCGAAGAAATCGGCCATTGAGTTACGGCGCGGGAGCGCTGCCTGCCGCACCTTCCGCAGGACCATTGCCCCACGTCCCCACCCGGGCCGACCGCAGCAACGGCGACGCGTCTCCGGCTTGCGCCAGCTCGCTTGCGGCGCGCAACAAGGCGGGTCCGAATTTCTCCATCGCCTTGAGCGTCAGTCGTTGCGAAGGGCCGGCCACAACCAGGATGCCGGTGCTTTGTTGGCCAGGATGTCGCACAGGCGCGGCCATCGCGCTCATGCCCGCGGCATACACGTCTTGCAGGATGCTGTACCCGCGCCGGCGGTGGCCGTCCAGGCTGGCCAGCAGCGCGCGTATCGACGTAGGCGCGTTTGGTCCGAAGTCACGCGGTTTGCCGAGCCCTTGCCCGGTGACATACGCAATGGCTTGATCCTCGGGCAAGGTCATCAACCAGGCATGGCCCGCCGCGCTGCATGACAGACGCAGATCTATGCCCATGTCGGGGTCGTAGAGCAGGCCCGATTTCGCGCCCTGAGCTTTAGCTACCAATGTCAGCCGCTTGCCGTCAACGATCGCCAGCCGCACCAGTTCTCCGGTGGCCAAGGCCAAACGGTCGATGACGGGTTGCGCAATGTCGACCACCCCTGATCGGCTCAGAAAACTCAGTCCCATCGACGCCAGCTTCGTCGTAAGCGCGTATTCCCCCCGAACCGGCGTCTGCCGTACATAGCCGTACTTCATCAATTCGTGCAGCGTGCGATGGCATCCGCTGCGCAACTGGTTCAGGTCGTCGGCAATGTTGGCAAGCGCGACGCCGTCGGGATGGTTCGCCAGATACTCAAGCAACGCCAGTGTTTTTTCGATTGCTCCGCTCATCGCCGTCTCCCGAGGATGTCACGCCGTTATTCAAATTTTGAATTCACTCAATTTTTGAACGGTATTCAAAATTATGCCCTATGCTCGCAGCCGAATATTCAACGATAAGGTCTGCTGCGGCTGTCGCTGGATGCGGGCCACTTGCCACCATCAATTGGAAAAAAGGGGTTGGAGATGAAGACGAAACAATCGCCGGTTCGCTTTGCTGCAACGGCCGCCGCATCCCTCTTGACGAGCCTGACGCTGATGGGCACGGCGGCCGCACAGGACATCAAGACGCGTACGTTGAAATTCGCGTTCAGCCTGGCGCAGGATCATCCACTAGGCCAGGGCGCGCAGACATTCGCTGATCTCGTCGCCGAGAAAAGTGGCGGCAAGATGAAGGTGTCGATCTATGCCAACGCGGTGCTGGGCGGAGACCCCCAGAACCTCTCGGCGGTGCGCGGCGGCACGCTGGATTTCACCTCAATGGCGACGGGCCTGCTGGCCGGCATCGACAAGCGATTCATGGTGTTCGACCTGCCGTTCCTGTTCAACGATGCGCAAGAAGCTTACGCGGTGTCCGACGGCCCCGTCGGACAGCGTCTGCTGGGCGGATTGGCCGATCACGGCCTGATCGGGCTGGGCATCTGGGACCTGGGCTTTCGCAACATGACCAACAGCAAGCACCCGATTTCCACGGTGCGAGACTTTCAGGGCTTGAAAATCCGCGTGATCGCCGCGCCGGTCTATATCGAGATGTTCAAGAGCTTGGGCTCCAACCCGGTCCCGATGACTTTTGGCGAAGTCTATGGCGCCTTGGAATCCAAGGCGATTGATGGGCAGGACAATCCCGTTGGCGTCATCCAGTCCGCCAAGTTCGCAGAGGTGCAGAAATATCTGTCACTCACCCGCCATATCTACACGGGCATGCCGTTCTTGATGAGCAAGAAGACCTGGGACGGCATGACGCAGGCCGAGCGCCAAATCATCCTGGATGCGGCCGCCGAGGCCAAGGCGCAGGAACGTAAGATCTCGCAGGCGAAGGAAGCCGTGGCTATCGACGACCTGAGGAAGGTTATGCAGGTCAATGGTCTGAACCCCGATGAGGTCGCCCGGCTACGCGAAGCCGTAAAGCCCGTGGTCGACAAGTTTGCGGGAGAAATCGGCCCGGAAGTGATGCAGCAGACTGCGACCCAACTTTCCACGCTGCGGGCCAAGCGCTGATCATGGCGCTCCTTGGAAACGCCGCCATCGCCATGTGGTGGGACATAGCGCCCGCCTGGCGCGCCGAATTCGAAGACTGGCATTCCCACGAACACTTTCCGGAACGGATGAGCGTGCCTGGGTTCTTGCGAGGTTCGCGTTGGGTCAGCGCGCGGGGGGGCGAAGGGTTCTTCGTCCTGTACGAGCTGGACGCCTACGAAACGCTGGTTTCACCGGCCTATCTGAACCGGCTTAATCGTCCAACACCCTGGTCGACGACCCTGATGCCACAGCATCGCAACATGATCCGCAGCCAATGCCGGGTGCTTGAGAGCACGGGTGGCGGATTGGCCAAATACGCACTGACGATCCGTCTGGCGCCACGCCCAGGAGCGCAAGACGATTTGCGGGCATATCTGAAGGCGCATGCCGCGGCCGTTTCCATGCAACCCGGAATATCGGGCGCACACCTGCTTATGACACAGACACCGCCAATCGCCGCCACGACGGAGCAACAGATACGCGGCGGCATGGACCAGGCGGCCGACTGGATCTACGTCATCAACGGCTACGAGATCGGCGCAGTGGCCGCCTGCGACGGCGACGTGCTAAATGCTGCGGAGGTACGTGCCTACCGGGAGACCCCAATTTGGTCTGATATCTACTGCTTGTCTCACACAGATGAATCAGTCTAGGTCGCCCGAGGATCTGAAAACTGGAAATAAAGTCGGTCGCAAACGCCCCTCGTAACCGATTGATTTTGAAGGATATCCAAGATTAGAAAAGATGGATCAAAGTCGGTCGCACCCCGGGCCTTTCCGCCGTCAGCGCAAGAAAATTGAACAAAAGTCGGTCGCAGAGTCCGTGTCCGTAGAGTACGGGCGGCTGAGCAGCTAAGAAAGGGGTCGCCTGCATCTCCTCTCACACAACCTTCGTGCCAAGCGGAACAGCGTGCACTCTCGCAGTCCTCCAGGTCATCATTCAGCAGCAACTCCGCTTCGCGGCGGCCGAAGGGCAAAGGCCGCGCTAGCGAAATTTGAGGGATCAACGTCTTTTACGCAACGCTCCTGTAGGACGAAACTTCAGCATTGCCATACGAGAGATGGCGCCTATGTCAAAAGAGAGCAATGTATGAATGATCTTTCAGGAAAGCAGGCAATTGTCACCGGTGGAGCCCGGGGGATCGTTGCGGCGATTGCGCGGGAGCTATCTACTCGCGACGCAGACGTCGTGATCACCTACAAGAGCGCCGTCGGGCAGGCTAATAGCCTGGCCGATGAGTTGACTGACGAGAACCGGCGAACCGTAGCCATTCAGGCCGATAGCGCCGATGCGCAAGCGGTCCAATACTCTGTCGAAGAGGGCACCCGCCTGATGGGCGGACTAGACATACTCGTCAACAAGGCAGGCATCCTGATTTCGAGCACTCTGCAGACAATGGCGTTGGCAGACATCGACCGTATCCTACCAGTCAATATCCGCGCAGCCATCGTCGCCTCTCAAACGGCGATACCACTTCTGTCGAACGGTGGGCGCATCGTGTCGATCGGGTCGTGTCTCGCGGCATGCCCGCGGTAAAGATCGGAAGCGCGTTGTCGCTTTTTCGACGTTTACCCGTACCCTCGACATCATCACATTGCTGGCTGGCGTCTGGCTTCCCAAGCCAAATACAATTTGCTCGTGCACTTAGAAAAAGGCGAGTCAGTTCAGAATATGTGACCGACTGGACACCCTGCTAGCCAATCGGCGGCATGTCCCGAGGAAGTAGCTGGATCACATGACGATCAGCCCTTAGTGAGCCAATCGGGTGCTACGAAAGACTCATTCAGAGGGAAACGCACACTGAGACGGCGAGTCGCTTTCGATGGAGATTGGCCGCAATCGGACTTCCATTTCTATGCGCTAAGGCTGCGGCACTGCGGCTGCCGCTAATCGCGCGGCATTAGCCCACGATAGTAAGGCTTCAGTCGTATCTCCAGTTTGTCCTGCGTCTTGATAGGCATCCATCTGAACTGAGAAGTTTAAGAGCAACATACGGGTCAGAAACTCTACGTCCGAATAGGCTACCGTGGGCTTTCCTTTGGCCGTTGGAAGGTCAAAGTGGAGCGTCGGCCAAGTGCCGTGAAGGATGCGGGATCTAGCGGTAGTTATGGCGACCACGAGCTGGTCCACGGTAACCGGGTTCGGTGGATTTACCTGACCATCCTTCTGCAGACCGAAGAGTGCTTCGAAGCCTTCGAGCAGTCGCTTCTTACTTCCGGTCACGCTTTCAGCGCCAAGCAGGACTTCCATAGCCGTCTCGAGCTTTGCCACAGCAACGGTATCGAGCCTTTCCGCCAAGGCTTCATGGTACCAATAAGCCGCGTTACACCAAGCCTCATCAAGATTCGGTAGAGCACTTGTGGCCGCAAGGTAGGCGCCTAAGCGCCGGCCCATCGACTCAAGGAGTGGCTTTGATGAATCAAGATGCTGGACGATAAAGTCGGGACTGTAATCTAGCGCGGGACCTAGGTTCTGCACGCTGGACATGAGCCCCTTTCCTTGTATTTGGGAAACGTCCGCGCGCCAGATGGGCGCAGCACGGCCCGTTGCCCGCGCAATGTTGCGCATATCGCCACTGGGGCAGACTAGTTGAACCGCGGCAAGGGCAATGTCAGTTGCGACGTCCGCAGTACTGCTGGACTCAGGCATCGCCCGGCCCGGGACATCGACCACGGCCATCCAGTACGCGTGACGCTGGACGGCGAGTTCGACCAATTTTTCGAATTGAAAACCGCCTGGTTTCAGATTGGCGACCTGTCCCCCCTGCACGGCTGTCCAAACATTGCGCATCCATTTTTTCCAAGGTGGTGGGTCTTTTGGCCAGAACTCATCCCGAGCGCATCCGAAGGTCTCCATTGGAAAGTTATGTAAATGATGGAAGGTTACGGGACCGATTCCAAAACTGGCGAGGCGAAATGGAAACAGCGTACAAGGAACCACGTGTTGCCTCACCTGCGCCAGCTCCGCAAACCAGTCGTCAACCGAACGTTGTAGTTGTTCGAAATCTTCTGCTTCTAGAGAGGCAGGTTGACATGTGTGCCAAAGCCTAATGATTTCGCCGGCGATAAACTTGGACAGTGTCGCATTGCTGCTTTTGTAGCTATTGTGCCCGGAGGGTGTTCTAAAGGTTTTAGCTAGGCCAGCGATCGCTTCATTGCCATCTCCCGAGAACCCTGTGACAGTCATATTGCGTAGATTTACAGTGGCACTCTGAATGTCATTGTGCCGCAAAACTTCCGAGAGGCTGTCAGCATTGTGCTGCTCTGCCGCACTGACGCTGATAGTCTTCATTCCGTTAAGTGCGTCGCGCGCGAGGGCAATCTGGTTGGGAGTCATTGCTTGGTCTGAGGGAGAGCCTCTGGAGGACGTAGGCTAACAAGTTTCCGGCAAGAACGAGCGGTTCCCAAACGGAATAGCCACTCAATGGTCCTTTACTGCGAGGTCAATGGACGACTCTGCGGCCGATATCTGTTGTCTCGGTTGCAGCCCAGGGCCCATTTGGTAGCACAAGCCAAGCGCCGCTGACACTCACTGGATACGCCCCCGGGGCGGCAGATTCGATCACATCGCGCGAGCCTAAAATGCATGGCTCCCGCACTCAATTAAAGGGGTAAGGTAGCCCAATGCAGTGCGAAGCGTAAGTTCCCACCTCTTGGTGGCAAAGCCAAGGACGCAGCTCGATACAGCATTGAAATCATTTCGGATCAAATGCAGATGATGAGCAGCAGCGATCCAGCAACGGATTCCGCAGCGCCAGCGCCGGCCTCGCGACCATCCCCCGACTCGAGCCCCCTCCAAGCGTAAACCGTCTTCCTTCCAGCGAACGAGCCAACGAGGTACCGATCTGGCGGGCACATACTGTTGGTTGAAGCCCGCCTTTCACTGGGCAAGATGGGTTTATTGTCTGAGCTACTGACGTCCAATCCTCCCTCGTCATCCCCAATTTTTAGTATGGTGCCGCGACCAGACCACTGTTATAGGTAGCACACGCGCCTAGTAAACCCAGCTTCAAGGAGTGGATCGATGCAACGTATCGTTCGTCTCATTTTGATTGCAGCGTCCACCTCAGTGCTTCTTCTTGGCGCTGGCGTATTGGCGACGACCTGGGTCAAGAAGTCTGCGAACACAGACTGGACCTGGTTCGAAGACTATGTCTACGCGTGGGCTACGTACGTAGTGGCATGTGAACCTGGGCGTACATGTCAGGTGGGCATGGGAATTTTCGCCTTTGGCGAGCCGCGCGGAGAGAAATTGAGATTTTCCGGCCAGACAGAAATCCTAGTTATCGGCGCCGGCTCGCTGCACATTCGGCCGGCCGATGACAAGGGGCCAGTGAAAGCTGCGATTGCGCCAAAGGATGCAGGTTTGCTCACTATTACCTGGGACTTCTAGCTCGCCGGTGGCTCCGCTCAGGAGTCCTCCGCTCAATCCGGTCGTATTGGTGAATTACCCAGTAAATGGGGAAGGAGGGTAATCATGGCCGCAGATTCCAACGTCTGGCTCAACAGTCGCAAAGGCAGGATCGCTCTTGGCGTTGCCGCAGCGCTGTTCCTCGCTGTGATCCTCACTTGGGTTGGCTGGGGAAGCCTCAAGGAAATCACCCTGAAGAAACGCCTTGAAGCGCAATGGCAGTCGCTCGACATAACCCGTCGATCAATCGACGGGCGCGAGCAACTGCAGCATTGGTCGGCCGGCGTATTCCTAGGCAGCTCCGCGCTTGAGACCCTCGCTCGACAGATGGAAGGCTACAAGCTGGAGTACCTGCCAACGGACCAAACGCTCAGCGGTACAACCATCATTTTGCAGTCGATCTCCATTGAGCCTGAACTTGGCTATGCATTAGCCAAGGTGCTGCTGGTGGCCCACAAGGAAGACATCGAGCTTCAGATGCGGCTTACTGGCTCGATCTCCTATCGCGGCATCAAGCCTTCCAAAGGCGGCCAACCCGGCGAAGTGAGTGCCAAGTTCAGGATCGAGCCATTGGAGCTTGGCCCGGCCGTACGGGTTGGTCCGCTGAACTTTGAACTGAATGACATGTGGGAAAAGCTGGCTCCAGACGTTGCAACGGCGCTTGCGAATCCGGAGCTTTTCGAGTTTGACGTGCCGATGAAAGATAGGGTTAATCTCGACCTCAGTGTTGCGATCAAGGGAGCCAAGGAGGTGGTGAACAAAGACACGGGCGCCACGATTACCTACGACGCCACGCTACCGACCTCCACACTTGAGCAACAGTTGTCCTTCGCCTCCCCCATTTTTCGGCCGGAGGGCATCTGGCTGATGGCTCGGGAATCCGACGTCGGCCAAGACATTGTGCTTCAGGCAAACCCGCCGGCGCAAAGCGAACTTGAGAATGCCGTGAAGACGTTGACTGAGGATGTTCGGCGCAAGACCGCAGCGTTCACGGGAGACCCTAAGACACTTAGCGTGTGGCTCTCGCCAGTCCTACTGACTTCGGTAGCCAATAAGCTTAGTGCACTTAACGACGCGGGTCGAACGTTGACCATTCAAACAACGGCACGAGAAGGACGTCTTGCCGAGGCAAAGTGGCGAGACGACTTGCTCGGAGAGGGAGGGGCATACGCCGAGCTCGTTGATGGCAGAAGTGGAGCGGCGACACTGCAACTGGGCAAGCCGACCGTAGCCTGGGAGGCAGATGGTCTGCAGATGGTGTTGCCAATCCATGCCGCATTGAAAGCCAACGTCCACTTCCACTTCGACCCGTTGATCGGCGGCGGCATGGGCACGAACGCCGGCATAGAAGGCAGGGGCTCAGGCACGGTCAACGTCACGACTCAAACAAAGATCATCGAAGGGTCCGATGGCCTCAAAGTGGCTGTCATGAACTCTCGTCTGTCCTGTGACGCTCTGACGGCTTCGGCCACCACTGACGGGGTGCTGAAGATTGATATGGGCTGGATTTCAGTGCCTAAGGTGGGGGCCAAAGTGGTGATGCCGCTGGGCCGAAGCCAGATTGGTGTGGTCAGCCTACTCGACAATCGTCCGATCTTTGTTGTCAGGCCTGCCGACGACCCCAGACTAGAGAAGGATCCTGCGAAGCAGGCGGCGCGCATCCAGAAGAACCCCTGGGGGCTGGTACCCCCAACCGGAGCGCTGACTGCTCAACTTGTGCCGGAGTCCGTCAGAACTGACGCCACCGGAGTTCACATGTCGGTGTCGTTGCTGCTCACCCCGCTCAGGGTTAGCCACACTCAGGAAGAGTTGGACAAGGCGCGCGTAGCAGTTCAACAGCAAGCTAAGGTTGCTGCCGACCGAGTAGCCGAACTACTCAAGCAGCAAACTCCAGCGGAAGAGTGCCAGGGCGATGCGGAAATTGCGATCCTGCTCGGACCGATAGAGTTAGGACCGCACAACGACATCGTCAAGTTCGCAAGAAATGCGTGGAATGACCTCACCAAAGGAGCGGGCCCCAACAACGACTTGCGCAAGGCCGTCGAGGCCGCCGGCAAAGCAATCGATAACGTGCTTCCCGATATAACCATCGGACGAGGTCCGGGCCTTGGAGTACAGATTGGATCTTGGAGGTTCTAGACAAATCGGTAGTTAGTCGTGAGGGCACCGTTAAGTTAGCAGCGCAACACTCAAAGAACGGACGAATTATCGTACGCAAACGCTTGATAGAGTTGCGCATGCCGTCATTCAAGCCTTTTCGATGGAGATCAGACGCCCGCTGGGCGAGCATGGCGCTGTGCTTTCTTAAGCACCCGCCCTTCAGCGTCAACTCGTTGAAACAACGTGTCGCGCCATTCAATCTCTGCAGCAGTGGACAGCTCCATATTTAACTCTCCCTGGAAACTTGCACCCTTTTCGGTAACGATGCCGAACACTCGTCCTGGCCCCTTTCGATAAATGCCAACCAATTGGGGTTCGCCCCCCGAATATGGATCATTGCCGGCCTTAAGCGCATCGCAAAAAGCGCTGAACATCGTTCGGCTAGTATTTCCTTGATCGGAATTTCGCCAGATTTCATTCTTCTCGTTCAACCACGGGCTGCCAGTACCTGAGATTTGTAGTACAGCAGAACGCGACGGCATCGGAATCGACGCGTGTTTGAGGCAAGTGGATCTTGCGTCCCATGCAAAAGTATTCAGACAAAATGTGGAACGACCTGGCATCCCCTGACCAATACGTACACCATAGAAAATCGTGAAGTTTCCGTCCTCTATGGGATCTATGGCCGGATGCTCTTCCGCCACTTTCTTGATGCGCTCATACAACCAGTCGACACGCCCATCGATCGATGCCTGATCATTAGCAGATCGCAAACGCAGATCAATCTGCTGAACGGCCTTTGCAATGATTGTTTGCGGCAGGGTCACGTAGCCCGTGAAGCCAAAAATCTCTGGCTCGACTCTAGATGCGACGACTTTCTGGCCGTGGTCCCAAGAAGTATTCTTGCCCCACGATACTCGGCTATCGCTTGCAAAATACATAGAACTCACTCCGCGGGGATCTACCCCGACCCAAGCAGAAAAAGTGGTCATATTCTTGTCGTCATGTGGCGAATCCGTTGTGAATTTGTTATTATGCACGCTGCAAACCCGTGCCCTCCACCATGAGAGTTTTGGCCACAGAATTCTCATGGGGGGGCTGGCTGTTAGAGCCCACCCCCCGGACTTCGGTCCGGGGAGCGACGGTTCTTTCGGGTGCTTCCGACGATATCCAGTGCTTTCACTTCGTGAAGCACACATTACCTTGAGCTCATGTCTGAGTGGGCATGCTCCTCCTCATGCAACTCAACGATCGCCGCCTGGCGATCGCGTGCTTTCAAGCCCTGCTTCTCTCAATCATCATTGGTGGCTTGGCGATACAGTCAAAATGCATAGAGGCGTCGCTGTGGCAATTCCGAGCTTTAACTGATAGCAAAGTCATTGAAGCCGAAGCTTTGACACCGTTTAAATCAAACTGGCTTAGCTGAGATTCAGCTCATTCACCGCGGTCGTCATTGCCCATGAACTTGGGCGACAAGTTGATAGCCCCCGCAAACGGGAAGCGTCCGTACGTTAACGTCGAAGTTTCAACCGCCTGCGCGCGGCTTCAGTGTGCTGGTAGGCGAGCACACGATAATCTGGCGCGCACCTCGTGTCAGCGCAACATACAGGTGCTGAGCCGTCATGGCCTGCGGCTCGAGCACGACCGCCACATCGGCTTCGAGCCCTTTAAGCAAAAGGGTGCTGCCAACGGCCCGTCGCGCAACCGGCCGGCTCATGTGACGCTGACGCTCTCGCGCCTGAAGTGCTGCAGCGTGCAATGTACAAGAGCCGCGAGCGGCTACCTGCATTGCAGCCTGACAGCAGCGCAGAACTTCAGGACGGTATACATGGGTACCAGGCTGCCGGGCGAATGCCTGCAGCAGACGCAACGCTTCGGCAACACCGGGATCTCGCGCGAACGCCAGAGCCGCAGCTTCGATAGGCGTCGGAGGGTTGCGAGGCCTACCGTGCTGCAAGACCTGCACACGTTGCAGAAGTGCGGTTGCTCCTACGCCTGTCATCAGGCTCGCGGCAAACTCGACTACCTGTCCCAACGGATTGGCCCCTGCAGCGTCGAAAGTTCGTGCGAACTGGATGAACTCGACAAGGTCGACGCGCTCGACAACCGTCGCCCCGGGTGTCTGGCTGGTCAGCTGGTAACGCCCGCGGACATTCATCGCGTCGCCGATGATGAGGACGCTGTGCTCTGGGTCGCGCCCGCGCGTCCTCGCCGCAACCCTGCGCTGCTCTTCGGCCGTGGCCGCGTGCAACTGTACCCATTGCACTTCAGCCGGCGCTCCCTGCAGTTCCACAGCCTGGCCGGCTTGAAGAAGCACCCGCGCATTTAGCAACCATTGCCCCAGTTCCTCGGTGCCGGCCTGCCGCCACCGCCAAGGTGTCTGCAACATGCCGATCGGAGGAAACTGCGGCTCGACATCGGTTTGCCAATTGACCAGGCGATTGCCACCGAATCCGAATATCGCCTGCATAGGATCGCCGAGTACACATGTTGGCAGAATTTGCGCAGCCCACGCTACAAGGCAGTGTTGCGCTGAATTGCAGTCCTGGTACTCATCGACCAGAAGCCTGGCGTATGTGGCCCGAAGCGACGAGTTTATGTGTCCGGCCTGCAGCAAATTAGCCGCGGCGTTTCGAATAGCTGGATAGTCGTGGCCAGGGTTAGTCAGTTCCAGCGTCTGGGCAGGAAGGCCACTACGCAGCGGAAACTTTCCAACGAGGCGCATCGCAAACCCGTCGATAGTTGAGATTCTGTAGGCAGAACTGGGAATGGCCGCCCTCGCCATGCGAGCCCGCAATGCTGCGACACCAGCATTGGTGTGAGTCAAGACCAGGATTGGCTTGTTGCCCGTGTGCTCCTTCAACGTATCGGCGATGAGTTGCGTCTTACCGCAACCTGCCGGCGCAGTGACCGAACCGCGAGCGACTGCGAATAGGTCGAGTTCAGGCGGCATGGGTCTATGCCCATAGCCGATTCATCACTTCAACAAATCCTGGCTCTGCGTTCTGCAGATGTGGGCCGACCATCTTACGGCCAACGTGCTGATAGGCGGATACTGACTTGAACCAACCGTTCCTGCTGACCCGCGCCGCTCGGCCCAAGAGTTCACGCCTAACTGCACCTACCTTCTGCAGCTTTGCTGCCTCTCACCCTACACAGACGCCGTACTGGGCGCTCTTCACCCACCGCCGCCAAAACTCGATTTTTCCAAGATGCATTTGCCGCTCGATGTGTCGCACTTGTAGAAGTGGCCGCTCTTCGCTCTTTTGGAGTTCATCATGGACTACACCGAATCGAACCGACTGATTCACGCTGGATTTCATCATCTCTTCGCACAGGATCAAGAAGTGCGGGTTGAGTTCGGACTAGGATGGGTTCGGCTGGCGTTCACGCTTTGCGAAGAGCTCGACGCATTGTGGGACTCATCCCCGTCGCCAAACTTCAGCATCGTAACCATGCGAGAAAAATTTGGCGTTCTCCGCGTTGCTTACAAGGTGCCTACCGGCAACCCGTTGATGACCTCGCTCTATCTGCTTACTGAGCGCTACATTCGTGAGTCCGCCACGACATGCGAGCTATGCGGCAAAGCGGGAACACTGAGTGAGCAGCCGTGGCAACGCGTTCGCTGCCCATCGTGCAAGGCTCAATCCATCAACGTGGAGTCCGATCATGCAGATTGATGTCTTCTTCAGAGATGTCCTGCTAGGCGTTTTGGGTCGGGATGTCCACGGCGACTTCACGTTCACCTACGCTCCCGCAGTGCCCGCCACGCATGCGCTTTCGCTCAACATGCCTTCAAGCACGAGGGAATGGAAGAGCAGAACGCTGTTCCCGATATTCCAAGTCTCCTATCCTGAGGGGTTTCTGGAACGGCTGCTCGAGGTCCGCTTGGGGAAGGAGAACGTGCAGGCATCAGAGCTAGAAATGCTGTTAGCTTGCGGCCAGCATCGAATCGGAAATCTTCGGCTGCTTCCTCACGCTGGGACCGCCGAGGCCAAGTACCTGGAGTGGACCGATGAGAATGCCGGCGTCGAGATATCCTGCCCGGCTGACCTGGAGGCCATCCCCCTTGGCAAATTGCCTGGAATTTCGGGCGGCTTTCCCAAGTACCTCGGCTCTGCGCCAGATCACGGCTCGCCCGCATCAGCACGACAATGGATCGTCAAAGCCAACGATGCCGACCATCCCGAACTGACCACACTTGAATTCTTCGGCATGGAAGTCTCCAGGCGTATGGGCCTTCCCACCGCGACGACCGCACTCTCGCAGGATAGAGAGCACCTGTACGTAAAGCGGTTCGACATCGCTGAGGACGGGACAGCACTTCAGTTTGAGGACGCGTGCTCGCTCCTGGGTCTGCCCGCAAGCGATAAATATGCGTGCTCCATCGAACGGGTGATTCACGTCATCCGGACTATCGTTGCTCCCGAAGAGGCTTCGTGGGCCTGCTCGAACCTCTTTGGCCAGTACGTTCTGACATCCGCTATCAGGAACGGCGACGCGCATCTCAAGAACTTCGGCGTTCTCTATTCGCCGACCTCAAGCGTGCAACTATCTCCCGTCTATGACATGCTGACCATGGGAGCCTATGCTCCGCGCGCGAATGACGGCGATGCATTCGACGGGATGGCCCTCACGCTGCGGGGAACACAGCGATGGCCACGCCAGGCCGACCTAGACGCATTGGCAAAGCTATGTGGCATTTCGTCTGAGGAGAAGGAGGATTGGTATCGTCGCCTGCAGGAGGCGGTCAGCTCCGTGAGCATGGGCGTGCTTGAGTTCTGTCGCAGTGGAATCTACCAGCCAGCCACGAGCCGACTCGCCAGAATGCTGGATTTGTGGTCCTTCGGTTGCGCAAGCGTCTCACCACCGGCGAGTGCAGTCGCGCGCGACGCAGCCTTGGCGCTACGAACGCGGAAGTAATACCGAGCCTGGCAGGCGCAGATCCCGACACCACTTACAACCCGCCTTGCGCGGGTACAGCGAGAACGAAAATCGCTGCTGGGAAGCGCTCAATCTCATCCGGTCAGTCGCTTCGAGTGGGATAGTTTATAAGCCATCCCGCCCGTTCGGTTAAGCACGGAAGCAGCATAGACTGGAGTGATCTCGGCTCAACGGCGATACGTCCGGACGGCACTGAAGAGCGTAGTATTAACATAAGGCAGCGCGATAGCCGTTGGGCTCAGAGATGAGCGGATGCGCTGCTTGCCGGCAAGGTCGGTTCCACCAAAAGTGGAGGAAACAGGCTATCGGACTACGAAGCCCCGCCATGTGCGGGGCTTTCGCTTTTGCTGATATCCATGAGATGTAGCGCCTAGACTCACGAATCGCATGTATTTGCTACCTCAGTCGGCGGGTATTAAGAAGTAGACGGGCTTGTAACCGCCAATTAGCCCGAAGAAACTTGGACTTCCTGCGCCAGCCTCTCGGAGATCTGCCATTAGGTCCATCGCCTCGTTCCACTGAAACACACCGCACTTCGCGTGAACGCTTCGCACTAACTCGTCTATGGTCGACGTTTTGAATGCATGCCCGGCCAGCGTGATTGGACCTACTGGCTTGCATTTGTCGATAGTGAAAGGATCTTCGTTTTCGCGCTGGTCCAGCGGAAACCAGAGCACCCTTGCGTCAGGCTCGTAGAGCTCGAATATAGAGCCGACGACCGGTAACGCCGCTATGGTCAGTAGGCCCGCTTTACTAGCATGACGCGCGAAGGTCCACAGCTCGTGACTTATGCGTCCCGTCACTTGATCGGAATTTAGGCTTACCTTTGGCCTTCTCGCGAACATCGCCAATACGCGCACGCGCCGCCCCTCATGAATCATGAGAGAAGTCCGATTTCCTTCCCGACTCTTCCAAAAGAACATTGGAATCGCCGATCCGAAATGAGCTTCGAGCGACCGCTGTAGTAAAGGTGTAAGAAAGTACTCCGCCGTGCGCTCATTGAAAAATCCGCTTGGTCCTTTTGCCACCTCCACACCTCCCACTCAGGTTTCGTCGGCCATCGAAAACCAATAGTTTAGTTACTAAGTTGTATCAGAGTGAAATTAATACTATAAATTAGTCATGCCGATCCGGCCTAACCAAGGAGGTGTAGCGGTGTTGAAATGGAAATATCTACCCATTTTGAAGTGGAAACAGGGCGAGCGAATCGCGCTGAGTATGCTGACCCCAGCGCAGCGGGCAGGCGTCATCCCGGTCCTTGAGCTGCCGGCGATCAATTCGGCGCAGGATGAAAGATCCGTACGCTTAGCCCTGCCCGCTTATCTGGTTAAGCCAGTGCAAGAGATGAACAAGACTTTCAACTCTGAGCAAACGATTGGCATTGACGTGAGATGGGTAGCTCCTAACCATCCAAAGCAGATCAAGCTGCTGGACACAATCTGCGCCGAGCTTGCTCGGCAACTAAATTGTCGCGTCGTGCCTATTATCAGCGAATCAGCACTCTGGAAGGATGCACCATCACTCACGGATATGCATGATTTCGGAGACTACATTCTTCGGATTCAGACACCAGTCGCGCAGCCTCACCAGGTCGACCCGCTAATCAAACTGGCATTAGCCAGCGGGATCAAGAAGCGAGAACTTCACATTGTGATCGACCTCTTTACGATCGTAAGAGAGGATCCCGCAATCAAGCACGCAGCCGTGACGCCGTATTTGGACGAGGCCTTCGCAGCGCAATGCGCGAGCGTAACGGTCGCCGGAGGGTCCTTCCCTGTTAACCTCATGGGACTCAAGCAGGGTGTGCATGACATCCCTAGAGTCGAGTGGCAGGTCTGGCAACTGTTGAAGGGTTCCGCGGAATACAGCGGCTTACGCTTCGGGGACTACACCGTGAGCAACCCTGGCCCACTTCCGGACCTGGATCCTAAGCAGGTGAACCCCTCAGTACAGCTTCGCTACACGATCGACGTGGATTGGCGCCTATACAAAGCAGGGGGCTTCAAGAAAGGCGCGAAGAACCAATACCAGGGCCTTTGCAACCTGTTACTCGGCGATCCCGTTTACTGCGGCCCACCGTACAGCGACGGCGATGACCGGTACCACAAGGCTGCCCACGCTGTGATCGGAAATGGGAATCCCAGCAGTTGGCGCCGGGATGCGACAAATCACCATCTCGTGTTCACGGGACTCGCACTTCCGTAGTCGGGCGCTGCAGAAGATGCGTCACCACTGACGCACGCAGATCACGCAGGCTCAGGCCTGCGGCTAGCGTGCTTTGGATCTCTGCTCGGGTAGCTCTTCCCACGCCTGGCGGCAACTGGTTTCGTGCAGCCAGCGTAGCCACTGCCTCATCCTTCCACAAGAGAGCGGCAAGACTCTGGAGGTCTTGCCGCGGATTTCGCGAAGCCTTACGTACATTGGTGTATGTCAGACGGTTGCGCTGGCCACGATCCACGCGAGCGATGCCCCACCAACTCGGCATAAGTTCGCAGGCCGCCTCGACGTGTGAAGGGCCGAGAACCAGGGTGATAGTGTCGAAGACACGGTTGTACGCGTGGATCTGATTACGTAGGCGCAGAAAGTTATCGAGGTCACTCTTGATCTCGAAGGCGTCTAGGGTCTTACTCACGACCACCATGTCGACGCGAGAGCTCCCGCCCTCGATCCCAAACTCTTCGATCGCCATGGTGCTGGGCGTGACGAGGCGGCGCGCGAGCTGCTGTCGCAGGCGGTGTCTTATCTCAGACTCAGTCAGGGGGTGGTTCATTGGCAACTCCTTATGCATATTATACTATGCACTTATGCCAAGAATAGCCACCCCAACCAAACCACAAGTGGTTGACGCACGGAGTCGACTTAAGGCTTACTTGAAGCACGAAGGCCTTACGGTCAACGCCTATGCGCATCGGGTGGATGTACCGCAGCCTACCCTCCATAGATTTCTTGCGGGACGTACTAAGTCAATTACTCCACTGATTTCTAAAGCATTGACTTATGCACGAATAGAGCCCGATTCTGGCATAACAGAGAAGTATGATGTGGCAGATCATCCAAAGCTCAGGCGCGCCCTACGCGTTGCCTGCGATGGAAGAACGGAGTCCGTTGAGCTTCTCGCAAGTCTGATCGAAGCTCTAGCGCCCGTTCTGGCTGCGCACCGAACCGTGAAGTAGTGCGGAGAGCCCCTAATGTCGACAGTTACCGCGAAATCTCTTTATTCCACAGTGTCGGGACTTGGCCTCACGCGAGCGCAGGTTCGCAAACTCTTGCCTGCCTGGTGGGCGCCCGAGGCCGAGAAGCACACAGACGGCATTGCTGAATTGGCCATGCACATGAGCCGCCGGCTCAGCATTGACTTGCGGGCACTACTGGCTGGTGAGATCCGGCCCAAAGGCGCGGTATCGAATCTCGCCTTCAAGCATCGCGTAAATGTAAGTCCGGAACAGCTGTCTGCAGCGACCTTCGTGGCTTCCTCGCTTGCACAGGCCATCCTCGGCGCGATAACGGCGGGATACACCCCCCTACCATCGGATCCGATGGCGCTGCAAGCGATCGCGAGGGCCGCTGGCAATGGAGTGATTGGCTTTGAGTCGCTTCTCGCGGTTGCGTGGAGTCACGGCATCCCAGTCATTCCCCTCCCGAATCTGCCCGTCGGCGTACGCAAGATGGACGGCGCGGTGCTTCAGGTTCAGGACCGGCCGGTGATAGTGATCGCGCGAAAGAAGTCTTCTAAGGCGTGGCTCAGCTTCATTCTCGCACACGAAATGGCGCATATCGCACTGGGACACGTCCAGCCTAGCTCGACCCTTATAGACGTGTCGCTCCAGGAAGCGTCGACCTACGCGACCGAATCGTCCACTGATCGTCAAGAAGCGGAGGCCGACGCCTTTGCCTTGGCGGCGATGGGTGGAGAGCTGGTCAACAGCGAGATCAGGATGTGGCCGCACAATGCAGCACCGGTAGACATCGCGGTGCGCGCTCGCAAGGCGAGTCAAAGGGAAGGCATCGAAGCTGGTCACTTTGTTCTCCGACACGCGTTCGAGTCCAAGCGATGGACCGAGTCGATGACGGCTCTGGGCTTCTTAAGGGAAGACCTCGACCCCGAGTCCGTACTGCTAGCGCACTTCAAACGGCATCTAGACCTAGACCTAGTGGCGGACGACCTTCAAGACTTAGTCGAGCAGGTCACAGGCTGGAAACGCGAAGTCGTCTAGGAGAATCCATGAAGCTCCTCATGGATGTCGACGCACTTGCGAAGTTTTCGAATTGGAATCTTGTAGCGCACGTTCCTGGGGCGCTCGGCTTCGACACCAGCCAATGCGCTACGGTCTCGTCATTACGCTACCGAGCGCAACAGAGTGTCCACAAGCCTGATCAAAAGCTGTTCCATACACCTGACGCCGCATCGCAGGCCCTCGAAATAATTGGGCAGATGTGTCCCCTCGCGTCGCTTGACCCAATGCAATTGGCACCCTTCGAAAACATTGTCGGGATCGATCCTGGCGAGGCGATTCTATTTGCCGAAGTTCTTGCCAATCCCGAAACGTTCGTTCTGACGGGCGATAAACGCGCCCTCAGAGCACTGTCGGGGCTGGAGGCAGGTCTGCGAGCGGGACTGTCCGGCCGTGTCGTTCTGATAGAACAAGTGTTGCTACGCTTGCTCGATCAGAACGACCTGGAATGGGTCAGACGGCACGTGTGCCCAGCAAAATCCCTGGATAAGGCCGTCAGCGCCATCATGGGCAGCCGCTGCGATGCGAATGAAGAATCCGTTCGTCAGGGGTTGGCATCTTACATCGGTGAGATAGCACGCCTCTTCGAGCCGGCCTTGATAATAACGACGTAGCCGGACCACCGCCTGGGGGCTGCAACTGAGCAATACTTGCAAAAGAACATACCGAACTCCCAATGAAAAAGGCCGCGAAACGATGCGGCCTTTTTCATTTATTGGAGAATACGTGGCATAGAGAGAAAATGACAGGCGATAAGCGCCGTTAGCGTTGCGACCGACTTTATTCCGCGCGACCGACTTTATTTCCAGTTTTCAATGGCGGCCGGCCCAGTCCTCACATCACTCCACCGTCACGCTCTTGGCCAGGTTGCGCGGCTTGTCCACGTCGGTGCCGCGTGCGCAGGCCGTGTGGTACGACAGCAGTTGCAGCGGGATCGTGTGCAGGATCGGCGACAGCTTGCCGTAGTTCTCCGGCATGCGGATCACGTGCATGCCTTCGGCGCTTTGGATCTTGCTGTCGGCGTCGGCAAAGACGTAGAGTTCGCCGCCGCGCGCGCGCACTTCCTGCATGTTGGACTTCAACTTTTCCAGCAGCTCGTCCTTGGGCGCGATGGTCACAACGGGCATGTGCTCCGTCACCAGCGCCAGCGGGCCGTGCTTCAGTTCGCCGGCCGGATAGGCTTCGGCGTGGATGTAGCTGATTTCCTTCAGCTTCAGCGCGCCTTCCAGCGCGATCGGATAGTGCATGCCGCGGCCCAGGAACAACGCGTTTTCCTTGGAGGCGAAGCGGTCGGCCCACGCCATGATCTGCGGTTCCAGCGCCAGCACCGAACCGATGGCCACCGGCAGGTGGCGCAGCGCCTTCAGGTGCTCGGCTTCCTGCTCGTCGGTCAGGCGGCCGCGCACTTGCGCCAGCGTCAGCGTCAAGAGGAACAGGGCGGTCAGCTGCGTGGTGAAGGCCTTGGTCGACGCCACGCCGATTTCAACGCCGGCACGCGTGATGTAAGACAGCTTGCACTCGCGCACCATCGCGCTGGTGGACACGTTGCAGATGGTCAGCGTGTTTTCCATGCCCAGCGAGCGGGCGTGCTTCAGCGCTGCCAGCGTGTCGGCCGTTTCACCGGACTGCGAAATGGTCACGACCAGCGAACGCGGGTTGGGCACGCTGTCGCGGTAGCGGTATTCGCTGGCGATTTCGACAGCGACGGGGATCTTGGCGATGGACTCGATCCAGTACTTGGCGGTCAGGCCCGCGTAGTAGCTGGTGCCGCAAGCCAGGATCAGGAGCGAATCGATGTCCTTGAAAATCTTGAAGGCATCATCGCCGAACAGTTCGGGCGTGATGGCTTCGATGTCTTGCAGCGTATCGCCGACGGCGCGCGGCTGCTCGAAGATTTCCTTCTGCATGTAGTGGCGGTACGGGCCGAGTTCGGCGGCGCCGGTGTGCACGTGCACCGTGTGGACTTCGCGGTCCACGTTCTTGCCGTTGGCGTCCACGATCCACACACGCGACAGCTGCAGGTCGACGACGTCGCCGTCTTCCAGGTAGATGATCTGGTCGGTCGTGCCGGCCAGGGCCAGCGCGTCGGAGGCCAGGAAATTCTCGTTCTGGCCCACGCCCACCACCAGCGGCGAGCCTTGGCGCGCACCGACCACGCGGTGCGGTTCGTCGCGGCAGAACACGGCGATGGCGTAGGCGCCATGCAGGCGGCGCACGGCATTTTGCACGGCTTCGAACAGGTCGCCGGCGTACAGGTGGTTCACCAGGTGCGCGATGACTTCGGTGTCGGTCTGGCTTTCAAACACGTAGCCCACGGCCTGCAGCTCGGCGCGCAGTTCGTCGTGGTTTTCGATGATGCCGTTGTGGACCAGCGCAATGCGCGGCTCGTCGTTGCCCAGGCGCGAGAAATGCGGATGGGCGTTGTGCGTGGCCGGCACGCCGTGCGTGGCCCAGCGGGTGTGGGCGATGCCGGTGAAGCCTTGGACCTTGTCCTCGGCAACCTGCTCGGCCAATTCAGCCACGCGCTGCGTGCTGCGCGTGCGGCGCAGATGGCCGTCGGCGTAGACGGCGACGCCGCAGGAGTCGTAGCCACGGTATTCCAGCCGCTTCAGGCCTTCAACGAGGATCGGGGTGATGTCGCGCTGGGCGACGGCGCCAACAATGCCGCACATAGGAGAGACTCCGCTAAGTTCGTGTACCGACGCATTGTGCGCGACCCGCCAAGAAATTTGATTTCTTTATGTGGCTAAAAATGGAAGTTAATTCACTTACATAATTGTGATTAAATAATCTTTCTTCCAGACAACGATTTTGAATTAATCCTGCAAAACATGCCGATTTCGCTACCGGAACTGGATGATCTCGACCGGCGCATTCTTGAACAGTTACAAGAAGACAGCGCGCTGACCAATCAGGATCTGGCCGCGCGCGTGCATGCGTCGCCCCCGACCTGCCTGCGGCGCGTGCGGCGGCTGGTGGACGAGGGCGTGATCGACCGGCAGGTCGCCATCCTGGCGGCCGAGAAACTGGGCAGCACGCTGACGGCGATCGTGGAGATCACGCTGGACGTGCAGGCGGCGGAAAGCCTGGATGCGTTCGAGCAAAGCATGCTGGCCGAACCCGCGGTGCTGCAGTGCTACCGGGTGTCGCCGGGGCCGGATTTCGTGGTGATCGCGCAGGTCAAGGACATGCCGGCCTATCACGCGCTGGTGCACCGGGCCTTTACCGCCCAGGCCAACGTGCGCAATGTGCGCACGTTCTTTTCGGTGCACCGCGCCAAGTTCGAGACGCGGATCGACGTGCGGGGGTGATGCCGCGGCAGGTGCCGCCTACTGGCGGCCCAGCAGGCGCTGGAACTGCGCCAGGTAACGGTTGCCCATTTCCTGGACGTCGTGCTCGCTCTTCACGTACGCATAAGCGCGCTCGGTGACCTCGTGGCGGAAGGCCGCGTCGTCCAGGCAGCGGGCCATGCCGGCCGCCATGGCCTGGTGGTCGCCCACCGCAACCAGCACGCCGCGGCCGTCAGCCAAGCTTTCCTTCAGGCCGCCCGCGTCGGTGGAGACCACCGGCACGCGTTGCAGGAAGGCGTCCAGCACGCTGCTGCCCAGCGCTTCTTCCTCTGAGCTCATGACGAACACGTCGAGGATGCTGTAGAAGTCTTCGACGCCCTTGCGGAACCCGGCGAAACGGTAGACGTCTTCGATGCCAAGCTTTTTCGCCTCGTCCTTGGCCTGCTGCTCGCGGTCGCCGCCGGCGCCGAAGTGCAGGAAGACGAAGTCGCGGCGCGTCTTGGCCAGTTCCCCCACCGCACGCACCAGCGTCACGGGGTCCTTGTCGCGGATCAGCGCGGCAGACGTCGCCATGACCTTCTTGCCGGCCAGATCGAACTCGCGCACCAGGTTGGCAACGTTATCGGCGTTGATCTCGTGCGGCTCGACGGCGCTGCGGATGATGACCGGTTCAATGCCCAGCCGGCGCGGTTCGCTCGCCGCCATCTCGCTGATGGCCACGAACAGGTTCGCGTGGCGCCACTTGAAACCGGTCTTCCATTCGTCGCCCGGCTTGACCACGAACGACGTGCGGCGCGAGAACGCCACCGGGCTGCGGTGCAGCCATTTGGTCAGGACGGCCCAGGTGATGGTGTTGGCGGTCTGCGCGTGAATGATGTCGTAGCGGCTGGCGCCCGCCAGGAATGCCAGCTGCCCCGGCACGTTGCGGCAGGTGTGAGCTACAAAGCCCTCCTGGCGCGCGCGTTCGGCCAGCGGCGCGCCCTCGCGGCACATCACTTCGACGTCATGGCCCGCCTTGCGGAAGGCGCGCATGCAATACAGCGTCTGCCGTTCACCGCCGCGCCAGCCTTTCTCGAAGTTCAGTTGCAGGATCTTCATGCGCGCCCGATGCCGGAATACTCGAAGCCCAGGCCGCGCACGTCGGCCGGCGTGTACAGGTTGCGGCCGTCGATGATCAGCGGCGTCTTCAGCAAGGCCTTCACACGGTCGAAGTCCGGCGCGCGGAAGACCTTCCATTCGGTGGCGATCAAGAGCGCGTCCGCGCCGTCCAGCGCGTCGTACATGTCGGTAGCGAAGCTGATGCCCGGCTGGCCGACCAGCACGCGGGCGGCCTCGTGCATGGCCACGGGGTCATAGGCCCGCACGTCGGCGCCGCGGCGCGTCAGTTCGGCGATGACCGTCAGGCTGGGGGCCTCGCGCATATCGTCGGTGTTGGGCTTGAACGACAAGCCCCACAGCGCGATCTTGCGGCCGCGCAGGTCTTCGCCGTAGCGCTGCACCAGCTTTTCCGACAAGCGGAACTTCTGCGCGTGGTTGGCGGCTTCGGCGGCTTCGATCACCCGCATGGGCAGGGAATTTTCGGCAGCGGTATTGACCAGCGCCTGCACGTCCTTGGGGAAGCAGGAACCGCCGTAACCCGCGCCGGGGTACAGGAAGTGGTAGCCGATGCGGGGATCGGCGCCGATCCCGCGGCGCACCTGCTCGATGTCCGCGCCCAGCGCTTCGGCCAGGTTCGCCATCTCGTTCATGAACGAGATGCGCGTGGCCAGCATGGCGTTCGCGGCGTATTTCGTCAGTTCTGCCGAGCGCACGTCCATCACCATCAGGCGGTCGTGCGTGCGCTGGAACGGTTCGTAGATGCGGCGCATCACGCCGACGGTGTAGTCGTCGTCGGCGCCGACGACCACGCGGTCCGGGCTCATGAAGTCATTGATGGCGGCCCCTTCCTTCAGGAATTCGGGGTTGGAGGCCACGCTGAACGGGATCTCGACGCCGCGCGCGGCCAGTTCCTTGTTCACCACCGCGCGCACTTTGTCGGCTGTGCCGACGGGCACGGTGGACTTGTCCACGATCAGCTTGCGGGACGTCATGTGCCGCGCGATGTTCTGGGCGGCGGCCAGCACGTACTTCAGGTCGGCAGAGCCGTCTTCGCCCGGCGGCGTACCCACGGCGATGAACTGCACGTCGCCGAAGGCCACGCTTTGCGCCACGTCGTCGGTGAAATGCAGGCGGCCCGCCTGCACGTTGCGGCGGACCAGGTCTTCCAGACCGGGCTCGTAGATGGGGATGCCGCCCTGGCGCAACAGGGCGATCTTCGCCGCGTCCACGTCCAGACACATGACGTCGTTGCCCATGTCGGCCAGGCACGCTCCCGACACCAACCCCACGTAACCGGTACCCACGACCGTGATTTTCATGCCTGCACGCCTTCAAAATAGGGAATCTTGCGCGCCTGGCCTCAGGACCAGGCGCCGGCCGCCATTATAGAAGCGGCCGCAAGCCAGGGGCGGAACCGCCCTAGACCCGCAGTTTGTTGAACCGGACGGTGTTGACGACCACCGCCAGGGCGGCGCAAACCGTCCCCAACACCAGCGCCAGTCCGGGGCCATGCGCCACACTGACGCTGAAGGCGATGGCCACCAACGCCGTGCCGAAGCTCTGGCCGAAGACCCGGGTGGTGGCCTGCAAGCCGCCTGCCGCGCCGCTGCGCGAGCGGGGCGCGGCCGACAGCATGGCGCGGTTGTTCGGCGTCTGGAAAAAGCCGAAGCCCACCCCCGCCACGAACATGCCCGCCACGATGGGCCAGTTGGACACCGAAGACGGCAGCAGCGCCAGCCACAGCATGCCGGCCACCATGGTCGCCGCCCCCACGCCGCTCAGGGTGGCGGCGGAATAGCGGTCGGACAGGCGGCCCGCCAGCGGGGCGATGATGGCCGTGCCCACGGGCCAGGCGCCCATCAGCATGCCCACCTCCAGATACGGCCGGCCCAGCACCTGCTGGAAATAGAAGGGCAGCGACACGTAAGACGCCATCTGCGCCGCGAAGGTGCAGGCCGACGCGCCCACGGCGAACGCCAGCTGGCGAATACGCAGCAAGTCCACCGGCACCAGCGGCGCCGGTTGCTTGCTGGCGCGGCGCACCAGCACCAGGCCTGCCACGGACGCAATCGCCACCAGCCCGATGCCGCGCAGCAGGTCCTGGCCCATCATGTCCACGCCCGAAATGAAGACGCCCAGCGTCGCCATGCACAGCAGGGCGCTCACCCAATCCAGTTTCACGTCGTTGCGCGGCACTTCGGGCAGATGGCGCAGACCGAACATGGCCAGCACGCAGATCGGCAGGTTCACCGCGAAGATCCACGGCCAGGGCGCCACCGACAGGATGGCGGACCCGATGGTGGGACCCAGCACCGACATCACGGCCACCGTGGTGGCGTTGATGCTGATGCCCCGGCCCAGCATTTTCAGGGGATAGATATTGCGCACCAGGCCGCCGAACATGCACATCAGCGTCGCCGCGCCCACGCCCTGGAACACGCGCGCCGCGGTCAGCTGCCACAGCGTGCCGGCCAGCGCGCACCCCAGCGAAGCCAGGGTAAACAGCATCAGGCCGAAGGTGAACATGCGGCGAAAGCCGATGCGCTCGGCCAGCGCCGACAGCGGCAGCAGCGTCATCACCACCGCCAGGTTGTAGGCGTTGACGACCCAGACGGCTTCGGCGGGCGAGGCGTGCAGATCGACGGCAATGGTGGGCAGGGCCACGTTGGCGATGGTGGTGTCCAGCACCGACAGGCTGATGCCCGTCATCACCGTGGCCGCCGCCCAGTACCGGCGCGGGGCCGGCAAGCCGTCGGGCGGGGCGGGTTTGGCGCCGCCGCCCTGGGGCCTGTCCTGAGCGGCGTCGTTCTCCGCCATCACGACTTCTTGACCGGACGCTGCCAACCCTCAACGGTGAGCTGTTTCGCGCGCGACACGGTCAGCTTGCCGGCCGGTGCGTCGCGGGTCAGGGTGGTGCCGGCGCCCAGGGTCGCGCCACGACCCACGCGCACGGGCGCCACCAGCTGCGTATCCGAGCCGATGAAGGCGTCGTCCTCGATGATGGTGCGGTGCTTGTTGACGCCGTCGTAGTTGCAGGTGATGGTGCCGGCGCCCACATTCACGCGCTCGCCGATGTCGGCGTCGCCGATGTAGGCCAGGTGATTGGCCTTGCTGTCGGCGCCCAGCACGCTCTTCTTGATCTCGACGAAGTTGCCGACGTGGCTGCGGTCGCCCAGTTCGGCGCCCGGACGCAGGCGGGCGTACGGACCCACGCGCGCGTCGCGGCCCACTTCAGCCTGCTGCAGATGGCTGAACGCTTCGATCTGCGTGCCCGCGCCGACGGTCACGTCGCGCAGGACGCAGTGCGGGCCCACGCGCACGCCATCAGCCAGCGTCACGGTGCCTTCGAACACGCAGCCCACGTCGATGAATACGTCGCGTCCGCAGGACAGCGTGCCGCGCACGTCAAAGCGCGCCGGGTCGGCCAGCGTGACGCCGGCTTCCAGCTGGCGGCGCGCCTGCTCACCCTGCCAGCGGCGTTCCAGTTCGGCTTGCTGCACGCGGCTGTTCACGCCCAGCGTTTCCCAGCCCGCGCCGGGTTGGGCCGCGCCCACCGGCACGCCATCGACGACCGCCAGCCCGACCACATCGGTCAGGTAGTACTCGCCCTGGGCGTTCTTGTTGTCGATGCGGGTCAGCCAGTCTTTCAGCTTGGCGGTCGGCGCGGTCAGGATGCCGGTGTTCACTTCCTTGATGGCGTGTTCGGCTTCCGAGGCGTCCTTGTGTTCGACGATGCGACACACGTTGCCCTGGGCGTCACGCACGATGCGGCCGTAGCCGGTAGAGTCCGCCAGCACTTCAGTCAGTACCGCTGCGCCCGAAGCGCGCGCGGCCAGCAGGCGTTGCAGCGTGTCCGGCTGCACCAGCGGCACATCGCCATACAGCACCAGGGTCACGTCGTCCTTGCCATCGCCTTCCAGCAGCAGCGGCACCGCCTGCTGCACGGCGTGGCCGGTGCCTTGCTGCGGCTGCTGCAGCACGAAGTGCAGATCGGCCTGGCCGTCGAACGCCTGTTTGACGCGGTCGGCGCCATGGCCCACCACGACGATGATGCGCGCCGGCTTCAGTTGGCGCGCGCTGTCCAGCACATGGGCCAGCATGGGCTTGCCCGCCAGCGTGTGCAGCACTTTGGGAAGGTCGGACTGCATGCGTTTGCCCAGTCCGGCGGCAAGGATCACTACATTAAGCATAAGTTCCAGGAAAGGTTGGGACGGTCGAGCGGCCTTGCGGCCGTCTCGCGTGTCGATTGAAAAAGGTCAGGACTTGCCGTCGGCAGGCCCCGTTTTCTTGGCGGCCTTGGCCGCAGATTTGGCGGCGGGCTTGCGCGCCGCGGGCTTGGACGCCTTGGCCTCGGTCTTCGCGGCGGACTTGGATTCGCCGGGTTTGGCCTTGGCATCCGCCCCCGGGTCCGCGCCGGGCGCGGCGGGATTGGCCGGCATGGACGCCGCTGTGGCCGCGGCGATCTGGTTGAACTGCTGCTGCAGCAGGTCCCACCAGGCCTTGGACGCCGATTGCGCGGCGGCGCCCATCTGTTCGCTCATGCCTTGCATGGCCGATTCCGGCCCGGCCTTGTCCGCGGACGCGTCCGCCTCCTTGCCGTCCGGATCCTGCTGGGCCTTGTCTTGCCCTGAAGGCGGATTCGATGCCGGCTTGGCGGCGGCCTTGGGCGCGGGTTTCAGGCCCAGCACCACTTCCAGCGGAGACGCTGCGCCGCTGTCACGGACCGCGCCCAGGTCCATGTTGGCCGCGCTATCCACAAACGCGCGCAGCGTGCTGATGGTGGAGCGCTGCACTTCCATGCCCTGGATGGTGGAAGACAGCATCGACAGGTTCATGCGCAGCCAGTTTTCCACCGAGCGCAATTCGGCGATGCGGCGGTCCAGGTCTTCAAGGTTCATGGGAGGCGCCATCGGCAGGCTGCTGGCCAGGCCGCCCGGCCCGGTCAGGCCGGCCCAGGCCTGGCGCATCATTTCCATGCTGGCCAGAAGGGGATTGCCCGACAGGTCGGAGTTCTGTCCCATGCCAGGAAGGACGAACGGATTCGTGAATTGGTCGCTCATGCCAGGTCTCCCCAAATACGGATGGTTTCCGCCGGCCGCCGGTCAACCCGGCAGCAGCTGATTATTCTCCACGCGCACACGGTCGCCCGAGGCAAAGGCGAACGGCTGCGCGCTACGGAACTGGCGCGCACTACCGTCGCCCATGCGGACCGTGAGTTCATAGTGCGTCACCGTTTGTTGCTGTCTGATATTACGCTCAACTTCACGGCCTGCCAAAGCACCGCCCACCGCGCCCAGCACGGTCAGGGCCGTCTTGCCGCTGCCTCCGCCAAACTGATTACCCACAACGCCTCCCACCACCCCGCCACCAATGGTGCCTACCAGATGGTCGCTATTGTCCTTCACAGGCACCTGCACCTGGCGGACCGATTCCACCACGCCGCAGCTCTGGCAAGCATGCTGCGCCGGCGCAGGGGCCGCAGGACGGGGCGCCGCGGCCGAGGCCGGGCGGCCGGTCTGCGCCGGGGCGGGCGCGGGCGGCACGGCGGCCTGGGGCGCGGGCGCCAGGTTGGCGCTTTCCGGGCCGGCGCCCGCCACGGGCGCATCCGCGTGCGGATTGGCCGATGGCGAAGGCAACCAGCCCAACACCGCGGCCACGCCCACCGCGCACATGACAATCACGGCAATCGCCGCCGCCGCGACCAGCGGATGCAGGCCGCGGCGCGGGTTCTCGATTCGGGTGGTATTCATGAAGAAGCTCCATCGTAACTAACCGGCATCGGTATAGCACCCGGGCGCGGTTTCGGCATGTTGCGATGGTGACGCTTCTTTGCAGGCGCAAGCCCGGTGGACAGGCCATCCCATTCGTGGACAATAGGCGCATGGATTCCATTTCCCTGCCCCAGCTCGAACAGGCGATCAACTATTGGCGCAACGTCTCGCCGTCGGTCGGCGAGGAATCGCGCCTGTGCCCCGAAGCCGCGGCACTGGCCACGCCCTACGCCTTGATGATCATTTCGCACCGGCACGACATCGCGGTCGCCGAACTCAATGAAAAAGCCCAGGCGGCGCTGGCCGGCTGGGCTTTTTCAGGCGCGCGCGCCCCGTCCAATCCCTGATCAGCCTTTGAGCAGGGCCTTGATGTCGTGCGTCAGGGCATCCACGCCCAGGTTGTTGTTGGCCAGCACGCGGGATTCGCCCTTGCCGTCCAGCAGGTAGAACGCGGCGGTGTGGTCCATCGTGTAGCTGCCATCCTTGGTCGGCGCCTTGGCGTAGTACGCCTTGAACGACGCGGCCGCCTTCTTGACCTGGTCCGGCGTACCGGTCAGGCCCAGGAAGCGCGGATCGAAGGCCGTCACGTACTGCTTGAGCACTTCCTGCGTGTCGCGCTCCGGGTCCACCGTGATCAGCAGCACCTGCACGCGATCGGCGTCCGGACCCAGATTCTTCATGACTTCGGTCAGTTCGGCCAACGACGTGGGGCACACGTCCGGACACTGCGTGAACCCGAAGAACACCACGACGACCTTGCCGGCGAAGTCGGACAACTGGCGCGTCTTGCCGTTGGTGTCGGTCAGCTCCATGCCGCGGCCAAGCTGGGTGCCGCTGATGTCGCTGCCTTTGAACGTGGGCGCGCTTTCACCGCAAGCGGCAAGAGCGGCGGCGAAGGCGGCAGCAGCGCCGAAGCGCAGGGCCAGCCGACGGCTGGCGGAAAACACGGACATCAACAACCTCCAGGGGGTCAGCGCAGCAGGCCGACCCAGTGGTCCACCAGCAGGGCGCCGAACAGCAGCGCCAGGTAGAGAATGGAAAAACGGAACATGCTGCGCGCCAGCTGGTCGCTGTAGGCGCGGTACAGGCGCCACGCATACGAGACGAACATGCCGCCCAGCACCAGGGCCGACAACAGATACAGCTCGCCGCTCATGCGGATGGCGTAGGGCAACAGCGTCGTGGCCACCAGCGCCACGCTGTACAGCAGGATATGCAGTCGTGTGAACTGGTTGCCGTGGGTGACCGGCAGCATGGGCAGGCCGGCCTTGGCGTAGTCGTGGTTGCGGTACAGCGCCAGCGCCCAGAAGTGCGGCGGCGTCCAGATGAAGATGATCAGCACCAGCACCCAGGCCTCGGCCGGCACCGAGTCCGCCACGGCAGCCCAGCCCAACGCCGGCGGCATCGCGCCCGACAGCCCGCCGATCACGATGTTCTGCGGCGTGCGCGGCTTGAGGATGACGGTGTAGATGACGGCGTAGCCCACAAAAGTGGCGAAGGTCAGCCACATGGTCAGGGGGTTCACCAGCGTATACAGCACGAACATGCCCGCGCCGCCCAGCAGGCCAGACAGGCTCAACACCTGGAAGGCCGAGATGGTGCCCTGGGCGGTGGCGCGGCGCGCGGTGCGCAGCATGCGCGCGTCGACTTCCTGTTCGATCAGACAGTTGATGGCGAAAGCGGCTGCGGCAAGCAGCCAGATGCCGAGCGTGCCGAACAGCACGCGGCGCATATCGGGAATGCCCGGTGCGGCAAGAAACATGCCGATGACTGCGCAAAACACCGCCAGCTGCGTGACGCGCGGCTTGGTGAGTACGAAGTATTGGCGGAACAATCCGGGTTGAGGAGCGGCAAGACTGGTCATAGTGGACCCTATTTTAAACGCGCACCGAATTGGGGCCATAGCCCCCCGCCGGTGCGCGTCCCGCCGTGGACAAACGCACCATCAGCACCACCGCAGCCAAGGTCAGCCCGGCGGCGCCCCCATTGTGCAGCACGGCGATCAGCAGCGGCCACTGGAAGAAGATGGTGGTCAGGCCGGTGAACAACTGCGCGACCAGCAGCGCCAGCATCAGCGTGGCGGGGCCGCGCAGGCCGGGTTCGGCCCGCAGCCGCCAGGCCAGCGTGCCCAGGTACAGGAACACGACGAAGGCGAAGTTGCGGTGCACCCAGTGGATCGCGGTCAGCGCCGGCTGCGAGATCATCTCGCCCGAGGGCAGCTCGCCCAGGCCGCGGATCACCGAATAGCCGCCGTGGAAGTCCATGTCCGGCACCCACTGCCCGTGGCACATGGGGAAGTCCATGCAGGCCAGCGCGGCATAGTTGGTGCTGACCCACCCACCCAGCGTCACCTGCACCAGCAACAGCCCGAAGCCGACGGCCACCCACGGTTTCCACCGGGCAGCCGCGGCGCCGATGGCCAGATGCGGGCGTTCGCGGGCCGATAGCCACGTCATCAGCGCCAGCACCGACAGCCCGAACACCAGATGGGAGGTCACCACGGCCGGCATCAGCTTGTGCGTGACGGTCCAGGCGCCGAACGCGCCCTGCACGCACACGGCCACCAGCGTCGTGATGGCCAGCGCGGGCGAACGGCCCAGTTCGCGGCGATAGCGCCACGCCATGTAGACGATGCCGATGATGAGCATGCCCAGGATGGTCCCGACGTAGCGGTGGATCATTTCGATCCAGGCCTTGGACATCGTCACCGGCCCGAAGGGCATCGCCTGGGACGCCTGGTGGATGTCGCCCTGCGCGCCCAGCGGCGTCACGCTGCCGTAGCAGCCCGGCCAATCAGGGCAACCCAGGCCCGAATCCGTCAGGCGCACGAAGGCGCCGAACATGATCAGGTCCAAGGTCAGGAACCAGGTGAAAAAAACAAGTTTGCGGTACCGCGCTTTGATACGTTCCATTTCCCTAAACCATGACTCTGCCGCGCCGCGCGGATCCCGCGGCACTCGGCCATCCCACTATCGGTGGGGTCACCCTATCCTCGAGTTATAGACCAGCTTGCTGATGTCCTTGCGCACTTTCACGCCATCGGCCTCGGCAGGGTACTGCATCATCAGGTTGCCCAGCGGGTCGATCACCCAGATCGGCTCCGGCAGCCCCGGCTGGCCGGCAGCCGCATCCCGCGCCAGCAGGTAGCGCGCCAACTGGTCCGGATCGGCGCGCAGCATGACCGTGCCCTTGTAGGCTTCCAGCACCTTGTCCGGCACCGGCGCATTGTCGGTGATGAACCAGACGCGCGCCAGGCGGTCCACGTTCTTGCCCTGGCTGGCGTGGCTGTTGCGCGTGATGTAGAGCTTGCGGGCGCAGCTTTCCGGGCAGGCCGCGCCGTCGGCGGTCACCAGCAGCCACTTGCCTTTCAGGCTTTGCAGGTCGAACGGCTTGCCGTCCAGCGTCGTCAGTTTCAGGTCGCCCGCGGCCGGCATGGGGCGCTGCGGCGACACCAGGGTGCCGTAATTGCTGGAATCCGCCGGCCACCACTGCGGGTTCATGTACACCACGAAGGCGGCCACGATCGGCGCCAACGAACACAGGAACACCAGCAGCATGGGCATCAATGAGCGCTTGCGTGCCGGTTTGTCAGGTGAAATTTCGCGAGCCACTTTATATCCTGGATGATTCATTCATTGACGTGCGCATCAGGCCCGAGGGCCGCTCTGCGCGCGTTGGCGCATGCGCTTGATGGCGCCCCCCAGCACCACCAGCCATGCGATGGCGGCTATCAGACCAAACGCGAACCACTGCACGGCGTAAGACGTGTTCTTCTGGAAATCCACCGACGGCTGCGGCCAGTCGCGGACCAGGCCGTCAGCGGCGGCCGGGTCTTGCCCGGTCTGGCTGAGCACGACCGGCAACAGGTTCAGCCCGGTCGCGCGGGCATAGTCGGCAAGCGGCAGGTTCTGCACCTGCGGCACGCTGCCGCCCGCCACGGGCAAGGCGCGAGGCAATGCGGACTGGTCCTGCCCGCCCATCGACCACAACTCGAACATGCGTGGCACGCGGTCGGAGAGTTCGCCGGTGATGGTCTGCATGCCTTCTGGCGTGGCCGGAAGCTGCGGTTCGCCCTGGCCCTGGATCACCCGCGGCAGCCAGCCGCGCAACACCACCACCGCCTGCCGCGACGACACGTCCAGCAGCAGCGGCGTGGCCAGCCAATAGCCGGGCCTGCCGTCGTGGTTGCGGTTGTCCAGCAGTACACTGAATTGCGGCAGCCACGCGCCGCTGGCCTGGGCCACGCGCCACGCGGTCATGTCGTCGGAAGGCGTTGCCGGGGTCAGCATCAGCGGCGCCTGCTTGCGGCCCGCCTCGATCGCCGCCAGAATGGCGCGTCGCTCGTCGCTGCGACGCAACTGCCATTGCCCCAGCGACACCAGAATCACCACGGCGATGCCAAGCAGGAGTAGGGCGGCTACCGTGTAGCGGGTTGAATGCGGTCGGGCCATGTATCGTTGCTAACTCTGTTTTGTCCGGAGACCACCATGCGCGTTTTCGTCGTACTGGCCTTCATCGGTATTCTGGCCAGCCTGGCATCCGCCCTGGTCTACCTGATGCGGGACAAAGGCACTACCAGCCGTACCGTCAATGCGCTGACGGTGCGCATCGGGCTGTCGGTCGCCCTGTTCCTGTTCGTGCTGTTCGCCCATCACATGGGCTGGATCGAAAGCACCGGGCTTAGATAGGCCCGCGGGGCATCGGTTCCCGCCCCCATCGCAACAAAGCGCGATCGGTGCCCGGCATTGTCGCCGCCTGGCCCCCTATCGCGCTTTACCCGCCCTGCGCCGCAGAGCGGATCCGTGCCCACCTGCGTCAGAACCAGTAGACGAACAGGTACAAGCCCAGCCACACCACGTCCACAAAGTGCCAGTACCAGGCCGCGCCTTCAAAACCGAAGTGGTGATCGGCGGTGAAATGGCCCCGGATCAGGCGGATCAGGATGACGGTCAGCATGGTGGCGCCCAGGATCACGTGGAACCCGTGGAAGCCGGTCAGCATGTAAAACAGCGAGCCGTACGCGCCCGAGTTGAACTTCAGGTTCAGCTCCGTGTACGCGTGGTGGTATTCGGCGGCCTGACAGGCCACGAATATGAAGCCCAGGATGACCGTGGCGGCCAGCCAGAACATCGTCTTGCCGCGGTGGTTCTCGCGCAGCGCATGGTGGGCGATGGTCAGCGTGACGCCCGAGGACAGCAGCAGCGCGGTGTTGATGGTGGGCAGCCAGAACGGGCCCACCGTCTGGAACTGTTCGACCACGCCGGCGGGACCGAAGTTGGGCCAGGCGGCCTTGAAGTCGGGCCACAGCATCAGGCGGTGATCGATGTCGCCCAGCCACGGCGTGGTGATCGTGCGCGTGTACCAGAGCGCGCCGAAGAACGCGGCGAAGAACATCACTTCCGAGAAGATGAACCAGCTCATGCCCCAACGGTACGAACCGTCGATGCGCTTGCTGTTCATGCCGGCTTCGGATTCCTGGATGGCGTCGCCGAACCAGTAGTACAGCACGACGATCAGCCCGATGAATCCCGCCAGCACGGACCATTTGGCCCAGCTGACGCCGTTGATCCAGGCTGCGGCGCCCAGCCCCATGAACAGCAGCGCCACCGCCGTACGCACGGGGTGCCCCGAGTCGGCGGGCACAAAGTAGTACGGTGCCTCTTTACCTTGAACCGAGTGGCTTGCACTCATGGCTTTCTCCCTGGTACAGATTTTTAGATTAAGTGATTCAAGTCAGGCTGGAAACCGCCCAACGCACAATTAATACCAGCACAGTAACGAAGATTGCCGCTGCCAGCAGCCCGGCCACGATCACGTGCACCGGGTTCAGCCTGGCGCTGTCTTCCCGGTAGCCCGCGCCCTTGCGCACGCCGAAGAACCCCCACGCCACCGCCTTCATCGTCTGAAGGAAACTCAGCTTGCGCCGAGAGGTTTCGTGCAGGTCGTCGCTCATGGCCTTGGCCTAGCCGACCGCGTTGCCGGTCAGCAGCGCCGAACCCCGCAACACGGTCCAGGCAAACACAGCAAGGACGAAAGCCAGCAGAACGAGTCCTGCGATTTTGTTGCGGCGGCGCTGCTCGGGTGTCATTGCTGTGCTACCTGGAACATGAAAGGCGGGTTCACTTCACTTCGGGCGGGGTTTCGAAGGTATGGAACGGGGCGGGCGACGGCACCGTCCACTCCAGCCCTTCGGCGCCTTCCCACGGTTTCGCGGCGGCGACTTCGCCCTTGCCCATGTAGCAGCGCAGGATCGCCCACAGGAAGATCAGTTGCGACAGGCCGAACCAGAATGCGCCAATGGTGGCCATCTGGTGGAACGTCGTGAACTGCGCGGCGTAGTCGGCATACCGGCGCGGCATGCCGGCCAGACCCAGGAAGTGCATCGGGAAGAAGGTCACGTTGAACGAGATCAGCGTCGACCAGAAATGCAGCTTGCCCAGCTTTTCGCTGTACATGCGGCCGGTCCACTTCGGCACCCAGTAGTAGGCGCCGGCAAACAGCGCGAACAGCGAACCCGCCACCAGCACGTAGTGGAAGTGAGCCACCACGTAATAGGTGTCGTGGACCTGGATGTCGATCGGCGCCACCGACAGGATCAGCCCCGTGAAGCCGCCCATGGTGAACACGAAGATGAAGCCGATCGAGAACAGCATGGGGGTCTCGAACGTCATCGAGCCGCGCCACATCGTAGCGACCCAGTTGAACACCTTCACCCCGGTGGGGATGGAGATGAGCATGGTGGCGTACATGAAGTAGAGCTGACCCGTCACCGGCATGCCCGTCGTGAACATGTGGTGAGCCCACACGATGAACGACAGCACGGCGATGGACGCGGTGGCGTACACCATCGAGGCGTAGCCGAAGAGCTTCTTGCGGGCGAACGCAGGCACGATGGCCGACACGATCCCGAACGCCGGCAAGATCATGATGTAGACCTCGGGGTGCCCGAAGAACCAGAACACGTGCTGGTACAGGACGGGGTCGCCGCCGGCGGCCGCGTTGAAGAAGCCCGTGCCGAAGTGGCGGTCGGTCAGCACCATGGTGATGGCCGCGGCCAGCACCGGCATCACGGCCAGCAGCAGGAACGCGGTGATCAGCCAGGTCCAGCAGAACAGCGGCATCTTCATCAGCGTCAGGCCGGGTGCGCGCATGTTCAGGATGGTTACGATGATGTTGATCGCGCCCATGATCGAGGACGCGCCCATGATGTGCATCGCGAAAATGCCCAGGTCCATGCCCGGACCCATCTGCAGGGACAGCGGCGCATACAGCGTCCAGCCCGCGGCGGTGGCGCCGCCCGGCACGAAGAACGATGCCGTCAGCATGATCGCGGCCACCGGCAGCAACCAGAAGCTGAAGTTGTTCATGCGCGCGAACGCCATGTCGGATGCGCCGATCTGCATCGGGATCATCCAGTTCGCAAAGCCCACGAAGGCCGGCATGATGGCGCCGAACACCATGATGATGCCGTGCATGGTCGTGAACTGGTTGAACAGTTCAGGGCGGAAGAACTGCAGGCCCGGCTCGAACAGTTCGGTGCGCAGCAGCAAGGCGAGCGTGCCGCCTTCCAGCAACATGGCAAACGAGAAGATGAGATACATCGTCCCGATGTCTTTATGGTTCGTGGCGAATAGCCAGCGGCGCCAGCCCGTGGGCATGGCGTGGTGGTGGTCATCGTGACCGTGGCCGTGGCCCGGCGACACGTGGTCTACAGTGACGCTGCTCATGATGGACTCCTTCCTGCTGAGTGCCGCCCCCGTTCCACGGGGACGGCAGGGTATCTCTAACTAAACGGAACCGGTTCTAACGGTGGGAACGTGGGTGCGCGATCAACGCGCAGCCGCGACGTCCTTCGGTAGAACCGTCGGGTCCTGCCCCTTGCCTGCATTGCTCCAGGCATGGCGCGTATAGCTGATGACCGCTGCGATCTCGACATCATTGAGCTGCCCGCCGAATGCCGCCATCGCGGTGCCGGGCTTGCCCTTCAGCACGGTGTTGATCTGTTCGGCCTTGGGGCCCAGAACAACCTTGTCTCCGTCAAGCGGTGGGAAGCTGCCCGGAATGCCCTTGCCGTTGGCCTGGTGACAGGCTACGCAATTGGCGGCGAAAACCTTCTCGCCACGGGCAACCAGTTCGGCTTCCGTCCACTCTTTATTAGGATCGTCGGCGTTTGCCGCCATCTTCTTTTTCTGGTCTTCAACCCACTTATCGTAGTCGGCTTGCGCCAGGACTTCCACGACGATGGGCATGAAGGCGTGGTCTTTGCCACAGAGCTCCGCGCACTGGCCGCGATAGATGCCAGGCTTTTCCGCGCGGAACCAGGCGTCGCGCAGGAAGCCGGGGATGGCATCCTGCTTGACGCCGAAGTCGGGGATCATCCAGGAGTGGATGACGTCGGCCGCGGTCAGCACGACCCGGACCTTCTTATCCACGGGGACGACCATGTGGTTGTCCACTTCCATCAGATAGAACTCGCCCTTGGGCTCGCGGTTCTCGATCTGCGCGCGGGGCGTGGACAGCGTGGACAGGAACTTGACGCCGGCGGCAGAGCCGTCGAGGTATTCGTAGCCCCACTTCCATTGATAGCCCGTGACCTTGATGGTCAGGTCGGCGCTTGAGGTGTCTTTCATGGCCACGACCGTCTTGGTGGCCGGTAGCGCCATGGCGATGACGATGATGAAGGGGATGACCGTCCAGGCGACTTCCACGCCCAGATGCTCATGGAAGGTCGCGGCCTTGTGCCCCCGGGACTTCCGGTGTGCCCAGATGGAGTAGAACATCACCCCGAACACACCGATGAAAATCACGATACAGATCGTGAGCAGCAACCAATGCAGCCACATGATGTCGCGCGAAATCGCCGTGACACCTTCATGCAGGTTCAGCTGATTGACCTTCGGGCCGCCGGGCATGTCTTGCACCTGAGCGCTGGCCACGCTGCCAATCAGCATCGCACAAGCCCCCAGTATCCCTCTCCACTTCTTCATGCTTACCTCGAAACACGGCGCGAGGGCCCTTGTCGCCTAGTGGCACGAGTGTCACTTCAACAGG